>LNFM01000443.1_pt1 | contig 152741 bp, 153 predicted proteins | sample 596031 | NCBI WGS metagenome assembly LNFM01 (sample SAMN04254537, study PRJNA301005) | activated carbon metagenome | isolation source: dual media filters at the Ann Arbor, Michigan drinking water treatment plant | place: USA: Ann Arbor | reverse complement strand
GTGTTGGTGTCGGCGTTGGTGTCGGCGTTGGTGTCGGCGTTGGTGTTGGCGTTGGTGTTGGTGTAGGCGTTGGTGTTGGCGTTGGTGTTGGTGTTGGCGTTGGTGTTGGCGTTGGTGTTGGAGTCGCACCATTAGCGGCGTTCACGGCGGCGAGGGCATCGATTCGCCCGTAACCGAAAGAGTTGTTCGGTATCTGCGTCGAAGGGATGCCTCCACAGGTTTGAGCGTTTACCGTGACCAACGGATTCGCGGTATTTTGCAGCAATGTCCTCGTCGCTGCGATATTACGAACAAGGCCAGGACTAGCGGACCACAACAAAGCAACCACGCCAGCGACATGAGGGGCGGCCATCGAAGTACCGCTCAGGCTCGAAAAGGCCGTATCGCTCGAACGAGTGGCGGACCTGACGTTTACGCCCGGTGCCGAAATATTTGGCTTCAGCAGATTGGGCGTGTAAAAGGTACTCGGCCCGCGGCTGCTAAAACTCGCCATCGTATTGTCGATGTTGAACGCCCCGACCGAGAACGCCGCATCATAGATCGCTCCGGGAGTGCTGACCGTCGAGCAATTTGGACCGCTATTTCCAGCCGAAAATGCGACAAAGATCCCCGCCGCCTGCGTGTTGTTGACTATTGTTTCGAGTTCCGCTCGCGTGGTGCAGCCTTCGCTGGGCGGGCAGCTCCAGGAATTGTTCAAAATATGCGGGCGAAGCGCCGGGTTAGGGTTGTTGCCCGCGAGATCGGTCGGCGCGATCATGAACTGGAAACACTCCGCATAAGTAGCTGGCGTTCCGTCGCCGACGTTCATATTGCGGCAGCCGATCCACTTTGCACCCGGAGCTACTCCGACCTGATTTCCGGTGCCATCATCGCCAACGATCGTCCCGACTGTGTGAGTTCCGTGGCCATTATCATCGCACGGAGCGGTCGTATTCGGACCGCAAACTCCGCCGCCGGCATCGACCGAGTCAAACCAATTGTAATTATGGTCCGCCGTCGTTCCGTTCCAGCCGCGATACTTCGACTTGAGAACGTTATGTGTCCATCGAATGCCGGTGTCGAGCCCGCCGACGACGATTCCCTGCCCTGTGAATCCCATCGCCCATACCTGTGGAGCATTTACGTTTGTAACGCCCCATTCAACAACGTTGGGAGCATCAGGCCGGGCGGTGGTGGTCGCGTACTTCGCGACCCTTTCGTCTTCGATCCATTTCGTGGGCCGGTTTGAGTCGATGCGGGCTACGTCGGGGCGGGCTGCAATTATCGACAGAAGTCGGCGGTCGGCAGTCGTAACAACCATATTCGCCGCCCAGAAAGACTGATACTTTCGCCCCTCGTTATCAAGCAGATTCTTAAGGCTTGCCTGCGTTCTTTCAGCAATGCTTGTGAGTGTCCTGTAAACAAACCAACCGCGCTCGTCTTCGTTCGAGATCGAATAGGCCGCGCTTACGTCCGCCTGATCAGCAAGCATTATGACAACGGAAGCTGATTTCCCGTCCGCCGTTTCCGCCATTACCGTACGGGATATCTTGTCTTCCGGAGCAATTCCAAAGGTATGGATGGTTTTCGAGTTCGCAGCCAGGAGGCCCGAAAAAGGCTCCCGGGAAACTTGGCTTTCCCGAGCCTCGCTGTCCGGAGCAACGATCATCGCCCCCGCAACTACCAGCACAGCAACCAATAAAACTAGAACGCGGCTTTCGCGAGAAAATGATCTTGCCACACAACCCTCCTGGTCAACCCGAAATTTTAGTTTATTCATCGGCCCGCAGTGCTGTCAATGCGTTTCTCTACGGCAAACGGTCCAGAGCGGAAGCAAGGTCATCGACCAGGACCTCGGCATCCTCGAGCCCAATATAAAAGCGGATCATGCTTACCCTCGGATCGTCCGCTGGAACAAATGCACACTTTGGCATAATGAGCGACTCGTAGCCGCCCCATGAAACGGCTATCAGAAAGTACCTCAATGATTCGCAGAAGCGTTTTATCGCGCCCACATCTTTTGTTCTTAAAGAAATAGTGAACATCCCCATCGGCATCTTCATTTGGCGGCGGGCGAGATCGATCTGCGGGTTTTCTTCGTCGAACGGGTACCAGATGCGCTCGACCTTTGAAGAGTTCCGCAATAGATCCAGAACCTTTGATGTGGTTTCAGACGATTGCCTGAGCCTTAGCGGAAGAGTTCTCAGGCTGCGCAGCATTAGCCATGCATTCTGCGGTGCGAGGATGTTGCCGAAGGTCATGAACTCGTTGTGGAATATCTGCGTTATCTTTTCACGAGAACCACAGATCGCTCCCGCGACGACGTCGCTGTGACCGTTGTAGTATTTGGTCGCCGAGTAAACAACGAGGTCGATACCGAGATCGATAGGCCGCTGACAAAGCGCGGTGCAGTAACTGTTGTCGATGACGGTCGTAATACCTTTATGCTTTGCAAAGCTAGCAATGGCGGCGAGGTCCTGCAGTTCGAATGTCCATGAATTTGGTGATTCGAGATAGATCAATCTTGTCTTGTCCGTAACGGCGGCTTCGAAGTTCTCAACCTCGGTTCCATCGACAAAGGTCGTCTCCACACCAAATCGCGGTAAGATCCCGGTTAGCAGATGATTGGCCCAGGTGTACGGATCTTTTACCGAAACGATGTGCTCGCCGGCATTTACCTGCGACATTACCGCGTTGGTGATCGCAGCCGCTCCACTGCCAACCATAAGGCAATCCTCCGCACCTTCGAGCGCGGCTATCTTCTGAGCGAGCATGTTTACCGTCGGATTATTGCCGCGAGTGTAGATCGGCATATCCTTTTCATTTGCCACTGCCGATGCGAATTCATCAACTGTTGGATAGGCGAAATTGCTCGTCTGAACGATCGGCGGTGCCACCGCATTGAAATACTGCTCTCGATCTTCGCCGAGCTGGTTGATGATAAAGGACTCGTTCATAATGCAGTTCTCGCCTGAATTTTTTGGAAGACTAGAAAGAAAAGACTGCCGATCACAAGAAAAATAAGCCCGGCGACGGCTTCGCCTGGCTTTTCATAGAGCGTATTCAGCACGATAAAGCCGGTCATCGCAAGAAAGATCATCGCGATTACGATGCTAGACACTCTCTTCGCCTTGATCAGGACGAAAAAGGTCACCGCAGTCGCAAAAAAGAAAATGCTGTCGACAAAAACCACAAAAGTGATCAGATTTGAAAATGTCTGCCAAAAAACTAGCAGCACGATGGTCCAGAGCGATTGAAAAGCGATCGCCCAGACCGGCGTTCCATATTTCGGGTGCAGTTCGGCAAATTTCTTGAAGAACAATTTATCGTCGGCCATCGCGAAGTAAATCCGCGGCGCGGTAAGAATGTAGATTCCGATCGTTCCGACAACCGAGACGATGATAAGGAACGAAATAAATTTCCCGCCAAAGCCCCAGATCGTGTTTATCGCGTCCGACGCTACACTTTTTGAAGCAGCGATCTGCTCGATCGGCAGAAATCGAAGGTACGCGACGTTGATCGTCAGATAAGCCAGACAGACGATCAGGATGCCGATGATGAGGGCCTTCGGCACGACCTTCGCGGCGTCTTTCACCTCGGCCGCGACAAAAGTTGCGTGTTGATATCCGCCAAAAGAAAACGTGACTCCGATCAATGCAAGTCCAAACGCCGAGATCATCGGAAGTCCATTAACTCCGCCCGAATATGCTGTGTTCGTAAAGCTGACGTCCTGATTCGTCCCGAAAAATAGTCCGAGAAAGACGACCATCAGAATGCCGAGAAGTTTTGCCGATGTGAAAAGACTGGCAAATAGATTCCCAAACTTTACGCCGAAAATGTTCATTACGGTCAGCACTACGATCGTACCTATCGCAACCGAGAGTTGACCCGCATCAGAAAGCGGTATGAACGAGGAAAGATATGACGTGAAAACAAGGCTAAGGGCGGCAAGCGACCCAGTATTGATAACCAACAGCATCGACCAGCCAAATAGAAACGCCGGTAGCTTGCCATACGCCTCCTTCAAAAAAACATAAAAGCCGCCGGCATGCGGAAACTGTGCCGCGATCTTCGCAAACGTTAGAGCCCCACAGAGCGAGATCACGCCGCCAACTGCCCAAACGAGCAGCATCAGCCCTTCGCTAGGAAGATAACTGGCTATCTCCGACGGGGTCCGAAAGATGCCGGAACCGATGCTCGACCCGATAGCTATCATCGTCAGGCCGTAGAGCCCGATCTCGCTTTTTTTGGCGTTTTCCATTAAAGCAAATGAACGGAATTGCGTTTCCCGTGTCCTTCCGTGTTCTCCGTGGTTGGTTTTCCGGATTAGATTTAACCACGGAATGAAAGGAAAAACACGGAACGGCGGATACGAAATGCAAAAGCCTGCGCGCGAGTGAGGGCGAACATCCAACGATGGAATGTATCGCCCTTGCTAACCCGCGAACTTTCGCTGCAAATCGCTTAATCGGCCTCGACTGCAAATCGCTTGAGATCTTCGAGCGAGACGACGGTCAATGCGGCTTCGTGTGTGGCCTCGAGATAAACCCGTGGAGCCATCCCGGCGTTCAGAGCCTCGCGCCAACGCAGCATGCAGAGACACCACTTATCGCCCTCTTTTAGGCCGGGAAATGCATATTGCGGCATTGGCGTGGAGAGGTCATTGCCGACCGCCTTTGAGAAAGCGAGAAACTCATCCGTCGCCTCGATGCAGACGGTATGCCGGCCGGTATCATCGACACCCGTGCGGCAATAACCATCGCGGTAGAACCCGGTCATCGGGTCAGTACAGCAACTCTGAAGTTCTCCACCAAGGACGTTTTTAGGTTTGGGACGATGTCCGTTTCCGTTGCCGTTTGTATAGCTCATTTTGAAATACTTTATCTATCGCTGCTTGTCCCCTGCGACCGGAACGTGTCCAACAAGATTTCCCGACGTGCTCTGCGTGATCAAGGGAAGCTTGCCATTTACAAAGCGAGAATGTTCCAGCGTGTTCTCGGTTCCGTTAAAAACGAACTCGATCGCAGCATCCGCTGATATCTTGTTTCTATCGCCGTTGATCATGATCTGGCGACAAACGCCTTTCACCGTCAGAACATTATCGTCGCCGTTTACCATCACCCGGTCAAGTTTCTTGCAGGTTTCTGCCTTCTTTTGACCAGATCCGTTGCTATGGATCGTGTCACCCTCAACACTCGTGTCAGCCGCAACGTTATATGCGGGATCGATGGGCGTTGGGGTCGGGATGGGCGAAAATGGCGGCGTAGGAGTCGGCAGATATTTCTCCACACCCCTTTTTGCCGTGTCGCCTCGGACATCACAAGCCGACGTCGAGGCGATCGAACACAGGAGAAAGATCAGCAGTATTTTCTTCATTTCTTACCAATGATCTCCAAAGCTTTCTCAATAGGCCGGGCGAGCACCGCTTCATCTCCAACCTCGACGATAGGACGCTGAATGATCGCGGGATATCTGACCATCGCGGAGATCACGTCCGCATCATTGGAATCTTTATCGATTCCCGCCAATTTGTAGTCCGGCTCGTTTCGGCGCAAAACATCGTACGGCCGCAGCCCCGTCTTCTTTAGCAAGGCCGTCAGCTTCTTCTCCGTAAACGGCTCGATGAAATAGTTCACCTTCTCCCACTCGACGCCATTTTCTGTGAACAGCTTGTTCAGTTTGCGGCAGGTGGTACAGGTCGGTTTTTCGTAGACTGTGATGTTCATAATTCTAGAAGCCGGATCAAGCACAATGCGTAAAGATCTTTGGCGGCACTACGACTCTCAATTTATAATCTCTAACTTGCTTGTTTCCATATAGATGATGAAACTTTTGCTACTGGTTGGCAATATCGGTTTGGATGGAAATGTGATATTCCGTTTTCAAGGGATCTGAAAGGTGAGAAAACGTTCACTCGCTAAATTAGCAATTTCTGAGATAACGGGGATCGTGATCTACCTGATCCCGGCGATATTGTGGTTCATCGACGACCTGTCAGGAGTAATGCTGATGTTCCTGTACATGGTCGAGGCGATCATCGCAGTATTTCTCTCGATCCTAACGGTTTTGCTGCTTGCTCCGCCGCAGGAATCTCCAAAGATCGGGAACTATGGCCGAAAGACTGACCTTATCAAGAGTTTCTTGCTCATATCGTCAGGATTTATAGTCGGCTGCGTGATCTTTGTCACCGCGTTCGTATTCATAGTACTCAAAGCCCCGTTCGACTTTGAAGAGGTAAAATTTGCGCTTGTCCTGATCGGCGGATTTCAGCTTTTCGAGTTCTTCTCGAATCTATTTCTTATGCGCCCGCTAACGCTCAAAAAAGCCGAGTTTTTTCTAAGCGAAAGCCTCGGCGGTGTCTTCGTTATTTTTCTATCCACGTTTATCGGATTCTTTCTGGCAATGTTTTCGGAATCGCTGTTCGTTTATCCTTTCCTAATTCTCCACGCGATCATCGTGCTCGGAAGCCCGATCCAGTATTTTTGGAAAGGCAAGGTTGACTAGATCAGCAAATCATCTGGTGATGCCCATACGCGAGTAAACATCCTGAAGAGTCACCGCGGCGATAGCTCGAGCCTTTTCGGCCCCCTCTTTCAATATGTTCGTGACATGTTCGTCGTCAAAGTGCTGTACCTTTTCCTGAAACGGCCGAAGGAATTCGATCACGGCCTCGGCGAGTTCAGGCTTGAACTGTCCGTAGCCTTTGCCCTCGAAATGCACAACGCATTCCTCGGCGGTCTTGTCTGTTACGAGTTGGTAGATCGTAAGCAGATTGTTGATAGCAGGACGCGACTCGTCGAAAGTGATAGCCGTTCCGCTATCGGTTACTGCCCGCTTAAATTTCTTGAGGATCGTGTCGGCATCGTCCGTCAGAAAGATCGACCCATTCGCGTTTTCGTCCGATTTTGACATCTTACGTTCGGGGTCGAGGAGCGATTTGATACTCGCACCAGCTTTTGGAATGTAAGGATCGGGGATTCGAAAGGTCTCACCAAAATCACGATTGAATCGCTCGGCAATATCACGGCAGAGCTCGAGATGCTGCTTCTGATCCTGACCGACCGGAACCAGATCGGTTTGATAAAGTAAAATGTCTGCCGCCATCAGGACAGGATACGTAAGAAGCCCGACGCCGACCCGCTCGGTATTCCCCTTTCCCTTGTCCTTAAATTGCGTCATACGCTCAAGTTCGCCCAAGCGCGTGATGCACGACAGGACCCAAGCGAGTTCCGCGTGCTGCGGAACATCCGACTGGACAAAAATGATCGACCGAGACGGGTCGAGCCCGGCCGCCAAGTACACTCGAGCGAGGTCAAGCGTATTCCGCCGCAGTTCGTCAGGGTTCTGCGGCAGCGTGATGGAGTGGAGATTTACGATGCAATACAGCGCGTCGTAATCGTCCTGCAGCGCGACCCAGTTCTTGAGGGCACCGAGATAATTTCCAATATGGAGCTTGCCGGTGGGCTGAGCACCGCTAAATATACGTTTCTTCATAACATCAAGGAAAGTGCAGATCTGGGGCAGGACTCTAGGCGGCTTCTTTTAGCTTATCTATGCTTTTCACGGTGCGGTCCACCTTTCCGGCGAGGAGTGCTGGAACCGATATATCTTCGTCAAGTTCGTCCCAGTGCAAACCTCGTCCGCCGCCGCTTATCATGCACTTATTCCGCTCGGCGGGAGAGGCGTTGGCCAAGCGCGGAAAATAAACAAGCGGCACCCCGAGTTGGCGGCCATCCGTCAGCTCTACCCACATATTGTCGGTATCAAATGTAACCGCTGCTGCCAGTGCCTCAAGATTCAAAGTGTTCATTCCATGTCGCCTCGATCTCAGATTTCCTATTCTCGACAATTTTTGCGATCTTGTTAAGCTCTCTCGAAGAAAAGCCGTACGATTCGGCAAGTTGCACAAGGGGATGCAGCCAAAACTTTGCCAGGCTAGTTCCTTTCTCACATGAACATGTGCTGGCTCTCTCGGATCACCTTCGTTCGAGAAGAAGAAAAATTTAATTCCCTGAAAATAAAAAACTACGGGCATAGCTCACACTAGAACCACCGCGTATAAAGCAAATAATCGACGATCATGTAAAACGGGTACATTATCAGGCCGATAACTCCGACGTAGACCAGCAGCATCAGGATCAAAAACCCGTACTGCTCGAGCATATCGAAGATCGGCTGAAAGCTCGCAGGTAAGAATGTCGACAAAACCTTGCTGCCGTCGAGCGGAGGGAAGGGCAGCAGGTTAAAGACTGCCAGCGAGACGTTCAAAAAGATCAGATAACTTAAGAAGGTGGCGACGACTTTGACTATCCCCTCGCGGATGTTTACCCCGTTTATTACCTCGGTCTCGATAAGCGTCTTGAAAATGATGAAGCCGGCTGTCGCGAGGATCAGATTTGCCAAAATTCCCGCGATAGAGACCATTACATTGGCTTCTTTGTATTTGGTCCAGTTACGCGGATTAACCGGCGTGGGCTTTCCCCAGCCAATTAACGGGACTCTGGTTCCGGTCGTAAATGTGAGCACAAAAGTTGCTATCGGGATCAACAGAGTTCCGATCGGATCGGTATGGGCGACCGGGTTGATCGTGACGCGTCCGAGCATGTAAGCTGTGTCGTCGCCATATTTCATCGACATCCACGCGTGGCCGGCCTCGTGACACGAGATCGCGAGCAGCAGCACTACGATGTAAGGGATGAGATTGCTGAGTAGATTAACTAGATCAAAATTTTCCATATTACGGTCGCCAGCTTTCTCAAAATTCCCGCGCAATGGCACGGTTTTTTGTTGTTTCAGCAGCTAAATTGTGCCATTCTTTTATTTCAAAAGAAAATCTGGTCCAAGGAAAGAGCCGGTACGGTACCGTATCTGAAAATACCACTTTATGCAGAAGCACATTGCGATCATCGCAAGCGATTACAAGGGGTCTGAGTTTATCGAGGAATGCCACAATGCCGGTTGGCTCGTGACGCTCGTTACGCGAAAAAAGCTGCTTGATGAAGCGTGGCCGTGGACAGCGATAGGCGACGCAAGAACTGTTGACGACGACGCGGGCATGCTCGATTACATTCGAGCGGTGACCAATCTCGCGGGTTCGCGTCGGATCGACAAGGTCGTCGGGCTCGACGAATTTGACGTGCTGACCGCCGCGATGGCCCGCGAGCACTTGAATCTGCCGGGGATGAGCCGTTCGTTTGCTATGCGGTTTCGCGATAAGCTGACGATGCGAAACATCGCTCACGATGCCGGAATTCCCTGCCCGGAATTCACCCCGGCGTTCAATGCGGAAGACATAAACACATTCCTCACGACAGTTCCGGCCCCCTGGATCATCAAGCCGCGTAACGAAGTTTCGGCGTTCGGCATCAGAAAGTGCGAAACGGCGGACGAAGCGTGGAGCATCCTGACCGAGCTCGACAACCGCAACACCTGGCGCGACCATCCATCGCAATTCCTGATCGAACGCTTCATCGAGGGTAAGGTCTATCACGTCGATTCTGTCGTCCACGGCGGCAAGGTCGCGGCCTGCGGGGTGAGTCAATACGGTACGACGCCGTTCAACGTCTCGCATTACGGCGGCGTTTTCACTTCGTCCATCACGCCGTACAAATCGAAGGAGCGAAAGCAGCTCGAGACTATGAATCGCGCCTTGCTGATGGCCTTTGAGTACGAAAGCGGTGTAGCTCATGCCGAGTTTTTGCAGAGCGAAGAGACGGGTGAGTTCTTTCTGCTCGAGGTCGCCTGTCGAGTCGGCGGAGCTTATATTGCAAACGTTCTGGAATACGCCTGCAACTTCAACCTCTGGCGCGAATGGGCAAAACTGGAGATCGCCAGCGACGAACGGCCCTACAAGCTGCCAAAACTCCGCAAAGAATTCGCCGGCGTCACGCTCGCCCTCGCAAATACCGAACACCCGGACACCTCCGCGTTTACTGACGACGAGATCGTCTACTCGGTCAAGAAGCCACGCCACGTCGGATTCATCTTTCAATCAAAATCGCAGGAGCGGATCGACGAGCTGCTAACGACATATACCGCACGGATCACCGCCGATTACCTGACCATCGCTCCGGTGAAAGAGCGCCATGATGACTAAGGTCCGACTGGACCGCAAGCGTCTCGCTTGCCAGCAGCGGTGATAAACTACTAGGATTATCCATTCGACTTGCCGAGCAATTCATGTGCAAGCGGGACGCTTGCGGTCCAGTCATCTTATGCCTTCAGCCGCTGACAGCTTCACAGGCCCGCCATCGATACTCGATCACGACCTTAACAGACACTTTCCTGAGCTGCTGACCTTTGAGTCTACGGCCGAGATGGAAGCGTCTGTTCTGTATCCGAAGATCCGAGACGACGTCGAGCGGATCTTGAACGCCGTCGTGGTGTCAGCTCCACCTGATGCAGCGGGTGTGGAATTCGATAGCGATAAGTCACCAGCAGGTGGCACGGCCGCAGCCATCAGCGTTGTGGCCTGGAACCTCGAACGCGGTATAAAATTCGACGGCATCGTTAATGCTCTCGCGTCGCACGAACAACTTGCAAACCGCGACCTGCTTCTCCTCACAGAACTCGACTACGGAATGGCCCGCAGCGGCAATCGTTTTGTTGCAAAGGAGATCGCCGAGCGTCTGGGCCTCCACTACGCCTTCGCTCCCGTATACATCGCACTGCAGAAAGGCAGCGGCGTCGAATCTGAGATGGCCGGCGACAACACTGTCTCGATCCATGGGCTCTCGATGTTCTCACGCTTTCCGTTGAAGAACGTCCACGCCGTCCCTCTGCCGAACGGCAAGGACAAAATGTGGGGCAAAGAGAAGCGGATCGGCTATCTGCGTGCTATCGTCGCGGACATAGAGCACCCGGCGGGCGATCTGCGTGCGGTGACGGTGCATCTGGACGCTCACTGTTCGCGAAAGCATCGCAAAATGCAGATGCAGCTGATCCTCGACCATCTCGAGACGCTCGCACCTCTTCCGACGATCATCGGCGGCGACTGGAACACCACCGGATTTAACTCGCAGAGCGGAACCCGTGCGATCTTCGGCTATTGGCGACGCGTAATGATGGGGCCGAAGAACGTCGCCCTGAACCACCTGCCGCATCCCGAGCGATATTTCGAGAGGCCGCTGTTCAATATGCTCGAAACCCGCGGTTACCGCTTCCGCGAACTCAATAACATCGGTCAGGGAACGCTGCATTACGACATCGGCAGCATCGAAAAGAACACAAATCTCGCCGATTGGGTGCCGGCGTGGTGCTTTCCGTTCATTTTTTGGGCGGCGGGACGTGTCGGCGGCAAAGTCTCGACAAGATTGGACTGGTTTGCGGTAAAAGGGCTCGAGTTAGCTCCCGGTACGGAGCCGCGGACCGTCCAAAACCTGGCCGATAAAGACGGCTCGCCGCTTTCCGATCACGACGCGATCGCCGTCGACCTAATTGCCAAAGCAAAAGCGTGATCGCCGCCGCAAACTCGATCCGCAGGCAAGAGATCAGCACTTTTCCAGTACTTCCAAGTGATAAACCCGCCGGGTTGAGCGGTCAGCCCGCTGGGTTGAGCAGTCAGCCCGCTGGGTTGAGAGGTCAGCCCGCTGGGTTGAGCAGTCAGCCCGCTGGGTTGAGAGGTCAGCCCGCTGGGTTGAGGGGTCAGCCCGCTGGGTTAAGGGGTCGGCCCGCCTTAATTTCGTGACAGATCACGCATTTACCGCCTAATATCAGACAAAAAAACGCCCGGAGCCGCCTCAACCAAGGGTTTTTCTTCCCCATTTTATCGTGGTTTGGGCTAGCATCTGTGCGTTGCGGCGTTATTTGTGATTTAATCTTGAGTTATGGAAGTAGCCTTTTGCCAAACTATCAGTTTTAACGCCGATACATTTGAATACGACGTCGTTTCTTCAGAAAACGGCAACGCCACCATCGTAAAGTTTCCCATCGACGAGAAACTTTATAGTCCAGGTGACGTCGTCGTCGTGGTGACACCGGGGGGTGATATCACGTTTCACGGAATTATTGGAAAGATCGAGGACGGCCAGGCCTTTGCTTCTGATCCGAAGGGTTCGCTCCTCCCGGCCGTCGTCGTCTAGGCTGCAAGTTCAGCCGATCATTCGTGGTGTGTATGATGCGGGGAAACCGTCATCGGCAACACACCCATGATCCCCATAAAGATCGCTCCAAAAGATAAGAATCCGAAGAACACGGCGACCGGCGGGGTGAAATTCCCGGTCAGGTAAGTGATAAAGACGGCAACGATCCCAAGCAGCCAAACACCAGCATATATCTTTAAGGGCATAACGAAATCCTCCAGTAGTTTCGGGCGTTTTCGCTTGTCTGCGAACCGCCGCGTTAGATATATATTTGGCTATCTGCCGCATTTCGGACAATAATCTGTTTACATCATTTTTATGATGTGAATACGCTATGAACCTTCGCGATATCAACGGCCTGGTCGACGGAACGGCGGACGCCGCCTACGCTCTCGACCCGCACGGCAAGATAATCGCGTGGAACAATTCGGCGGCCGATCTGTTTGGTTTAGGTAAAGATGCCGTCATGGGCCGGCAGTGCAGCGAGATAACGCACGGCGTCGACGAATGCGGCCGCGAGTGCAGCGAAAACTGCGCGATCCTCAAGTGTGCCGCCGAGCATCATCCACTCAAAAACTACGACATCAAGGTAAAAGGGCCGAGCGGCGAAAAATGGTGCAACGCCTCGGTCGTCATCCTAGACAGCTCAGCCTATGATCAGCCCTGCACGCTCCACATCCTGCGGCCGGCCGACGTTCAGAAGCGGCTCGAACTGCTGATCAAAGATTTCGTCGTCTCCGAGACCAGCCTTCCGGCGGTGAACCTCCAGGAGATAATGACCCGCGACAACTCCCCCAGCAGCGTCTCAGACCTGACCGGCCGCGAACGCCAGGTCCTCCGCCTCCTCAGCGATGGCAAAAAGACCGCCGAGATCGCCGAAACACTCTTTATCAGCAAAACGACCGCCAACAATCACGTCCAACACATCCTAAAAAAACTAGGAGCCCACACCCGCCTCGAAGCCATACGCCGCGCCGAGCAGGCGGGGTTGTTGCGATAGGCACGGCGAACTTGCACTTTTGCCCTTTTCCTTTTACCTTTTATTTGTCCGTGGGGATGTAGCTCAGTTTGGCAGAGCGCTGCGTTCGCAATGCAGAGGTCGGGAGTTCGATCCTCCTCGTCTCCACCAAAGTTTCTATCACGGCGAGCGGTTCCGTTTAGAGAGGTTCTGGCAAATATCCGAGCCGCTACGAAACTCGTCAATAAATACGATCGCTCGCGGAATCCGCAGGTTTTGCGGGGTCAATGCTTCCGCGAATTGCTCCGGATTCATCCAAAAAATAAGATACCAATTCCCGATTCGGTTTCTTGCCAGCCTCGAGAACTTCCTGAACCCGAAGCTGATAGCTCGAGTGATCAGCTTCGAGGGCGAAACTAAATCCCCATTCGTTGCCATCTGCGACGGCTTTGCTCGCTAACCCCTCTCGGGCGAGATCCTGAAGCGTTCCGTACCGATCGAACTTCTTCTTATAAGTGACCTGTCCGTCCCGAATTGCCTTAACCTCATTAGATACCTGCTCAGCGTCTATTCTTTCAAGGACGCGACACGAACTCGCAAAGAAAAGAAGTGTGAAAGCGATCCAAATTAATTTCATGCGTCACTCTGCCACGACGTAACTTTCCGCCTTGATTCCCCTTCGTGTTTTATCCGCCCGCCCTCGCATAGATCTACACTTACTTTATGAGTTGGTTTCGCCGACCGGCGGAGGTAATCCAAGTATCTTTTCCTCCCCTATCACGTACTTGTAAATGTAAGGGATACCCAGCTTTCGCGAAAGCTCGCAGAGTCGGCCCATCTCCTCCATTCGTTTCGTCACAGCTTCCAGCGACATGTCAGCTCGTGGTGCGTTGAGAAGATAATTCAAATCCATTCTGTGAATATCATCTTTTGTGATCATTACTTAACCTCCAATGGTTTCAGCACACGCCCGATCGGATAAACGCCGATCCCCTGAGCCTTGTAATACGGTGATCTTTCGTAGAAAAACCGTAGCCGGGCCTGCGGGCTGCGGGCGTTGTTAGGCTCGAGGATGTAGCGATCGAACTCCTGTTGGAGGCTTGGGTCTTTTTCGAGCATCTCGCGGGCTAGTTTTTCGAGCACGTAGCCTGAACCGCCTTCTTTTTGTTCGAAGACCGAGTTGAAGTACCCCCAAAAGAGCAGCGAATCCGGGCCGTTTGGTTCGAGCAGGTGGATCGCGACATTGGCGGCTTCCTGGTCCATCGGCACGAGGGCCGAACCGGCGAGGAATGTGCGGTTTTCCTTGACCCGCGTTTGCTTTGCGGTCAGCGTGACGCGGTTTTCGAAGGAGGTTGTTCCCCATCGCGGCTCGCTAAGCTGATAGCTTTCGATCTCGGTCGTCAGCGGCGTTTTAAGTAGAGAAAACTGGACGCCGTGCAGTTTTAGCAGTGCGATCGCCTCGCGGTATTGGACCGGAACGATGTAGTAAAGCGGCGGAGCGACGGCGGTCGCGATGCGCGCCTCGTCATATCGCGGGATGGTGATATTTAATGGCTCCGTGCCGTAGATTATCCGCTGCCCGCCTGAGATCGTGCTCGCCTCCATCGTGTATTTGACGCCCTTGAAAGCGAGCGGCGTCGATTTTGATCGGTCGATCGAGAGGGCGAGCGGAAACTGACGGCTCGGGTCGTAAGTTTTCCCGCGTTCGACCAACTGCGTGTCGGCGGTGACATTTGCTACCGCGAGGCTCGATTTCGACTTGCCGATCTCCTCGACAAAATGCCGCAGCACGTCGTAAGTGCCCCGAACGCGCGACTTATACGTCTTGTAAACGTTAGTCTCGATCAGCAGACCCGCACGATTGCGGATCGGCGTATAGCCCGTTGCAAACTTCGGCGTAGCGATAAACGTCGCGACGCCGCCCGTCACCTCGCGACCCGCAAACTCAACATAATGCGTCAGCAAGTTGCCGTCTTTCTCAACATTCGGCACGACCTTGCCGTCAAAATGCTCGTCCATCCAGAGCTTTATCGCCGGGTGGACCTCCTGATGGTGGGCGTATTCGTAGGTTACGTTGTACTGAAAATCCGCACCGTTCGTTACGTGGCAGTCGATGAAAATATCCGGCTTCCACTTGTTCCACAAGCCCAGCCACGCCCGCGTTTCGAGAGCATCGGCTTTCATGTAGTCGCGATTGAGGTTGAGGTTGAGGGAATTTGCCCGAAACCCCATTTCTTCGGGCCCGTTCTGATTGATGCGATTGTACGCCGACCAGCGCTCATGCCCGTCGACGCTGTAGATCGGCTGAAAAAGGATAACGACGTCTTTGAGCAGATCGAGCCGAGTCTTCGTGATCGCAATATCGCGAAGCAGTGCCAATCCCGCGTCCTTACCATCTATCTCGCCCGCATGAACTCCGGCCTGTATCAAAACGATCGCCTTGCCCGCTCGTTTAGCAAGCGCAGGAGTAAACGTTTGACCGGTTGCCGCGATAAGCAGAGGCATTTCCCTGCCATCGCCGCTTTTTCCGTAGGTTTCGTATTTAATGAGAGGCGAAGCGAGGTCGAGCTTCTTCGAAAATGCCACAGTTTCGTCGTACCGCCAGGTTTGCTTATATTCAGTAGATTCGGCTTTCGTTTGCCATTCGGGCGGTATCGTCCCGTGGTCACTTTGAGCGAGCGTAGCCAAAGGTCCGGTGATGACGGTGACGAAAAGTATTGCGGATACGACGAAGAATTTAAGAATGCCCATTTTTTCGATGTGTGATTGACGATTGTCCAAATCATAGCATTTGCTCATCACCTGCCCAATTCTTGATCGGGCGGAAATAAAGCCGGATATTTAACGATACGCTGCTAGCCGCCCCCATGAAAAGTCGCTCAACGCCGTTGCATTGGCGAAACGTTTGGGTTATGATGCTGTTCCTAATTCAAATCTAAGGAGATATTTTATGAGTTCAGCAGCACCAAGTACCGGCCGACTTGCATCGGCGTTTTTAGCAGAATTGGATAACGAAGCAAAGGTCACGAGGAGCGTTCTCGAACGCATCCCGGCGGATAAATTCGGCTGGCAGCCGCATGAGAAATCGATGCCCTTCGGCCGCCTCGCATCACACGTCGCCGAGATGTTCGGATGGACAAAAGATACGCTGAAAAGCGACGTCCTCGATTTTGCAACGATGGACTATAAACCATTTGAGCCGCAAACAACTGATGATCTGCTCGCCTTTTTCGACGAACAGATCGCAAACGCCAAAGCTACCCTCGCCGAAACCTCAGACGAAACCTTCATGACCAACTGGACCATGCGAAACGGCGAAACCGTCTATTTCACCATGCCGAAAGTCGCCGTCATGCGTTCATTTGTCATGAACCACATCATCCACCACCGCGGTCAGCTGTCAGTTTATCTAAGGCTAAACGACATTCCGGTGCCGTCGATCTACGGGCCCTCAGCGGACGAAGGTCAGATGTAGACCCAATTGCAAATGCCCGCGCGTCAGCAAGGGCGATACGCGCACGCTTGCGCCGATCGCCCTCGCTTACTCGCGGGCTTTCGCATTTTGTTGGAAGGTGTCAAAATTGGTAACTGTTAGTAAGCGAAGCAAATGATCGATATCGACCAAATTTTTGAGGGAAATCCGCGAATTGTTGCCCGTGCGATCACGCAGGTCGAAAATGGCGGCGAAGGTGCGGCGGCGTTAATGAAGGCTGTATTTCCTAAGACCGGCCGGGCAACGGTGATCGGTATAACAGGCTCGCCGGGTGCGGGGAAATCTTCGCTGGTCGATAAGCTGGCCTTTTATTACAAAGAAAAGGGCAACAAGGTTGGTATCGTTTGTATTGACCCATCGAGCCCGTTTTCGGGCGGTGCGATCCTCGGCGACCGTATCCGCATGGCGACGCTTGGGCTTGATAAAAATATCTTTATCCGCTCGATGGCGACACGTGGCAATCTCGGCGGCCTTTCGCGTGCGACGGTCGATGCCGTGGCGATCCTTGATGCAGCAGGCTATGACAAGGTCATCGTGGAGACCGTGGGCGTGGGCCAGGACGAGGTTGAGATCGTCAAGACAGCGGACGTTTCGGTGGTGGTGCTGGTGCCCGGAATGGGCGACGACATTCAGGCGATCAAGGCCGGGATAATGGAGATCGGCGATGTTTTCGTCATCAACAAAGCCGACCGCGAAGGCGTTCTCCGCACCCAAAAAGAACTCGAAGCCCTGCTTTCCCTCGCCCACCGCCCCGATATGTGGATGCCGCCGATCATTAAGACGATCGCGACGGAAAATAAAGGCATTGAGGATCTCGATGCCGCTATTGTGAGTTATCTAGAGTTCATCGCGGGCGGAGGTGAGTCCAGTGCCCGTCGCGTGTCGATAGCAAAATGGCGGCTTACCGAATTGGTGCGGGAGCGGTTGTTGACAGATCTATTGAGTCGAAACGGTACGGGCGAACGGCTTGAGGATCTAGCGCGAAAGATCGCAGAGAAAAAAATGGATCCGTACTCGGCGGTCGAGGCAATACTGTCAGAACCGCCTGCGTGAGCGGGCGGCAGTTAAGTATCGGGTTCTGAGAGCGTCGATTATAAAGAAGCACTTTTGCCGCCCGCTCACGCAGGCGGTTCTGACAAAACGACGCAGGCGAGACAAAATATGAAGATCAATCACCTGGGCATCGCCACAAAAGGCATCGACGAGGCCCTTAAATTTTGGGAGGACGCTCTCGGTCTTGAAAATGTCCACACCGAAATCGTCGAGGATCAGAAGGTTCGCGTCGCGATGCTCCCGATCGGCGAGAGCCGCGTAGAACTGCTCGAGCCGACATCGGAAGACTCGCCGATTAGTAAATTTCTTGAGAAACGCGGCGGCGGCATCCACCACATTGCAGTCGAGGTAGACGATATCGAAGCCTCGCTCGCTCGCCTAAAAGCCAACGGAGCCCGCCTCATCGACGAAACCCCACGCATCGGTGCCGAAGGCTGCCTCGTAGCCTTCGTACACCCCTCGTCGGCTAACGGAGTATTACTGGAACTGGTTCAGACTAACCATTAGCTACTTGAAAAACCGACATTTCAGAACTTTAGGACAGGCAAAGGGTTGAGAGGATGTCGGCAGACCCACTTAGCGGCTCTTTTGGCCAGCATCCAGTGAAAACCCTCATTCGGGAACCTTTTCCGAACATCTCGCACGAAATCCGAGGACAATCCTGACTTAATAGATCCCAACGAAAAATCTACCAGATCGCCCTTGCGAAAGACCTCAACGAGCTCCGCGTTCTTATAGGCCGTCAGTTTATGATGTTGGTCGATCATCTCGCTGATCTCAGGGATCCAAGCTTGGAAACCGGTTTCTTTCAAATACTGTTCAGCCGCGACGATAGACGGCGGCAGGTAATCAAACGTTGGCCCTGTCCAGATGCCGATGTCGTGAAAACAGCCAGCAATTATTAACTTATTCGTCGCGTCTTCGCCAAGGTCGCTGAGAGCAAGGCAAAAACTGACCATTCGGCAGACGTGATTGCGATAACCCTGATATTCGGTTCCGATCGCTGAGCGATAACCCGCGAGGATATTATCAATTGGGCCAATGTGCTCCTCGACCATTCTCATTTGCCTTGCGGAGCCAGCCACAACGCGAGATTACCCGCATACGTTTTTATATCATTCAGCTTGTCCGGATCGACCGCAAAACCATCGCCGGGGGCCTCGCTGACAAAGTCAGGACATCCGCGCGATGGGTCCCAATTGTAGTCCGCGAAATGATGAAAGCTGGAGTGGGCCACAGCACGTCCCGCGATCCGCATATCTCGTTCGAATGCGACTATCAGGTCAAACGACGCTCCCGATATCTTGCTGACTCCGCAGGCGATCACGCAGGCAGATGCGTCGTCCGAAGGTACTCCGATCGCTCCTTCGTGCGGATGGGCCGGAAAATATTCGATCGTGGTCCCGTTCGAACGCCTGATCAGCGGATGATCTGGAACCCGGACGGTGATCTCCTGAAAGTCACCGTTCCTGCCAGAATGATAGTTAGGAAAATCGATCATAGCGGTATCACGGTCGTCACGAATGCGACGAGTCTCGTCGGGTTCGGGGTTGGTGGAGTGAAAAAAGTTCGCACGCCCGATACCGTGGATCGAGCAGATCGAAGAGCCAAGATCCTGATGATCGCGCGTCGTTAAAATGCCGCCGCCTTTCAATCGAAACCTATTCAGCGCTTCACACTCGGCCTCAGTAAGTCCGTTACCGTTATCGGCCGCCATCAGCCAGACCTCATCAAAGCCCGTGTCATCGATCGCGGCCAGAAACGGGTCGTTTCCGTCTCGACCCGGTTCCCGGTCACGAAAAGTCACCTCAAGATCGAGCGACTCGAGATGCCGACCCAGCAAAGAAAATCGCCCGGCGTGCCAATCATTCTCGATAAAAGGGATCGTCGTTTGGATGAGTATCTTTACAGTGTCAGTCATTCGCCTAGATCCGTCCAAATTGGTAAAACTGCCTTCTAAAAAGTTCCTGATGCCTCCGACTGTTCCCCGATGCGTTGGTCGAGCCAGGCCAAAATGTCTGCCATGACCTTTTCCTTATCGATATCCGCCAACAGATCGTGATAATGGCCATCGTACAGTTTGAGCGTTTTGTCCGTTGATCCAGCATGGTCATAGAAGTATTGGCTTCCGCGCGGCTGCGTCGCCTTGTCTTCGGTTCCGTGAATGATAAGCACCGGAATTTTGATATCCGGCATGTGTCCTTTCAGAGCTTCGGCCGCGAGCAGCATCACGCTTGCGGTCTCAGCCGGTTGAGATTCCTTGTGAATGAGCGGGTCGTTATTCATCCGCTCAACATGGGCCGGATCGCGTGAGAAATCGGCGTTGTTAAGCGAAAAGACGTGAACGTGCGGCAAAAGCTTTGCCACGCCTTCCAGAGCAAGCTGAACCAAATGCGGTAGGCCGACATCGAACGCAAAGCTGTGGCAGACGAGTCCCGCGATCTCGTCCTGATGCTCGTAAACATAAGACGTCGCGATCAAGCCGCCGGCACTGTGGCCCAGAACGTAGACCGGCAAACCAGGATTCTCGGAACGAGCGATGTTGACCAGCGTGTCGACGTCGCCGAGATAATCCGTAAATTCCTCGACGTAGAACCGCTCTCCCTCAGAATTGCCGCGCCCTCTCAGATCGAGGGCATAGCAGGCAAACCCTTCGGCAGAAAGCTGTTCGGCCGGATACTCCATGTAGCCGCTGTGGGCGTTGAATCCGTGGATCAGGATCATTACCGCCCTAGCTTTTCCTGCCGCCTCCCACGACTTGGTCGCGATCTTCAGGCCCCCGACGCCTTCAAATGATGATTCTTTCATTTCTCTCGTCTCCTTTTTTGTGAATAACGGCCGCCGTTATGCCTTAATAAAATCGAGCAGCACTGAATTCACCTGCTCGTGATGGGTCGTACACATTCCGTGGGGAAGCCCCTCGAGGACCGTTAGCGTTGCATCGGGAACGAGTTTCGCCGCCAAATACGCCGAGTCCGCGATCGGCACGATCTGATCGTCATCACCATGAAGAACGAGCGTGGGCACGTCAAATTTCTTTAGATCCTCCGTAAAATCGGTCTCCGAAAAAGCCTTGATGCAGTCGTAGCCGCCCTTAAAGTCGCCCATCATTCCCTGCCGCCACCAGTTATCGATAATGCCCTGCGAAACCTTTGCTCCCTCCCGGTTGAAACTATAAAATGGTCCCGACGCAACGTCGTAATAAAACTGTGCTCGGTCCGCGAGATACGAAGCCCGAAAACCATCGAATACCTCGATCGGCAATCCGCCCGGATTTGCCTCGGTCTTGAGCATTAAAGGCGGAACCGCGCCGATCAAAACAGCCTTCGCTACCCGCGAAGTTCCATGACGCCCGATGTACCTCGCCACTTCCCCACCGCCGGTCGAATGCCCGATATGGACCGCGTCCTTCAGATCAAGCGCCGCGGTCAGTTCCGCGAGGTCGTCCGAATAAGTATTCATCTCGTTCCCATCCCAGCTCGACCCCGAACGCCCATGCCCACGCCGGTCATGCGCGATACAACGAAACCCGCGCGACGCAAAATAAAAGATCTGCGCGTTCCAGTCGTCCGAGGTCAACGGCCAGCCATGCCTAAACACGATCGGCTGGCCATCGCCGCCCGTGTCTTTGTAGAAGATCTCAGTTCCGTCTTTTGTAGTGATAGTTGCCATTATTCCTCCCTGAAAAAACCATCCATATACCCTACAGCTGGGAAAGAAACGCCCGATAACAAATTTGTTAAATTGTTATACAAATTATCGAAAGCCGGAAAGCTCTCACTCTACACGATAGCTTTTGAAAGCTCTGCGATTTATGTACTGTTCAGTAAATATATGGCGCAAGGATGTTTCGTGTCAAGTAATATTTGTGTTACGTTTTTGGCATACCATGCAGAAGGGACGACCACGACAATTTGACCTTGACGACGCGATCGACAAGGCGATGCTCGTCTTTTGGGAAAAAGGATATGAACGCACCACTATTCCTGATCTGATCGAAGCCATCGGCATCAATCGTCCAAGCCTTTACTCTGCATTTGGGAGTAAAGAAGGTCTGTTCCAGGCGACTCTAGATCGATACCGTTCCGGGCCGGCATCCTACGTTAACCGAGCTCTCGAGGAACCTGATGCTTATTCCGTTTTCCGAAGCCTTTTATACGGTGTCATCGAACTGGTAACGGATACTGAACGGCCCGGCGGTTGCCTCTTTGTGTGCGGCACGCTTTCTATTTCCGACGTTCCGGGCTCGGTCTCGTCAAAGCTCGCCGAGCGGCGCATCCTTGGCGAACTCGACATTCGAAAGCGATTTGAAAGAGCCCTTGAGGAAGGCGATCTTCCCAAGGGCTCTGATCCTTCAAGCCTCGCAATGTTGGCCTCCACGCTGCTCTGGGGATTGTCGGTGCAGGCGAGCAATGGAGCGAAACGCAGCCAGCTAAACTCCGTCGCCGAGATCGCTTTGAAAGCCTTCCCTAAGGACTAGTCTCCCTTAACGCGCACCCCCGCTGGCAAGGATCTTCTCGCCTGTGACCCATGCCGAATCATCCGACGCGAGGAAAATCGCGACCGGAGCGATGTCGCCCGGCTGTCCTAAACGCCCTAGCGGCGTGGTTGAAACTGCCCAGTCCTCGAATTCGCTGCCGATAATGCCCAATTCGCGTGAACCTTCAGTTTCGACCATTCCCGGATTCAACGAGTTGACCCGGATATTCCTCGGGCCTAGCTCCTTGGCCAAAACACCGGTAATAGTATCAACCGCTCCTTTAGACCCCATGTAAACCGCGGTGGTCGGCGGGTGTGTGTCGCTTCCGGCGGATCCAATGTTAATGATGCTTGCTCCCTCATTCATGTGCTTTACCGCAGCCTGAGTGGTGAGCAAAAGCCCGAGAACATTTACGTTAAATATCCAGTGAAAGCTTTCTTCCGTGATCTCATCCAACGCCTGAAATCCGTAAACGCCCGAGTTATTTACAAGCACATCGAGCTTGCCATAGTTGTCGATCGTGGCCTGAATGATGCCTTCCGCTTCCGCTTTTTTCGTAACGTCGCCTTTCACTGCGACCGCCTTTCCGCCCGCCGCTTCGATCTCGGCAACGACTTTCTCCGCTCCTTCCCTGCTCGACGCGTAGTTGACCACGACCGATGCCCCTTCTGCTGCAAAAGCTTTTGCGATGCCTGCTCCGATCCCTTTCGAAGCTCCCGTTATTACTGCTACTTTTCCCGCTAATTTACTCATTTTGTTCCTTCCTTTAGTTCCGATCTGTTTCGTCAAAAAAAGCACGTCACCGGCCCTTTACCAGTGACGTGCGGTTAAATTGTGGCTGATCTACCAGGGCAATTCCTGGCCTAGATGTATGAATTTGCCGGAATATCCGTCTGCCGGAAGCGTCGCAAGATCGACCGAAGTCTTCGCTCCCTCCTCGACCGGGATATCGCCGTTGGCGTTCATGTCGGTCACGACCGAGCCCGGGTGGGCGGTGTTGACCTTGATGTTGGTGTCCCTGAGTTCGTGGGCCAGGTGGACGACGTAGCCGTTGAGAGCCGTTTTCGAAATGTTGTACGCCGGAACCTTGTAATTGTAGATCGGCGAACTCGGGTCGGAATGTAGCCCCAGCGACCCGAGGCCGCTCGACAAAAACACGATCCGCCCCGCGTCCGATCTCTTGACCAGCGGGAGCAGATTCTGCGTCACGTCGATCGTGTTAAAAAAGTTGGTGTCGAACGTTTTACGAAAAGTTTCCTGCGAAGTCTTGCTCGCCGGAACCATCCCGCCGTCCGCATCGAATTCTTCCGCCAGAAAAATTCCCGCATTGTTTATCAGAATATCGAGTTTGCCGTATTTGTCCTCGATCTCTTTCGCCGCTGCGGCGTGAGTTTCGGTGTTGTCGACATCGATGTTGATGTATTCGACATCGAGTCCCTCAGCCTTAAGCGTCGCTTCAGCCTCTTTCCCCTTTTTCTCGCTGCGTGCACCGATCAAAACCTTGATCCCTTGTTTACCCAACTGACGTGCCGTTTCAAACCCGATTCCGCGATTGGCCCCGGTTACAAGTGCTATTTTCTGTGACATTGCATTTCCCTCTCGTGTTACCTTTCTGTAACATTATTTGTTACAGTTCAAGTTAAAAATATGTTCGGAAGCTGTTAAGACCTGTGAAGCATTCCGAACATTTGTAACTATATTCGTTACAGAATAATCTTGTCAAGTGGTTCGGCTAAATTTTCTTCAGCCGATTTCGCCACTTTAGACAATCTGACCCTAACACAATTCCGCACGATCCCGCTTCCTGAACACTGTGAGATGCCCGGTTTATCGAGCTCCAGCTCAGGTACCATCGTTCCGATTCCGCCATCGTCCGGATGAACGGTCGTCAGAACTAGTCGATAGCGCCCATCTTTTTTGGGGAGCAGCATTCCTCCGAGCCTATAGATATTTCCCTTCTTATCCGTGATAGTGCCCGAAAACGGGCTATCAGGCTTCACTTTCGTTGCAAACTCTACCAGTTCAAGCCAAGGCTGGTTTAGGCGAACGACAAGTTCGAACTCGTCCCGGTTTTCAACATCGGAAGCCAGCTGGCCGTTTGCCACACATACAAAAAGCAAAGCGTTCAGAAAACAGGCGATAATAGAGAAAAGTTTTTTGTTCATGGTAGTGAAAGAAAACTAGAAAGACGGCAACAGCATGATACACGCAAATGATAGAGAATAGATGCGAAAACTCGCGTCGCTTGTTCTCGGTTCTAACTGTCTCTGCGTTAAAATATCGCTCGTGTCTGAAGACAAGAAAACTATTTCCCCGGTCATGTTGGTCGTTATCGCCGTACTCCTCTGGAGCACCGGCGGTATGTTTATCAAGCTCGCGACGAATCTTGACGCCTATCAGGTGACGTTTTTTCGTTCGCTGCTGGCCGGGATAACGGTCCTGATCCTGACGTGGAAGGACGGGCTGCGGATAAATGCTTTTGGGGCGATGTGCAGCGTGATCTACGCGACGCTGCTGTTCCTGTTCGTCTGGGCGACAAAGCACACGACCGCCGCCAACGCGATCTTTCTCCAATACACCGCCCCGATCTATATCCTCATCCTCGCCCCGTTTGTCATCGGCGAAAAATTTCACTGGCGCGATCTCGTGACGGTCGTCTTCTGCCTGGCAGGGATGAGTTTGTTTTTCGTGGGCGATCTGTCGATCGGCGATTATCAGGGCAATATTGCCGCCCTGGGTTCGGGCATCTTCCTCGGCCTTTACATAATGCTGCTCCGCCACCCGCGGGCAATGGGGATGAGCGGCACGATCACGGTCATCTACGGCAACTTCCTGCTAGCCCTGCTCACGCTCCCGAGCGGAATAGCCGCGATCCCGACAGCAGGCCTCATGGACTACGCCGCCGTCGCCTTCCTCGGCATATTCCAGATCGGCATCTCGTACATCCTCTTCATAAAAGGAGTCCGCGGCGGCACCCGCCCACTCGACGCCAGTATTATCGGCTTCATCGAACCGCTCCTGAACCCCGTCTGGGTCTTCCTCTTCGTCGGCGAACGCCCCTCAAACTGGGCCATCCTCGGCGGAATCATCATCATAGCGACCGTCTGTTCTCACACCCTAGTGCAATACAGATCAAAGCCATCCGATCCCGACCCATCAACCGCCGTCGCGTAGCGACCAAACGGATGATCTTACCCTTATGGTGCAGTGAAATACACGAGTGTAATCGGAAGCATCGCTTATCTTCATCACTCAACTTGTCGTAAAATTGACGCCAGGGCGAAAAAAGGGTTTGGTGGCGCGGCTTGGGCATTTTAGGTGTCGCGGATTTAATACGGGGCGACTTGGCGTTTGCGTTCGAGTTTTTCTTTTCGTTCGCTGTGAAAGGCTCCGATGCGGTGGCCGTGGTAGGCGGCGGTGGCTTTGGTCAGGTCGAGGATGAGGGTGCCGTCTTGGTCGGCGTGGATCTCGTGAAAGCGGATCGTGATGTCGAACTTGATGCCGAAATCGTAGCGGAGACTCGCTAGATTTAGGACTGCGGCTCCGTGGCGGCCATCGGCGGTGAGTTTGAAGGTGTCTTTCAGATGGCCGCGGCACGGGCGGATGCCGATGGTCTGGTTGGGTTTGTCGAACAGCACGAAAGCGTACGGAGCGAGACCCAGCATTTCCCAGGCTACGCGGCTGAGCTTTAGGTCGCCCCGGCGGTTCATCGTCGCCTGCGGAACCCGCCAACGGCCCAATCTTTGTGTCGGAGAACATTGCTGCCAGTTTCGTTTCATAGTTTTTTGATCTTGGAGCTTTGAGCTTTGATCTTTGGTCTTGATCCGTGACGTTCCGTATTCGCCGTGGTTGAGGCTTTAACAACACGCGGCTTTGAATGCCCCGGTCACTGTCGTTCCCGGCTCCGACTTTCTACGCTGCCATATTCTGCTGAGAATTTGAATGCTAAACCGCGTGAAACGTCGTATTATGCGTAAATTGACGCAAAATGCTTGAAATGTATAAAAAATGCGTAGTCAGGCCGATGTATCACACAATGGAACCGGTCGATGGGTCGCAAGATGGGATCGGGTTTCGTCCAACCATCGACGTCACAGCGGTTCGGAGAACGCATAAAACGGTTCGGAATTCCACCCGAAAAGCGTCCCCGGACGCAACTCTGTGACGCTCGTTCTTTGGTGCTTGATCTTTGACCTTTGATCTTTGGTTTTAGGTATTCGAGTGCCGAATTTATAATTTTGAACCTTGAATTTTGAACTCTCATTTTCCCGCCGACATTTTTCCCAGCTAACCGCTTAACTATTGCTATTGTGTTAACAAACACATTATGTCGTGATAAGGTAATCAAATAACACCAAAAAACGGGCGTTATTGCTCGTTTTTGTAATTTTGATAGTCGCTTTTTTACGATCTTTAGACTGGAGAATCTTATGATTGAGCTCAATATTCCATCAAATGTTACTAACGAAGAGCTGATCCGTTGGGTGACTGACGCGGTCGATCTTTGTAAGCCGGACGCCGTGCATTGGTGCGACGGTTCGCAGGAAGAATACGACCGCCTGTGTCAGGAAATGGTTGATTCCGGTACGTTTATCAGACTGAACCCCGAAAAGCGGCCGAACTCGTTCCTGGCCCGCTCGCACCCTTCGGACGTCGCCCGTGTCGAGGACCGCACCTACATTTGCTCGTTTGCCAAGGGCGACGCCGGGCCGACCAACAACTGGATGGCCCCGGTCGAAATGAAGGCGATCCTCAAAAAGAAATTCAACGGAGCAATGAAGGGCCGCACGATGTATGTCGTTCCGTTTTGCATGGGCCCGATCGGCTCGCCGATCTCGCAATTTGGCGTGCAGCTTTCGGATTCACCTTACGTCGCGGTCAACATGCGGATAATGACCCGCATGGGTAAACAGGCTCTCGACGCACTCGGTAACGGCGAGTTTACGCGCTGTCTGCACTCGGTCGGCATGCCTCTGGCTGAGGGCCAGGCCGACGTCGCGTGGCCTTGTTCACCAGATCCTAAGGACAAATACATCGTTCACTTCCCCGAAGAAAATTCGATCGTTTCGTACGGCTCGGGATACGGCGGAAACGCACTTTTGGGCAAGAAATGTCTCGCTTTGAGGATCGCTTCGACCCTCGGCCGCGCTCAGGGTTGGCTTGCAGAGCACATGCTGATCGTCGGTGTTGAGTCACCAGACGGTAAGAAGGATTACGTCTGTGCGGCGTTTCCTTCGGCTTGCGGCAAGACCAATTTCGCCATGCTCATCCCGCCCAAGCCGTTTCAGGAAGAAGGCTGGAAGATAACCACCGTCGGTGACGACATCGCTTGGATCAAACCCGACGAAACCGGCAAACTGCGGGCTATCAACCCCGAAAACGGCTTCTTTGGCGTGGCACCGGGTACGAACTACTCGACGAACCCGAACGCGATGGAATCCATCACGGAGAACGCCATCTTCACCAACGTCGCCCTGACCGACGAAGGCGACATCTGGTGGGAAGGAATGGACGGCGAACCGCCAGCACACGCCATCGACTGGCAGGGCAACGATTGGACTCCTTCGAGCGAAGCCAAAGCAGCCCACCCAAATGCTCGATTTACTGCACCGATCACGCAGTGCCCTGTCGTCGACGAAAATTTCAACGATCCAAAAGGCGTTCCGGTCTCGGCGTTCATATTCGGTGGCCGACGAAATAGCGTCGTTCCGCTTGTACAGCAGTCGTTTAACTGGGCTTTCGGCGTTTATCAGGCCGCGACGATGGGTTCGGAAATGACCGCCGCTGCGTTCGGCAATATCGGCGAGGTACGTCGCGACCCGTTCGCAATGCTACCGTTTGCCGGTTATCACATGGGGGACTATTTCGCTCATTGGCTTGATTTTGGCCGACAGATACCGGAACCACCCCGTATTTTCAGCGTCAACTGGTTCCTCAAGGACGAGAATGGAAAGTTCGCCTGGCCCGGTTTCGGCGACAATATGCGCGTGCTTAAGTGGATAGTTGAGCGGTCACGCGGCGTCTCAAAAGGAGTCGAAACGCCACTTGGATGGATGCCGCGCTACGACGACATTGACTGGCGCGGACTCGATTTTAGCCGCGAACAGTGGGACAAGGTCATGAACCTCGACCGCGATTTGTGGCTGAAGGAGATCGCAATGCACGACGAGCTTTTCTTCCAGCTCTATGACCGTCTGCCAAAGGAAATGACTTTTATACGGGAACTGCTGGTCTCGAACCTCTGGCGTTCGCCAGAACTAGGACTTGCGGCACCGCGACCGGAACCCGAAGTGGTTAAGGCAGTCGCAAAAGCAGAGTAATCTTATTCCTCCGCTCTTTAAGAAGTCTAAGGGCCGTCCTTTTGGGGGCGGCCTTTGCTTTTGGTATCATTCGTCCAACCGATCCTTATGAGCACGTCAGTTCTGCGTTCCTGTTATCGATGCGGCTATTTCGCCGAAACGGCTGAAGCCGTCTGTCCTCGATGCGAACGTGGTCTGCATACCGCGACGGCCACACGGATCCGCGGCGCCTTGCTCGCCGTGCTCGGAGCAATATTAACCTTCTTCATGGTGTATTTGGTGTCTTGGGCTCTCGCTGCATTTCGAGCGACCGACCCGACAGGAGCACGTTTCACAGGCGACGAACAGCAAAAGCTAGTCATTCTAGGCCTGTTTGGCTTGCTGATCGCTTTCGGGCTGATGTCATTTGCTATCGGGATGTATCAAGTTGTCGTTGGGCGGCGGAGCAAAGGCTTCGTACGGGCGATTGTGACAATAGCCGGGCTTATTGGGCTCGGCGGTGCTTATGTTATTTGGTCATTTTGAGTGCTATTTGACCTCGTTTTGATACAATCAGATTTCTACTATAGGAGATTTTATTGATGGATAGATTTCTTGGCCGATACGCTACCTATGCGTATGCCATCATGAGGATTATCACGGGCTTCTTGTTTATGTGGCACGGTACGCAGAAATTATTCGGATTCCCTCCCTCGCAGGGTGGTGGCGGCGAGTTATCTACGCTAATGGCTGTTGGGGGCGGTATTGAACTGATTGGCGGAATCCTCATAATGATTGGCTTATTTACGAGCGTCGCAGCCTTCATTTCGAGTGGAACAATGGCTGTCGCGTACTTCGGATGGCATTTTAGTATGCAGCAGTTCCTGCCGATTCAGAATCGCGGTGAACTCGCTGTTCTTTATTGCTTTGTCTTGCTTTACATCGCAGCACGAGGGTCCGGCATTTGGAGCGTCGAGTCCATATTCTTTCGTAATCGCCCAGAAACTACCTAATGATCACTTCGAACTTTTTTCGCGGGATCTACATCTAACATTACGAAATTACTAGGAGGTATATGGATAATTTCACAACCACTTTCGGAAACTCGGTCGCTCAGGCGGCCCCCATTGAGCGGGCGGCGTTCATTCGGAAGACCTATACGTTGCTCGCCGTCGCGATACTCGCATTTATCGGTGTCGAAGCATTCTTCTTTGCAACGCCAATAGCCGGTATTATCGCTAGCCTGTTATTTAGTGGTGGAGCGATGGGCTGGCTGCTTGTCCTTGGACTTTTCATGGGCGTTTCGTTTCTCGCAAATCGCTGGGCGGTATCGGACACATCGAAGGCAGTCCAGTATCTTGGCTTAGGCGTCTTCATTCTCGCTGAAGCTGTTATATTTGTTCCGCTCATCTATTTGGCAACTTCCGTTTCCGGCGATGGCTCGGTCCTGATGAAGGCCGGAATTACTACGCTCGGTCTATTCTTGGGCATTACGCTAACCGTTTTTATTACGCGGACCGATTTCTCGTTCCTCGGCCCAATCCTCGCAATCGGCGGATTTGCCGCCCTCGGCTTCATTATTGCGAGTGCGATCTTCGGATTCTCGCTGGGCAGCGTGTTTGCGTTCATTATGGTCGCCTTTGCTGGAACGGCGATCCTATATGAAACGTCTAATGTTCTGCATCGATTCAATACATCCCAGCATGTGGCGGCTTCGTTGACGCTGTTTGCGAGCGTTGCACTGCTCTTCTGGTACATTCTTTCTATCTTCAGTTCGCGAGATTAAATGTAAACTGCGCTATTCTACTTGCCGTCAGCGAATGATTTTTCGCTGGCGGCAATTTACACTTTAAAGAGGTAACTTAATGACAAAAATCATTTTAGCGTTATCCGTTTTGATCGCCACCGCTTCTTTCGCCTTTGGACAGGCTACGCCGGCGCCGCCGACCACACATTTGAAGGTCGGTGATATGGCTCCGGATTTTAAGCTGTCCGATACCACCGGCAAAGAGGTAAAGCTTAGCGATCTGCGCGGTAAGAAGAATGTCGTTCTCGCGTTTTACGTCCTCGCCTTTACAGGTGGCTGAGCGAAAGAACTCCAGGCGTATCAGGCTGATATCGCCAAATTCGACGCAACTGAAACTCAGATATACGGCATTTCAATGGACAGCTTCGCAGCAAATAAGCGTTTTGCTGAGGACATAAAAGTCACGTTTCCGCTCCTCAGTGACTGGAAACGAACCACCACAAAAGACTACGGCCTTTTCAACGAAACCTCAGGTTACGGGGTTCGAGGCACATTCGTCATTGACAAAGAAGGCAAGATCCAACATGTCGAAGTCGGACGCACGGCTATCGATCCTACCGGGGCTTACCAGGCTTGCGACCTGCTCCAAAAGCGGAAGTCGGACGCAGCGAAGAAGCAATAACATAACTAGTCAAGTATCAGCACCTAACGCCACGAACTAAGAACCTTTCGTGGCGTTTCGTGCGTTTTTTTAGGTCCGCAGGTCGTCCGGGTCGAAGCTCTTTGCAACGATCTCGCCGCTAACGTCCTTGGTTAATATCTCGATCCTTCGCTCGGCGTTGGTTAGCCGTTCACGGCATTCACGGGAAAGCTTGATACCCATTTCAAAGAGTTCGAGGCTTTCCTCGAGCGGCAGATCGCCGTTTTCGAGCCGGGTCACGATCTTTTCGAGCTCAGCGAGCGATGTTTCGAACGTTTTTTCCATTTCTATTTCACAAGTTCTTCAGCCTGTTTTAGCAGATCGGTGAGATTTCCAATGCCGAATTGATCTGCGGCCCGACTTCCACCGCCGACTGCGATCGCCATGACCTCTTGCCCTATCTTGCGGGCGATGGCTGTTGCCACCTGTTCATCGCGAACCCCCACGATCTGCCATCTGTCGCCGGTCCTTCGCATCTTCATCTCGAGCTGATGCTCCGGCAGCTTGCTTTTCACCGTGGCTTCATCGCCGTTGACGGTGATGTCGAGGTATTGGTCCGCTCCTAAAACCATAGCAAAGAAAGGGACCGAGCCCATCTTTGCCGTGCGCTCACGGATCACGCGGGGCAATTCAGCTTTCGCTCTCTCCTTCACCGCTGGCAGAAGCGGAAGGGCAAGCCTCGCCACCTTTCTGAGAACCTCAGGCGGTTGTCCGCGGCCATACATCTCGACGGCCTTATTCGTTATCTGCGGTACAAAATCCTCAACGACTGCATCGATGTTAACGAGCGAATTTACTTCCGCCCGGTCATCTCGTTTTGCAGCCTCGACCAATAACGCAAGCGAATATTGCGGTGTGTCCTTTAGACTCTGGTAATAGATCAAAAAGCCGATCCCGGCTGCTAAAGCAAGTCCGAAAACAACCAAACAGGCAATAGCAAAAGGGCGTTTCAACATTAATTCTCGATCGACAAAACCTCTGCCTCAAGTTTCCCACGCTCCAGCCGTATTTTCAATTTATCCCCGATCTTCAAAGCAGCCGCGTCTCTGGCTATAGTTCCATCCGTTGATTGAATAATTGAATAACCCCGCGTCAGTACGCTTAGAGGAGAAAGAGCATCCAGTTTTGCAGCGTTCAAACTCATTTGCTGCCCCTTTGATGCAAGAATTCCTTCGATCGCGGTCAGCTTTCTTTGGTTCAGAGCGTCGAGCTGATTGCCGTGCTTCAGGGTTTTCGCCCGGAGCGTCGCCGCAGTCAATCGGCTCGCGGTGTCGGCGAAACGCATCCGCAAACGCTGTATCAAATTCGAAAATGAATACTCAAATCCGCTGACTGCGGAGCTCACGCCTGACCGTGCAGAAAGTAACTTGTAGTCGATCATCGAAGTCAGGGCCGTTTCTACAGTTTGTAGATCAGCTAGAATGTCCTCCTCCCGACCTACGACGATCTCGGCCGCAGCCGACGGCGTTGGCGCGCGAAGATCGGAAACCAGGTCGGCGATCGTCCAATCGATCTCGTGTCCAACAGCAGAAATCACCGGTATATCACTCTCTCTGATGGCGCGAGCAAGAGCTTCGTCGTTGAATGCCCATAGATCCTCCGCCGAACCGCCGCCGCGTCCGACGATCATGACATCGATCCGTTCGTTCGGTTCCCGCGTTCTATCGTATGCGTTGACTGCTTTTATTGCTCGTCGGACACTGTCAGCTGCTCCTTCACCCTGTACGAGCGCCGGAGCAAAAACTATGCTGACCGACCTCGCACGCCGCGTCAAAACATTATAGATATCGTGAAAAGCAGCACCGGTTCGCGAGGTTACGACGGCGACCTTTCGTGGGAAGAATGGGATCGGGCGTTTGATCTCCTCAGCGAACAGCCCTTCGCGATCGAGGCGGGCACGTATCTGTTCGTATGCCGCCGCCAAAGCCCCTTCGCCCGACGGCTCGAGCGAATCCACGGAAAGCTGAAGTTCGCCGCGAGCCTCATAGATCGTGACGCGGCCGCGAAGGCGGACCGTTATTCCATTTTGCGGAGTAAACCGGATGCGAAAGTTCGTACCCTTGAAGCAGACGCACCTGATCTGGGAAACGCCGTCATTGAGATTGAAATACCAATGACCAGAAGATGCCCGGATGAAGTTAACGACTTCGCCCTCGACCCAAACGTTTGCAAACGAACGCTCAAGGGTACTGCGGACCTCGGAACTAAGTTCAGAAACCGTCAGCGGGCGACGCTCGGCATCGCCCATTAAAAATTGGAAAAGATCGTCGCTCAGTTTTTTGTCTCGGGTTTGATCCCAGCCTTTTCGATATTGAAATAGAGTTTTACTGGCTGATTTGTAGCTGGATCAGTGGCGGTAAGGACATGATAAGTACTTCCGTCAACAGTCTCGACCGCCTGCGTACCGCGTTTAAGTTCGAGCGCGTTGAGCAGAACGTATTCCTCGGCTACCGATATTACGTGGTACGCAGTCTTCGGAGTATTTCCGTCCGAATCCTTTAGAACAGAGTTCACAAGGCCGAGATAAACACTTTCGTGAAACTTCGCCTTCTTCGCGTCCGACATGCCTTGATATGCCATCGCCGCCATGATGTGCGAGTTCATATCGACAAAATTGCTCTTGTGAATGCCCTCAGCGATCTTTACGACATCCTTGAACTTCTTTTCGTTAAGGAGCGTCGCCATCTGAGTCTGCAGCTTGACATCGGCGACCCTGCCTTCGGGCGGCGTTTTTTCCGCAAACGAGAATCGTAGAAGCTTAAAGTCGATGTTCGTATCACCGCCTTTCAACTTCGTAACGAGTTGGTCATAGTTCGAGGCTTGGGCGTGTGCTGAAAAGGCGCATATCGCCATTACTAGCAACAAGATTATCTGTCGTTTCATATCTATTTACGAATATAAACGCTTTCTATACTTCCGGCAAACCTTTCCCGATCCGCGTTATGTATGGTTGCGAACAGAAGCCACCTACTGATAATGTTCTAATCCTTGAGAAAGAATCATCTATTCTTTGTTGGAGAACGATTAACTTTATGTCTGAAGAAAACACGACCGGAAGCAATGCAGTCTGGGCGATCGCCCTTGTTATCATTGTCGCCATCATCGCCGGATTGGTTTATTACAGCGGAATCCTTAAGACCAGCCCCGCTAAGAAGACTGATATCGACATTGATGTATCAGTACCAGCTGCCCCAGCGAGATAATTTACAAAAACTCGAAGTCAGTCCTCGATCACGGCCTCTGTAAGTGGAGGCCTGGTCGTTAGACTTTCCTGAGTAGCGATCCGTGCGACGAGATATAACCGCACAGGTCGTTAACGCCAGTGTTTCCGCCGCAGAAGATCAGCACGACCTTGCTATCCGGCGTGAACCTATCGAGCAGCTTCTCCGCCGCGACCAGCGTACATGATGCGGCGGGCTCGGTGATCACCTTGAGCCGTTCGGCTATAAAGACCATCGCCTCGACCGCTTCATCGTCGGTTACAACGGTTACGCTTTCAAGGTTTTTGCGGGCCAGATCGAGGGTTCGTTCCGAAACATACGGCGCCCCGAGAGTTTTGGCTATCGAGGTGATCGCAGGCAGTTCGACCGGATGTCCGGCAGCGATCGCCTGCGACATTGCATCCGCTCCGACCGTTTCCACGCCCCAAAGCCTGATCTCCGGCCTAAGCGCGTTGATGGCCGTTGACACGCCGCCTGCCAAACCGCCGCCGCCAATGCTTAGCACTACATCGGTCGCATCGGGAATATCTTCGAGAATTTCGAGCCCGACAGTTCCGGCTCCGGCCATTATCTCTTCGTCGTCGAAGGGATGAACAAAGATCCGCCCTTCGGCCTCGTAGTACTCAACACGTCGAAAAGCGTCGGCGATAGTTGGAAGTAGTTCAACCGTTGCGCCGTAGCCGCGCGTCGCCGCGACGTAACCGGCGGGTGTATTCTCGGCCATCAGTATGACCGCCTCGACGCCCAAAGCAGTAGCCGCGTGAGCGACAGCCTGAGCGTGATTCCCGCCGCTGACCGCCACCACACCTCGCGAACGCTCGTCCGGCGACATTTTCAGAAGCTTATTGAACGCACCGCGTGCCTTGAACGCTCCGGTCTTCTGAAACAGCTCGTACTTGACATAGATCGGCACACCGACCCGCGTAGAAAGCGACTGGCTAAATTCCAACGGGGTGCGTGTCACGTACGGCGCGATCCTCTCCGCCGCCTGCCGTATCGAAGAAAGTTCCATTGTGTTTGTCATTAGCGAGTATTCTGCACGTTAGCGGGCGTCCAAAGCAAAAATGAGTAGACCGGGCATCGAGTCGGGCGTTGAATTAATGTTCCGTTTTTGCCAGATCGAGCCACGTCCCAGGAAACGGCGAATCGCGATATTTCCGTGCAAATGTCGTATTTACTATTACTTACGGCGATTTTTGCGATCACCCGTTTCACACCGTTTCACCGCCGTTTCACGCACTCCTGGAACGTGGAACTCATGTATATTCAACACTTTACAGTCATTTTATCGCCCGATTTCCCAATTTTTGAAAAAAAAACAGTTCACACGTGTGGCAATACCTCAATGGCAACGCTTCGGGAGCTTTGCAGCAGGCCGTATCGCATATTTGCAACAGTGTCTCATATTGTTGCACAAAAGTCAAGGGTATTCATGTCGCCGATGATCAGTACGAGATCTAGCTCCGCTCAACACCCTAAGCACACACGGACATTTGGCAACTAACGGCCAGCGCGTAAAATAAGAATCGATGGAAGAAAAAGAACTAATGACCGAATCGGACATTCATGCATTCGGGATAGAGATCGTCTACAAACAGTTGGCGGAAGCCGGGTGGACATTGGAATCGGCGGATGTTTTTGCAGATCGGGCAACGCAGCCGCAGATCGTGGGCAGCCGAGATGGCGAACTGGGATTTTTTGTCGTCCGAACCGAACTTTATCCGAGCCGCGGCAGGATCGAGGGCGAAGAAGTTTTTCGCGATCTGGTCAACCACGCAAACGCCCACGGAGCTTCATGCTATTTCGCGAGCGTAAGCATCGCCAATTCCGAGGGAAAGACAGAGGAAGAGATGGCGATCCCCGTTAAGGGCGTCGCTTACCATGTCGCCTTCGACGGCCTGGTCAAAATGGAACTTCCGGAACAGGCGGCCGCAAAATAACGGGCCGCCTGGTCGAAGTTTAGAATAAGAATCGGAAAAGCAGCAACAGTCCCATTGCTCCGAGGATCGAAAGGATCCAGCCCGCCGTGTAATTCTCATTTTTCCAGATCGCCCGGCCGACCATCGTTCCTAGGAACGAGCCGCCCATTCCGATCAGAGCAGTTACAAGCCATCCAAGGATTCCGCTGGCGATCGCCTCTTTACCCGGCAACAGGAGCCGAGCGAGGACACCGATAATTAACCCAACAAAAAGCTGCCACAATATTGACATTGATCTTTCCTCCCTTCTTTTATTGATATACGATCAGCGTGCTAGTTAGTTCACGTCATTGCAACCCCGGCAACAGCCGGATATACGCAAACTCTGCAACGATCTCGCGGGCCGTGTTACAGGCGATCAGCCCGGCTTGAACCGTTGCCGGAAAGTCTGACTCGTACTGACCCGCCTCACGCCATGTTCCATCTTCGTTTTCACGCCAATAGGCTGTGAATGTGCTGCCGGATCTGACTATTTTCATATCGAGCTCGGCCAGTTCGGTCGGCATGTCGTCGGGCGTCAGGACAGGTTTGTAATCCTGCCGGTCACGGGCATCGATCCGCAGCCCATCGGCACCGCCGCCGACACCGCCGTACGCCCGCTCGAAACGCAGAAACCGGTTGTCATCGACATAAACCAAAAGCCCGGCTCCCTGATAATTTTCCTTCGGGGCGAAAGCGACTCGCGTCTCGATCTGAAAATCACCGGTTATCGGCTTAACGTACCGCGGGGCTGTTAGGTTGTCCGGCCTAAGGTCTTTCCCAGTCGGGATCGTTACGGTCAGAACGCCTTTGTTTACATTCTTGGGCGTAGGAAGCGTGCGTTCAGCCGGGTCGATCCATTGCCAGCCGACGGGCCATTCTTTCGAGTAGGTCGAGAAACTGACATTGACCGGCTTTTCAACCTTCTCCGCCGCCGGCGGGATCGGCATCTTTTCAGTAGCCACAGCCGTCTTCTTCGGCATTTCGTTCGAGGAACATCCCGTCGCGAGCACGGCCGCGAGAACGCATGCCGCTAGCTTGGGAGTGAAGTTCAGGCCTGTCTTATCCATTTCAAAACTTCCGGAATTGTCGCACGTTTGCCGTACATTAACATGCCTACGCGATAAACGCGAGAGGCGAGCCAAACCAACCCTGCTATTGCCAAAGCGTTGATACCGAGCGAAAGGGCTATCTCCCAGAACGGCGGCATCTCGGCAAGTATTCTGATGGGCATCGTCAGCGGCGCAAAAAACGGCGAGATCGAAACCCAGAATGACAGTGTCGAATTCGGGTCGCGGATCACAGCAAAGCCGAAATAGAAGCCGATCAGCATTATCATGATCGGCGGAAACGCAAACTGCCCGCCTTCCTGGACCGTCGTCACCATCGAACCGATCAAGGCAAAGATGGCGGCGTAAGTGAAATAGCCGACGATGAAATATGCAAAAAAGTACGCGATCATCAGCGGCGTCACGTTTGGCAAAGCCCCAAGAAACGGAGCCATTTCGGCCTGAGTCGAGAGAAATATCCCGATCGCGACGAGCGATCCGACCCAGATGCTAAGCTGCGTAAGGCCCGCGAGCCCGACGCCCACCAGCTTGCCGAACATCAGATCAAAAGGCCTGGCCGACGAGAAGAGTATCTCGGCGATCCGTGTCTCTTTCTCCTCGACAACCGCACCCATTATCACCTGGCCGTAAATCGTCAGGCTGATGTAGATCATCATCCCGATGACTAGCGACGCGAGGAAGAGCGAATCTCCGTCTTTCTCCTCACCCTTTTCGCTGATCGATTTTGAGTCAAAAGCGACCGTTCTGTTGATATCTTTTAGGACGTTTTCGCTGATATTTGCATCAGCGAGCCGCTGTGAGCGAACGGCGGCGTTCAGTGCGTCCTTGATGGTGTCGTTTGCGACAAAATCGCCCGCCTTTCTTGACCGAAACTCAAACTTTGCATCCTTCGCGTCGATATCCGGCGGGATCAGAAGGTATGCGTCGATCTGGTCCGATGCGGCCCTTAAATTTAGCTCTTCACGCAGTTGCTCCGGCGAGCGACCCGCAGTATCCATTTCAACGAATTGAAAACCCGACGCAAGCTGGCTCGTTCCGCTGCGAAGCTTCTCATCCTGCGTCGCGTTCAGCTCTTTCAGAGCGTCCTCGGCTGCAGCACGAGCACGCGCGGCTATCTTATCCGCAGAGAGATTCTCCTTCAGCCTAGGGCCGATCTCGCCCGTCGGATCGACCACGACGAGCCGAGTCGGCTCGCCCTTAAGCGAAAAGATCAGCGCAGGAACGATCGCAAATCCCGCACCGAGCAGCGGAAAAAGCAGCGTGCCGATCAGGAACGTCCATTTAAGGACGATCTTTTTATACTCGTGTTTTACGACCGCAAGAAATTTTCGCATCTATGTCCGAGCCGCACCCATTACGCTCGCGGCGGCTTCCCCTAAGAAGTTCACTTATGCGGCGTGCGCCCCGCCCGCTAACACAGGCGTTTCCGCCTCGCTTCCGCCTACCAGTTCAATAAAAATATCGTTGAGTGTCGGCTCGACCTGTTCAAACTTCGAAATGTGCGCACCGCTGTCGATCAGGCGTTTCAGAAGAAGCTGCGGGTCGACACCGTCCGTAAGTTCGACGTACATCTCATCGGCGTGCTCGTCGACACGGGCGACTATCGCCCTGTCGTTCAAGACGGCGTCACCGCCGGTCACGCGCAAAGCAATAAGATTTTTTCCGTAACTTGCTTTCACCTCGCGCAGACTTCCGCCGACAACTTTTCGCGATTTGTTGATCAAGATAATGTCATGGCAAAGCCGTTCCGCCGTTTCCATTAAGTGGGTCGAAAAGATGAGTGTCTTATGCTGATCGCGGAATTCGCTTAGGACCTCGATCATAAATTCGACGTTTACCGGATCAAGCCCCGAAAAAGGTTCGTCGAGGATCAGCAGGTCCGGGTCATGGAGAACGGTCGAGATGAACTGGATCTTCTGCTGCATTCCCTTGGAAAGATCCGTTGTTTTCTTGTCCTTCCACGCTCCCAACCCGAGACGTTCGAGCCAGCGATCGATGCGTTTTTCAGCAACATTGGCGGGGACATTTTTCAAGGCGGCAAAATAGCGAAGCTGGTCCACTATCTTCATCTTCTTGTACAGGCCGCGTTCTTCGGGAAGATAGCCGATCCGGTCCTGAAGCTTTGACGACATCGTTTCGCCAAAAAGTTCGATCCGCCCTTCGTCCGGAGCGGTGATACCGACGATCATTCTAATGGTCGTCGTTTTCCCTGCTCCGTTTGGCCCCAGAAAACCAAAAACCCGCCCCGCCTTCAGCTCAAAGCTGAGGTCTTCGACGGCGGTGAAATCGCCAAAGCGCTTTGTGATATGGTCAACGCGTAATGTCGTTGCTAGTTCGCTCATTCGTTTGGAAGTAGATTAGCACGCCGTCTTGTCGTAAACGAAAAGGATGGGCCGGTAAGACACGACCCATCCTTAGGTTTCGGGCGATTCGAATCCCGATAAGCTCGATCCAACATCCTTCGGTAGTAGCATACCTCACGGAGGTTACAATCGAACCCACTTACAATTCTAATTCATTTCTCAGAGAAAAGTGTGTAAGCCAGCACACAGTTTGGGTTCGATAGATTTGTTCACACCGCCCAGTGGTGGCAAAATACTCGGGTTCACACGCATATGTATGGAAGTTTTTGTATATAGGAAAGGCGCAGATCACGTTGAAGAAGGGTTCGGGGCCGCAGACCTGCCCTCACTGCTCGCGGACCAGTCGAACGTTGTCTGGGTCGATCTGAAGGGCGAAACCCCGGAACAGATCGCTGAGAGCCGCGATATTCTTCTATCGATCTTCAAATTCCACCCGCTCACGGTTGAAGACTGTCATGAAACCCGCAACCAGCCAAAGGTCGAGGCTTTTGAAAATTATCTTTTCTTTATTGTTCACGGTATCAAGCCGGGTGAGACGAATTCTGCGAACTTTGTTACCAAAGAACTAGACGGGTATCTAGGCCCAAATTTCGTGGTTACCTTTCACACGCAACGCTTCCGCAGCATCAAAACAGTCAAACAACAGATGCGTAGCACGACATTCCTATGCCAGCGAGGCTCCGCCTATATGTTGATGCGTATTCTCGACGAACTTGTGGACCTCTATATGCCGATCGTGGACGAGTTTGACGAGACAATTAACACGCTCGAAGAGCGGGTTTTCGATATGAAGAAAGCCAGCAATGTCGTGCTCGGCGACGTAATGGACGTACGGCGAAGCGTCGCCCGCCTTAAACGCATTTCTTCACGACAACTTGAAGTTTTGTATCGAATGTCCCACGGTGAATTCTCCCAGATCCCGGAAAATGTACTTCCGTTTTTCCGTGACGTTCACGATCATCTGCAGCGGATCTCAGATCTCGCCGAAAGCTATCGCGACCTTGTAGCCGGCCTTTTTGATATACATTTCGCAGTTATCGGAAATCGAACAAACGATGTGATGAAGACGCTGGCCGTTCTCTCAGCTATCATCCTGCCGCTCAGCCTGATAGCTGGGATCTATGGTATGAACTTTGAGCACATGCCCGAACTGAAGACGCAATTCGGATACTATGCGACGCTTGGCGTAATGGCTTTGGTAACGGTTATTTTGCTGATCTACTTCTGGCAAAGAGGCTGGATATTTCAGCGAGAGCCAGAGATCAACGTAAAAATTGACGAAAAAAACGAGTCCGACCCGTCATAAAGGAAAAACAATGGGAGTGAGCCTGACCTTTCGAGCAAGGGTCACAAACTATCGAGCATTCGCGCAACCTGCAGATCGCCGAAGCCGTAAACGCCAGCCTGTTTTGCAAACTCCGGGAATACGCTTTCAAAATCCATCAATCCTTTTGATCGCAACTCGCGAAGAATATCATACGGTTTCGTTTCGATCTCGGCCGCCGCTCTGGCAACCTCGCCGAGGTAGGTAAAACATGGCGACGATGAGTTTGATAGTTCATGCAGCACGGCAGCGTCCCGGTGGACAAACGCGGACCACAGGTCAGAGCCAAGTTTTAGGTCGCCTTGCGAAACGAGCTGCCGAGCATCGAAGCAGACTTTGAACGTGGCGGCGTCAAATTTCCCGAAACCCGCCCAGCGTTCCTTCTCACTCAGAACGATCGGCTCGACTCGAAAGATCTTCGCCCCGGAACCCGTCAATCTAGAGAGGCAGAACCACAGGTTTACGCTGCAGAATAACTCGTACTCGAACCAAAGATTAACCTCGTCACCGGGCCCTATATCAGCGATCCTTTCGAGTTCAGCCGCGACCTTTTCGTGATACACGATCTCATCTTCGCCGTACTCGGTCAGAACGAACTTGGCACGCTCGTCCCAAAACTGTTCGGGATCGCTCGCGTCGATCGGGCCAGCAATAAACGCTTCGCGGCAGACGATAACCTCGCCTTCGATCGCGGTTTTACGAAATTCTTCGACCGGAGCATCGCCGGGCAAAACATGGTAGATCATAAGATCAGGGTGAAAGCGTATAGCACTGCCAGACATATCCCCGCGTAAACGCCCGCGACGATATCATCAGCACAGACACCGATCCCGCCTGGCAGGATCTGAAGATCATCGATAGGAAATGGCTTCCAGATGTCGAACAGGCGAAACAGCAGAAATCCCGCCAGTACCAGAGGCCAGGAAAGCCCAAACGGGACAAAAAGAAACGTGATGAACTGGCCCATCAGTTCGTCAACGACTGCCTGCGACGGATCTGAGTTGCCGAGAAGCGGCACCGCTCGCGTCGATGCCCAAATGCCCACTAAAATAAAGATCGCCAGCACGACCGCGACAGCCGAATGCTCCCATGCGACCGACGAGGCGGAGTGCGATGAGATCTGAAAGACAGATGTTTCGATAAACGGCAGTAGGCGTTCGATACCAAGATAGATCGCGACTGCGACCATTGAACCAAAGGTTCCGGGTGCAAAGGGCAGATAGCCGACACCCCAGGTTGTAAACGCAAGCGCAAAGTAGTCAACGAAACCGGCCGGTGATCTCTTTTCAACGATCTGTTTCATGAAGAAATATTTTTGTTAAAACTCGATCCCCTGTTGCGCGTAAATGCCGGCGTAGAATGGATGCTTCACCTCTTTCATCTCGGTGACGAGGTCTGCCGCCTCGATCACTTTCTCGAGGGCGTTGTCGATATTTCGGCCCGTCAAAATGATGTGAAGGTGGGGTTTTTCGGCACGAACCGAGCGAATTTCCCCGAGCACCGCGTCAATATCCAAAAATCCATAGCTCAGTACATAAAGAAGCTCGTCGAAAACGAGCAGATCGTAGTCCCCGGCTCGCATCTTTTCAACGCAAAGTGCCCAGGTTTCCTCAGATGTCTTTATATCCTGTGACTTGTCGTTTGTGTCCCACGTGAAGCCATCGCCCATTGTGTGAACCTCGATTCCTAATTTTTCAAAGGATTCGTGTTCACCGTAACGGTCATTGCGGGATTTCATGAACTGGATCATGCAGCATTCTAACTCGCGACCCGCGGCTCGGACCATCACGCCAATTGCCGCCGTCGTCTTGCCCTTCCCGTCGCCGGTGTTGAGCATTAGCAGGCCTTTCGTGTTTTCGCGATAATCATCGCGCCGCCATTTGTAGCGTTTCTCAGCCATAAGTCAGAACCGCCTGCGTAAGCGGGCGGCAGGTTAGTTGCGAATGCTCAGCGTTGATCAGAAAAAGAGTAGATTTCCGCCCGTTTACGCAGGCGGTTCTGACTTCTTGATCGCCTCGACCAGTGCGGCGATGATCTCAGCCTCTTTCTGGTCCCAATCGCCTTCTATACTAAGTCCGGAAGCATTCTTGTGCCCACCGCCGCCAAATTTTTCTGCTACCCGGGCAACATTTATGTCGCCCTTCGACCGGAGGCTTGCCCGATACTTTCCGGGAGCGATCTCTCGCATGTAGAGTGCGGCCTTGACCTCGCGGGCAGCGAGCGGAATGTTTACAAAACCATTGTTGTCTCCGTCGATCGCTTCAGATTCGTCCGACATTTCAAGCGTTTGACGAATCGACGCAACCGCTCCGGTATCGTCACGTTTGACTGTGGCGAGTACGCGGCGCATCAGTTCTATCCGCGACCAGGGATAGTTGTTGTAAACAGCCTCGCCGATCTTTTCAGGTTTCGCTCCGGCTTTAATTAATTCAGACGCGACTTTGAGCGTCCTATCGGAAGTGTTGGGGAAGTGGAACGAGCCGGTGTCGGTAACGAGCGCCATGTAGACGCATTCGGCGATCTCTTTTGTTATTCTTCCGCCGATCGCCTTACACAGGTTATAGATCATTTCACCAACAGCCGACGCAGTCGAATCTATCCAGTTAATAGTCCCGAAATGTTCGCTGGTCGCGTGATGGTCAATATTTACGGTGAACTGATTCTCAAGGCCGGCAATGCCGGGACGGCTGACATCGCTGCATTCGATAACGAAGATAGCGTCGTATTTTCCGTTTACGTACCTGACATCGCGGATCTCATCCGCACCCGGCAGGCTTCTGTAGGCAGGTGGGACCTCACCATGCACGATCACCTCCGCCTCTTTCCCGAGCGAACGCAAGAGCCAGCAAAGCCCCAACGACGATCCGACACCGTCGCCATCAGGCTTGATATGCGTCGTGATCGCGAAGACTTCCTTATTTTCAATTAACTCAACAACTTGACTAAGCACTCTCTCGTTCGAGTAAGAACGGAAGGCAAATGGCGAAAGGCAAAAGGCAAAAATTGGGTTTCATTTTGCCTTTCGCCTTTTACCTTTTTACTTCACACTCTCACTATCATCCTTCTTAATTTCCCCACGCCGCGTGAGATCATCAAGGATCTCACTGACCCGCCCGGCATTTTCTTCCGCCGTATCGCGTACGAAATGTACGTGCGGCGCATGCCTTAGGTCCAAATTCATTGCCACCTGCTGCCGAATAAATGTCGACGCATTTCGCAGCGATCTCAACGCCTGATCCATCTCGGCTTCGTCTCCGCGGATCAAGACGTAGACCTTCGCGTCACGCAGGTCAGCCGACAACTCGACGTCCGTTACCGTGACCATTTCAATGCGCGGATCGGTCAGCTCAAAGCCAACTACCTCCGCGATCTCGATCTTTAACGCCTCTCCAAGGCGTTCCGGGCGGCGCATACTACAACTCCGTAGCCGCGATCTTCTCGATCACAAATGCCTCGATCTCATCGTCGATCTTGATGTCATTGAAGTTAACGAGGCTGATGCCGCATTCGAAGCCGGTCTTGACCTCGTTGACATCATCCTTGAACCGCTTGAGCGTCGAGATGTCGCCTTCCCAGATAACCACACTGTCACGCAGTAGCCTTGCTTTTGCCTGTCGGCGTATAACGCCCTCGCTGACGCGGCAGCCTGCAATAGTACCGATACGCGAGACCTTGAACGTTTCCTGAACCAGGGCCTTACCGAGGATCGTTTCTTTCTCGATCGCATCGAGCATACCGATCATCGCTGCGGTGATCTCTTCCTCGACCTTGTAAATGATCGAGTGGAGACGAATGTCAACGTCTTCGTGCTTTGCAATATCGGAAACGCGTGCTTCGGGCCGTACGTTAAATCCGATGATGACAACCGCCGTCGAAGCGTCGTCCGCCTGCGTGGCGGATGCCAAAAGCACATCAGATTCGGCAATGGCGCCGACGCCTGCGCGTATGACGCGAACCTTGACCTTCTCGGTCGAAAGTTTTTCGAGCGTCCCCTTGAGCACCTCGACCGAACCTTGGACGTCCGCCTTGAGAATGACGAGAAGCTCTTTGATCTCCGCCATACCCAGCGATTCGATACCACGCTTGGTGGTCTTGAGCATCGCTGCCTGACGGGCGTGCATTTGACGCTGCTGGGCAATATCCTGTGCTCGTTCTACATCCGCAACGACCTGGAAAGTGTCGCCGGCCTGCGGAACGCCCTGCAAACCAAGTATCTCGACCGGCGTCGCCGGTTCGGCCTGCTGGACAGATTCGCCGCGGTCCGAGAACATCGCCCTGATCTTGCCTGAAAACTGTCCGACAATGAACGGATCGCCGACCTTCAGAGTTCCCTGCTGAACGAGAGCAGTTGCAACGGCTCCACGGCCCTTGTCGAGTTTTGCTTCGAGAACAACACCGGATGCTCGACGCGTCGGGCTTGCCTTCAGATCGAGAATGTCTGCCTGTAGAAGGACTGTTTCAAGCAAAGTGTCGAGACCGTCACGCGTCTTAGCCGAAACCGCAACCATTTCCGTTTCACCGCCCCAATCCGTGGGCTGCAGACCAAGTCCCGCCAAGCCCTGCTTAACTTTATCCGGATTGGCATCGGGCCTATCGATCTTATTTATGGCAACGATGATCGGGACGCCTGCTGCTTTTGAGTGCTCGACCGCCTCGATCGTCTGAGGCATGACGCCGTCATCGGCTGCTACGACCAAAATTACGATATCCGTCGCTTTCGCACCGCGGGCTCGCATCATGGTAAACGCTTCGTGGCCCGGCGTATCGAGGAAAACCACGCGACGCGGGTTTTTCGGATCATCAGAATTCGGCACTAAAACACTGTACGCTCCGATGTGCTGCGTGATACCGCCGGCTTCACCACCGGCGACGTTTGCTGAGCGGATCGCGTCGAGAAGCGACGTTTTTCCGTGATCGACGTGGCCCATCACCGTAATGACCGGAGCTCTGGAAAGCTCCACATCATCTGCATCGGCCGCAATGAGTTCTTCGAACTCCTGCTCGATGACCATGTCTTCGAATGGAACGAAACTGACATCGAACCCAAAGCCGGCGGCCATTTCTTTGGCCATTTTCTCGCCGATGGGCTGGTTGAGCGTCGCAAAAACCCCTTTCTTGATCAAAAGCTGAACAATATCTCGCGGGGTTACACCGAGAGCCTCGGCAAATTCGCGAATGGTCGCACCCTCCGTAAGCCGAACCGCTCTAAGATTCTGAAGATCGACCGCACCGACCTGACCGAGCACACGCTCTTCGATCGAACGCTTCTGTGGAGCGTCGACATCACGTTCTGCGAACCTCGCTCCCTTATCGTTTCCTTTGCGGCCCCCTGAACGACCCGGACGGCGGCGATTGTCCGCCGGCGGCGTGTAGGTCATTTGCGGGGCGGCATTCTCGCCCGGAGTTCCACGCAACTGACGGCCATCAGGGCCGCGAGTTGGGGTAAGCAGACTTCCAGTCTTGGTTGGCGCGTTCGAAACGAGACGATCCCCAGGCTTGATGCCCTTCTTCAAAGCATCCGGGCTAAGGGTCAGCCGCTTGACGGTCGTTCCGCCGGGGCCCACAACCGGTTCGGCCGCAACGTCTGCAACGACCGGAACTTCCGCCTCGGCCTCAACGTTTTCGACGACATCAGTTGTGTCTTCGACGGTCGGTTCGGCGACAGCCTCTTCGACCGCTTTCGGCTTCGCAACACGACGTATGATCGGAGCAGAAGGAGTAGGAGCGACGGCCTCCGGTACTTCGACCGCCGGGATCTCCTCGGCGACAACTGCTTCTGGTTCGGGGACAACCTTCTTTGAGAGCTTCTTTACGGACGACGGCCCGGCTACAGGTGGAGCAGCCTTTTCAGTCGTGACCGGCTCAGCAATAGATACTGGTGCTTCGACCTGAACATCCGCCGAAATTGGCTCAACAGTTTCGTGGATCTCATCGGATGGCGAGGTGTGTTCCACTTTCGCCGCCTTGATGACCTTGATCGCCCTTTTGGGTGCCGTTTCGGTCTTTGGAAAATACTTGCTTCTGACCTTCTCGGCGATCTCAAACGGTACCGAGTTCGACGCGACGCTCACGTCGGCTCCCTCTCGGCGCAGATCTTCCATGACGCGTTTTGTGTCCTGTTTCACCTCGCGTGCAAGATCGTAGATTCTGATACTCTTTCCTATCGCCATAAATTAACTTTTCCCCAAAACTCCAACGCTCTCACTACCAGATCTGATCTACTTCATATTACGTATTGCTCCATAATTCTGATTAAGTTGATCATTTCTCTACTTCTGCCTCACCGTCTGACCCGGCTTCTGGTTCTGTCTCGGGACCGGCATCCTCCGCAGTCTCAGCCTCTTCGGCTGGTTCAACTTCCGTCGTCTCTTCCGAACCCTCTTCAACTGCCTGCTCCTCAACTTCGGGTTCGGCAGCCTCTTCTTCGATACCCATTTCTGAGTTGCGGGCGTTTACGACGACATTTGCTGCCACCTTGATCGCTTCCGCGTCATCGAGACTTACGTCGAGAATATCCACGAGATCATCGACAGATGCCGCGGCTAATGCCTCAACATCCGCAATTCCCTTCGCCGCCAGAAGCTCCGCCTGCGCATTCGTAACACCCTCAAGCGAATCGACCGGCACAGGCTGGCCAGAAGCCATCATCTTGCCCATCTTCTGAGCAATTTCCTTCTTAAGAAGCTCTTCGCTAACGATCTTGATGTCCCAGCCGACGAGGCGGGTCGCGAGGCGAACATTTTGCCCCTTCTTACCGATAGCGAGACTCAACTGATCTTCGCCCACGATGACTTCCATCAGGCGAGTGTCGATGTGTGTAATTCGAACCTGCGAAACCTTGGCGGGCGACAATGCGTTTGCAGCAAAAACTGACGGCTCGTCCGACCATTCGATAATGTCGATCTTCTCGCCGCGAAGTTCCTTAATGATCGCCTGAACACGCGAACCTTTCATACCGACGCAAGCTCCGACCGGATCGACGTCCTTTTCGTTGGACGTAACGGCGATCTTTGCTCGGTCGCCCGGTTCACGCACCGCTGATTTAATGACGACAGTTTCGTCGTAGATCTCAGGCACTTCCATCTCAAACAAACGCTTGAGCAGTTCTGCCGACGCACGCGAGCAAATGATCTGCTGTCCTTTCTGCTCTTTCGAAACGTCGATAATAACGACGCGTATGCGTTCGCCCTGATTCCACATCTCGCCGCGGGACTGTTCTTTACGCGGAACGATCGCCTCGAGATTGTTGCCAAGATCGACGATCATGTCGCCACGCTCGAAACGCTTGACGGTGCCATTGATCAGCTCGCCTTTTCGATCGATGTATTCGTCGTAAACTTTTTCGCGGATCGCTTCGCGAACCTTCTGAACGAGGATCTGTTTAGCAGTCTGGGCGGCAATTCGGCCGAGTTCTTCGGTCGGCAGCGGAAGCAGGAGCATATCACCGATCTCGATCTCATCGCCGGCCAGCTCAACGGCTTCTTCGAGCGAAAGTTCGGTCAGGGGGTCCTCGACGGTCTGGACGACCGTCTTCTGGGCCGAGATCTCGATCTGGCCTTCTTCGGTGTTCCAATCAACCTGAACGCTATCGCCGGTTTTATCCTTGAACTGCTTGCGGGCAGCCGCTTTCACGGCATCCTTCATGGCCTCGATGATCATATCGCGGTCCAAGCCCTGCTCATTGCACAAAATATCTATACTCTGTCCGATGGATGATGTCATAACCATTTCACGCTCATTTTAATTTCCCTACTGCTGCCTACTTGTGGCCAAATTCTTTTGAAAGATCGATCTTCAAATTCGCTTTTACGACCGCTGAGTGATCAAAACTCACTTCTCCAGCGGTCCGGTCAACGATCGTTATCGTTTCGCCCTCGACCCTTTCGATCCTGCCCACAAAATTCTTTTGCCCGCTGATCTCAACATTTGTCTTGATCTTTGCCAACTCACCGGTAAATCTGACAAAATCCGCTAGCGAAAAAAGCTCTCGCTCGATACCCGGCGATGAAACTTCCAGGACGTAGCGCGTCGGGATCACATCTTCTTCATCAAGGATGTCTTCGACGCCGCGGGATACGATCGTGCAGTCTTCCAGAGTCACGCCACCTTCCTTGTCAATAAAGATCCTTACGACCAGGTCTCTTTTCGTGCCCGCAGTTTCGACGTTAACGAGTTCAACGGCATTAGCCTCGGCCACCTTTTTCGCAACGCTTCTAACGTACTCAGTTATCGAAACCTTATCCATCGTTACCAAAGCAAAATAAAAAGTGGGTCGCGAAACCCACTCGACACGAATCTACGCGCTTCGTAGCAAACGAATACAGTACCCTATTCAGCTCAAAAAGGCAAGATGCTGTTGAGCTATCTTGGCACAGTCGTGTTCACGGAACCAGAGGCCAAATATTGCCCTAAGATTCGCCATTTGACTCGTTAGAAAAAAATCCCGTTGACACAGCCCGTGCACGAGCATAGTATGGAAGTTGGTCATTTTTTGACCTTGTTAAACATTCTACCGTTTTCACGGCCTGCATGGACCAGGCCGACCTTCGCCGGCCCATCACATTCCTCGGCACGCCATATTCTTTTCGAGGCAACATTTAATATGAAAGTTCACGTCTTTTCGCGTTTCACTTTTGGGCTCAAAATTTTTACCGCCGCGATGCTGATCGTGGCAGCGGTTGCAGGCGGGTCGTTGAACTCGAAAGTGACGGCTCAGGGCGGGCGGGTCATCAGGGTCGTGGACGTCAGCACTCAGCAAGGCCAGCAGGTGAACGCAGTGATCGAGCTAGACGCGCAGGGCAACGAAGCTTCGATAAGTTTCACTCTGAATTTTGATCCTACCAAGCTTGCAAATCCTTTTGTGACCCTTGGCAACGGAGTTCCGCCGAGCACCTCGTTAGGAACCAACCCATCGCAAACAGGCTTTGGACGTCTGGGTATTCTGGCGGATACAACAAACAGCTATGCGGCGGGAACCCGGCAGATGTTGATCGTTCGCTTTGATGTTCTCGCTGGAGCAGCATCCGGTCCATCGATCGTAAGTTTTGGGTCAACACCCACCGGTCAGAGTATTTCGACAGCTACCGGATCACTGGTCTCAGCAACCTATCAGTCTGGGATAATACAAATTGGAACGGGCGGACCAACTCCAACTCCGACACCAACACCGACTTCGACCGTAACTCCAACTCCAACCGCGACGCCAACTCCAACCGCGACACCGACTCCAACGGCGACACCAACTCCGACGCCGACCGTGACGCCAACTCCAACTCCAACGCCGACTCCAACGGCCGCCGACCGCGACGCCAACGCCAACTCCAACTCCAACCGCAACACCGACTCCAACGGCGACACCAACTCCGACGCCGACCGCGACGCCAACGCCAACTCCAACTCCAACCGCAACACCGACTCCAACGGCGACACCAACTCCGACGCCGACCGCGACGCCAACTCCAACTCCAACCGCGACTCCGACGCCGACTGCGACGCCTACGGCAACCCCGACCCCGAGTCCTACTCCTACGCCGGCATCAAATACACCACCCGGGACGAATGTAACGGTAACCGATCCGAGCGGCCTTGTTTCGGCATCGTTCGCAACCGTTTTCCAGCCCGGAAATACATTTTTCACAAATATTCCGGAGGTCGCTCCCGGCTTCACACCTCCTGGCTACTCGATGCGTCAGGGAAGTACGCACTACAACATCACTACTTCCGCACCGTTCGCGGGGCCGGTGCTGGCCTGTTTTATTGATTTCACCGTAGACGACCCTGAGGAATTCGCCCGGCTTCGCATTCTTCACCGCGAAGGTGGACAGTTGGTTGACAGAACGGTCTTGCCACCGGGCTTCCCGGGCCCAAACTTTGCAGGCCGGCAGATATGTGCGAGCGTTGACGTTCCGACTGACTTTTACATTACGATTGGCCCCATCTACAACGTCGGAGGCCAAGTGGTCACCCCCTCAGGTCTCGGTCTTAGGAATGCGATAGTAACCATCACTGACTATCGCGGCGTTCGGCAGACCGCCACGACGAGTTCGTTCGGCGTTTACAGTTTTCCCGGGATCAGAGGCGGCGAGACGTATACGATCAGCGTTTTCTCAAAACGCTATAGATACGCCGCAAAGGTCGTTCAAATTCAGGGAAATATCGCTGATATCATCTTTGTCGGACTCGAATGATCAACGTCGCATAGCGACATCCATTTCGAAATAGGCAAAACGGCACGGGACCCGCTCCTGTGCCGTTTCGCCTTTATCTTTTCTGAAAATGATCTTTTGAGTTATTCAAGACCAACGAAATTCACGTCAGTCAGGTTGGAATTGACCGTCAGCGTCTGCGGCGTAAAGCGGTACCGCTTTGTGGAGACAGCAATGGTGTGAGATTCACCTAAAGCAACTCCTGTAAACGTGTATATGCCAAACGAACTGGTCGTCGCCGTCCGCTTCACGCCCTGAGCGTCGGTTATCGCAACGATCGCGTTGCGGAGGTTAAGGCCCGTGGGGCTTGTCACACGCCCTGATACTGTTGTTGTGGGGCTAACGGTGAAGTAATTGCGAAAGGTATTCGGCGTTCCGTAGCCGACGCTGATATGGCTGCTCATGTTCCAGCGGTACTGGCCATTCGCGACAACGATCCCCGCCGGAAGCGTGAAACTCGTCGACGTGATCGGCTGGCCAAGCGCGGTCTCAGAGTTATAAACCAGGTCATACGTTGAGCCGTTAAACTTGCTGATATAGATCGAGTAACCGTCCGCCCCAGCAACCGCATCCCACTGAAATGTAGGTGTCAGTGTCGAAACCGATGTGCCGGGAGCCGTTACGTTGCCCGGCTCAACAAGATTTGGCGGCGGAAGCAGTGTCTCAGGCCCGAGCTGCAAGACCCCATTCCGCATGCCCGACGGATTTCCGTTCGCATTGTAGTAGTGATTGACGACCCAAACAAAATCCTTGCCCTGATTGATCGACCAACGCTGTGATCCCCACTGACACATCCCGCGGCCATGGCCGAAGTAAGTCGTTCCAACGTCTACCGGATCGGCTAGACACGGCCAGTTGTGTTCCGGCCTGCCCGTGGATCCATCCGGACAGCCGGGAGCCAGATTGTTTTCTGCCGAGTACTCTGCGAAAAGTGCATCGGTCCCGGCGGCATTGGTTACTATCGAACCGGTCGTTTGAGCAGTTGCGTTATTAGAATTGACGTGGGTGTCCGACGGATCATTTACCTGACACGAGGTCGTGTTGCAAATGTCATAGCTCGCCGGCACCCTCGGGTGATAAACGTGATACGAACCGTAGCTTCTATAAGCGATAGCGCCGGCTTTCACGGAGTTCGCGTTCCACGATGCGATCCATTCATCATCCAGCCCGTTTCTGGTGTAGGTATCGATCGCGTAGACGTTGACAGTCGTGCAACTTAGCGGGAGTCCCGCTTGGCAATTGGAACCAACTCGGATACTCTGCGGCACCGGCACCGCGCCAGGAGCTTCGGTAAAGAAAGGCTCGGCTACGGCCGGCTGTTCGAAAACATCGGCAAGTTCCTCGCGTCCCAACTGAAATTTATGGCGCCCGTCGGCCTCCACGACCGATTCGTCAATATCGATGATCAACCGGGATTTGCCGCTAACGATAAACATATCGCTACGTCGATAGATAACGCGATCACTGTTTTTTACTACCAAGGTTCCCTGTCCCGGCAACTCCGTAGATTCATTAACCGGCGGAGTTTCTAGGGCTAGTCGAAAGGCTCCAATCGAGTTCGTGCGGACGTTCGTTGAGTAAATATCAATGGAAACTTCGGCATCGACGACGGGGTTTCCGGCTTTGTCGTAAACGAAACCCTCAAAAACAGTTCTCGAGTCTTCGGACGATGCCGGGTCTGCGGCGTCCGCCGCGAGGCGTGCCTTCAGGTCGACTGGATCGAGCCAAATCGTCACGTCCAGCTCGCCTTCCCCGGCGATAAAGTACGTGTCTAATCTCGAATAGTCGGAAGCCGAGATCTGTATGTCAGTTCGGCCGACGGAATTGATCGCGCCTCGACCAAGTTCGTCGGTAAACACGCGTCCTTCTTCGCCGCCCGAGACGGATCGCAATTCCGCTGAAACGCGGCGGCCGGTCAAACTGTCTCGAACCGTAACATTGATCTTCCCGCTCGACGCTAATGAACTCGCGTTCCAAAAGAACGAGGAATGTGTCTGAGGAAAGAAAAATATCGCTGAAGCGAAAAACAGGGAAACAAAAGCTGAAGTCATATCCGCAACCTCCTTGTAGAAAACCAAACCCTATTTCATTGACAGAAAAGCGGACCGGGCAGCCCCTATAATGCCGGCATTGTCTCCTAGCAGGCCGCGAACGAGCTTTGCCCGCTCAGCCCCAACGGCATAAGCTCGATTCCGTATCTCTGCCTCAGTGTGAGACGCAAACGCATCCCAGCCCTGAGTGACCCCACCACAAATTACAAGCATTTCAGGATTTAACGCGTTTACAAGCCCGGCAAGCATGATCCCGAGATGCCGCCCCATCGAGCGGAAAACGGCGTCGGCCATCCCATTCCCGGCTTTGAAAGCATCGTACACATCTTTCGCCGTTTCGATCCGCATCCCGCGGTCACGCGCCGACCTTACAAGTGCTGTCGCCGAGGCGTACTGCTCGACACAGCCATGACTTCCGCATCCGCACGAAAAGCCTTCGGGCTCGACACAAATATGCCCAACCTCACCGCCGATGCCGTCCTTTCCACGTATGGGTTCACCATTGACGATGATACCGCCGCCGATCCCTGTTCCCAAGGTCACGCAGATAGCATTCTCGATACCTTTCGACGCACCGATCCAGTTCTCACCGATCCCGGCGGCTGTTGCATCATTCTCGATGGTGACGGGCAGGTCAAAAAGCTTTTCGAGTTCGGCCTTGAGGTTCATACCGACCAAACTCGGAATGTTAGGAAGCTTGGTCAGCACGCCGTCGAAGTCTTTCGCGACAGGGGCCGGGGCCGTAAACGCCACAGCGGAAAAGCTTCTCTTCGCAGCCACCTCCGGCAGACAGCATTCCTCGGCCATTTCGCCGATCTGCTCCATCAAATTGCGCGGCGAAACCTCGCTCGGGATCGGCTTTTTAACGAGACGCAGAAGCTGTCCCGTTTCATCGACGGCCGCAATGCGAAGATTCGTGCCGCCCAGATCGGCTGCAAGAACTACCTTTTTCATTAGTTACCTTTGCTAGTTAGCCTTTTTCGGGCGATCTGCTTCCGGAACGTTCTTATAAACATCCTCAAACTTTGCCCAACCATCCTTGATGACCGTCTCCATGAGATTTGCTTTATCGACGGTCGTAACCTCGAGAAGGATCGCCTGAATCTCTTTTTTCAGGGTATCGTTCATAAAAGGTTTGGTGTCGATCTTTTCTTTTTTTGCAAGCTTGATCGCCGTCTCAAGAGCAGCGTTGGCGAGCGGAGCAATGGCCTTGTACACAGTCATCGTCTGCTTACCTTCAGCGATCCGCTGCAGAGCATCGAGCTGCGCGTCCTGTCCGGTAACGATCACTTTTCCGGCAAGTCCTTTTTTATCAAGAGCAGAGATAACGCCGCCTGCCATTCCATCGTTTGAGACCACGAACGCTTGAACATCGTCATTATTTTGCGTCAGCGCGTTCTCAGCCATTTTCAAGGCCTCATCCGGGCGCCAGTCGGTAATAAAGTTGTCGGCAACGATCTTGATATCTTTCTTATCGATGGCGGCCTGCAACACCGACAGTTGCTCCTTCTTCATTATGACGGCGTTGTTGTCGGTCGACGCACCGTAAACCATCACATAGTTTCCTTTCGGGGCCTTTTGAAGTGCATATTCAGCGATCTTACGGCCGATGACCGGAACCTGATGCGAAATATACGCATCAATTTTTTCAGAGTTTATCAGTCGATCATAGCTGATGACCGGTACGCCCTGAGCCTTGGCCTTTTCGACCATCGATGCTGCCTGGGTCGCGTCGTGAGGCGCAATAACGAGGGCATCTACTTTTTGCGTTAGTAGATTCTCAACGTCGTTCGCCTGTTTATCGGCCTTATTGTCGGCGATCGTAATGACGCAATCGACATTCATCCGCTCGCAGGCCGCCTTGAACGCATCGTGATCCCGCTGCCAACGCTCTTCCTTAAGCGTGTCCATGGCAAAACCTATTTTCAACTTCTTCTCTCCCGCCGGTTGGCTTGAACAAGCTGTTAAACCTGCGAGAAAAAGCAGTACTGCAACTATTTTTATCTTCATGGAAAACTCCCTTGACTAAGATGTATTAGAACTTCGCAAATTAAACCAGAAAACTGTTAATTCGGCAATGATGCCGTGTTTTCGACGGCCGACGCCGCCAGCCGAGCCCACGATTAGGCAGTCGTGTTATTTTTGTTGATTTTCTTTTTGAGTTCCGTGAAAAACATGTTATAAGTTTTGTATAAATATCAGCTATTTGTCTGCTCAGGCTCCTGACTGATTTTTTCCTGAAAATGCTTGATTTTTAAGGCATTTCGTTGACATAGAGTCTATTTCGTGTAAGACTTTTACAGGTTTGGAAGATGTCCGAGCCTTAGAACCGGAGCAATCTATAATGAAATCGATACTTACCAAGCGGTATGCGGTGAACCTTACTACGGCGAGCCTTTTATTTGCTCTTATTGTTTCTTGTTCGTATGTCTCGCTGGCAAGTGCTAATCGGCCAGTCGGTGAGATATTGATCAGTGGCGCGTCTGTCGACGGAAAGTCGGTAACCGTTAATGGCGAAGCTGCCAAAAGCGGTCGAACGATTTTTGACGCCAGCATGATCTCGACGCCGGCCGGTCAATCGGCCATTGTGAATTTGGGTAGGGCTGGAAAGATTCAGATCGCTCCGGGATCGACGGTTACGTTGGGTCTAAACGGCGATGCGATCTCGAGTAGCGTTACTTCCGGATCGCTTACTGTGCTTGGTTCGGCCTCACCGGTTAGCGTCACAAATGCAAATGGCGAGACCCTGTCTGTCGCTTCCGGCGAATCAGTCACGGCCACCTCAACATCTGCTGCGAAAGCTCAGACCGGCCCTGGTGGTGTAAATTGGTGGGTTTGGGCTGCCATAATAGCCGGAGCCGCCACGGCGGTCGTTCTCATCGTCACGCTCAACGATGACGACGCTACTGTTACCAGCCCGGTGAGATAATTTGTTTTTTGTTTGCCTGATAAGGTATTATTACATTCGTTAAGAACTGATTCCTGGAGGAGATTAATTAAATGCTCGGCAAAAATATTTTACGCAAAACTTTTACATCGGTCACGCTCGTCGCGGTCTGGTGTGCTTTCTCGATGGTGGCCTTCGCTCTGCCCGGTGATCTGGCTGGCGATATCAAGGTAACCGGACAGGTTTCGGTCAATGGTCAGCCTGCCGTTTCCGGTGCGACCGTTCTTTCGGGTGCTTCCATTACCACTGGTGCTGGTTCGAGTGCTGTTGTCAGCCTCGGCAAAGTCGGCCGTGTTGAGATTCAGGAAAATTCGAATCTTACTCTTAACTTCTCTGAAGCGAGCATCACAGCTATCCTCAACGAGGGTAAGGTTCGTTTTGCCCCGTCCGCTGGTATCGCAACCTCAGTTGCTACCAAGCACTTGACGGCGATGGCAGACGTTAGCCAGGCAAACAACTTCCTAGTCCAGACCGCATGTGCCAACTCGTGGGTTGACACGGTTTCGGGTCTGGTAACTGTCCGTCAGGGTTCGACCGACAAACGCGTCGCTGCTGGTTCTTCGGAAATGGCAGGCACGATGGGACAGACTGGTTGCAAACCTTGCCTCCGCCCTGATTCGGCTCCTGGCCCGTCAGTTGGTAACTGGCCATGGCTTCTGCTTCTTGCTGCTGGTGCCGCTGGTGCAGGTATCTACTTCGGTACCAAGGATGACGATACTGATTTCGGTGGCGGTGCGATCAACGTCAGCCCGGTTCGTTAATCTTTCTTTTAGTTCTTGATTGTGCGGGTCATGTAAATTACGTGACCCGCATAATTTTGTTTTGAATTCCCGTCTATTACATCTTTATTAAGTTTTACTTGATTTATTCGTTATGCAGATAGCAGTTATTGGCACCGGCTACGTTGGATTGGTTTCCGGTGCGTGTTTCGCCGAGTTTGGCATCGATGTCACATGCGTCGATGTTGATAAACAAAAAGTAGACAATCTCAACAACGGGATCATCCCGATCTACGAGCCGGGCCTCGAGAAGATCGTCAAGAAAAACGTCGAAGCCGGACGGCTTCATTTCACCACGGATATCAAAGCTGCCGTGGAGCGGTCGCTGGTCGTTTTCCTTGCAGTCGGAACACCACCGCAGGCTGACGGCTCGCCCGACATGAGCTACTATCGCCAGGCGGCCAAGGATGTCGCCGATGCGATGAACGGCTACAAAGTCCTCGTAACAAAATCTACCGTTCCGGTAGGTACCGGGAAATGGCTGCGGGATTTTGTTTCGGAGAACTTACCCATCGACACCGATTTTGGCGTCGCATCAAACCCGGAGTTCCTTCGCGAGGGCGCGGCGATCTCGGATTTCATGCGCCCTGACCGTGTCGTCGTCGGCAGCAATGAAGAAAGAGCGATCGAAGTAATGAAAGAACTCTATCGCCCCCTTTACCTGATCGAAACCCCGGTTGTCATTACGTCTCTCGAAGCGGCCGAACTGATCAAGTACGCGGCGAACGCCTTTCTGGCGACTAAGATCACGTTCATCAACGAGATCGCAAATCTGTGCGATGCGATTGGCTGCGATGTGCACGACGTTGCGAGAGGCATGGGAATGGACAATCGCATCGGGCGAAAGTTCCTCCACCCCGGCCCGGGCTATGGCGGTTCGTGCTTTCCCAAGGACACGCGTGCGTTGACAACCGTCGCAGACGCGTATGGCGTCGAAACCCGCATCGTTGACGCCGTCGTCGAAGCGAATGAACGCCAGCGTGATGCAATGATCCCTAAGATCGAAAAGCTCGTCGGCGATCTCGCCGGCAAAAAGATCGGTGTGCTAGGCCTTTCCTTCAAGCCAGAAACTGACGACATGCGGGAGTCGCCGGCGACCGACATTATCAAGGCGATGATCGCAAAAGGGGCCAGCGTTAAGGCGTACGACCCCGTTGCAATGACCGAGGCAAAGCACTACCTGCCCGAGATAGAATACGCGGTCGACGAGTACGACGCGATCACTGGTGCGGATGCTCTCGTCATCATTACCGAATGGAACCAGTTTCGAGCACTCGACATGGAAAAGGTCAAGGCTCTTCTTGGCTCGCCAAAGGTCGCCGACCTTCGCAATGTCTACGAGCCGAAGGACATGAGGGCTATGGGGTTTGAGTACGTCGGCGTCGGCAGATAGCTTTAGGACATTATGGCGATCACTACAAAAGTACTCGTAACCGGCGGTGCGGGCTTTATCGGCTCTAATCTTGCTGAGGAACTTATCGCTCAGGGAGCGAAGGTTCGGATCATCGACAATTTTGCGACGGGATTTCGCGAGAATCTGGACGAGCTTCGCGGTGATTTTGATTTTATCGAGGGCGACATCACTGACGAGGCCGTAGTCGCGAAAGCAGTCGAGGGAGTCGAGATCGTGTATCATCAGGCGGCTCTTCCGAGCGTTCCACGTTCGGTCGAAGATCCACTAGAGACTCATCGCGTATGCGTGAATGGAACGGTCAATATGCTTGTCCACTCGCGTAACGCGGGAGTGCGTAGATTTGTGTACGCGGCGTCGAGCTCGGCGTATGGTGATCAACCTGTCCTCCCAAAGGTCGAAACCATGCGTCCCGACCCGCTCTCTCCCTATGCGGCCGCTAAGCTTGCAGGCGAACTATACTGCCGTGCATTTAACAGCGTGTACGGGCTTGAGACGGTTTCGCTTCGCTACTTTAACGTCTTTGGCCCAAGGCAGAATCCGGCGTCGATGTATTCTGGTGTGATCTCGAGATTTATCGATGCCCTGATGACCGGCCAGCAGCCGGTTATCTTTGGTGACGGCGAACAGTCGCGGGACTTCACCTACATAGCTAATGTGGTCAACGCCAATATAAAGGCATCAGAAACAATGGTCGGGCTAGGCGAAACGATGAATGCCGCCAACGGTGATCGTATCACTCTGAACGAACTGCTCGAGGTGCTAAAAAAGATCACGGGCCGTGAAGACGCTGTCGCCAAATTTGAGGCCGGGCGAAAGGGCGATGTTAAGGACTCGCAGGCTGACAACCGTCGGGCCGTGGAGTGTCTGAAGTACGAGCAGATAGTCGGGCTCGAAGAAGGGCTGAAACGGACGATCGAGTGGTGGAAGAATAGCCGCTTCGCGAAATAGACCAGCCTTTCGACGGCGGCATAGCCGCAACCGAATTTTACGGTAACGGAGAAGCTGAGCTTCTCCACAAATAGAGCGGCATAGCCGCAGGCCAAGGAATTTACTTCCCTATCGCAAACGCACTTTCCTCGATCGTTGAATTGATCTTTATGTCTTTTACGTTGAAGCTGGCATAGGCTGTGAGCGGGCCCAGGTCGAAGCGTTGGGCGTATTTCTTCGGCACCGCGATACCGTCAACGGTCATAAACTCATCGATCTCGACCGAGGTTGCGATCGTCTGATTGCCCGTCATCCATTTTGCTTCGTAGCTTTTGATCTGGCCTGTCTTTTCGTTAAGAACAAAATCCGTATAGAAGCCTTCGGGCGTTGTCATGCGAAATCCATTTCGCTTCTTGGCATTGTCCGGCAAAGCTGTGACCACGTATCCGCTATCGCCGACTTTGGTGAGCAATGGGAAACCGAGACTTGTAACCGGCGGCAGCGAAAATCCCTGGAGCGAGGACGACGTTTCGCGTCCGTCGTATACCTGTTTTAGCTGCTGGACGGCGGTGACGATCTCAAAATAGTATTTCTCACCGCTGACAGCCGTCGAAAAAGCCCCCGGCAACGCCTGTCCCTGAAAGCTCACATTGACAGAGCCCTTTACGAGGAACGTCTGCAGCTTCTTCAGCTTATCACCGCCATGAGCCGCTAACGTGGCCTTCGCGAGATCTTCTGGCGATCTCGACGTACCGACAGCCGCTTTGTCCGCAGCCGGCTGTTTTGCACCGCCTGCGGGCTGAGCCTGAATGCTAGTCGAGACAAAAAGAGCGATAGCGAAGACAAAAAAACTTTTCATATTAAGAGATTCCCAGATTGTCGAAGCAAAATCAAAAAAATAGTGACGAAAACAAAATGCGTTTTCGTCACCATTAAGATTAGCTAAACCGACGATTGGTTTACCAGTTAAATCTCGCACTGAGCTCGATCCTTCGATTAGCTGACTGTCCGCCGCCAAAGCCGCCAAAACCTCCGAATCCTCCGCCGGTCGATGTCGACTGGCCAAAACGGAATGAGTTAAGACTGCCAACGGGATTGCCTAGGTTTACAATATTGAAAATGTTATTGACGTTAACGCCAATGTTTAGATTGTACGGACGGCGAGCATCGCCGCCTCCGCCGAAACCTCCAAAACCACCGCCACCGCCGCGCATCATTCCGCCACCGCCGGGACCACCCATGACCATACCGCCCATTGGTCGGCCACCAGCTCCTCCAGCCGGGGCGTCACCGCCCGCGCGCTGGGCCGCAGTTTTGCCAAAACCAAAGTTCTTACCAAATCTCAAGTTCACGGTAACGCTCTTTGGGCCTTGGCCATAATTACGTGGAATGATGTCGGTCAAACTATTCCCCCCAATGTCACAGAACGAGGCAGTAAGCCCGAGTTCATTGCAGCGTGACTGCAGCTGACCAAAAGTCGGACGCTCTGTGGTAAAACCATCACCATTTGAATCCGTTCCAGTAGTGATGTTGAAGGGAGCTCCGGATCTGATCGTGACGAAAGGGTTCAAACTTATACTCCACGGCAAGCTAAAGTTCCCGACCACGGTTAAGCTATGCCTAATATCGCCGTTGAACCCGCCCGACCGTCCGTATTCTCCGCTAAGATCATACGAATACGCAGGCGTATCCTGATCTCCCTTCGAAAATCCAAGACCATAGTTAGTAGTTAGTGAGATGGAACGGTTTATATTAGCCCGAAAATTTATGTTGACACGCTGCGAATTAATGACGCCACTCGACTCGAAGAAATTCAAGTTACCGCGGGTTGGGTCGGGACGCACGGCTCCGACACAGTTCGTTGGAGTAGCACAGATCGGGGCGTTGATGTTGCGGGTCCGGATCGCGTGCAGCGTTCGGGATAGTATCAAGGTCGAAGCCAGAGTAAATCGGGTTCCGAAAGTACGCTCCATCGAAAACGCACCCTGGATCGTGTACGGGGACTGCAGATCGTCCGCGATGCCTCGTATCGTGCTGGCCGACTGAGGCAGCACGGCGAGGATCTGGGCAGCGGTCAGAGAATTAGTTACACCGGTACCAGTGAACGCAGGCTGCGAAAGCAAGCTGATGGCGATCGCACGGCGAGCGGGATCCGGATCATTAGCACTTACGAGGAGATTCAGCTGGTTAATACCATTGTTCCTGAGCGCCTGAAGCGAATTATTCTGACCAAATCTTTCAAAGAAAACACCGGCTCCGCCGCGGAAAACAGTCTTTGGTGTACGAGCTCCGCCGGCCCCCGGCGACCATGCAAAACCAAATCTTGGAGCAAAATTGAAATTGCTGTTGATATTGGTCTGATTCTCATACCGCAGACCAAAGCTCAACAAAAGTGCAGGTGAGAATTTCCAGTCGCTCGTGGCAAAAAGGCCGTATTCCGTCTGGTCGATCCCAATCTCGGGATTGCCGGACGCGATGCTGAACTGCGTTGGGTTGTATCGCGTACCGACAGTGCCATTCAGTTTACAGCGGTACTGCTCGATCGACGACACAACTAGGTCGGAATTGATATCACATGCATCAGCCCCGAAAAAGCCGTTAAACAAATAGGTCCCGGCGTAGTTATTTTCCGAGCGGTTGGTAATGTCAACGCGTCGCAGCCGGCCGCCAAACTTTACCGATATCCACGAATTTTCTCCAAACGAAGTATTGGTGAAGTTATTAAGCTCGAACGTCTTGCTTTTGTTAAAGCTCTGGCCGATCGATGCTCCGCCTCCGGTGAACGCGGCCGAGACGTTGATCGTCGGAACCGAATTGTCACCGTCCTGCTCGTTGTTGCGGTCTGAGTATTCGAATCTCGTCTCGTTGACTGTTTTCGCGTTGATGATCATCGTCTCGGTCATCCGGATCTCGTGATCCCGATTTTTCGAGGCGAACGCCCGGGTCATCAACGACGTATCGCCGATTCCCTGATTAGAGTTTGTTCCCTGACTGTAATCATAGCGTACGACCAAAGTGTTCTTATCATTGAGAGCGAGGTCGAAACGCGGGTTGAACTGATAACGCCGGGTTGGCTGCTGTACATCTTCGCGAAACGTGATGATATTGAGCGAAGGGTCCAGGATCTGAGCGTTGATGATCGAACTGTTGTCGTTTTGGCGAACGTTTCCGTCAATAAAAAATGAAGCTTTGCCCTTCACGAGCGGACCCGAAAAATTGCCGCCGAAGTTTCTCGACTGAGTCGGTGCTCGATTTAGCGCAAACGGATTCCGTGAGTTTAGGCTTTCGTCGTTAAAACTGCCATTCAGCGAACCTCTGTAGCGTTCAGAACCGGGTCGCGTGAGGATCTCGATTCGGCCAAAACCGATACGGTCGAACTCAGCCGAAAACGGGTTGCTGTTAATGCGGATCTCTCTGATCGATTCTTTGGAAGGAAGCTGCCCGCCCGTGAATCCGTCGATGTAGATCTGTCCACCGTTCGGTCCAGCGGCCGCTCCCGCAAGGGCTTGAAGCGCTGCAGCGAGTTCGTCCGGATCATCCGGAAGAGCCTCCAGATCTTTGTCCTTGAGCACGGTGGCATCCTTATTATTATCAACATCGGTCGACACCTGCTCAGTAAGCGAGACATCGACGTTTTCGACAATACCGCCGACTGAGAGGATCACAAAAAGCTCGTTTTTCTGACCAGCCGTGATCTCTACCTCAAGGTTTTCGTAAAGTTCAAATTTGTCGGCGAAGACCTTCACGGTGTACTTGCCCGGAAGCAGGCCAGTTACCGAATATTCGCCCTTAGTATTTGAGGTAGTGTCCTTGCGTAGGCCGGTCGGGGATTGTACTGTGACGGCCGCTCCGACAACGATAGCGCCGTTTGAGTCAGTCACCGTACCGGCCAGACTGCCGTTTGCCTGACCAAACGCAACGCTGCAAAGCGATAGTGTTATAAGTCCTAATAAAAAAAGTTTGATGGCTTTCATGATGATAGTTTTGTAAAAAGACGTGCGGCCCGGTTAGGTAGCCGGGCCGTCCGCAAATAATAAGTCAGTTTATGGGTCTAGGCCGGGGATGCTGAACCCTCCGTCCACACCGCCCTGCCCGCGTCGGCCTCCGCCGCTAGCCTGTGCCGAACGCAAAAAAGGTTCAACACCGGCAAATAATTTGATCGCCTTCAGACGCGATGTGTCCGCGGTCTTCGTGCTTGATAGAGCAATGATATCCCCTGCTTTGAGATCGGCGATCGTGATGGTCGGCGAGCGTTCGAGCATATCGTCGACCCCACCGGCACGTGGACCGCCTCCCATGCCGGGACGTCCTTGGCCGGGCTGTGCCCCCGGAGCTCCACCTGCGGGCCTGCCCGGGTTTCCGGCTCCCGGTGCTCCGCCTGGCCCGATCGGCCTGGCTCCGCCGGCTCCCATCATCTGAAGGCGGGCCACCATTTCGGCCTGCTCCTGTGGGAACCTCTTTAGAACCGATGCATCTCCGACAACGATAGTCACATCCTTGTTGTCCTGAAGGTTCTTGATAACTACTTCGTTTTTAACTGGATCGATCGACTTCACAGTACCGGCAACGGTTTGGAACGCACCTGCGATCAGCTGCTCGGCCGAAAAACTGGTCCCGTCCGAACTTCGATCCCCGAGTGCCCGCACCATATCGCCGACCTTGGTGTCCGCCATCGTGCTGGGAACTGCTTCGTCGAAACGGATCGAATCGGGAGCATATCTGAGGAACTTCGCTCCGTCCTTCGGCGTGACTACGACGCTGACCGCTGCCGCTAATGTCCTGGTTTCAATGGTCAACTGGTTCGTAGCTGCATTTACTGCGGTCACTTTACCGGTAATTCCTCGACGCTGCCACTCTGCGGCTTCCTTTGCGTTTCTTGCAGCAATATCTGCCTTTGCAATGAAATAAACATTACGGGCGGGCATCGACATACCATCCGCCGCCATTATTCCTGTAACTGTCAGCTTGTCCCCAACCGTTATGTCCGTGACCGCCGCCGTCGTCGCTCCGGACAGATTCGTCGGATTCTCCGCGGACACCTTCTTGAATACCGATTTATCGTTGATAGTAACTTCGAACGGGCCTTTCTGCGTTGCAACGACGATCTTGTCCGCCGCGACACTTGCGGCATCACCGACCACGACCGATGGCTTTACCGCAGTCGTCTGCCCGATGACAAGGGCTAATGCCCCTGAAAAAAGAAATATAATAAGTGAGCCTGCGACGTGCATCATATGATTGAATCGTAATGTCTTATTAAAATGACCTAAAAAGACGTAAAAAATCGCCCTTTCAAAGGACTATGACGTAAATACTAGCAGTAAGGTTCGAGGTTATTTGTAAAGAAATGTCAACACACTGCAAAGTTGTGTGCTAGGCGTTTTGCCACCGTGAAGAGGTTTTGCCGGTGAGCACCAACCCTACACCGGAGGCGAAGATAACAAACATAGCCGCCACCCAGACATATGGCAGCGAAAGCAGCAGCGTCCAGCCCAGGACACCGATCAAGATGCCGAGTGTTTCTGACTGATTTGACCCGGCGAGAAAGTGCTTCTGGATAAGTTTCCCGAGGCTCACCTGCAGTACAACGCGGCCAAAAACGAACCCGAGAAACAGAATAAGCGTGCCCATCAGTGCGAGAGTAGCTGCAGCATAATCAGGCAGGAAAAGGGTGCCGCTCGCGATACCGATCGCTACGCCGATGAACGCGGCTGCACCGATGGCTGTTACTTTGAGGTACGAAAGATTGATCCGGGCGACCCCGCGTCCCACTGCTCCCGGAGCAAGCGTGGTAAAGACTAGGGTGATCACGAACCAGAACAAAGCAATTATCAAACGTTGTGCGACAAAAGCTATCGAAAAATTAGGCGAAAGTATGCCCGCCGGATCCTGACCGAACGACCTCAGTTCTTCCTCAAAAACGCCGAATACTATCGTTTCCTTACCCGCCTCACGAAGCGGAGCCTCACTTTCCGAGCGGTACGTCCCGCCGATCACGATAACGTCACCGCCGATGTAGCCATTCTCCTTTTGGATGACGTTGCCGCCGATGGTTTCGACGTCGCCCTCTATCCTGCCGTCGACCACGATGTCGCCCCCAACGGCCAGCACACTCTTTGCTCTTTTCTGTACAACAACCGATTTGCCGATAGCGATCACGTCCTGTTCGGGTGCGTCATTTACGATCACCGTCGTCTGGTCGTCAGAAGTTGTTATTTCGGGATTGGCGAAAAGCGGAAGAGCAGCGGCCGCCATTAATAATAGAACCCAAAGAACGACAGGAAACGGCGAAATGGCGGCCCGCATCGAGCGAACTGGCCAGTAAAGCATGGTTGTCGATGAGGAGTAAATCACCTGTCTACGCTCGCTCCGCCTTACGAAACTTGAGCGATAAACCTACGATCGCCGTGCAGATAAATGCTGCGAGGCCGAGTCCCGCCAGATCGCCCATGTGGACCTGACTTGCAAAAGACCGCAGCACAACAACCACACCGAGGAATATCGAATAGACCACATGTCCAAAAAATCCACCGACGGCCGCCGTCTGTTCCATCGTCTCGACCGTACTCGAAAGTACGCGACCCGATTCAGCTCCCATTGCAAAGAGAGCAAAAAGAAACAGGCCTGCACAAATAAAGAGTGCGTTGTACCGCTCACGGGCAGGACGCAGGCCGGTGACCGAACTCTCGGCGTTCACAATTATCTGTTTCGCAAAATTTGTCGGGACTTCAACCTCGCCCTCGTCACTAAGTCGAAGATCAAGCTCGGACAAGAATCTCTTCTGGGCGTTAAGATCATCGACACAATCGCGGCAAACCTCGAAGTGAGTTTCTAGCTCCTTTTCGCGCACCTCGTCCAGTTCGCCGTCGATATAAGCGGAGATCTCGTGGACCGGGCAGTCAAAATTGTTTTCGCGATCAAACGCCATTTACTTCAAAAACTTTATCGTCAGCGGATAATTCCACATCTCGCCATTGTTTGCCTTGATGCCGCCGACTATCGGAAAGATGATCGCGAGCAAGAAGACAGCAAATATAGTAAGAAACCCGATCAAAACAAACATCAAAATAAAGCTAACCGCGAAATAGATCGTCGCCGAGATCATCCAATTGGTGACCATCTTGCCGTGAGCGTCGAGGGCGGGCATCTTCTCTTTTTGCGTCTGCCACAGAATTATGGGCAGAACCATCCCGATCGGCCATACCAGGGCAAATGCAAGCCCCCGAAAGGTGAAGGAACATGCCCATCTGTTTTTCTTCAGAGGTCTGAAGCGCGACTGGGCCAAAAGGCTGCATGTTGAAGCTCATAGTCTAGACTCCTGTAAATCCTCTTTCAATAAACATTTCGCGCATCATTTCGCGAGCACGGAACAAGCGATTCTTTACAGTTCCAAGCGGCAATCCCGTAATATCAGCGATCTCGTCATAGCTCAGATCACGACCATGGCGAAGCAGGATCAGGTCACGATAGGCCGGCGGCAAGCATCTGACGACCGTATCTATCTCGGTTCTCCATTCGCTTCGCTCTCGGTCTTGCTCGGGTGAAAGATCCCGGCTTTCCAATTGTATCTGGTATGAACCGTCGGCATTCTCAGCCTCTAGACTTTGCGGAGTAATTGAATTTCGCCGCATATGATCGACCGCCGCATTGTGTGCGATGCGGTATAGCCATGTCGAGAATTTGTATTCGGAACTGTATTTTGAGAGTGAGTTGTAGACCTTTATGAAAACTTCCTGGGTTACGTCGAGCGACGATTCGTAATCGCCAAGCATTCGAAAAACATAGCTCGTAATCGGCCGCTGGTAGCGACGTACGAGTTCCTCGAAACCATCGGAACGCCCGGCGATCGAATTGATTATCAATTCGCCGTCGGTCAGGGTTCTAATGTTATCGATCGAGATCGCCTGTACAGCCATGCTTTGGGTCTACTACGGTAATTTTATCCCAATTGTTTCACTTCGCAAGCTTAAAATCACCGGCAAAAACGAGAAAGACGCAAAAGCCCGTCGTTTTGCGTCTTCTTACTCGATCTATGCTTTCACCTTCGACTAGGTTCCCAGAGCAGCGAGCCCTGCCGGACCGGCCACATCGTTGAAACTGATCGATCCATCAGGCAGGTTTAATCCGACCTCGTCGTGGGACAACACTCTGACCTTTCTTCCCAAAGCGTCGGAGGCAATTGTCTGAACTCTCGCAGGTATCAGGCTGCGGCCGACAACGAGTAGCTTTTCAAGAACGTCGCCGCCTCCTGCACCGAAGCGGTCGTTGTAAAACATTACGAGACGATAGATCTCGTCATCTACTTCGCTTTGTGCGCAAGTTACCGACCGAACCACCGCCGGTTCACTGCCGCGCATCAGCAGAGCTGTAAAGCCGTCGCTGTTGCCGCTTATAAGCAACGAGTCGCCCGTTGCTTTCCGGTCCATAAGCCAGTTCGCCTCACCGACGGCTCGCGGCAGGATCAGCCCGGCTTTCCAGCCTAGCGACTCGAAATGCGTCTCATATTCGTCGATTATCTGCAGCCTGACAGCGGTCGCAAAGTAACGCTGACGGCCTTCCGCGTCGGGCGAGATCTTTTGCTTTGCGATCCGAAGTTCAGCGGCCGGAGCACCGAAGCTCTGCTCAGCTTTCCAATCCAAAACATCCTCGGCTTCTTTAGCAGACGCCGGTACGCTGTCGAGAGCGAGGATCGCCGTCCGGGCAGTGTTGCTCGGGAGTGCGATCGACCATCGCTTCTGCCTTAAAAGCCCCGCCATCTCTGACACTTCACGCAGGCATGCGGCAAATTCGTGATGATCGACGATGTTTGGTTCAAGAAAACTTGGCGTTACGAGACCCGGAGCAAGTTCGAGCGAACCCGCCTGCTTTACCGAATAGCCACGGCGTCCGCCGGAAAGAGCGACCGCCGTCATGAATGTACTTTCTAACCCCAATGCCGCGTTCGGGTAATTGGGTTTGGTGAGCGATGAAAACATATTGTCCGTCTAGTATTCGCTGAGGGAAACGCCGTTCACGTCCTGGCCCGGTGCCAGCGATTTGACGTTGACGAGGCCTTGCTCGCCGTCAGCGGAATTGGGGTCTTCGCCCATTATCTCATCCCATTCGGCAGTTTCGGTGATAGGGTCGATAGGTTTTTCGCGAAGGTATTTTTCCGTCACAAGATCGTCAACCGAAGCCGGCAGTTTGCCCTTATCCCCTGCGTACTGGTCGATCGCCCGGCGAAGCTGAAACAAATTCTCCTTCAAAACTATCTCTCTCGCGTTTCTGACGCTCCGCTCATATGTCGGGATCGCGATCGAAAGCAGGATGATCATAATGAACATCGCGATGATCAGCTCTAAAAGGGAAAAACCCTTTTGATTTTGGATCTTGGATTTTGGATTTTGGATTGACGGTTCTGACCTGGAAATGCCGCGAAAGCTCACGCGGAGCGAATCCAAGATCCAAAATCTAAAATCCAAAATCGATTTACCAATCACTATACTTCTCTCCATTCAAAGCCTCTTCTTCCGAGCTAGATCGAACATCAAAAACGTTTATGTCGTCCCAGTTTTCTGAGTCAACATCCTGATACGACGAGCGGAGTTTCCAGTCTTTTTCTCCAGTCATCGGATCGATTGGAAGTTCGCGAAGGTAGACTTTAATTATCTCCTTTTCCTCGTTGATCTCCGTCGCCTGCAGCGAGCCGTCGCGGATCCCGCTGCCGCTGACCAGATTTGGCATTCTTGATCGGACCTTTACGCCGTCCACCAGCATTTCAAGCGACGGCGGGTAGCGGTCGAGGTTTTCGTTGTCGAATATCGTACAGTCGTCTATTACGACGCGACTGCGTGGATCGACCGGCCCGCCGCCTGCCCCTTGTCCCGGAAGCCCTCCCGGAATAGCTCCCTGCGGACAGGCTCCGAAAGTGTCGCGCCTGAATTCATCGATCGCCCGCCGCATCATCGCAAGCGATTCTCGAAGCCGCTGTTCTTTCTGTCGCTTGTTCGCGTTCTGCGCCAGCGGAAGCGTTCCCATGACCAGAACAGCAAGCACACCCAACGTGGCTACCAACTCAAGTAAGCTGTATCCGGATTCGGCGTTAGGTTTTCGGAAAATCTTGGACATTGACGGCAATTAAAAAAAGCTACTGCAATTTCAGCGGCAGATTCACACCTTGTGCCGACTGAAAAATGAACATATTGCGATCAAATTCGAGCATCGGCCTGCCGGGAACGAGAGCTTCGACCTCAAGGTACGCGAGCGTGCCGTTAGGGATCAGTCCTTTCTCATCAGCCGCCGTGAACGTCACAAATAGGCTGCCCTTTTCATTGACGAACGGTTTGGCTTCCGAATTTGCCTGCCCGGCGAAGACCTCGCCGTGCGTGACCGAGCGAACCGCGACTTTTGCCGGGTCGAATTTCAGCCCCATCGTCGCCGTACGGAAAAGCCCGCCTCCCTGCATGATCACTGGGATCTTGACCTTGTCACCGGCCTTCATTTCTCCGAATTCGGCACCGAGCCGCAGCTCGACAGCTCCCGCGTCGGGAACCGGTTCGACTTTCGGCTCCGCCACCACGGATGCCTGTTCTGTATCGACTTTTTCCTTGATCTCAAGCGTCTTTACTGGAACCGCGACCTGAGGAAGAGGTTTCGCTTCGTCCGGCGCCGCTGATTTTACTACATCCGATGTCTTGGTAAGTTCCAGCGATCTTGGTGCTGCGTCGATCGGTTTGAGTCCGGGTATTCCAGCCGCTAGAGCTTCGGCACTCGTCATGTCTGAAGCCGTAACACTCGTTTTGCTAACGTCAACGGCCTCGGCCCTGACATATTCGATCGGTTGATCAGGCAGTTGAGTATCCGAGTTGGTTGGAATTCGGCGAGCGGCGGCGAGCAATTCGTCACGCTCTTCCTGGATCACCATTTCCTGCAAAGTATTCGTCGTCGGAACTGCAAGACTTCCCGTTGCTCTTTCGATCTCGTCCTCAGGCAAGATGGCCGGAGCACGAATGACCCGCGGCGTCACGGCGATAACGATGTCAACCTGTCGATTGTCACGCGTCGGAGCCGTAAAGAGCCGACCGATGATCGGGATCAAACCAAGTAGCGGCAGGCCCTGACGCCCTTTACTCTCAACGCCCTGATTCACGCTCGCAAGCAAGAGAGTCTTGTTATTTTGAATTCGAGCAGTTCCTTTTATAGTTCGTTCCGTGAAAACAGGATTCTCGGTACTGCCGCCCGCAACGTCCTTGGACTCGATCTCCATGGCAACCTGAACGTCCTGATTAGGAAAAACGATGGGTTTGAACTTAAGCGTCAAACCGACCTGCTCATAGTTGATAACGTTCGCGGTCTGCCCAAATCCGGTCTGCCCACCGGTCGTGCCGCCGACCCCGAGGTACTGCGCGCTCTGAACAGGAACACGCTGCCCGATTCGGGCGGAAGAATCCTCGTTGTTAAAAGCGTGTATCTGCGAGAAAGCGAGAAGTTTCGTGTCATTCTTACTCTGGAACGCTGAAAGGTTAGCAGTCGGAAGGATAATACCCGTTGGGATAACAGATGAGAGAACAGTCGCGGCAGCGGTTCCAGCCGCAGTCCCAAACAGTCCCTGTCCGCCTAACCTGATCTGGCCTTGCTGCGTACCGCCGAGCCCGCCCTGCAATTGCGACTGCGTGCCGACCTGATTACCAAACTGAAGCAGATCATTCTTGTTCACTTCATAGATCGCCACATCCATCACGACCTCGGCACGATCCTTATCGAGAGATTTGATCAACTGTCCGATCAACGCGATATTTTCACTCGTGTCACGGATCGTCACACTGTTCGTCGCTTCATCCTGAAGAACGATCGTCTGACTGCGGCCGGGCTGAGCCGGGATCGCGGTCTGAACGACCTTAACGATGTCTTTCGGAGCGGCGTTTGCGAGATAGAACGTTCTGAGAACTAGCTGCTGAAATTTCTGCCGCTGATTCTGCGTCGCGACGATGATCGTTCGCGGGCCGACTTTCTGGAAGAAAAGCCCTTCCTGCAAAAAGATGTAGTCGAGGGCCCTGGCAGCCGATACATTTTTGAGATCAATAAAAACTTTACGTCCCGTCGTTCGGAACGATTCCGTATCGAACAGCACGTTAAGGTCGAGGTCGCGGGCAAGCTCCTTAACAATAAATTGAAGATCCACACCTGCCGGGAACGGAAGATCGCGGAGCTTTTCAAGCTTTTGCGAAACCTGCGGCGGCAGTCCAGCGGTTGATGTCGGGCTGTAACCGGTCGTCACCATTTTGACCTTACCGTCGTCTTTACCAGGGGTTTTATTGTCGGTCGAACCTTCGTTTATCGCCTGCTGCAGCCGAACCATCCGGTCCATCTCAGACTTCGCCAGTTCGTTGGTCGGATCGAAAGCGTAGGCCCGGCGGAAAGCCAGATACGCGGCCTCGTAGTCCTTCTCTTTCGCCGCCATCGAGCCTTTCTTCATGAATTGCTGCGATGCGTTGAACAGAGACCTCACGAGGTGGAGCCGATATTCAGGATTCTTTGGGCTATCGGCCACCGCCAGAGCAAACTGCTCAACAGCCTTGTCCCATTCCTCGGCAACCTCATGCTTCATGCCCTGACTGAAGTACTTTTTCCCATTATCAAACGCAAGCACCGAAATTGGAGCAACCAGCGATATCAGAATAAACGTACTTAGTAAAACGCGTAGGTGTATCGATCTTTTCATAACAATTAATGGATCTCGGATTCGGACCGTCAAAAAATGACTTAACCCAAACAGTTAACACGCGAGACCTTCCGCAAAGTTTCAAAAAGGTTTGATGCGGAAATCGGAGAAAATAACTATTCGATTTTCGAGGAATTGGCAAGAAAAAGCAATGGCTAGTGCGTCACCGCTTTGTTCGGTGCTGATTGTTATCTAGCGCACAGAACAAAGCTTCTGGGGCTGATAGCCTTTTAGACTGATAAAGGGGGAAAAGCGTCGTAGCGAAACGCATTCTATGTCATTTCACCAGCTCGCATTCAGACCTGTTGGCCAGTACCAATACTCCGATCTTTTACAACCACCGAAAACTCTTCCCGTCATGCATGAGGGCGAGAAGATCGCATTGGCTATCTTGGTGGATGAGGCATATTCGTTCAATTTACCCGATAACATAGGGGCGAAGATAGACTTTTTCGATCTAGAAGCCATTTTTGTTTACGGAAAATTAGGAAGAGGCTGGTCAACTGAGGCTGGTCCCGACGACGAACTACAGTTTATCTACCTGAAACCCAAACCAACTGTAGAACCGCCATCGTCGCGATCATTTACCCAACTGACGGCGTAAATAATCGAGAGCAGCCTGACTCGACCGCCAGCGTATCAGATACCGGTCACCCGGAAGCACGAATTTAACCGATTTCACGCCGCTCGGCCCCGCATAGCCAAGAAACACAGTTCCCACTGGCTTTTCTTCACTTCCGCCATCCGGACCGGCGATCCCGGTAACCGAGATAGCGTGATCGGTGCCAGCGTGCGCACGCATGCCCGCGGCCATCGCCTCGGCACATTGAGCACTCACTGCCCCGTGCGAGTCGAGTATCTCAGCCGGAACACCGAGAGTCCGCATCTTGGCTTCGTTGGAGTATGTGATCGCACCTTCGATAAAGTAAGCGGACGAGCCCGGAACGTTGGTCAGCCGCTCACCGACCAGCCCGCCAGTGCAGCTTTCGGCGACAGCGACCGTTTGGCCGAGAGCGGCGAGTCTCTTTCCGACAACCTCTTCCATCGACTCGCCATGGGTCGAGAAAACTGCGCTTCCGAGCGCTTCAGCGAGCTTTTCCGCGAGTTCGTCAGCGATCGCCTGTGCTTTATCCGCCGTATCAGCCGTTGCGGCGACGTGTATCTCGACCTCGCTCTTATTGAACAGCACCGACGTTTGAACATTGGGGTACGCAGTATAGATCGGAGCTGCGACCTCATCTACCGCCGATTCTCCTTTACCCGAAACCTTCAGCATTCGCCGGCGAACAAATACGTCACCCGAAACTGCCTGTAGCTTCGGGAAAACATACTCGTTGAACATCGGCTGATTCTCGCGCGGCGGCCCGGGCAAGATCGCAAGCATCTTCCCGTCCATCTCAACGTACATGCCGACGGCGGAACCATTCGGGTTAGGCAGGATCTCCGCACCTTCGATGACAAAAGCCTGACGCTTATTGATCTCAGGCATCTCGCGCCCCCATAAGCGAAAGCGTTCGCGCAGATGCTGTTCGATCTCGTCGTGATAAACGAGCTCCCGACCGACGGCGTTTGCAGTAAAATGGCGGGTGATATCGTCCTCAGTCGGGCCAAGCCCGCCGGTCGTGATAACCAGATCCGAACGCCGCATCGCGTCCTTCACCGTTTCCTCAAGCCGTGCACCATCGTCGCCGACGATGGTCTTCAACTTGACGTCGATACCGATCTCGTTTAGCCGTGCGGTCAGCCAAAGACTGTTGGTGTCGGTCTTTTCCGGAGTCAAAAGCTCAGAACCGATGGCGATTATTTCAGCAGAAAGCATATTTGGCAGTACCGTCCGCTAAAGCGGGTGGCAAAACTCGCAAGAAACTCAAAACCCAGTTCGCATATGACGATCGTTGAGCCTTAGTAGATCTCAACGACCGCCTTGCCATTAGCATCGATATAGGCTCGGTACATCCCTTCTGAGTTGAACGAAACACCCATAAAACCAAACTTATCCAGCGCGATCACCCCGCCGTCGCCGCCGAGTTTTTGAAGTTTTTCCTTGATCACGGTATCAGCGGCCTTCTGGATCGGCATCAGGCGATACTCGACCATCGAACAGACGTCGCGAGCAACACCGAGACGGATGAAATACTCGCCCCAACCGGTCGCCGAAACGGCGCATGACTTGTTATCGGCATAAGTTCCGGCTCCGATGATGGGAGCATCGCCAACGCGGCCGAACCGCTTGTTTGTCATCCCGCCGGTTGAGGTTCCGGCCGCGAGATTTCCGTTTTTATCGAGAGCCACCGCACCAACGGTGCCAAATCGGTTCTGCGATTCCCTGCTTGCCGAACTCACTCCGACATGGCCCGGCTTACCTTTCTCTTTTTCTTCCTTGAGGATGTTTTGAAGAGCATCCCAGCGGTGCTGCGTCCAAAAATACTTCTCATCCACCAGATCGATCTTTTGGGTCCGTGCGAACTTCTCGGCCCCTTCGCCGATCATCATCACATGCTCGCTTTTCTCCATAACGGCACGTGCCAGCGAGATCGGATTTTTGATCTGCCTCAACCCAGCGACAGCACCGGCTCCGAGCGTTTTTCCGTCCATGATCGACGCGTCCAGTTCATTTTTGCCGTCATTGGTAAAGACCGCTCCCTTGCCTGCATTAAAAAGCGGAGAGTCTTCGAGGATCCTGATCGCTATCTCAACCGCGTCGAGACTGGTCTTGCCTTCCTGCAACGCTTTGTAGCCCGCGACAACAGCCTTTTCGAGGTCGGCACGATAGGCTTTCTCCTTCTCAGGCGTCATCGTCGACTTAGACAAAACACCGGCTCCGCCGTGGATCATAAAACCCAAACGAGGATTCTGAGGGCCCTGAAGCTGATTCAACACGGTAAAAGTCCGTTTCTGCCCGAAACCGCTAAACGGCGCCATCACCAGCACTATCAAAACTAAAAGGGAAAGGTATTTTCGCATATTAGTCACTCGGTCAACGGCCCGAAACCGCAGCCATCACCGCCCTGATCTCGCCGTAAGAATAATCTTCGCCGAGATATTCTTTGATCGGCGAAAGTGCGTTCGACTCGGCAAATTTGTCAATGGCTTTTCGTATCGGTTCCACTTTCTCAGCCTGTACAAACTGTTCCAGACTGACCTCGCCCGTCGGAATAAATCGGGCGAGGTGATTCTCTATTGTCGAGACCGCCAAGCCGCGTTCGCGGGCAATGTCCGGGATCGAGCGGCCCGCTTGGAACAAATCTAGCGAGATGCGAGATGTGTCTCGGCCGTCAACGTCGCGTTTGGTCCGCGGTCGCCTTTCGCGTCGTTTAGATTTTAGATCGATCCGTGATCTGAGGCCGTTCCGCGAGCAGTAATTTCGGACCTCATTGAGAAAGTCTGCACCGTATCGCTCGAATTTCAGGTCCCCGACTCCGGAGATCTGTCTCATTTCGGAGTCGGTCTGCGGAAGATAGGTCGCCATCTCGACAAGCGTCGCGTCCGAGAAAACAACATACGGCGGCACATTCTCTTCGCGTGCGAAAACACTGCGAACACGCCGAAGTTCGTTGAAAAGCTCAGGGATATGCGGGAAAGCGACCTCGCGAGCGACGCGGGTCAACTTTTCTTCCCTGACCCGAGACTTAGTTAACTGGACAGGCGTTTTTCCCGCGAGAACGTCCATACTCGTCTCGGTCAAAACGAGAACAGGATATTGCCCGTCCGTCTGAGCAACAAAACCCTGCGCCATTAAGTCGCGGAAATACTCGTACCACGCGTCCTTCGAAATATCGGCGCCGATGCCGTACGTCTTGATATTCTTATGCTCGTCGCGGATCTTTTCCGAACGAGAACCGCGCAGAAAATCGACGATATAGCTCAAGCCGAATCGCTGGTTCGTCCGGTAAACCGCACTCAGAGCTTTCTGCGCGATGACCGTTCCGTCAAATTTCGCGACCTCGGTCGTACAGTTGTCACAACTGCCGCAATCGTCTGTAAACTCCTCGGAAAAATAATTGAGAAGAAACTTGCGGCGACAGGTGCGAAGATCGCCAAAGGTGCCCATCGTATCAAGCTTTTTCAGCATGATCGCGGATTGAGCGGCATTTCCTTCAACTTCAGCAAACCCTTTGAGCTTAGTCACATCGCCCCAGCTAAAAAACAGTAAAGCGTCGCTCGGCAAACCGTCGCGACCTGCACGGCCCGTTTCCTGATAATAGCTTTCGATGTTCTTCGGCAGATCCATGTGGACGACAAACCTAACGTTCGATTTGTCTATACCCATGCCAAAAGCGATCGTGGCGACGACTATCTTTGTTTCGTCCTTGAGGAACGATTCCTGGTTCTTCTCGCGAGTCGTCTTGTCGAGTCCGGCATGGTAGGCGAGAGCACTAAAGCCCTGATCCCGAAGATCCGCCGCGAGCGCATCGACCGAGTTTCGGCTCAAACAATATATGATGCCGCTCTCTTCTTTTCGCTTTTCGAGGAAGTCTAATAATTGGTCGTAGGACTTTCGCTTTGGCTCAACCTGATAGTAAATGTTTGGCCGGTTAAAGCTGGAAATATACAGGTCGGCTTCGGGTATCGCGAGCCGCTCGAAGATATCCTTGCGTACAAGTTTGTCCGCAGTCGCGGTCAAGGCGATCAATGGAACGCCCGGGAATTCCTTCTTCAGGATCGCGAGCCGCATGTATTCCGGCCGGAAATCGTGGCCCCAGCTCGAAATACAATGAGCCTCATCGATCGCAAAAAGCGATACCTTTAGTTCCCGCAGGAACTCCAGAAACTGATCACCGCCCTGAAAAAGCCGCTCCGGTGCAACGTACAAGAGTTTCGTCTGGCCGCCCCGAACCGAACGAAATACTGCTACCTGCTCCGAGGCTGATTGGGTAGAATTCAGAAAAGCTGCTTCAACCCCATTTGCCCGTAAAGCCTCGACCTGGTCCTTCATCAGAGCGATCAGTGGCGAAACGACTATCGTCACCCCGTCAAAGATCATCGCCGGTATCTGATAACACAGCGATTTCCCCCCGCCCGTTGGCATCAGTACGACGCAATCCTTCTTATTGAGAACAGCCTCTATAACGGCCTCCTGATTCATGCGAAATGAATCGTAGCCGAACTGATGTTTGAGGATTTGGCGTGCTTTTTCGATGGTCATATGAGATTTGGCCGCAGATCCAACGGATCTGACGGTTTTCCACGGATCTGAAAATAACTATCCGTGCAGATCCGTCGTATCCGTTTTATCCGCGGCCTATTTCCCTCGAAATTCAGAATCGACTTACCCTATATCTCAACCGCATCGATCTGGGCCTTCTGAAGTTTCCCGCTGTAATCGATATAAAGAGCCTTCCATTCGCTGAAGATGTCGAGAACTTGCGTTCCGGCTTCGCGGTGGCCGTTGCCAGTTCCTTTTGTTCCGCCGAACGGTAGATGAACTTCGGCACCGATCGTTGCGGAGTTTACATAGCAGATCCCGGTGTAGAGCTCCTGCATTGCATAGAATGCATTGTTCACATCCTGCGTGTAGATAGCTGACGAGAGGCCGTAATTTACGCCGTTGACGATATCGATCGCTTCGTCTAGGGTCGAGAACGGAATGACGCACGTGACCGGGCCGAATATCTCTTCCTGCTCGATGCGCATCCCCGGTTTTACGTCGGTGAAAACCGTCGGTTCGATAAACCAGCCTTTCTTCATATCGCCCTTCGTCAGACGATTTCCGCCGACGGCGAGTGTGGCTTTGTCGATATCCTTTCCGATGTGAATGTAACCGAGGATCTTCTGCATCGCGTCCTCGTGGATCACCGGGCCGACCTCAGTCTTGGCATCAAGGCCGTTGCCGACACGTAGCTGTTTGACCTTTTCAACCAGCTTTTCACAGAACTTTTTATAGATCTTTTTGTGAACGACGAGCCGTGATGACGCAGTGCATCGCTGGCCGCTAGTGCCGAAAGCTCCCCAAAGCGAACCTTCGACCGCGTTATCAACATCCGCGTCATCCATGACGATGATCGCATTTTTACCACCCATTTCCAGGCTGACGATCTTGTTGTCCTGAGCACAGCGCTCGGCGATTATGCGGCCGGTGGTAGTCGATCCCGTAAAGGAGATCAGTCGTACATCATGGTGATCGACAAGAGCCGCTCCAGGTTCGGAAAAGCCGTTAACGAGATTAACTACGCCTTTCGGAATCCCAGCTTCTTCACACGCCTTAACAAGGTTCAGCGATGAAAGCGGCACATCCTCGCCTGACTTGAGCACGACCGTGTTGCCGCAAACCAATGCCGGGATCAACTTCCACGACGGTATCGCCATCGGGAAATTGAACGGCGTGATCAGGCCGCACAACCCGACAGGCTGACGAACACACATCGCAAACTTATTCGGCATCTCGGCCGGTGTCGTAAAACCATGCAAACGGCGGCCTTCGCCGGCGGTGTAGTAGGTGCAGTCGATCGCTTCCTGCACGTCGCCACCCGCTTCCTTGAGCACCTTGCCCATTTCGCGGGTCATCTGCTGTGTGAACGCGTCTTTGTTTTTAGCGAGGATCTGGGCGAGGCTAAAAAGCAGCTCGGCCCGTTTTGGAGCCGGAGTCCGTCGCCAACGCGTCGCGGCATCTTTAGCAGCTTGGACCGCCGCATTCACATCTTCAGCGTTTGAAGCCGGAAACCGACCGATGATATCCGTCGTGTCCGCAGGGTTTACGTTGTCAAACCATTCGTTCGACGACGATTTGATCCATTCGCCGCCAATATAGTTTTTGTACTTTTTGATCTCAGTTTTTGCCATAAACGCCTAGTTTAAGGTCAAAAAAGCTCAAAGTCCAAAGCCTCGCGAAGAGCGACAACTTTGGACTTTGAAATCAACAGGTTCCGATTACCGTTACCTTACGGTAAACTGCACGATCTTCGTCTCCTGGCTCGCAGCTCGCGGGTTGTAGGAGATGATGTGCAGCACGACAGGGTCGCCGGGCTTTAACTTGGAAACGGCATCACTAAAGGCCTTGAGATCAGTAACGATGACGCGGTTGAATCGCTGGATCAGATCGCCTTCGCCAAGAGCTTCGCCGCCAAGCGAGTCCTTCACGTCGGCAATAAAACTGGACGGATTGATCTCTCTAACGACAAGGCCTTTCTTATCACCGAGCTTGTATTTTTCCGCAACTATTGGCGAAACCTCGCTTAAGGTCATACCGAAGGGTTTCGGTTCACCCTTCACACCGTCGACCGGCAAGACACGCCGATCACCTTCGTCGTCGTCACGTTCATTTCGGTTCGAGGGACGTTCCCGAAGTTTGATCGATGCGGTTTTGGCGTCGAGTTTCACGCCGTTCTCTCTGAGATAGCCGATCGTGACGCTCTGGTCCGGCGGCGTCGAAGCGATCTTGGAAATGAGGTCCTGGGCAGATGCTACTTGCTGACCGTTAAAGTCGACGATGATGTCGCCGATCTTTAGCCCCGCGGTCGCTGCGGGACTCGCCGGGTCGCGAACGTCCGTTATGATGGCTCCTTTCGCATCCTTCAGGCCATAAACCTTTGCAAATTCAACTTTTACCGAATCGAGATACGCCCCAAGATAACCGCGGCGGACCTTGCCGTTTTCGATGATCTGAGAGAGGACGTTCTCGGTAACCCTTGATGGCAAGGCAAAGCCGATGCCGTTGTAATCGCCAGTCGAGGTCGCGATCTGTGAATTTACGCCGATAACTTCGCCATCAACGTTCACGAGCGGACCACCCGAATTCCCACGATTAATGGCAGCGTCGGTCTGAATAAACCGTTGAAAAGCCGAAGCGAAGGGCGTTTCACGCTGTTTCTGCGAAATGATCCCCGCGGTTACTGTTTTTTCCAATCCAAACGGCGATCCGATAGCCAAAACCCAATCACCGACCTCCGCTTTGTCCGAATCACCAAATTTGACGGTTGGAAGTTCCCTGCCAGCATCGATCTTTAATACAGCGATATCGGTCTGCTCGTCTGTTCCGACAACGCGGGCCGTAAATTCCTCGCCGCTGTCGAGTTTAACCGTTACCCTCGAAGTGTTCTCGACGACATGAGCATTCGTAACGATATAGCCGGCCTTGTCGACGATGAATCCGCTGCCGACCGCCCGTACGGGCTTTTGCTGCATCTGACGGCGAAGAAAATCCATCACCTCACTATCCCCGCTGCTGCCGCCCCGAGGCGTCGCTCCTCTTACGTTGACCGGTGCGGAGCTCTTAGCGTCGATGCTGACCACCGCGGGTTCGACACGCTTAGCGATCTCGGCGAAGGAAGTTCGCACACGATCGGGCTGGCCTGAAACGAACGAAACGCACAAAGAAGCTAGAAATGCAGTGAAAATGATGGGGTCTCTAAAGCGGGTTTTCAACATAATGCTCTCCGAAAAAACTCAAAACACGAAAAAGCCTGACTGCTGAAGAAAGATTATATCAAAGTTGGGAACGGTATCGATCTTTTGTTTTTCCGATGTTACCGTGGGCTCGAATTTATCACGGCTGCAGCATATATTTTAGGGAGCCTTTTTGAGCGGCCTTATTCATAGCTAAAACCCCGTGGGCGAGTCTCATCTCGTCTTCTATGAGGTCTTCCACGCTTATCGCCCCACCTTTGAGGATGTCGAGAGCCGGGCCGAATCTACCGCAGCGGGAACCGACGATCGTGATCTCATCGACCACGACGCGAGCCGCTGCCCACGTTGGGGTACCGTGGAAGGTGGATTTGAGTACGATCTTCCCGCGCGGCTTGACCAGATCCAGCGCCGTCGCAAAACCTGATTCAGACCCGCTCGCCTCGACGATGACATCGAACCGTCCGTTCATTGTCGCGTTAACGTCGCTCAGCATTGTAGTTTCGATATCGTACTTGTCTAGGATATTCAGTTTGTTTTCGTGCTTGCCGATCGCTGTAACGTTACTGCATTTTAGCGAAAGGCCCATCGCACAAAGCAGCCCGAGTTTGCCGTCACCGATGACAGCCAATTTGGTTTCGGGACCGATATTGACCTGTTCACTGATACCGATCGCGGCTGCAAGCGGCTCGGCAAATACGGCGTGGCGGTCCGACACGTCGTCGGGCACAGGAAGAAGATTGCGTGACGGCAGGCTCAAAAACTCGGCGTGAGCGCCATCTCGCCTGACTATCCCCAGCACCGTGCGATCAGGACAATGCCGCGGGTCACCGCCGAGACATAGTACACACGTCCCGCATCCGGCATTGATCTCACCTACGACTCGCTTGCCAACAATTTGCTCATCGTCCGCTTCCTCGACCACGCCGACAAATTCATGCCCGATCGTTCCTTCAAACCCGGCGTAACCCCTGACGATCTCGATATCAGTGTTACAAATACCCGAGAGAGTTACGCGAACCAGGGCCTCACCATCACGCCGCGGGAACGCAATGTCGTCGAGAGAGAGCCGTCCATTTTCGAACCGAAGAGCTTTCATTTGGATCAAATAACCGATATCCGGACGCTAAAGCGAGTGATTTGAGTGCAAGTGTTGATGACGGATACCGAATTATCTCCCGCAGTGGTCGTACGCGAAAGCGAGGTGCCGCCACCGGAGAAGGTTACACAAGGGCCGCCGCTGACGGTCGCTGACAGCGATTGCCCGCTGCGGCAGGCGAGCACAAAAGTTCGAGTGTCACCAGGATTAATCTCGCCCGAAAACGGAGCCGAGTAGCTGCCCTTGCCCATTGTAAGCCGCGTGGTTGAACGATAATTCGCTCGCGGCTCAGGCGTCCGGGCGATCGTTGGTTCAGGACTTGGCTTTGCCGGCGTTGCCGTCGGCCGCTGGGTCGGTGATGAGTACGGGGTCGTTGTGGTGCTGCCGCCGTTGCGATTCTCCGAGATCGGCGGCGCGCCCTGCGTGCCGAGATTTCTCCAGACAAAAAACCCGACGACAGCGATGAGGACAAATAAACCAAGCATCCCAACCGCCGTCACCAAAACTGCTATCCAAGTGCGACTTGCCGGCGGACCAACAGGCTGCGAAGGATGAGCCGAAGTGCCGCTCGAAGCCCGCGGCCGTGCGACGGTCTCGGTCTCGCCAAGGACGACAGTTACCTCGCCGGCCGACGTTTCGTCCGCCAACCTCGAGCCATCGCTCAGGCAAAATAACAACGTGTCGTCTGTGTATCGTGAGCCGCAGCTCGGGCATGTCTTCATTTCCGTTCGTGCTCGATGTTAAACCGCTCAACCGCGAAAGTAAATAGGCGAACCAGGTCTCAAAATTTACAATGAGTTCTGTGAAAACTATACTTTCGGGAAGCCAAAGTTTTTGCATCGAAGAAATATGTACCGAATCATTGTCCTATTTTCAATCCTTGCGATAGTCGCCCTCGGCATGGCATGCGCGAAAGAGATCGCGGGCGGCGGAAGTTCGCCGACCGACGCCTACAAGAAGCTTTTTGAGGCGGTAAAGTCAAAAGACACCGAAGCGATCAAGTCGAATATGACCAAAAAGACTCACGATCTCGCCAAATTACAATCCGACCGAAGCGGTACGCCGATCGAGCGCGTTTATGAGAACGGTTTTTCCGAAACTACGTTCGCCGCCACCATGCCGACCATCCGTGATGAAAGGGTCAACGGGAATATGGGTGCGGTCGAAGTTTGGAACTCTCAAAAAAGTATCTGGGAGGACCTTCCGTTTATGATAGAGGACGGTACGTGGAAACTGGCGATCGGCGACACCTTCGCGGGTATCTATAAATCTCCGGGTAAAGGCCGTGGCGAGATCGAGAAGGAGGCCGCCAATGCGATGGCCCCTCAAAGCCCGGCTATCAATATGAATGCAAACGCAAATCGCTCCACACCAAGGGTCATTGAAGTTCCCGGCCCACCTCCGCCGGCAAAGCAATGATCACGATGGAAACAATCAAGGAGATCATCGCTACCTACCAAAAATACGGCTGGCTGTTTCGCCGCCTTCTCGGCCCCGCAGGATCTTCGACCAGTCTCAAGGAGATCGGTTCCGATGTGCCGTTTGATGAATTCGAAATTGCAGCCGCCTGGTTTTCGCGTCAGCCTAAAGATGGAATGATCGCGTGGGAGATAAGATACCTCGGTGATCCGCCTTTTGCCTTGCTCGAAAGCCTTGATGAGCACGATCCTGACTTTTCCTCCAAACGGCAGGCTGTTGAAATGCGTCTAAGAGATGCGGTCAAGGGCAAGCTTGACAAGCGTTAACGCCGACTGCAAACTTGAGAGCATTGAAATGACTATCCATGAACTCGGCCCCAGAGTGACCAGCGTTTGGGAAGGCTTGCGGCCGGTGACAAGAAAAATGCTGGTCGGAGCCCTACAATCTTCAGGAGCGGGCTCGATAACTGCGAAGCCCCAAAAATTCTCTTACGATGCTCACGCTGACTGGGAAGTTAGCCGCCTTCTAACCGCTCTCGACGAACAGTCGCGAAGCTCTGACGTCCGACTTGATACCAATAAACTTACTGAGATCAAGCAGTTAGCCGACACGTGTGTTCGGGTCCTCGAAGCACAATCGGCATCGGCTGAAGTCTTTATCCAGCTTGCTGAGCGTGCGATCAAGCAAAACGACTACAACCGGCTCGACCGGCTCGGGGACCACCTGGCTGAAAGATACTCCGCTGGCGAGATCGCTGAGATCGTTCGTCAGACAGAAATGCCCCAGATCCGTGCGATCGCCTACGAAACACTTGCGATGATGCCCGTTCCTGCACTTTTGCCGCTGCTCGACGATCCGCTATATGCAGGGATAGCGGCGGCGTCTCTTGAGCAAAAGGCCTTCGAATTTGAGTCGGATGAGGCCCGCGATCTTCTCGATCAGTTCGACGAAGAAAATCGAACCGACGGGCAGTAGCTATTTTACGGGGATATGGGGTTCGGCTTTAGGTTTACGGCCCTTTCCGAATCCCCAACTAAACGGTAATTTCAGAAACCCGACTCCGCCTATCCTTACCCCTAAGTACATCATTTTTGAGATGTATTTATGCCCTTTGCCTTCGATACATTGACGAAGACGCCGATCAGACGCTTTTCGCATAGCCTTCGTTCCGCCCGCATAGTAGTCCTTATCATGGGCGATACAGCAATCTCCCCAATCGCCGTCAAAAAACCAACTGCAGCGGTCGCTGAGAGAACCGTCCGGCAACCGGCGATCAGCTTCAGTTTGAGCAGATGCCGTGTAGGATCCGACGAGAATAACAAAAGAGATCAATACGACCTTTAACATCTCGAAACACTTCTAAAATTTCTAAGCCGCCGATATTGCTTCTTCGCGTTTAAGCCTTCCGGGATACATCGGAAACCGTGCTGTGATCTCCGCGACGCCCTGTTTCACCCGCGTCTTGACCGCCTCAGATTCCGGCTCATGAATTATCGCGGCGATCATCTCACCGATCTGTCTCATCTCGTCGGTTTTCATACCGCGAGTTGTCAATGCCGGTGTTCCGATTCGAATGCCCGATGCGACAAACGGCTTTTGAGTGTCGAACGGGATCGTGTTTTTGTTGACGGTGATATGCACCTCGTCAAGAGCCTTTTCGGCGACTTTACCCGTGATTCCCTTCCCATCCATAAAGACATCGACGAGCAGAAGATGATTGTCCGTTCCGCCCGAGACGATCCGTAGCCCCGCCGCTGCAAGCGTCTCGGCGAGAACCTTAGCATTGTCGATGACCTGCTGCTGATAGGCCTTAAAGTCGCCGCGAAGTGCTTCCCCAAAGGCCACAGCCTTAGCGGCGATAATATGAACAAGCGGCCCGCCCTGAACGCCGGGAAAGACGCTGCGATTGATATCGGCCGCAAATTCCTCCCGACAAAGGATCAGCCCACCACGCGGGCCACGCAGGGTCTTGTGCGTCGTCGTCGTGACAAACTCGCAATGCGGGACCGGCGAAGGATGCAGGCCGGTCGCAACGAGTCCGGCAATATGCGCAATGTCGGCCATCACCTTTGCCCCGACGGATCGAGCGATCTCACCGATCCGCTCGAAGTCGATCGTGCGCGGATACGCTGACGCACCGCAGATAAGTAATGTCGGTCTCGATTCCTCTGCTTTTTTTTGCAGTTCGTCGTAGTCGATCTGTTCGGTCTCCTTGTTGACTCCGTAATCGGCAACCTTGTAATTGATCCCGGAAAAATTCAGGGGATGGCCATGCGTCAAATGCCCGCCGTGCGACAGATTCATCCCTAAAATTGTGTCGCCGTGATCCAGGGCTGTCATCAGCACCGCCATGTTTGCCTGGGCCCCGCTGTGCGGCTGAACGTTGGCATGCTCCGCCCCAAATATCTCCTTCGCCCGGTCGATCGCGGCGTTCTCGACGACGTCGGCATACTCACAACCGCCGTAATACCGCTTCGCTGGATACCCTTCGGCGTATTTATTAGTAAAAACCGTGCCCATCGTTTGAAGGACTGCCTCGGAAACAAAATTCTCCGAAGCGATAAGCTCGAGGCCGTTGGTCTGGCGACGCACCTCGTCGTCGATGGCTCTACTGATCAACGGGTCGACGGTTGCGATATCGGCTGCAAAAAAATTATCCATAAAAGTTGAATGCTTTAATTTCGGTTAGCGAGTTCTTCAGGCGACGCACCGTGAATACGTCGAAAAATAAATTGCTTCTGCTCAGCCTCGGAGAGATTTTCTGGCATGCCGATGCGTGCAAACTCCTTTGCGTCCTCAAACATCTGTGCGCACATCAAAACCCGTTCTTCCACCGATTTCGACATGACGATCTCGCGAGCTAGTCGTCGAGCGGTTTGTGTTGTATCTTCCATTGTTCAACATCGCCCCAAATTTCGTCTAGCTCAAGTTGACTGATCCATTTCTCCACGTAATTGGAATCGTAGTCCGCATCCGTAAGGTTCGCAATATCGCGAATCTGTATTTCTGATTTCGTATCTTTGGCCCAGAGGAGCTTAGAAACGATCAGATCTTCCCGGGTTGAATTCCAGTATTCTACGCCCGCAACCGACACGCGGTATCTCCTCGAAAAACTCGCTGCGGCAAACGCTGTGTCTTTCTTGATTATACAACCAATCTTACCGCCTTGCGTGTTATTGACAATATTGAACATCGAAAGCCGGTCGATGGCACGTCGGATCGACGTGTCGCTGATGTAATATTTGTCACCTTCAAAGGCTGTGAAAAAACGCTGAGCATCGGGAGGCAAAAGCTCGACTACGATATCAATATCCTGCGTCATCCTTATCTCACCGTAGGCGGCCATCGCATATGAGCCGGTCACCATTTACTCGACGCCGAGTCGATTCATCTTTTCGACAAAGTCTCGCAAGGTCTCGATCATGGAGGGTCCTGTTATCGATGTCACAAAATTCTCACAACAAAAGTTTACCAGAAGAATATTCTTACTTGGAGCGACCAAAAGAAACAATTCCGATCGTGCTGGCGACCTTGAAAAGCGAAAAGTTCGAATCCGAAGCTCGGCAATTCACGAAAGAAGGTATTAGTCAATTTAATCTAACGCTCGTCTTTATTATTAAAAAATATGAAACTCGAAAAATCGGATCTCTTTATTCTGGCCGCGGCCTTCTTCTCGTTCCTCTTTTCCATATCGCTTTGGTTCGGACTTTTAGGAGAAGGAAATCGGGATACCGCAATATTTGTTGGACTCTGGGTTCCTTCGATCCTTGCGTTAGGACTCTATGGAACGACAACGCGTAGGAGAATATGAATAACTTAAATTTGATAGTCTTTTGCGTCGGGGTACTCGTGAGTATCCTAGTGGTATACGGCATCTTCACTCAGGTCGTATCGGAAATGTACAAAGCCCGAGATAACGAAAGGTCAGAAAAGATGGATTGACGACAAGAATCTATTCACCGCCTAGCCCGATCATCAGGCCGAAGGCAGCTTCGTCTAAAACTTCCACACCCAGAGCTTCTGCCTTTGTTAGCTTGGATCCGGCATCGCTTCCGGCGACTACAAAATCGGTGTTCTTGCTGACAGAAGAGGATACGCGGCCTCCGCGATCCTCGATAAGTTTTGCTGCCTGATCGCGCGTGTAGCTTTCCAGCTTGCCGGTCAGGACAAATGTTTTACCGACAAAGCGTTCGTCCAGAGACGCTGTCGACGCGGCATCCATTTCGGTGACGACCCCGAAGGCCTTCAGTCGGCCGACAAGATCGATATTCCGTTCATCACGCATCCATTCGTAGACGCTCTCGGCAACGGCGGGGCCGATCTCGGGAATATCGTCAAGCTCTTGTACGCTTGCTTGGGCGAGGCGATCGAGCGAGCGGAAATGTTTGGCGAGTATCTTGGCGTAACGCTCGCCTACGTGACGGATGTCAATGCCGTAAAGCAGACGCTGCAGACCGCGAGTTTTGCTAGTTTCGATCTGTCCGATGAGATTGGTGCCGGATCTTTCGGCCATTCGCTCGAGCGAGGAGATCTGTTCAAGCGTCAATGAATACAGATCGGCAACGTCTTTGATCGAGCCGTTCTCGACTAGCGTCTCAACCAGCACCTCGCCCAGGCCCTCGATATCCATTGCCTTTCGCGAGGCGAAATACAACACACGGGCCTTTACCTTCGCCGGGCAAACGTCATTGATGCACCGACGAACAGCTTCGCCCTCGGGCCTTACGGCTTCAGAGCCGCACACGGGGCATATTCGCGGGAACTCAAACTCCATCTCGCTTCCGTCCCGCTTCGAAGCCACGACCGACAGCACCTGCGGGATGATCTCGCCGCTCTTTTCGATCATCACATAATCGCCTATCTTTAGGTCTAATCGCTTGATCTCGTCTTCGTTATGAAGCGACGCACGAGCGACGGTCGTTCCGGCAAGTAGCGTCGGTTCGAGATGTGCGACGGGTGTCAAAGCTCCCGTTCGCCCGACCTGAATCCCGATGCCAAGTAATCGCGTCGTCGCCTGGCGTGCCGGATACTTGTACGCAATGGCCCAACGCGGAGCCTTTGTGGTAGCACCAAATTCTTCTTGCAAGGCGGTCGAATTCACCTTCACGACCACACCGTCGATCTCGTAGTCGAGTGTATCGCGGTGCGTCTCCATCTCAGCGATAAAGGTAGCTAGTTCATCAAAATCGCGACAGACGCGGCGATTCGGGTTTACATTAAAACCATTCCGTCCGCACCAATCGAAAACGTCGGCGTGGGTCGCAAACATCTTAGACGCTCCCGTAAATGCATCGTACGGAAACATATCAAGCCGCCGCGATGCAACTACCTGCGAATCAAGCATCCGCAGAGTCCCGGAGGCACAGTTTCTAGGATTGGCGAACGTCTTCTCGTCCTGCATCTCAAGCTCGGCGTTTATCCGGGCAAACTGGGTCCGCGATAAAAAAACCTCGCCGCGAACCTCGGCATGAGCCGGGGCATCGACCTTCAGACGCAGCGGAACCGAGCGTATCGTCCTTACATTCTGCGTAACTTCATCACCTTCCTGCCCGTCGCCCCGAGTCGCTGCGGTCACGAGAATGCCGTTCTCGTAATGGAGCGATACGCTAAGCCCATCGATCTTCAGCTCGGCCACATATTCCAGTTTTCGCCCCTCGGCCAGCTTTTCGCACCGCTCAGTAAATGCCTTTAGGTCGTCGAGACTGTAGCTGTTATCAAGCGACATCAAAGGTACGGTATGCCTAAACGGCTTCAGCGATGTCGCCTTACCCCCAATGCGCTGCGTCGGGCTATCCGGCGTGACCAATTCTGGATACTCGGCTTCAAAAGCCTTTAGTTTTTCGAGAAGCTGGTCAAAGTCAAAATCCGAGATCTCCGGCTCGGCTTTTTGATAGTAAAGCTCGTTATGCCGTTCGATCTCGCTTCGAAGTCGTATGATCTCGTCTTCAATTCTCATGCTTTACTCATAAACTCCGCGATCAAACGATGAAAATGATGCGTTCCCTGCTCTTTCGTTGCTGAATACCTACCGTGTCTGTAAAACCTTGAGCGGATTCCTTTCTGAACGCTTTCCACCACGGCCTCGTCTTCCATCTCGACGGTGTGCAGGTCGGCCCCCGCTCCTTTTTCGAGCAGGTTTTCGTCGCGGACGTAGGTCAGGAATTCGACCACGGTTTTCTCATGGGTCACCGGGCGCACGATGTTCACCGAAATGCCCCAAGGGTAGAAGTTGAACATAAGATTTGGGAACAGGAAAAGGTAGCGAGCCGCTGCTCTATCCGCCCGAAGTTCCTCGCCCGAAAACGCCGTCTGCACGCTCGAATAACGAAACATATCGGTTCTGTAGCTTCCGTAATCGACCACAGCGTTCAGGCCCTTGTGCACGTAAGGGATATGAAATCCTTCGAGATAATTCTCACAGTACAGAGCCCAGTGAGCGTTTACCTCATATTCACGCCGCCCGGTCAGGACCAGACCTGTTGTCGCGTCATGGTCGAAAAGGCCCTCGACACCCTCGACCCAATCTGAAAATTCACACGATGGCGACACAGAAGCGAACAGAAACCCGCCAATCTCGGCAAACGGCAGTTTTGTGAGATCGTCCGATCGATTCGGAAAATTTTCGACACCTTCAAACTCAGGCATCGAGATCATACGGCCGTCGAGTGCGAACCTTCTTCCATGGTACCGGCAGCGGATCAGATCGGCACTGCACGGTTCTTCGACCAAGATCTTGCCGCGATGCGTACAAACATTCGAGAGACACGTTGTCGATCCAGCCGTCCTCACGACGACTACCGGCTCATCGAGGACACCGGGTAGTAGAGTCATCGGCGTTACTTCACCAATATCGTGTCCACCGGTCAGAAACTGCCAGCTTCGTGCAAATATCTTCTCCTTCGATATCTCGAAGTTGGCCGGATCCGTATAGAAATCCGCTGCCAGGGTCTCTGCTTTCTTAATATCTGGATCGACGAAAAATCTGGACATTCTCGCAGTATTCTATATTCTATTTGGTCATTAAATACGCGGGCCGCTCCGGGTCGCGTCGGAAGCCTCGCCCAACGAGTCCGGCCGCAAGTGCCGCCTGAAACTCACCGCGAATTCTTATCTGCTGAGTAAAAGCCGCTTCGGCATCCCGTTCAACGAGTTCTAGCCAGTCTGGCATAATGACGATCTCGGTTGCGGTTTCCCGCTCCTCGAGGTATTTTTCGCCGGCCGCCAGGGCTTTGACTTTTTCGCTTTCCAGATGCCATTCGGCAAACAACCGGTCGCTCGCGAGGCCGACCTTCTTGCCCGGAGCCGTCGTGTAGTCGACGCCGTAGAAATTCACCTCGTATTCACTGACGATGGCACCTAGCTTTTCGAGATTGAAGTAGGCATTTCGCGATTTCACCGGCTCAAATGTCCATTTTATATACTTTATGCCGTCCTGGAGAGCCCGTTGTCTCTGGCCCCATTTCAATCGGCCGCCGATGCCGTAGCTTTGATATTCCGTGTCAACTGCAGTCATGTGCGAGTACAAAGCACGCTCGCCTCGCATAAATGCCGGAACGCTCAGCACAAACCCAACCAGCCGTTCAGCGTCATACGCCCCGAGCGTAAAGCCGCCCGCGTTTTTGGTCACGATCAGATGCCGCACAGGAGACAACTCAACTTCGGGCAACGCAAAAACATCGCGTTGCAGTTGAACACAGGCTGATAGTTCGTCGAGCGTCGTGCACTCTCTAATTTCGATCGGGTTCTGCATTTTATTACATCGAAATCGTATCAAATGTAAAAATGAAACGCTAAAAATGTCTTAACTTTTGTCGGTGGGATTTGCTATGATTACGTTGGCTCTCACGCCGCCCCGTCCTGCACCGGTTTTCTAATGGCACCGCAATCCGAACTAGAACTAAAAGGAAATTTCGTTTCTCATCCCTTCGCCGAGCTTCTGGCCGAGATAGGTCAAGCACGGCTAAACGGTTCTCTGCGGGTGTCCGATCACGAAAAAAAATGCGTTGTCTACTTTAAGTCCGGCCAGATAGTCTTTGCGGTTTCCAATCAACGGTCGACGCGTATCTTTGACATCCTTCTACGGCGAGGAAAGCTTTCGAAGGATGATCTCGTTAAGATCCCGAACTTTTCAAACGACTTTGAGATAAGCGATTTTTTGGTCAAGCACCGGATGCTGTCCCAGTCCGAGCGTGACCTGATCTTCCGTGAACAGGTTGAAGGGATCGTCGTCGACATTCTCGCGTGGACAAACGGTGATTGGATATTCAGTCCGCTGGCTCGTATTCGCGACGGCTTGGTGTTCGATATCGCGACAGCCAAAAACCTGCTCTATTACGGCCGGTGCCTTACCCCCGACTTTGTGTTGGGACGGTTTCGAACGATGGACGAAACCTTTCGGCGTTCGGAAATGTCCGAACTTGGCTCAGACCTGACGATGGAAGAGGGTTTCATTCTGTCGCGTGTTGATCAGGCTCCAATTTCGGCCACCGACCTCGTTTCGCTTTCGTCAATGCCCGAGGTTAAGGTCCTGCACAGTCTTTACACCCTTTGGCTGGGCGGTTTGCTCGTGCGCGATCACTGGAACGCAGCCTTCTCACCCACTCTTGTGACGGCAATTAAGTCCGCAAAGCTAGAACTGCGTACTGAGGCAAAAGATCGCAGCTTGGAAAAGGGCACCGTTCCAGAGCCAAAGCCCGAGGCACCGATCCCGGCCGTTCCCGAAAAAGTGGTTGAAACAGTCATCTCGCTCTCGGAGTATCTGCGGCGAGTCGAGAACGCCGCGACGTATTACGATATCCTAGGCGTCGATGCGAAGGCAGAGACGGATGAGCTTAAAAAGGCATACCTGCATCTCGCAAAGAACTTCCACCCCGACCGCTTTCGCTCCGAAACGACTGAGAATCTAAAGCGCATCCAAAATGCGTTCACTGAACTTGCTCACGCTCACGAGACGCTGAAGAATCCGGAATCACGTGAAGTGTACGATTATCGAGCGCGAAAAGAGATCGCCGATCGCGAAGCGCGCAGTTCGACAGGAGAGACGACTACCGAACAGCGAACCCGTGAACAGGCTAACGAGAATTTCGACCGCGGCTTTAGCCTGCTGATGGAAAACGATATCGACGGAGCCTTGCCTTTCCTCGCCCGTGCGGCGCACTTCTCGCCCAAAAGTGCAAAATATCGTGCCTACCATGGCAGAGCTCTCGCGTTTGACGAAACGAAACGCCACAAGGCCGAAGCCGAGATGCAGGCAGCGATCAAACTCGACCCGGACAATGCTTCCTTCCGCATTATGCTCGCTGAGTTCTTTATCCAATACAACCTGATGAAACGGGCCGAAGGTGAACTTTCGCGTCTGCTCGCAATATTTCCAAGCAATCGCGAAGCTCGTGTGCTGCTCGACAGCCTTAAGGTTCAGTCGAGATAGCCTTATGTAACTTAAGACTTGAAAGTCTTGCCCAAAACAGGCGAAACTATCGAGCGTGGATAGCATTCTCACAAAAAAAGGCGAAAGCGATCAGGATCTGCTCCAGCTCGCAGCCAAAATAGACGGATTCGAAGGGTATCACAGCCCACACGGCCAGCGGATCGCGGCCATCGCCGACGTGATGGCCACCCACTTTAACCTTGCGTCTCGCGATCGTTTTTTCCTGCAGCAGGCGGCTTTGATCCACGACATCGGTGAGATGTCGATGAACCGTGATTACATTCGAGCACCGCGACGGCTTGCGGAAAACGAGCGACTCGACCTTCAGCGTCACCCCGTGATCGGCGAGCAGGAAGCCGCAAAACTCGGGCTGCCTCGCGGAACTCAGTTAATAATCCGCTGGCACCACGAATGGTGGAACGGGCTCGGTTATCCTGACGCTTTAGAATCAGAAGAAATACCGTTAGCTGCCAGGATTCTTCGCGTTTCGGACACCTATGCGTCACTTACCGCGGCCCGGCCTTACAGGCCGGCGAAAACCGCAGTCGAAGCAAAGCAATATTTGATCGAATGGGCCGGGATCGAGTTTGACCCGACCATTGTCATAGCCTTTCTTGCCGCTGCGGAAAAGGCAAAAGCGGAGGCTCAACCGGCAAGGCAAGCCCAAACCGCCTAACAGTTTCTATGCACGGCCAAACAAAGATCTCACCGAAAAGCTGGCTCGCCTTTGACCTAAATGTCTTGCGGCGCCTCACGTTTTCCTCCGTAGCATTGCCATTTTCGGAGCAGACTTCCCTCGGAGCCTATCTTAAGCGTTGGAACGTCAAAGTTGCCGCGAATGACGCTCTGCAATCGGCTTATACGCGTTCCCTAGCTGATCTCGTAGGCGGAGGAGAATCTCTTTCCACGGATAACATCGAATGCGTTCTCGAAGACGCATATGTCCCCGGCTATCGCCTTCAAAATCCGGCACTTACCTCTTGGTTTAGTGAGACCGATGCGTGGTGGTTTGATAATGTTCGCCGCAACATCGACCGTCTCGCAACGCCGATGACGAGGGCCATTGCGGCAACCGTCGCGATGTCAACTGGCGATTACGCAATGTCGTTCGATAAGGACTCCCGTGAGATCCGGCAACCGCTTTCGAATGTTTTTCGGCGGCTGCTCGCAGTGCATCCGTCGAGCTATATCAACGGCCAAAACAACACCTGCCATAACATGATCGCCGACGAGTTTGTCGTCGAGACCACAGCTGATCTGATGTTCCTGCGTCTTCCGCACCCGCATGCACAGAGCGAGAGAACGCATCTCGGCCGTGCAGCTTGGCGCGAGGAATGGCTGCGGGGCGGAAGTGATTTCTGGCCCGAACTCGAATCGCGCCTTCACGGAAAACTTGGGGCGGCGACGGAAACTAAATCACAGTATCTTCACTTGCTCGAGGAAACCCTCAGCCGGGCGTCTCATATAAAGAAATGGGCCATCGCCCATGTCGAGGACGGCTTCATCCAGACTCAAGATATCGCGGACACGATCGCCAAGATCCGCCGGGTCGACACCGTTTTTACAAAGGATTTTTCGGAGCTGACCGGCACCAAAGCTGTCATCATTACGGCTTGAACCACTAAGCCAATTTAGGAGGGCGAGTGTAAATGATCTACACCACGACGGAATCGATCCCTGGATGGGAAGTCAGCGAGATAGTTGGCGTTGTGACCGGCAACGTTGTGCAGACGAAACACGTCGGCAAGGACATCATGGCCGGACTAAAGTCTCTCGTCGGCGGCGAGATCTCAGGCTACACCGAAATGCTCACCGAAGCCCGCCAAACGGCCATTAAACGGCTGGTTGCGGCCGCTCTCGACCTAAATGCTGACGCAGTCATCGGGCTGCGTTTCACGACAAGTTCGATAATGAGCAATGCATCCGAGATCCTCGTTTATGGTACCGCAGTAAAACTCAAGCGTTAGTATCAGGCCGTTTCCTCCACCTGAGCCGGATGCCGTCCCCGTTCGCGGCAGAACCAAACCACGCCCGCCATCGCCGAAAGCAACCCGGATAAAACGGTCAGCGTCTGTGGCGTTATGTAATACATCAATTCGCTCGAAACGTAACTCGACAGTCCAAACATCGTTAACTCCGCTCCACGGTCGAGCGTCGAAATTCTTCCGCGAATGTAATCGGGGAGGCTGCGCTGGAACATCGTCTCCTGCACCGCGTATTCGACGCCGACCAGCGCCCTCGAAACGAAAGCGATCAACGCAAAGACCCACAGAGTGGTCGCCAGACCGCCAAATGCGAACATTATCCCATGAACGATCAAGGCCCATCCGATGAAGCCGTAGTTGCGGCCCTTGCGGTCGAGGTACATCGATGTCCGCCTCGCGATCAGCATCCCAAACGCCAGGCCAAAACCCGTCGCCGTCCACATCATCGCGACCGCTACGTCAGGATGCCATTTCTCAGTCTCGGCAAAATAAACCCCGCCCAGCCGCTCGAAGATCACATTGATCGAACCACCGCCCGTCGCCCAGATCACGTTCATGATCAAGATCGTGAACGCAAAATGGTTTTTCACCGTGTAAACAAGCCCCTCGCGGAGTTCGGCCATGAACGAGGGCTGCTCGTTTGAAAGAGTCCCTGATTTGTCCGTGGCGTCGTTCTCCGTCTGCTCCCCAGATCGACGCCGTTTCAGCTGGCGCATCCGCTCGCCTGTTTCCTCGTCCCTCGTTGCTTCTTCCGGTATCAGCCAAACCGTGTACGCTGAAACCGCGAACGAAGCGGCATTGATGATGAAAGCTGCCTTATAACCAAACGCGTAAGCCGCCCATCCGCCGAGCGCCGACCCGATCGCCATTAGTAAAAACCTGGTTGAAAATAAAAGAGCGGTCGCCGCGAGCAAACCTTCCTTCCCCGCCAGATTCGGAGCCGCTGCGTTCTTCGCGCCATCGAAAAAAGCTCCAAAGAAGTGAAGTAAAACAGTCGCAAGATAAGCTATCCAAAGGTCGCCTGGATCGTTTACAAGCAAGAACGAAAGTGCGATGACGACCCGGAAGATATCTGTCCAGATCATCACCTGCCGCCGCGAAAACCTGTCTACAAATGTCCCTGCGAAAGGCGAAGTGATCGCAAACGGTATCAACCGCGCCACAAAAAACAACCCCGCCGCCGTCGGCGAAGCATCCGAAACCAACCGCACCAAACCGAGGCCCGCAATAAAATTGAACCAGTTCCCAAGCTCCGAAATAAATTGCCCGGCCAGCAGATTGCGAAAATTTCGGTTCCCGCGAATCAGCTCCCAATAGGTCAGCGAATGCATCTCAATAGGATACGGCGTGAAGAGTCGGTTGTCAGAGCGAGACGCACGATTTGAGTCGCCTATGCTAATTTTCGTTATCAGTAGCAACTTCTGTTATAGTGGGTGAATGAATGTATCGATCACACCCGAACTTGAAAATCTAATTGCAGCGAAAGTTAGAACCGGTATGTACACCTCGGCCAGCGAAGTCGTCCGTGAAGGCCTAAGGCTTCTCAGTGAGCGCGACGAGTTGCGGGCACGCAAACTCGAGGCTCTGCAAATCGAAATTCAGAAGGGCATCGACGATATGGAAGGCGGACGAATGCGAGACGGAGCGGAAGTCATGGCCGCCTTTCGGGCTCAGCTGTTAAGTCAGAAACAAGATGCCTAAATACAATTTAACTTCTCAGGCTGAAGGCGATTTCGCGGAGATCTTAGTTTACATCGCAGGTGAGGATATTGATGCCGCGATTAGACTCAACGACCGCTTCACTAGCCTTTTTGAACTAATGGCAGAAAATCCCGAGATGGGCCGCGAACGGCCTGAGATCAGTCAAGGTCTCCGCAGCTTTCCCGAGGATAATTACGTCGTCTTCTACCGAATCTGGGCCGGAACTGTTTGCATCGCAAGGATTCTCCATGCAGCTCGGGATCTAGACGAGCTTTTTAGCTAAACATGACATCCTTAACCGCCCTGATCGTATTGCAATGAATATCTACCGTATCCGCGATATCTTCGGCGTAGCCGCCGCTGAGGGTTGTGACGATCGGGATTCCCTCTTCGCGAGCAAAGCGCAGCACGGTCTCGTCCCGGCGTTTTAAGCCTTCTTTAGTAAGGCATAACCGGCCCAGCCGGTCATGGAGATATGGGTCGGCACCGGCGAGGTAAAAGATGATGTCTGCGTTATGGAGCCGAAGCCGCGATAGTGCGTGGTCGAGCGTTTCGAGATATTCATCGTCGCCGGTGCCGTCGGCGAGTTCGATATCAAGCCGCGAAGTCTCCTTGAACAGCGGAAAGTTCTTCGCCCCGTGCATCGAAAAAGTGAAAACCTCAGGTGAATCACGAAAAATGAATGCCGTCCCATTGCCCTGATGAACATCGAGGTCGATGATCAGAAACCTCGACGCGAGGCGTTCCCGCTGTAGTAGGCGAATCGAAACCGCGACGTCATTCAGTACGCAAAACCCTTCGCCACGATCCGGATACGCATGATGTGTGCCGCCTGCCAGATTTGAAGAAACGCCGTCCACCAAAGCCCGACGTGAGGCATTTATTGTCCCAGAGATCGCCGTAAAGGACCGCCTAACGAGAGCGTCGGACCACGGCAATCCCAACTTTCTCACTTCTTTTGCCGTAAGTTCGCCGGCCGAAAGTCGATCAATGTAATCGGGCGTATGTACAAGCAACAGGTCCTCTCTCGCCACTAGGTCCGGAGCCACTATCTCCTCGGGTCTCAGTGTTCCCTCACCAAGCAAAATATCCTTTGCTATCTCAAACTTACGGATCGGAAATACATGGCCCTCGCCAATGTCGGCGTAGTAGTTTGGTGAATAGAAAACGCGGTAATTTGCCATCAGTTTATTCTACGAAAAGCGCTAAAGAGGGCACCAACCCGCAGGCGGTGCCCTTCAATAGCTTCTCGATCTTCACTCGCTCTATCGGCCGCTAAAGTTCGGCGGACGTTTTTCGAAGAACGCAGCGACGCCCTCTCGAAAATCCTCGGATTTGCCCGATTCGATCTGACATTCGTGTTCGAGCGCGAGCTGGGCGGCGAGGTCGTTTGAGAATGAGGCGTTGAGCATCTGTTTGATGCGGGCGATCGACCCGGTCGGGCCGGCGGCGAGTTTTGCGGCCATCTTTGCGGCCTCGACCGCGAGCAATTGAGGTTGCACGACGTGATTGATCATGCCGATTCGAAGGGCTCGCTCGGCGGAAACGGAATCACCTGTCATGAATAACTCGGCAGCGATCTTTTCACCGACAGCTCGCGGGAGGAAGAACGTTCCGCCGCAATCCGGCGACAGTCCGATACGAACAAACGCCTCGCGAAATGAAGCATCTTCGGCAGCGATAACGATGTCGCAGGCAAGGGCAAAATTAACCCCGGCTCCGGCACAAACACCATTGACCGCAGCGACAAACGGGATCGGTGTGTCACGAATAAGCCTTATCACGCCGTGCAGAGCCCCGAGCGGATCTTCGAGAAAAGCCTCGATGCGGCCTTCTTTTTCCCACATCGACTGCATCTCACGAAGGTCGCCTCCAGAGCAAAAAGCCCGGCCGGTACCGGTCAAAACGACTGCCCTTGCTCCATCCAGGATCGACTGCCGAAACGCTCGGTCAAGATCGACTGTCAACTGCATCGACAGTGCGTTCAAAGCATCAGGGCGATTCATCGTCACTGTCGCGACGCTGTCTTTCAATTCGTAAATGACTGTTTCGAAGTTCATAAAGGAAGTTTAACGGTGGAAAAGGTTAAAAGTGAAAAAGTCGAAAAGTTGAAAAGGACAAGACTGCAGACTCACGAGAGCTTTTACACTCTTTCCCCTTTTCCCTTTTCCCCTCTCAGGCGTGTCTTGCTCGCGAGCGGCTTGCCTCGTGACACTCTTTGCACATGACCGACCGGCCGACCTTCGGTTGAAACGGAACCGTGTCGTGCTTGCCGCAGTTGTCGCAGACTATCTCGTAACGCGTCGGGGCGTCAGGCCTGAGAGCCGCCTTTTTCGAGCGGCATTTAGGGCACCGCTGCGGCTGCATCATGTTCCTTTGATAGAACATTTCCTGTTCTTTTTCTGAGAAGAGAAAGATGTCCTTGCATTGAACACATGAGATTTCGACGTCAGGCATAGCAAAACTCCAAAGGGCAAATCTGTCGGTTTATGTCTCGATAATAGCACACTCGTCGCGAGCAACAAGCCTCCTTGCTTCGTGAACACTCTCGACATATATTTGTCTCAATATGGAACAAAAAACCACCTCGTTCTTTCGCTGGGAAGACATGCCCAAAGAGTCGGTCACCGACCTGCTCGACCGCCGCCTGATCACCGCCGATAAGATGATGCTCGCACACGTGTATCTCAAGAAAGGCTGCATCGTACCTCAGCACTCGCATGAAAATGAGCAGCTGACCTACATTCTCGAAGGCTCGCTAAAATTCTGGATCGGCGAAGAAATGCGCGAGCAGATCGTCAGTGCGGGCGAGGTTTTGGTCATCCCCGGCGGCGTTCTCCACAAGGCCGAAGCCCTCGAAGATACCCTAGACGTCGACATTTTCAGCCCGCCTCGACAAGATTGGATCGACAAGACGGACGACTATCTGAGGCAGAAATGATGGATCTCGGATTGAAAGGAAAAGTCGCCCTGGTCTGCGCGGCGAGTCAGGGGTTAGGCTTTGCGGTTGCTGATGAGCTCGCCGCAGAAGGCTGTTCGCTCGTCATCTGTTCGCGTCGTGCCGTATCGATCGAACAAGCGGCGGCATCGATACGCTCTCGGCATGAAGCGGAAATTCTCGGGGTAGCTGGCGATGTTTCGGTATCGGCCGATATCGAACGCATCGTCACGGCCGCTCTAGAAAAATTTGGTCGCGTCGACATTCTCGTAACCAACAGCGGAGGCCCTCCCGCCGGTAATTTTGATGGATTGAGCGAGGCCTCGTGGGATGAAGCCACGCAGATCCTACTATCAAGTGTGGTCCGATTTACGCGGCTCGTCCTTCCAGGCATGAAAGAACGGAAATGGGGACGCATCCTCAACATCACGTCGATCGCATCAAAACAGCCAGTCGACAACCTAATGCTCTCCAACAGTTTACGAGCGGCGGTCACAGGATTCGCCAAAACCCTCGCAAACGAGGTCGCTGCCGACGGCGTGACCGTTAATAACATCCTTCCCGGCTACACAAGAACCGAGCGTCTCGAAGAATTGATCGAGTTTATCGCTAACAAGGAGAATATTTCGCCCGATCAGGTCAAGGATCGGTGGCATTCGGAGATCCCGATGCGTCGCCTCGGCGAACCTAGAGAATTTGCCGCTCTGGCGGCGTTTCTGGTATCTGAACGGGCGAGCTATATGACCGGAAATTCGATCGCTGTCGATGGTGGTTGGACTAAGTCGCTTTTTTAATAATGCAGAGGGCCGCACGAAGTGAGGGCTCCCTCGACGAAAAACCAAGCTGATAAGTACGAAGAAAGGTTCGTTAATAACCCTTCTATTTGCTAGGACACAGTCTCCCTCCGGAGGGAGCCCTTACTTCGTGCGGGCTTCCGCAGTGGACATTGCCGCCACGTGGGCTTTTACAGTTCCGCCCAACGTATCCAGGTTGTAACCGCCTTCCAGCACCGACACGATTCGCCCATCGCAGGCCTCGTTTGCCCAGTCCATTACGGTTTTCGTCATCGAAATATAGTCGTCATTTTCGAGCCGTAGTTGGCCGAGCGGGTCGGTCAGGTGGCCATCGAAACCGGCCGAGATGAAGATGAAGTCCGGCTGGAAGTTACGTGAAATATCCTGAATTGCGGCTTCGAACATTCGTTTCTGTTCGCGGGAATCGGTGTTTGCTTTGACCGGTACATTCAGCGTCGAACCCAGCCCACGCCCTTGTCCCGATTCGCCGCGGCTGCCCGTTCCCGGATACCAGGGATATTGGTGCATCGAGAAAAAATGAACGGTCGGGTCGGAGTAGAAAATCCCCTGCGTCCCGTTGCCATGGTGAACATCCCAGTCAATGATCGCAACTCGCTCAATACCTTTGTAATTTTGCGCGTGCCTCGCCGCGACAGCGACGTTATTGAACAGGCAAAAGCCCATCGCGTGTTCAGACGTTGCGTGATGACCTGGAGGTCGGGCTGCGACAAATGCGTTGTCGACCTTCCCGCTCATTACCGCGTCGACCGCCGCGACCGCCCCGCCGGCCGCCGCTAACGCCGCATCGAAAGACTGAAATGAAATAACGGTATCCGCATCGAGTCGGTCGAGCCCGCTTTCGATCGCACCCTCGACACGCTTGTAGTGCTGGGGCGAGTGGGCAGCTTGTATCAGCCCCTTAGAAGCCTTTTCTGGAGTAATCTCCGTAAGGCTCTCCCAAACGCCGGCATCCTCTTTCAGCGCCTCCATTACTGCGGTATACCTGACCGGCGTCTCGGGATGGCCAAAACCGGTATCATGTTTTGCGTAGATCGGGTGGTGGACAATCGCGGTTTTCATCACAAAGTATTAACTAACAACTAACGACTACTAACTGTTCAAATCGGTTTTCTCAAAAACAGTTAGTAGTTTACAGTTCTTAGTTGGTAGTTTCATAGAGACCATGCAGAACATAAGGGTAATTGACTCACATACCGGCGGCGAACCGACGCGAGTTGTCATACAAGGTTTTCCCGATCTAGGTAACGGTCCGATGGCCGACCGATTGGAGATTTTTCGACGTGAGCACGATCATCTACGCTCAGCGATCGTTCGCGAGCCGCGTGGGCATGACGCCGTGGTAGGAGCTCTATTGTGTGAGCCAGTTGATCCGGATTCGGCAGCGGGTGTCATATTTTTTAACAACGTCGGCTATCTAGGGATGTGCGGCCACGGTACGATCGGACTGGTAAAGACGCTTGAGTACCTAAACCGCATCTCAACCGGAACACACACGATCGAAACGCCTGTCGGTAACATCAACGCAGCCTTAAACCCGGATGGCTCGGTAACGATCACCAACGTCGCAAGCTATCGCACGCGAAAAAGCGTGTCCGTCGACGTCGACGGATATAGTACCGTGACCGGTGATGTGGCTTACGGCGGCAATTGGTTCTTCCTGGTTGGCGATCACGGTAAGGCGATCGAACTAGAAAATCTGCACGAACTAACCGCGTTTTCGGTCGCGATCCGAAACAGTTTACGTTCGAACAATATCACCGGTGACAATGAAGCCGAGATCGATCATATAGAACTTTTTTCGCCAACGCCGACGGCGGATAGTCGCAATTTTGTACTTTGTCCCGGCATCGAGTACGACCGTTCGCCGTGCGGAACGGGCACGAGTGCAAAACTCGCCTGCCTCTATGCCGACAGCAAGCTTCGCGAAGGCGAGGTCTGGCGGCAGGAAAGCGTGATCGGCAGCTTATTCGAGGGAAGTGTTGCGATCAAAGACAACAGGATAATTCCATCGATAAAGGGAAACGCGTTCGTCACCGCTGAGATCGAACTGATATTGGATCCTAACGACCCGTTTCGTTACGGGATCCGATAAGCTAAAAGCTATCTAACTAAAGGCTATTAGCTAATATTCTTCAAATACCAAGTGAATTTCGACGTAGCAATTGTTGGAGCCGGTATCGTCGGTGCGGCCTGCGCCGCGGGACTTTCCCGCGAGGGATTGTCGGTCGCTCTGATCGACCCAAACGGCATCGCGACTGGCTCGACCGCGGCCGGTATGGGCCATATCGTCGTGATGGATGACAGCGATGCTCAGTTTGCGTTGACGGATTATTCGCAAAAACTTTGGAATGATCTGGCGGCCGAGCTACCGCAAAACAGCGAATACGAGCATTGCGGAACGATCTGGGTTGCGACTGACGAGGAAGAAATGGCTGAGGTCAGGCGAAAACAAGCATTTTATGCGGATCGCGGTCTGCCCTGCGAGATCCTCGATGAAAGATCACTTCGCGAAGCGGAGCCAAACCTCCGCGAAGGCCTCGCAGGTGGGCTTCGGGTCAAGAATGACAGCGTGGTGTATCAACTGTGCGCGACTAAATATCTTGCCGAGAAAGCGATGGCCAACGGAACAAAATTCATCGATGCGAAAGCGGTCGGTTTTTCAGCGGAAGGTGTAAAACTAAGCCGCGGCGAAACCATCTTATGCGATCGAATCGTGAACGCGGCGGGTGTTTCCGCTCCCGATCTCTCTGCGGAATTAAGCGTTGTCAAGCGAAAAGGTCATCTCGTGATCACCGACCGCTATCCAGGATTTGTCTCGCACCAACTTATCGAACTCGGCTATCTGAGATCGGCTCACGGCAAAGACGCCGACTCGGTGGCATTCAACGTCCAGCCGCGAAGCACTGGCCAGATCTTACTCGGCTCGTCGCGGCAATTTGGCGTCGATAATACTGATATCGACCCGGCATTAGTGCGGAGCATGACATCGCGGGCATTCGAGTATATGCCAAAGCTACGAGAACTTTCGGCGGTTCGCACATGGACCGGCTTTCGCCCGGCAACGCCCGACAAATTACCGTACATCGGCTGCATCGGCGACACAAACGTTTTCGCCGCCGCCGGGCATGAGGGGCTCGGGATAACGACGTCGCTAGGAACGGCTGAGCTGATCGTTGACGAGATCCTGGGAAGAAGTTCAGCGATCGATCGCGAGCCGTACAGACCGTCACGAAAAGTTTAGGTGGAAATGATAGATCTTACTATCAACGATAATTTAGTTTCGGCTGAACCCGGCACGACCGTGGCTGCGGCGATACTCAATTCGGGTATCGACGCTTTTCGCACTTCGGTCAGCCGGGAGCCTCGCGCACCGCTGTGCGGAATGGGAATCTGTTTCGAATGCCGCGTAACCATCAACGGTCAAAAACATCAGCGGAGCTGTACGACGCTAGTCGAAAATGACATGGAGGTCTTGACTGGTGATTGAGCATTCGACGGATATTCTGGTCATTGGCGGCGGAGCCGCCGGGATGTCAGCGGCTCTTGCAGCTTCCGAATCGAAGGGGCTTCGCGTGACGATCGTTGACGACAACCCGCGACTCGGCGGACAGATCTGGCGGGCGGAACTGGGCAAAAGTAAGTCATCCGAAGCCGACCGGCTCATTTCCGCGATCACGTCGGGCAAATTTAGCATCCTGAACGGAACGCAAATTTTTGGCACCGCCAATGATGGCTCGCTCCTCGGCGTAGTTCGGGACGAAACGATAAAACTCCACTACAACAAGCTGATCCTGGCGACCGGAGCACGTGAGCATTTTCTGCCGTTTCCCGGCTGGACGTCGCCTCGGGTTTTCGGCGCGGGCGGCTTGCAGGCTCTGGTGAAGGGTGGTTTTAACGTTTCTGGAAAACGCATTTTGGTCGCTGGAACCGGCCCTTTGCTACTCGTCGTTGCGGAATATCTAAAGCAGAAAGGTGCCAAGGTCGTCGCCATCGCAGAGCAAGCCTCGGCGTCGAAGATAAACCGTTTCGCCCTTGGCCTGTGGCGTTATCCGACGAAGATCGCACAAGGTCTCGAACTCCGTTCAAGCCTCGGCGGGATTCCCTATTTGAAAGATTGCTGGGTCACTGCGGCCAAATGCAAAAGTCCGCGCGTAAGCAAGGGCGAAACATCCGACATGCGCGTATCGCCCTCGCTCACGCACGGGCTTTCGCACGGCTACTCGAAGTCGACCAAGGAGGCACTTTCCGTGATGCTCACCCAAAAGGGAAGATCATGGTCTATAGAGTGCGATTACCTTGCGGTTGGCTTTCATCTCGTGCCAAACACAGAGCTTGCCGTCGTACTCGGGTGTTCGATCGGCGACGGATTTGTGTTGGTAGATAAACTCCAGCGCACATCGAAACACAACATCTTTGCCGTCGGCGAACCAACCGGCATTGGCGGCGTCGAAGCTTCGCTTATCGAGGGTCGTATCGCCGGATATGCGGCCGCCGGCGAGACTCGCAAAGCCGAGTCGCTCTTTGTAAAACGCGACCGGACGAGTCGTTTTGCGGATAGTCTCAATTCCACTTTCGCCTTGCGTGATGAGCTAAAAACGCTCGCCGATGCGACGACGACAGTTTGTAGGTGCGAGGATGTTAGCTACGCGAGCCTTTGCGAATTTTCTAATGCTCGAGAGGCAAAACTGCAAACTCGCTGCGGAATGGGCCCGTGTCAAGGCCGGGTTTGCGGGCCCGCGACGGAGTTTCTCTTCGGATGGCAGCCCGGAAGTGTGCGCCAGCCTATTTTTCCTGTAAAATTGGAGACCTTATGACAATGAACTGGCAAGGCGTGATGCCCGCGATCACCACCTGTTTTGATGAAAACCTGCAGATCGACCACGCTTTCACGGCAAAACACGTAAACTGGCTCGTCGACAACGGCTGCACTGGCATCGTGACCAACGGCAGCCTCGGCGAGGGCGGAGCCTTGTCCATCGATGAGAAGATCGCCTTGTGGAAGACTGTCGTCGAGGCTGTCGGCGAACGCGTTCCGGTCGTTGCCGCGATCGCGTCGATGACGACTGACGACGCCTGTGCACAGGCGGTCGAGGCCGCTTCCGCAGGTTGTGCCGGACTGATGGTGCTGCCGCCGTATGTCTATCGCGGCGATTGGCGAGAGATGAAGCATCACATCGTCGCCGTCTGTCAGGCGACCGATCTTTCGTGCATGCTCTACAACAATCCCGTCGCCTACGGCACCGACTTCCTCCCCGAACACGTGGCCGAATTAGCCGCCGAGCTCCCAAATCTCCACGCCGCTAAAGAGTCGAGCACGGACGTCCGTCGCGTGACCGCCATCAAGGCTTTGATCGGCGATCGTTTGAAGATCTTCGTCGGTGTCGACGACTGCATCGTCGAAGGCGTTGAAGCCGGAGCGACAGGGTGGATCGCGGGGCTCGTTAGTGCGTTTCCAAAGGAATCGGTCGATCTGTTCAATTATGCGTTGAACGGCGAAAAGGAAAAGGCACACGAACTATACAAATGGTTCCTGCCGTTGCTCCGGCTCGACACGGTGCCAAAATTCGTCCAGCTCATCAAACTTGTCCAGGAACAGGTCGGAATGGGCAATGCCAGGGTACGCCCGCCCCGAATGGAACTAACGGGCAACGAACTGGCCGAAACGCTTCGACTGATCGACCATGCCTTGGCAACGCGACCCACGGAAAAGATCGCAGAAGCCCGCACGCAGTAAAGGCTCCGTCGAGGATCCCGCGCGTTTCTTGCAAAGGCCTCGCGAATACCAAAACTATCGGGAGCCCTCACTGCGTGCGGGCTTCCGCATTGTTGAACATGAACTTATACGGCACATCATTTATCGGCTCTACTCGCGGCGCCAAAACCGACGAGACATTCAACGCATTCGACCCGACAACCGGCAACGCAGTCGAGCCCGCGTTCCACTCGGCATCGATCGAAGAACTGGAAAAGGCGGCGAACCTCGCTGATGCGGCACGCATTCCGTACGGAAATCTGCCCGGAAAAACCCGTGCGAATTTCCTCCGCTCTGTCGCCGACAATATCGAAGCCCTCGGCGACACACTGATCGAACGCGCAACGCTCGAGACCTCGCTCCCGAATGCCCGTTTCGTTGGCGAACGCGCACGAACCTGTGGCCAATTAAGAATGTTCGCCGACCTGCTCGAGGAAGGCTCGTGGGTCGAAGCCCGGATCGATCACGCGATCCCCGACCGTCAGCCGATACCAAAACCCGACGTTCGTTCGATGTATCGCCCGCTCGGCCCAGTGGCGGTCTTTTGCGCCAGCAATTTCCCGCTCGCATATTCCGTGGCGGGCGGAGACACGGCGTCGGCACTCGCGGCCGGCTGTCCAGTCATCGTCATCGCCCACACGGCGCACCCCGGAACCGCCGAATTCGTCGCCTCGGCCATTGCAAAAGCGGTCAAAGATCACGAAATGCCCGAGGGCACGTTTAGCTTATTATTTTCAAAGGGCTATGAGATCGGCCAGGCACTCGTAAAACACCCCGCGATCAGAGCCGTCGGCTTCACCGGCTCACGGCGCGGCGGCCGTGCCCTAATGGACCTCGCAGCTGCCCGGCCTGAACCAATACCGGTTTACACGGAAATGAGTTCGGTGAATCCTACTTTCTTTCTTCCCAGTGCGATCGAAAAGCGGAGCGAAGCTCTCGCGAGCGACCTACATGCGTCGGTCACCGGCGGTGTCGGACAATTCTGCACGAAGCCGGGACTGGTATTTTTGCCGCAAACGGCTGAAACTTCAGCCTTTATCTCAAATTTCAGATATCAGATCGCAAACACCAAACCCGCTCCTCTGCTGACCGGAGGCATTCAAAAAGCGTACAAAGATGCGAGCGAGACGCGAAAAAGCGAGGTTGATGGATTTACGGAAACTACTTCGACGGAACTGAAAGGCTTCGACGTAAATCCGTCAGTTTTTGAAGTTTCAGCAGCAGATTTTCTGAGCAAACCTGATCTCGGCGATGAGATCTTCGGCCCAACAACACTGATCGTAAACGCTGACAGCAAGGAAGAAATGCTCCAGATCGCCGGCGATCTCGAAGGCCAGCTTGCGGCTTCCGTACACGGCGATGAAGCGGACCTCGCTGAATACGCAGACCTGATCGCGATCCTCGAAACAAAGGTCGGCCGCCTGATCTTTAACGGCTTCTCAACTGGCGTCGAGGTCTGCCCGTCAATGGTCCACGGCGGCCCGTATCCGGCGACTTCGGATTCACGTTCAACGGCCGTCGGATCAAGGGCGATCACACGATTTGCACGATTGGTTTGTTTTCAGAATTTTCCGGACAGTGCTTTGCCAGAAGAACTGAAAGACTCAAATCCGCTTGCGATCTGGCGAATGACGGATGGGGAAATGGGAAGATAGACTTTACTCCGAGCTCATTTTTTTCGTTATAGCCTGAAATCGGGTCAGTCGCGCTTAATAGTCGGCAAAACACTGCCGTTGATAAGTCTCAATTTCGATCTACCGGCCTTCTGACCTTGATCGGATAGATACCATATCCATTTTTGAATTTCCACGTCCGATCAAGAGATCTTTGCCGTCAGGAGACCAATCGAAACGATATATTAGTTCGTTCTGGAGTTCGAATATTTTGACCGGTTCAGCTTCTTTTTCGATGTCCTTTCTGTAGATCGCAGATGAATTGTCTGAGAACATCAGATAATCGAACGATCTGCCGTCGGGTCTCCAGCGTAGTATCGAACGAGAAGCCCGCAATTCCATTACCTTGATCTCATTTGTAACTAAATTTAAGAATCCGAAATTTCTGAGAAGACGGGAGTTTTCACGGTCGTCTCCTAATTTCCCTCGTTTTTCGTATTCAAAAGCAAGGTATTTACCGTCGGGCGAAGCCGATAGAAAGCTCTGGGGGCTGAAATTTTCTGCGGCGTACAGCAATTCGGCCTCGCCGCCGTCCAGGGGCATCCTCCATATCGCGTCCCGGTCTTTTTCTCGCTTTACGTAGTAGAGCCATTTGTCGTCGTGCGAAACGGCGGGCTTGCTCATCTGAAGAGCCTCCCCGAGATCTACTTTTTTCGCTCTGGAACCATCAAATCTCACACTCCAGATGCGATCTTCAAACTCGAAAAAGATCAGTTCGCGAGCTTTAGAAAAAGCGAAATGATGTTCGGTCACCAGTTGCTTATCTACAAATAAACGGCCGTTCTCGCCATTTGACCTCATTGTTCGAATATTTGAACCGCCACTGAATCGCGCGTTGTAAAGTATGTCCCCGTTCGGAATAAACTGTGTCGTCAGCAAACCTCCGATCTCAGCCTCGCCGCGGGTCAACTGGACCGCATTTTCCAGCTTTGCTCCCGGCACGATCCAAACATTTGAGTACAAATTCGAGCGATTAGAGACGATCGTCCCGTCTTTTGCAACGCTCAGGTCGTGATATGAGTCGGCATCGCTTGTTACGCGGGATAATTCGCCATTCGGGTAAGAAATATTCCAGATCTGAAATCGCTTCCCTATCTCGAGAGCATTGATATAGAGTCCATCACCGCCTGGCTCCCAAACAATGTCCGAGATCGAATAAAGAGAGGTCTGGATCGATCGCGTGCGTTTTGAGCCTCGGTCAAAAATGGCGATGGTCGCGTTTCCATTAGTCCGTTCCAGCGGCGAGAAAGCCAATAATTTTTGGTCGGGAGAAAAAGCGGCAACATGTTTCGGTTTCAGCTCCGGAGATTCGAGCGAATCGACGACCACCTCTTTTTCACCGCTTTCGATGTTTTGAATGATGATCTTCCGCCTGTCGCCAGAAATTTCCCTCTGCACAAAGGTCAGCTCTTTACCGTCAGGCGAGACTGCGAACGTTCCCCAAACACTCTCTGCGATCAAGGTCGGAGCTCCTCCAAATATCGAAATCCGGTAGATCTTTTCATATTGGATCAGATTCCCGCGGGTCCGAAAATAGATCGACTTGCCATCCGGGGCAAACGTGACAAAACCCGGTTGTATACCTCCATCTATTTCGATCTCAATATCGTTCTTCGACGCGGTGTCCATCAATCTGAGGCTCGTTCTTCCCTCCCCGGCGCCTTTTGAGAGTTTAGTGAATACAATAAATTTCCCGTCATTCGAAATGGCGGAAGACGTAATGTCCCCGGTGTCGGTCAGTTCGGTGTAATCAAACGAGGCGGAAGGCCTTGTAGCTGTAGATCTGCCGTAGGATCCTAAAATAAAATACGTCACACCTCCCACGAGCAGGGCCACCAACAGTCCCATGGATATCAGGGAAACACTGGAGCGGGGCCGCTCGATCTTTTGGGTATCGCCTAAGGGGGGAACGGCCGTCTCGGATCGTTCGGCAAGCTCGTTCTGGTTTAGCCTGACCGGTTCAACAAAGCGGAATCCGATCTTCGGAATGGTTTCGATAAACTCCTTATCTTTTCCGAATATTCGACGCAGAATACTTATCTTTTGAGATAGGTTGTTTTCTTCAACGAAAGCACCTTCCCAAATTTTCTCGATCATTTCCTCTTTTGATACCACATCACCGTTTCTTTCTAAGAGCAGTTGAAGAGTTTCGAATGCCTTGGCCGGAAGGTGAACGCGATCGTCACCAAACCACAGCGTCTTGTCTTTCGCATTCAAAACGTAATCGTCAAACAGATACAACTTGTTGAAATTAGGCGACATAGCGTTTTCTGACGAAAATCTGACGTCAAAAATCAGGGCAAATTAAAGATTATTTTTCTAGTTTAGCACTAAGATCAGTTCACGTCTTTCAATTAAGTTTCAAGGAGAAAAATATGAACCCTAAAATAACCATGCAGCTTCTTGCGATAGCGATTGTCGTGCTCGTGTTTTCCGCAGCCGATGCATCTGCCCAATCTTCGATCAATCTAGACTCTAGCGGCCGGGCATCCCTTAGAGGGACGGTCGGGGCGAACGGCGAGTACACATGGCGAATTTCTGGCAAAAAGTTCACGAAACTGAATATCAAGCAAACAAGCGGGAACGAGCTGAGATACGAGATCAGACAAGGCAGTCGAGTAATGTCTGCCGGTCGAACCAGCACATCAGGTGTGATAACGAGCGACGGAAAAAGCATGTATACCTGGGCGATCGTCAACAAATCGACAAAACCAGAAAGCGTCGCGTTTTCCGTAACTAATAAAGATTAAATTCGCAATAAAACTGTTTCAAGAAAGGAGAAGGAATTATGAAGTTAATGATCAAGTTATTTACGTTGATGATGGTTCTGGGCACAGTCGCCCTGGCTCAAACGGCGACTGCACCCAAGGTGACCCAACTGACGATGCCCGCTGATCCGGTTGCCGGTGGCGAGATAGTCGGTAATATCAAAGATGGGCAGATCATTCCACTACGATGGGCAGAGAGCAGCCAGGTAGCCTGTTTTCCGGGAACACGTTTTGAGATGTTTTCGGGCAATCACGTTCTTTATCGCGTCACGATGCCGGCGGCTTCGTCGATGACGATCACCCTGACGCCAAAAGACGATGCTCAGATCAATCTGTACGCCTTGCGACAGGGCAGCAAGCCGATCGACCAGAGCGTTCCACCAAACGTTCAACAAGCGATCTCGTGCGAGGCCAAGTATCCGATCTATGCAAATCTTCCCGGCGGCCGGACTGTAAAAAACAAAGACGACGGCGTCAGAAAGATCGAGTACATTTCCGTCAATTCGCCCTACAGCATCCTCATCGGCGTCGCCGGAGCCAAAGGCCTGACCGCGGGAGACTTCAAACTCAACGTCTCGATAAAACCGAGATAGTTCGACACGGGTTCATTCGCTTTCAAAACCCGAGAGTTTAAGCACGAACTCAGGGACCATCGGTTCACTCGGCAGCAGGAATTCCCTTCCTCTGTCGAGTGTCCAGCGGTGGAGCCATGAGATTCCGGCGGCTCCCGTAAACTTGTCGGGCAGACGGTACGCTTCATCTTTCAAAGCAGTTTCGAGGTCGACGAACTTGTACCCGCGTCTCTTGAACATCGCTGCGAGGTCGTCAAAATAATCTGAATTTATAAAGTTCGCGTGGATAAGCAACGTTTGACTTACTTCCCTGCCGAAAAGCTTTACCGACTGCCGTTCCCAATAGTCGAGCTTCGCTTCCATGTACGGCACGTAAGCGTCGCCGACCTGCTTCATCAGCTTCGTGTCTTTGCGGTCAAAAGCAATGTCATACGCCCGCGAAAAGATGTAGTCCGCATTGTCATGCGTGACCGGAGCGATCGTGTAGCCGTGCTTTTTGAGAAACTCGTCGAAGTTTGCTTTGACCTCCATCGTCCGCCCTGTTTGCAGGAACGGATGGCGAAAGTACCGCATTTGCCTACCCTTCGCCGCCAAAAGCTGCTTTGTGATCGTTTCACCCTTTAGCAGATCTTCCTGATATTCGGCGAGTTCAATACGGTTGAGACTACGATGAGAGTAAGTGTGATTGCCAAGTTCGAGCCCGGCATCGAGCCACATCTTTAGCAGATCCATCTGCGTTTCGCTACGCTTTTCACCCACGTAAAGCTTGTTCTCATTCACAAACCCGATCGCCGGAACGCCTGCTTTCTTAATATGGCCAAGCAGCTTTTTCGTGATCTCTCGCCGATTCTTAAGATCGCCACGCGTGGAAACAACCGGCAGATCGTCGATAGTAACGGCGACCGTGCGGTTGGGCTGCTGCCCGAAAATGGTGATCGTCGCCACCGAAGCGATCAGAAAAGCCTCAAAGATCTTCATAATGCAAAGGCCCGCGCGTCAGCAAGGGCGATACGCTCACGCTGGATATATCGCCTCTGCTGACGCGCGGGCTGAAAAAATCATTCTACTTAGCAAAAACCTGCGAAAAATCGCCAAACGCCTTGAATTCCAACGCGTTACCGCTCGGGTCCAGAAAGAACATCGTCGCCTGCTCCCCAACCTCGCCTGCAAAGCGAATGTGCGGCTCGATGACAAATTTCACGCCCTGGCTGCGTAAACGTTCCGAAAATTCACGCCATTCGTCCATCGGCAGTATCACGCCAAAATGCGGAACGGGCACATCGTCACCGTCGACCGGATTTGTCATTGCGATGCCAGCCTTCGCCGGGTTAAGGTGGGTCACTATCTGATGACCGAAAAGATCAAAGTCGATCCACCGATCCGAGTTCCGCCCCTCAGCACATCCTAAAAGCCCGCCATAAAACTCCCGAGCCGCATCGAGATCGTGAACGGGAAACGCAAGGTGAAATAGATTATTCATTTGGTGTTTTTGCCACGAATTACACGAATGGCACGAATAAAAAGCATTTCTCATTCGTGTAATTCGTGAAATTCGTGGCTAAATATCATTTAGCCTAATGACCGAAAACCTAGACAAATTCATCGCAGCACTCGCCGAAAGTCTGAAAAACGAATCCTTCGTCAAACTCACACTCGGCAATTATAAAGGCCCTGACGAGCATCTGCAAAAAATCCTGGTACGGCCGGTTTCTACAAAAAAGGGGCAGCGGCTTTATTTTCTTTATCGCGGAGCGACCCGCGACACGGCGAAAAACTACGACCTCGACACGGGAATAGCCTTGATCGGCGACGCTCTCGACAATGGCTTTCGCAGCGGGCATTTGTTTACCACGGAGAATGATTATCAGCTTGAGGTGGGCAAAAAGGGCAAATCGCGACTAAACGTTGGCAAACCTACGTTTACGGCGGCTCCGGCAGCGGCTCATAATAGAGAGAAGAAAGAGCAGATCGACCCGAACAGCTTCTACCTGCGATCACTCGGCATAACCGACGACAACGGCCGCATCCGCGATCGTGAACAGCACAAGTGGAAACAGATAAACAAATTTGTCGAGGTTCTGGCGAGCCTCGTCGACAAATCGGAACTGCGCGACCGTACGAACCTGCGGGTCATCGATATGGGCTCGGGCAAAGGTTACCTGACATTTGCCGCCTATGACTATTTCAAGAACACGCGAAATGTCGACATCCAACTGACCGGCGTCGATACGAAACGCGACCTGGTCGATCTCGGTAACGGGGTGGCCGCAGCAGCGGGTTTTGATGGGCTGAAATTTGAATTGGGCAGCATCGCGGACTACGACGTGGGCGAGGTCGATATTCTCATCGCACTTCACGCCTGCAACACTGCAACCGACGACGCCATTTTCAAAGGGATCACCGCCAAAGCCGACCTCATCGTCGCCGCCCCTTGCTGTCACCAGGAGATCCGTCCGCAGATCAAATCTCCGGAGATGCTTCGCGATATCCTAAAACACGGAGTCATGCTCGAACGAACCGCCGAAACCCTCACCGACGGCATTCGCTCGCTCCTGCTCGAACGCAGCGGCTACTCAACCAAGCTTTTTGAATTCGTCGGCATTGAACACACGCCAAAGAACAACATGCTTGTTGGAACGCGGTTAAAAACACCAACCCATCCCGAGCAATCTCAGCGACAGATCTCAGAGATCAAACAGATGTACGGCATCGAGCAACAGCATCTTGAGAGATTGCTTGCAAATAGATCGCAGATGAACACGCATAAGAAAAGCACCTGACGAAGGTTCCAATCCGTCATATCCGTCCTATTTGTCCCAACCACGTTGTCCTATGCTAATCTGTCAAAAAAATCAGAGCCTATGCAATCAGACGCGAAAACCCCGGAAGAATACATTGCCACCGCCCCCGACGACCGCCGTCAAGTATTAGCTGAACTCCGCGACGCTATTAATGCAAACATCCCTGACGGGTTCGAGGAATCGATGGGCTACGGCCATTTTGGCTGGGTCATCCCGCACGAGGTTTATCCGCCCGGCTATCATTGCGACCCGAAAACGCCGCTTCCGTTTCTCGGCCTCGCTTCGCAAAAGAATTTCATCGCCCTCTACCACATGGGCATCTATGCCGATCCGGTCTTGCTGGCGTGGTTTCAGGACGAATGGAGCAAGGCAACACCCCGAAAACTCGACATGGGAAGATCCTGCATCCGCTTCAAAAAACCCGCCGATATTCCCGTAAAACTGATCGGTAAACTCGCCGCCAAGATGTCTGCTGAAGAGTGGATACAGATCTACGAAAAAACTATGAAACGATAGTTTTCGATCGAATTTTAATTCTTTTTACCCATCTGACAGTTTTTTTGAGCCAAAACCCTTCGGCTTGTCGCATGTAGGTCAAAACGGAGGATTGTTTTGACATGCTTCATAAAGTCGGTTCGCGGTTCAATGTTCGGTTTCTTGGCGTTGCGTTTATTGTAGGCCTTGGCTTTTGGGGCAGTTCTTTCTGGTTTGACGCCCTTGCTCAGAGTGCAGACATTGCACTTTCTCCATCGGCAGCTAATGGGAAGATCGTCTATCAGCAAGGCGGTCGGACGGCTTCCGAGCTATACACGATCACGCCAGGAACTGGCATCTCGACCGGCTTGCGTCGAGGGTTTCATCCCGCATACTCACCCGATGGTACGAAGATCGTATTTACAGACAATACTGCGGGCGCGACGAACGGCTTTCTAATGATCATGAACGCTGACGGCACGAACGTCCGTCAGCTTGCGACCCCTAGACAGGGATTTACACCGACGTGGTCACCCGACGGCTCTCGACTTGCGTTCATACGCGGAGATTTCATCAGCGTTGGAGACAATGGTAAGGGACAAATTCACATAGTCGACATGACGCAGGGCAGCGAGGGCTCCAACGAAGTTTTGATCCCGACTGGTACGCGGACGATCTCGAAGCCGGCTTGGGGCTCAACAAACCGGATCGTCGCGGCCTGTTACGATCCATTTTCTGGCGGTGGGACCGATCCAAAAGGTGTCTGCGTGACTGATCCGATCCCGAATACTCCGGCGGCTATTACCGCAAATCCGCCCACGTTTACTCTTATCTCAGGGCAAAACACTAACGATCGCGAGGCAACATGGTCGCCGGATGGCAGCAAGATCGCGTTCATGAGCACACGCGATTACCCGATGTTCAACGCCTCAGAGATATACTCGGCGAACCCTGACGGCTCGAGCCCCAAGCGGCTTACCAACACGGTCGATTTTAAATCTCAGCCAACCTGGTCGCCCGACGGCACAAGGATCGCCTACTCCCGTGGCGGTACGCAAGGCTCGCAAAACGCGACTATTCGAACCGTCAACGCCGACGGCAGCAATGGGACCACACCGGCCATCATTACCAACTTTGGATCCGGCGACGTATTCCCAAATTGGGGAGCCGCCGTCGTCGCCGCTACTCCAACTCCTACTCCCGCAGTCGCAAATGGCATGATCGCTTTCGAACGCTTTTCGGATGGAGCCGGTGTGGTGCAGATATACCGCGTGTCTGACTCTGCGGGAGCCACTGCAAGTATTCTGTGCGGCGGAACGAGCGAGAGCCGACGCCCGGCGTATTCTCATGACGGGCAAAAGCTTGCTTTCATGAGGGACGGTGCGATATGGACAGCCAATGCGGACTGCTCGAGTCAGGTCTCGACCGGAGTGGTCGGTGACAACCCGTCGTGGTCTCCGCAAGGCGACTTTATCGTTTTTACGCGAGGCACCTCTTTCACCGATCTTTTTGTACTGCGGGTAGTTCCCGATGGCAATCCGCCGATAAAACTCACGAATATCGCAACTGAAACCAGTCCGACCGGTTCATTCAGCAATGGTCAGCCATCATGGGGTTCGAACGGAAAGATCGTGTTCAGGGCACTCTCGCGAAAGATCGTAAATGGCAATCTGGCTTCCGTCGGCGATATTTGGACCGTTGAAGGGACGGGGCTGACCAGCGTTTCGGGCACGACGACCTTTACCAGACTGACCGACGACCCGGTCAGTGCGTACGCCCCGGATTGGTCGCCAAATTCCTCAAAGATCGTTTTCGCCAGCAACCGGGCAACCAATCGCGGCGAGATCTACACGATGAACCCCGACGGAACGAACCAAACCCGCATCACTAACAACGCATCGATCAGCAACAGCAATCCCGCGTGGTCGCCCGATGGCCTAAAAATAGTCCACGACGACGATTTCTCCAATATAACGACCCGCAACGCCGACGGATCCAGCGGGGCCGCCCGCAGCATCGGCAACTTCCCGGATTGGAATCGCTCGACGGGAAATCCGACCCCGACCCCGACCCCGACGCCGACCCCAACTCCAGCTCCAGACCGAAATATTTTTGCTTTCAGCAAAACCGGCAAACCAGGTGATCCGATATCTATGCCCGTCGCATTTAGCGGTCTTGCCAACGAAGTAACTTTTAGCTTCTCGATAAATTTCGACCCAAATAAATTCACTGACGTCAACGCCGCACTTGGACCGATAGCTCAGCGTCTCGGGGCTGTTCTTTCCCTCAATAGGACTCAGTTGTCGAGTGGAAGGCTTGGCGTCCTTATCGAATTCGACGCCCCGCCGACCAGCACGATACAACTTTTAGCGGTATCAGGAAGGATCCCGACTAATGCTACACCCGGTTCATCGGCATTTTCGTTCGGAAGCGTTCCCACTGTTCAAAGCGTGTCGAATATTAACGGCCTTCTTCTGCCCACGTCTTACGAACCCGGAAGTATAAACGTGTCGAACGGTTGTTCGGTATCGCTCAGCCCAACGAGTCGCGACTTCGACCCTGCCGGTGGCACGGCGACGATCGCTGTAACTCAGTCTTCAGGAGCCCCGTGTACTTGGCGGGCCGTTGTCGAGCCTACGACGCAGCCTTTCATATCACTTGGCGGCAATACTTCGGGTTCGGGAAATGGAACCTTTCAGATATCGGTAGGACAGAATCCAGCAGCGACAGGTCGCTCGGGTATCGTCGAAGTCATTAACGACACCGGTGTCCGACAGAAGATCTCGGTCACACAACGCGGAAACACGTCAAACTGCACGTATAGTTTGTATCAGGAAAGGGACACCAACGTGGCGTGGCCGCTCACACTTATGACTGGAGCTGGCGGCACATATACCGCTTACGTCTTAACTCAGCCCGGGTGTCCGTGGACCCTGTCCAAAACCGGTGACTGGGTTGGCTCACCGTCGCCGGTAAGCGGTGTTGGGGAAGGGGAATTTACGTACCTAGCTCAAGCTCATCCACTTTTCCCATCTGAGATCTCCTTTGATAACCCGCGGTTTGCGGCTTTCTCGATCCCTGATACGGCGGGCGTTTTGTTGTTGATGCAGACTTCGTTGTCACAAGAGTCATTTGCGATATGCCCGGCCGTTCGCCTGCTCGATCCCGAGATGGACGCCGCGATGGGGGCCGCGAAGACGATGAACGCCGGTGATAGTCGTGATCGCCTTGATGAGCTGCGCGGTTTCCGAGATGTAGTCCTTACTCGAACGCCACTCGTTCGTGAGTATGTTAGTGACTACTACGAGCATAGCGGCGAGATCATGAGAACGATGATCTTTAACCCGCAACTGATGTTCCGGTCCCGCGAGGTTCTCGATCGTTACCAGCCGGTTGTGCGATCTATGATCGAGAAAGAGGGCCAACGCGCTCGAAATTCCGTACTGTCCGAGTCGCACGAAGTGGAGCCGACACTCGTTTACGAGGCTGAGATCGACGATGTCGAAGCCCTGATAACGGACTTTATGCTGCACGCTAGTGATTCGTTGCGTGAAAAGCTGTCCAAACTTCGCCAAGACGTGCGGGACCCTCAAGTGCGGGGCGAACTGGGCATCCGCGTGGTGCCGGGCGCTAAAAGAGAGCTTTCCGAAAGCTGGGGGTTAAGCAGCCTCCTTCAGAAGATCTCTTCGCCGATCTCATATTTTTCAGGTTCCGCCAAAACCGGATCCACAGCGGAGGTGTCGAAAGAAAGAGCGGCTGATCCGAAGCTTCAGACCCTGGCAGGCGCTTACGGACAGCTTCCACTTTCCTTCGAGGCAAATCGCGGCCAAGTGGATGACAGCGTTAAGTATCTTGCCCGCGGTGCCGGCTATAATCTCTTCGTTACGTCCGATGAACTCGTGATCTCGTTGAGGAAAGAAAATGGAAGTGTTGCTGATAATTCTCGGTCGGAGGATCGAGAGGAAGCGACGCTTCGCATGAAATTAGACGGAGCAATTCGTTCACCGCGTATGCGGCCGATCAATAAACTGCCAACGCGCACTAATTACTTCGTTGGACAGGACAAGAGTAAATGGCGAACTGAAGTACCAAATTACAGCAAGATCGAAATGCAGGATGTCTACAAAGGTGTCGACCTCGTGTATTACGGCAACCAGCGTCAGCTTGAGTACGACTTTGTCGTGGCACCTGGCAGCGATCCGAAGGCGATCAAAATGGATTTTGCTGGAGCGGAATCGATCAAACTTAACAAAGGCGGCGACCTGATCCTGCGAGTCAGCGGACGCGAAGTTCAACTTAAAGCTCCTGTGAGCTACCAGGTATCGAACGGAGTTCGTCGCGAGATCGGAAGCCGCTATGAACTTCATTCCACAAACGGCCCTTTGCCCAAGGTTGGGTTCGCTCTCGATCCGTACGATAAGAAGCGACCGCTTGTCATCGATCCGATTCTCGTTTATTCGACGTATTTCGGTGGCAGCGGAAACGATCAGGCTTCGGCGATCACTGTCGACGCGACAGGCAACGCTTATATTACCGGGTTTACCGATTCGACCAACTTTCCTCTTGTAGGTGCTGTTCAATCCGGTTATGGCGGCGACCCGCAGGATATTTTTGTCTCTAAGATCGATCCAAGTGGCACGGGAATCGTTTATTCGACATACATAGGCGGCGATGGTCAGGATTATGCTTCGGATATTGCGATCGATTCGACCGGCAACGCCTATTTGACCGGTTACACCGGTTCGTCCAACTATCCGGTCGCCGGTGCGATCCAAAGCGAACGAACGGGCCTCTACAACGCGTTTGTGACAAAGCTTAATGCAGCTGGCTCCGCGATAGTTTATTCCACCTACTATGGCGGTTCTTTCGGCGAGTTTGGAACGTCGATCGCGGTCGATTCGACGGGAGCAGTTTTTCTTGGCGGCATCAGTTCTTCACCGGACTTTCCGCGAACCGGCGGCGTTCAAGCGGAGTACGGTGGACTGCTTTCCGACGGCTTCGTCGTGAAGCTGAATCCGGCGGGCAATCAGGTGATCTACTCATCGCTGCTGGGCGGTAATGGCAATGACATTGTCAACGACATCGCGATCGACAGCAGCGGCGTTGTGTACCTGACCGGCGGGACTTTCTCGATGAATTATCCGGTAACGACCGGAGCTTCACAAGCTGAATTTAGCGGTGGAGTCTTCGATGCGTTCCTCACTAAGATAAATGGAACCGGTTCAGCCATCTCGTTTTCAACCTTCCTTGGTGGCGGCGGCGATGACAGAGCTAACCGCATCGCCCTCGATGCTCAAAATAACGTCTATCTTGGCGGCTTGACCGCTTCGACAAACTTCCCAATGACCTCTGCGGTACAGCAGACTTTTGGCGGCGGAAATTCGGACAGTTTTGTGACAAAGTTCACAGCGGCCGGAACAATTGCCTACTCCACATATTGGGGCGGCAGCGGGGCCGACTTTCTAACGGGTATTACGGTAGACACGGCCGGAAATGCCTTTCTTTCGGGGTCAACCGGTTCCACGAATTTTCCACAAGTGCAATCGATCCAGCCCCAATACGGCGGCGGTGACGCAGACGCGTTTGCCGCAAAATTGAACGCTGCGGGCAATGCTTTCGAGTATTCGACCTTTATCGGCGGCAGCGGCTATGATTTTGCCGCCGACACGGCTATCGATCAGTTTGGCAGCGTTTATATTCTGGGGGCCACCAACTCTACGAACTTTTTAACGGCGAACCCACTTCAACCAGCCAACGCGGGTGGAGCGTCGGACCTGTTTCTCGCCAAACTTGCGTCCCTGGCAAGCGTCTCCGGTCGTGTTTTAACTCCTTCGGGCCTAGCTCTGCGAAACGCGACTGTTTCGTTGATCACGCCTCAAGGTCAGCGTCGGACCGCAACGACTAGTTCGTTTGGCCTGTTTTCGTTTGACAATATCGCCAACGGAACTGACTATACGGTCACGGTCAGCTCGAAGCGTTACCGATTTGCTCCGCGGACAATCTTGGTAAATGGAAACACGGCTATGGGCGATCTCGTGGGGCTGGAGTAACGCGGCCACTATTGACCTAACCGGGCATTGTCAGTATGATTAGAGATTGCGTCTTTTCGCAAAGTTCACTCGCTTATATACGGCGGAGGAAGTGAAACTATTATGAAACCTGATATACATCCAAATTACAACGAAATCTCGGTCGTTTGTGCTTGCGGAAGCACCTTTCAGACTCGTTCGACGATGAAAGATGACCTTCACATAGAAATTTGTTCGGCTTGCCATCCGTTCTTTACCGGTAAGCAGAAACTGGTCGACACCGCCGGACGCGTTGATCGCTTTAACAAGCGTTATGCTCGTGGTGCTGCGGCAGCAACTGAGACCAATTAACTGAGTTGCGGGCAGAAACCCGCCGTGTTAGGTGACCAAAGTTACCAGCAAATATTAGCTAACAAACTGGCGCCGCCCCTTGGCCGATCGATGATGGTGTATCTAAATATACGCCCGCGAAAGGTGAAAAAAGGGCGGCGTTAGTTCTTTTTTGTCAGTGTTGGATGGATCACTTTTTCAAGGTCGACTGGCAGAAACTCTTCGTGCCGAACGACTCCGTTTTGGAGATGTTCATTCGCGGCACGATCATGTTTTTCGCAGTTTTCGCTCTGTTGAGAATCTTCCGGCGACAGGCTGGTGCTCTCGGAACAGCGGACCTGCTGGTGATCGTGATCATCGCTGACGCTGGATCGAACGGATTCACGGGCGAAGGATTTTCGATAACCGAGGCCCTTGTCGTCATAACGGTCGTCGTCATGTGGGATTGGCTCCTCGACTGGCTTGGGTTTAAGTCGAAATTCGCCGCCAAGGTTCTCGAATCCGAACCACTTGAATTGATAAAAAACGGCCGCGTCCTGAGGCGGAATCTTGAAAAAGAACTGATGACGGAGGATGAACTGGATGCACAGCTTCGCCTGCAGGGCATCGACGACCGCACCAAGGTCAAGCAGGCCTGCCTCGAAGGCAATGGCGAGATCAGTATAATTAGGTACGATGACGAAAAAGATACAGACAACACAGCAAGCCGTAGAACCGTCAATTAATGGTATGAATAAACGCGTCAGTTCTCGCAAACTAAAATTTCTTCACACCGTGTTCGCAATGGAACGCGACCTCATCGTGGGCGGCCAGGCCGTGATGGAAGGTGTCATGATGCGTACGCCGTCGGCGTATGCGATCGCTTGCCGCCGGCAGGACGGCTCGATCGTCACGACGGCCGAAAAGTTGCCTCGTTGGAGCGATAAGTATAAGTGGATGAACACGCCCGTGCTCCGCGGCGGGGCGACGTTGATCCAGTCGATGGCTCTCGGGGTAAAAGCTCTGAATTTTTCGGCTCGTATTTACGAAGAAGATATTGCGGCGGCGGAAGCAGCCGAAAAGGCAAAAGCGGGCGAAACGCAGCTTGCCTACGTTGACGGTACCGATGATCCGAACTTCACCAAAGCTCCGGTCAAGGTCGTGATGCCCGACGAGCCTAAGAAGAAAGAAAGCAAGGTGGGCCAGTCGGCGAGTGCTGTCGGTTCCATCATCTTCGCTCTGGCTTTTAACATTCTGCTTTTTGTCGTTGCTCCCCTCGTCCTGACCAATGTTTTATTCATTTGGCTCGGCTGGGCGGGTGGCCCGACGGTCGCGGCTGATGCAAGCTGGTGGCAGACCGCGATGGCCTACGTCTGGGAGATCAAACTCGACACGTTCGGCCTGTGGGTCGGCTTTAACCTTATCGATGGCATCATCAGGACGATATTTTTCGTCATTATGATCTTCTCGATGTCCTTCCTAAAGGATATTCGCCGCGTGTTCGAATATCACGGTGCGGAGCACAAGACGGTATTCACGTGGGAAAAAGGCCTTGATCTGACGCCCGCGAACGCTACGCTCCAGAGCCGTCAGCATCCGCGTTGCGGAACGTCGTTCCTGATGGTTGTGATGATCGTTTCCATCGTGCTTTTTTCGGTCATTACGTTCGAAGCGACCTGGCTCAATCTGCTCGTTCGAATCGCGTTGATGCCGCTCGTCGCTGGGCTTTCGTACGAGGTTATCCGCTACGCCGCGAAAAAAGAGTCGGGCTCGATCTTCAAGATGATGACCCTCCCCGGCATCTGGCTCCAGAACATCACGACCCAGGAACCGGATGACGAACAGCTCGAAGTCGCGATCCGGGCCCTCGACGAGTCACTAAAACTAGAGCCGCAGACGGCCTAAAAAATTAGTCACGAATTGCACGAATGACACGAATTAGGAAGCAAATATTATTCGTGCCATTCGTGTAATTCGTGGCAAAAAAATCTTATGTTTGAGAAGTTAGCCCAAATCGAAAAATCCTACGACGAACTAACCGAGCAGATCTCGCAGCCGGAATTTATGTCCGACATGTCGGCCTATGCGCGTCTGATGAAGCAGCACCGCAGCCTCGGTGAGATCGTCGAAAAATACCGCGAGGTCCGCAAAATGACCGAGGACCTTCAGGGTGCAAAAGACCTTCTTGCCCTTGCGGATGACGAGGATATGATCGAGATGGCAAATCTCGAGATCGCCGCGATCGAAGAAAAATTGCCGGCGGCTGAAGAGCAGCTAAAGACGCTCCTCCTGCCAAAAGACCCGAACGACGAGAAGAACGTGATCCTTGAGATCCGTGCCGGAACTGGCGGCGACGAGGCGACCCTCTTTGCAGCGGAAATTCTGCGAATGTACGCCCGCTACGCCGAACGCCAGGGCTGGAAAATGGACATACTCGAAATGTCCGACAACGGCATGGGCGGCATCAAAGACGCGACCGCCGTCATCGAGGGGGATAACGTTTATTCGAGAATGCGATTCGAATCCGGCGTCCACCGCGTCCAACGCGTGCCGCAGACCGAAACTCAGGGCCGTATTCATACGTCGGCGATCACGGTTGCCGTGCTGCCTGAGGCAGAAGAAGTCGATGTTCAGGTGGATCCGAAGGATCTGCGTGTAGATTATTTTTGCTCGTCCGGCCCCGGCGGACAATCGGTAAATACGACGTATTCCGCAGTTCGTCTCACACACCTGCCGACGAACGTAGTCGTTTCGATGCAGGACGAAAAGTCGCAGATAAAGAACAAGGAAAAGGCTATGCGAATCCTGCGTGCCCGTCTGCAGGAACTGGAAGAGCAGCGTCAGCACGACGAACTCTCAGCCGAGCGTAAATCAATGGTCGGCAGCGGCGATCGAAGCGAAAAGATCCGCACTTATAATTTCAAAGAAAATCGAGTCACCGACCACCGCATCGGCATGACCGTCCACCAGCTCGAACTCGTAATGGAAGGCCAGATCGACGAATTCGTCGAAGCCCTCAGAACCCATTACCAAACCGAAAAGCTAAAAGCCGAAGCGGTAGGAGCGGCCTGAGCCTAGCGTTATTTCTTCTCGCCCGGCCGAAATCTCACGATCGCTCCCGCATCGATGTCAGCTCGTGTAAAGGCGACTTTTTTCATCTCGCCTTTCGCAAACATCTCTGCCTGATCCGCGTGGTACGGCGACGTTGGCAAAGGGCTCTGCCCGTAGGCTAAAACGCTGTACGCACGGGGCGTGTCGCCAAATTCGACCGCTATCACCCAGCAATCACCGCTATTTGCGATCATCTTGCCGTCATCGGCACGCGTAAAGCCCATGATCCGGAAACAGCCGAGGTCATTCCCACACCCGCCGATCGGTACATCGACCTTGCCACGCCTCACGCGATGAACATCGCCCCAGGCAACGTCGACTGCTCCGTGACGCCGTTTGATCTCGTCGATCGCCCAGGCAAAAGACCCGACCGCACGCTTCTTATCAGCCAACCCCGAAGGCGTTGTCAAGGGTTCGGCAGTAGTCCAAACCTTGGCAAATCGCTGCGATTCCGGAAACGGCTGCTGACGCTCAGGCGGGCGAATACCGGAATAATGCGTCCACCATATCTGAAATAAAACAGAGCCGCGACTCTCTGCCGAGGCCGTATTATCCCATTTCTCGATCAGCTCCAATGCCGACGCCGTTTCCGCATTTGGATTCGAACCTTTGACCGCTGCGATCAGATCGGGTTTGACGCGATCGGCGGTCAATGCACGGTAATTGTGCTTCAACCTGACAATGTCTTCGAGACTAAACTTCTCGTCGTTATCGATCAGTTGGAGGGCGAGTTGGCTGCGGAGCGAAAGGCGAGCGGGCTCGAAATTTGGGTACGCATCAACCGTATTCACGGGCGTGCGAACATTTGTATAGTGCGGCGAGCTGTTCTCGTTATGAACATACCCGCCCGCAGGATTCAGAAATTGCGGCAGCGAATCGAACGGCACATACTCGGTCCATACGTCCGCGGTCTTGCGTGCCGAAACCGCAGTGGTTTCGTCTGTCGGCGGATGCGGCAGCTTGGGCAGCGAAGCGTTCCAGACGTAAAAGATGTTTCCGGCACGGTCGGCGTACGTGAAGTTCGATGTCAAACGAGCCCGCATCCTCATCGCATCCTTCCATTCCGCGAGGCTTTTCGCCCGCATCATCCGTAGAAACTGCTCGCCCGCACGATACTCACCATCACCGGCGTATTTCATTATGTAGATCTTGCCGCCGCCGCGATAAACGACCGGGCCGAGCGGAGTCGACCAGAATTCACGGGTTTCAGACGAAACGCCGTCGCCGTTCTTGAATTGAGTGGTGACCAGGTCGCGTTTCAAAGGCACCGAGCCGCCGTCAAAAAGGTAATGATCAGCCTTAGCCGGATCGGCGTCCAGGGCATAGAACTGATCTAGGTCTTGGGCGTTATTCGTCGTCGAGAATCCCAGATCCTTATTAAACCCGCCAATCACCGCAAACGGGCCGCCGATACGAAAATCGCCATAAAAATCGATCACACCCGGCACTGTCATGTGGGCTTCGTAATAACCGGCGTTCCAATTCAGGTGCGGGTTTCGAAGCAGGATTGCCTTGCCGGACTTTGTCCGTGACGGAGCGAGAGCCCACGCGTTCGAGCCATCATCCGGCCCTTCGCCCTCTTCATCGCCGTCCAGTGCGGAACGCTGCGGAGCTGCTGCCGGATTTAGCTTTGCGATCAGATCGCGAACCTTTCGAGCGTTCGGAGCGACTATCTCCAGACACGAAACATCGCGGCCTGTCATGTCCTTCGGCATTCCCGGCGGAAACTTCTCTGGATTCAGCTCGATAAATCGGTTGACGCCCGCGGCAAATCCCTCATAAACATCCCGCGTTTCCTTCTGCAGCTTGTCATATCCCTGGAGATGCCGGTCGCGAAAACGACGATTTACAAGATCGGCTTCGATCGCTTCGTAGCCCAAAACCAGAGCTCCGCGGCCGCTCGCCCGCAGAACGTTCATCGCCGTCCCCGGCCCGTGATCCTCAAGTTGCAGCCACGCCAAAGCGTACCCGGCCGCCCGCAAATTCTCTGCCCGGATATGCGGGACGCCCTTATCCGTCCTGATAACCTCAACCTGCCGCCACAGCTCGCCTTGAGAGAAAGCGGATACCGCCGAAACCAGCAATAGGATCGCCAGCACACTGGAACATTTTTTTCTTTTCATTACAACTGTTACGGGTGTTACGCGGAATAACGAGCGAAAGTTACGCCTCTCTTCGCCTGACACGCCTGTGAGTTTCCCGAGAACCACCAAAATATGCGAGAAGTGCGACGATCAGGTGGGCCGCAAACCAGATATTCTCATAGCCCATGTTCTGATAGATGTAGATCAGGATCAGAATTCGAGGGAAAAACGCACCGAGCACGATATCGGCCCATTGCGGCACCGTGTTAGCCGGGAATTCCGAATAAAATGCGAAAAAATAAACAAGCATCACTATCCGCGGAGCGAACAGCGAAAATAGCAGAAAGTAGAAGTCCATTTAACCCTCAGAATATTCCCGACCGCCTGCGGTGTCAAGAAATATTGGTCATCGTTTCGGAATCTCACGCACATTCAGCTGCTGGATAAGCGGCGGATTTTCAGGGCTGAGCGTGAAAAAGACCTCAATGTTCGCTTTTTCACCTTCGATCACAAACCGCCCTCGCAGCTGATTCTCAGGCACGATCTCGCCGACCGAGACGATCCGACCCGCCTTCGCCCAAAGATCCGCGTACCGTGGCTTTAGCAGGTCAACGGGGTTGTCGGGAAAGAAATTCTCAGCAAATATGCCGCTCTTTTCGGCGTTTTCCCACGCCGGGATCACCTTCAGCAATTCAGCCTTTCGCTGTGCTAGGATCGGCGAGACCGGAATTTCACGTGGCTTTAATCCGGCTTCGCGTATGATCTGGTCCAGTATCTGTAGATTGATATTCCCGAGCCCCGCGTAAGTCACATTAGCAAATGCGACGATCCCGATCCCATACTCCGGCATCACTCGCCAATGGCTGCCAAAGCCCGGCAATCCGCCGCCGTGTCCTATATAAACGCGGCGTTCGCAGTCTCGCATCCAGTTAATGCCGTAGCCGTAAGCACTCGTCGTGGCACAAACTCGTCCCGTGCCGGGGTAAGCAAAGTTCGGGCTCAGCCCGATGAACCGCCAGGGGTGATGCATCTCCCTGACCGAAGCCCGTTTCACCGGCCCCGCGTCCGCGTCGTTCGAAGCCGGCCACGCCGACATGTGCAGAGCCATGTAGCGGCTAAACTCGTCGATCGACGAGATCATGCTGCCCATCGCTCCCCACGAACCGTCCGCCGGGTCGTTAAGCAAAGCTTCCTCGATCCACTTGCCGCCCTGCCAGCGATAGCCGTGGGCGAGTTTGTCGGGCGAGATGTTTGTGTATTCCCACTCGGACGTCGGCATACCAAGCGGCCGCCAGATGCTGTCGCGAATGTACCGCTGATAGGGCTTGCCCGAAGCTTTCGTGATGATGCGGCCTAGCAGGGCAAAGCCCAGATTTGCATACTCGTAGGCGACGCCTGGCGGGTTTGAAAACTGGATGCCTTTGTTGAGAAATTCCGTCAGTTCCCTGTTCGTGTCCGCCAACTGCCGGTCGCCCCAAGGGTTATCTTCAGGAAAGCCCGCCCCGTGCGTCAGCAGATCGCGAATGGTCACATGCGTCGAATCCGACGTCAGATATCGTTGCCCCTTCATCTCCGGCACATAGCGATACACAGGGTCGTCCAGCCGCAGCTTCCCTTCGTCACGCAGCTTCATGATCGCCATCGCAGTCACGCTCTTGCTCATCGAAGCGATGCGAAACAGCGTCGAAGTCGTCGCCGGCGTCTTCCTTTCCAAGTTAGAAAATCCGTCCGAGCCCGAAAAGACCAGCTTCCCATCGACCACGATCCCATAGGCAATACCGGGATAATTATTCCGCGAGGCATGCTCACGCCATACCTTTTCGATCGCCGGGAAGGTCTTCTTGATCTTCTCGAGCCTGTCAGCGTCAGCAAAAAGTGCCGGCATAAAATCGGCATCAAACGCCACCGCGTCCTTCCGCCCCGCCTGCGAAAAGCCCGCCAAAACAGAAACAAAGATCACCGAAACACACAAAAAAGCTCTCATAATGTTGTAAACATCATAGATCAATGTCTCGATAACCCGAAAACGTGGCCGGCTGCGCGTGTGATCTTCTGATCCGAGATTTTCATACTTGCAACATTTGACAATCTCTGCAATTCATGTTAGAGTCCTTGTTCGTGAACTCACAAAACGAATCCCTCTCCGAACCCGACCGTTACAAAGATGTCGCCGGCTGGCAGCCGAAGGATCCTTATGAAAAGCAGCGTAAGGAGGCAAAGAAAAATCCGGCCAAGCCTTTTCCGACCGAAACGATGATCGCGACACGCAGCGCCAATCTCTGGCGGCCGCGACATGTCGACCGCAAAGCCGTCTCGACCGAACTCTTCTCCACGCTCTGGCGCGAAGGCGAAGTCGCCGTCCTCCTAGGCCAAAAAGGCGTCGGCAAAAGCCTCCTAGCCGTCCAGATCGCCGAGTCGATCGCCAGAGGCATCAGCTCCCCTCCTTACGAAGGAGGGGTGGCAGCCGCCGCGGCTGACGGGGTGGTTCTCTCGTCACGGAGCCAAAGTCTCCCGACAGTGCCCCGAAAAGTTCTCTACCTCGACTTCCAACGCACCGCCCGGCAGTGGGCGGAGCGGTACAGCGTGCCGTCTCCTATTCCGGGGAAACTGCCCGTGAAGTATCGTTTCTCGCCAAACCTCATCCGTTCGGCGATCGAGTGGGACGGATACCTGCCGCCGGAATACAAAGGGAGCATCGCGCGTTTTCTCGAACGCTCGATCGAAAACGCCATCTTCGATTCCGAAGCCAAAGTCGTGATCATCGACGACCTCTCGTACATCTCACGCCTCACCGCGGTCGCGTCCGGGGCGATCAAGATCATGCAGTCGATAAAGCTCTGGGCCGCGACCTACGGCCTCTCGATCATGGTCGTCGTTCCCGCTCGCCAGAAACGACGTGCGACGCCCGCGACCCTGAACGACGTACTCGGCAATCCGCAGATCTGCCAGCAGGCCGACACCGTCTTCACCCTCGCCCCCAGCACCTTCGGCCCCGCCTTCCGCTACCTAAAACACCTCGCCTCACCCCACCAGATAACCCACCACGCAGAAAACCTCCTAACCTTCGAATTAGAAAGATCCACCGGCTTCCAAAAGACCGAACCGCAAAAATTGACTGGATCGCAAGCGTCCCGCTTGCCCTCGAGCGCCGATCCTAACGAACGAGGAGTGGCGGCCGCCGCAGCTGACGAGGTGGCGGGAGCCGCTAACGCCGCAGTTCTCCCGAAGATGGTAACGCAAGGCCTCACCCTCAACCCGTCACTCATCACTCCTCACTCGCCGCTCCCGCCAACTCCCTTCCTCGGCCTCAAACCCCTCGGCCCGTCCACCGAACAAGACCACCTCCGCAACTACGCCGCCGAGTCCCAAGCCGCCCAGCTCGCCCAGGAACGCCAAATAAAACGCCTAGCCCACCGCAGCAGCAAAGCCGCCCTCGTCGACGGCTTTCTGGACGGAAGTTTTGCAAGATATCTAAAAGGAGAATAGCTCAACGTGTTTCGCTATTCCCTATTCGTTATCCGCTTTCCCCCGGCGTCCTCGACGGCTCATTCCGACGATATCTGCTCGGAAAATAAAATATTCGTTATTTGTCATCCGTTATTCATTATTCGTTATTGGTTGTTCGTTATTCGCTAGTCAGAAAACCAGCTTCGACCGCACCTGCGTCGGCATGATCGACCACAGAATTAATATTTCACTTTTAACGGTTAGTGTGAGAATCTAATTCGAAAAAACTGCCACAAATGAAGCGATTTTACTATTCAAACACGTTTGCCCAATTCTCTCAGCAGTCAACGGATGAGATTCTCGGCATCATGGCTAGAAATAGTGACTTTGATGATGTTCAGGAGCAAAAGCATTCTTGGATATTCCAAATTGAGTGTCTTCGAAATGTCTTGGGAGGTTTTACAGGAAGTCTGTATTTCGAATATTCGATACCGAGGATGGGAAGCAGAATCGACGTCGTTCTGATTATCAGGCACGTCATTTTTGTTCTTGAGTTCAAGGTTGGTGCGACAAGATTTGATCGAGGTTCAAAAGAGCAAGTCTGGGATTACGGACTGGATCTAAAAAACTTTCACAAAACAAGTCATGATGCGATTGTTGCCCCCGTGCTTATAGCGACGGAGGCAAGGTCCGGTATCTCATTGAATGACTGGAAACTTGATCCTGACAGGCTAATTTCTCCACCACTATGCGCTAATGTTGCCAACCTACGAAACGCAATCGAAGCAGTTCTTACCTTGGAAGAAACAGAAGGCATTAATTCTGACGAGTGGGCCGACGGGCAATATTCGCCGACACCGACAATTATTGAAGCAGCTACCGCCTTGTACCGGGAGCATTCTGTTGAAAACATAGCCCGCACCGACGCGTCCGCGCGAAATCTTCGCGAAACAGGAAGAGCTATTTCGGAAATAATCGCAAATGCTGAAAAAGGTGGTGAAAAGATAATTTGTTTCGTTACTGGAGTTCCCGGAGCAGGAAAAACACTTGTCGGGTTAGATGTTGCAACACGGCAGATGCGTAAACTCGGGCATGAAAAAAATGAGCCTAGCGTCTTCTTGTCCGGTAATCAACCTTTGGTTTCTGTGCTAACCGAAGTTCTTGCTCGTGATAATGTTCAACGTGCTAAGAAACAGGGGACGGTTAGAAAAATAGGCAAGGCACGCGGCGAGATAAAGGCTTTCATTCAGAATGTTCATCACTATCGAGATGAATATCTCAAAGACACGGAAAAGGCCCCGGTTGATCACGTGGCCATTTTTGATGAAGCTCAACGGGCCTGGAACCTGACGCAGACGGCCAATTTCATGAAGCGTCGAAAACGCATCAATAATTTTAGTCAGTCTGAACCCGAGTTCTTAATTTCTTGCCTAGACCGTCATCAAGATTGGGCAGTTGTTATTTGTTTGGTCGGTGGCGGGCAGGAGATTAATAGTGGAGAGGCTGGCATTGCAGAATGGATCGAATCGCTAAATCGAAGATTTTCAACATGGAAAATCTATTTGTCGGATCGATTGTATGATTCGGAATATGCCGCAGGGCATGTGATCGATTTAATAAAGGACAAAGAGCATGTACATTTTGATGAACGTTTGCATCTGTCAGTATCGATGCGTTCATTTCGAGCCGAGAAAGTGTCTGACTTTGTCAAAGCAGTTCTTGATCTAGAAGGCGAAAGGGCGGCGGAACTTTTTGCATCCATACAAAAGAAGTACCCGCTTGTCCTTACTCGCGATTTGAACAGAGCAAAGGAGTGGCTTCGAGAAAAGGCTCGTGGAACCGAAAGATACGGTCTTCTCGCTTCATCAAGTGCCGAGCGACTAAAGGCTACGGGAATCCATGTTAAAGCTCCGATGAATCCCGTTCACTGGTTTCTTGATGGGAAAAACGATGTTCGTTCGTCGTATTTCTTAGAAGATCCGGCAACAGAATTTCAGGTTCAGGGACTCGAGGTAGACTGGGCCTGCGTGACGTGGGATGCAGACTTCAGATTCAAAGTAGACGATTGGGGAATGTTTTCTTTTCGCGGTAACACCTGGAATCGAGTAATGAAATCTGACCGGCGACAGTTTCTCAAAAATGCCTATCGAGTTCTTTTGACGCGGGCTCGTCAGGGAATGGTCATTTGCATACCTGATGGAAACCCGAATGACAAGACACGCCTGCCGGCGTTTTATAATGAGACGTATGGATATCTAAAGGAGATTGGAATTCCAGAGATTTAAAGAACCGACCCTAATCTGCCGAGGTGATTTAACATGGGTGAAAAGCAACTTAGTCCAAAATCCCGTGCAGTGCTTTCTTTGATTGCGGAAGGCCAAAGTTATGCCCAAATTGTTGACGGTCATTCCGGCATTACGTATCTCGACATCTTTCACGCAGCGGAGGAAGCACTTCAATTAAACGAATCACAATCTGACTACCAAGCAAGGCTGGCGAAAATAAAAGAAAAGCATCCACGGGCTTATGAAAAATGGTCGCCCAAAGAGGACGCCGAACTCAAGTTGATGCGCGCAAACGGGATGAGCACGCAGAAGCTTGCCCGGCACTTTCTTCGTCAGCCATCCGCGATCAGCTCTCGCCTGAATAAATTCGATCTGGAATAACTTGGCGCTTTTCGGATCTGATTCCCCGCCTTAGAACAGCCTTGGTTGGATCGCGTCGTTGTCGTTAAGGTCGATTCGGCCTGATCTTAGCCCGTGGTCATCAAGGCCACCCAATGAGTTCACTGTGCTGACGATTTTGGGCAAACAATGTTTGTCTAACTCTTCCATTATCAGGGCGGTCCCAAATCGGAGAATTGACCAACCTCTGACAACCAGTGCGTTGTCGCGGCGACGGTCTTTGGCTGCTTTCTCGGGATTTGCGTGCCAGGTATCGCCATCCGTTTCAACATTTACTTTTCCATTCACACAATAGATTGCGAAATCGAGCGCGACAAATTCCGAATCAACTTCGAAAAACTCCTGACGCTCTGCACAAATCTCGAGACGTTTGAATGCCGCCCACAACCTATCCTCTAAGGGACTCTCATCATAGAGGTCATTTATCTCGAAAGCCTGTGAAAACTTCTTCCATGTTGTCGGTATGAAAACCAATCGGCGGAAACGTCGGCTGAATATCGGCTCTGGCAATTGCTGCAAGGGGCCAAGCATTAACTTCGCATATATCTTTTCCGGGTCCTTGCCACGACTATGCTCCGCAAATAGTTCCGACCGCGGAACCTCTTTAATGTCCAGGACTTTCGCGTAGTAGTTTACGGCGTGAGCTTCTTTCCCGAACACCTTCGTCTGGTAAAAAGCCAACCATTCCGGCGGCCAAGATTTTACAAGCCACTTATCGACACTATCTTTGGGAATTCGATACCAATGACAATCCCTCGCAATCTCAAAGTCGCGCGAATTGTTCATGATGGTAACAAGAACGTTGCGTCGTAAGATTTGTCTCGATTTTGGCATATCGGATTTTCCGCATCCTTTATATATCACCTACTGCTCTTTCCGCAATATGAATCGGGCAGCGGTGCCAAAAGCAACCGTGGACGAAGATCGCGAGTTTTTTGCTGACGAAGCTGATGTCAGGCCGGACCGCTGCCACCACCCCGTCACGCAAATTACGCGTGCCACCCCTCCTCGGGCGGGAGGGGAGCTTTATTTTGTAGTGGAGGCGATAGCCCTTTAGGCCGGTGTGCCAGAGGGCTTTGCGGAGGTGGATTTCGGGCTTGGAGTTTTGGGGGCGGTTGGCGCTCATCACCCGCGAGACGGCCTCGTTTTTAGGAACCGGCGAACGTTTGTCGCGGACGTACATCTTGGTCAGATGTTATCAGGATCAGGCGGCGGGTGGAGAATATAGGACAGATGGGACAAATAAGACGGATGGGACCGATGCGAAAGATCGATGCGATCTGGAACTTGATTGGCGGGTTGCGGTGAGTATACTTGGGTGCGTGAGCGAAGGGTTTATTCCGCCGCATGGCGGGTATGAGGAGCTGCTTTCATTTAAGAAGTCGCGGATCGTTTACGATGCGACGGTGTTTTTCTGCGAGCGGTATGTCGATAAATATTCGCGGACGGTCGACCAGATGGTGCAGGCGGCTAGGTCGGGGAAGCAGAATATTATCGAGGGCAGCCGGGCGAGCGGGACTTCGCGGGAAACTGAGATCAAGCTGACGAACGTCGCGAGGGCTAGTCTGGAAGAGCTGCTGGAGGATTACCGCGACTATTTGCGGGTTCGCGGGCACGAGCTTTGGGATAAAAATTCGAAACAGGCTCTGTATGTTCGAAAGATCGGCCGGGACGAGAATGAGTCTTATGAGTCCTACAGGCCCTATTTCGAAACCCGCCCACCCGAAACCGTCGCCAACATCATCATCTGCCTGATCCACCAAACAAACTACCTCCTTGACCAGCAGATCAAACGGTTGGAGCAGGACTTTCTTAAACACGGCGGGCTGAAAGAGAATATGTACAAGGCTAGGCTAGCCCGCCGCGACAAACAGCGGCGGGGTGAGGATTAGGTGAGTGGTTGATAGGACGAGATAGGACGAGATAGGACTGATAGGACATATAAGGGTCTTATCAGTCGTATGAGTCCTATTCCGTCCTATTCCGTCCTATCGTCTTGCCAACAAAAAAGCCTCGCCGATCGATCGACGAGGCTTTTCTAATGACTGCTCCCACCACCCCGTCACCGAAGCGGTGCCACCCCTCCTCAGGCAGGAGGGGAGTTAAGAACTACTCAGCCACCGCGAGTTCCTTATCAGGATTCTTCTTTTTCTCGCGTTTGATGCCGCCGATCTGGACGAGGTTTTCGCCTTTGATGCCGGCCTTTTCCATGACCATTTCGTTGTAGAGCTTACGCATCATCTGCATTTCCTCAGCGGCAGTCTTTGGTCCTTCCATTTCTGGCTTGTTAGGACGAGCGAGGTCGACTTCGTTGAGGATGAGGTTGTGTGTCGTGTCGCCGAGCTCGACGTGCTTGCCGCGGGCGAAGACTTCGTGACGGCCCTGGTCTTTGTACCATTGAGCGACGGTTGCATTTTGGTGCATGTGCTCGATGATGTTTCTCCAGCCGATGCCGGTGTTATACGCACAGAAGCTGATCTCGCCTTCCTGGGTGCCGTAAGGGATGATGCACATTTCGGTGCGGCGGAAATCGTAGTTAAACAGATCCTGGAACCACATTCCCGCGATGAAGAGGAAGTTCCAAGGGTCTTGGCGACGCTTCTGGATGTCCTCGATCGTACGGTCAGGGCCGACCTTGCCGTAATCCTTACCCGACAGGCCGAAGCTCTTGTCGAACTTCATCAGGATGCCCTTGAGCGTGAGGCTGTTCGGGGCACCGTACGGGTTGTAGTTTTTGAGCAGTGCGAGGCCCATCATGAAGTTTGAGAACCACTTGCCGCGGTTCGTGTCCGTGATGTGCTGCATGTCTGTGACGAGGCCCTGGATATTGAGGAACTGCGGCACAGGTGCCATTTCCTTTGTTTCCTTGTTGACCATCACCGCCGTGCCGACGCCGCAGTTCGGGTGGCAGCCGCAGCTGACCTGTCCCCAATCCGACTCAGGCCCGTGGACGACGTCAGCAAAATCAGCAAAAGCTCCCATCAGCGAAAGCGGGAACCAGTCACGCGTCGGCTCAGTGATGCCGACCTGACCCTTAACATCATGAGCCAGGTGAGCGAGCGTGTAACGCTGCTGCAGGCGACGCTGTTCCGTGATCAGCTCGTCGCGGCCCGTGAACGACACAGGCTGAAAAGCGATGAACGAAATTTTCTTAGGATTCTCAAGAGCGAAGCGGATGATCGTTCCGACCTGATCATTATTAACGCCATTTACAAGCGTTGTAACGAGGATAATGTCGACGCCGGCTTCGTGCAGGTTGTTGATAGCACGGAGTTTAACGTCAAACAGGTTGCCGATCTGGCGGTGCGAGTTTGCATCGTTGCCGATACCGTCGAACTGGAGATATACGAAACGGAGACCGGCCTCAGCGGCTTCGCGGCAGAATTCTTTCGATTTGGCGAACTCGATTCCATTGGTCGCGGCCTGAACCGAGTTGTAACCGACTTTACGTGCATAACGCACTGCATCGAGGAAGTAAGGCGACAAAGTCGGCTCACCACCCGAGTACTGCACTGACATCTGACGACGCGGCTTGATCTGGATGGCGTTATCGAGGATCTCCTGAACGTCTTCCATGCTCAATTCATGAACAAAACCAACTTGGTTTGCATCCATGAAGCACGGATCGCACATCATGTTGCAGCGGTTCGTCAGATCGACCGTGAGGACAGCTCCGCGGCCATATTTGACCGACGAGGTGCCGTGGTTGTGGAGTTTCTTGTCATTGTGCGACTCCATATCGCGGCCCGGGAAGAGCGATTCGATGTGCTGGAGAAACTCGCTGTCGATCGCCATCATATCTTCAAAATGGCCGTGCGTCGGACAATCCTTGATCATCCAGACCTGACCATCACGCTCGATGATCTGAGCCTTGATCTCACCGACCTTTTCATTTATTAGCATCGAAACGTCGTTGTCACCGCTCAGTATCGATTCACGCGCCTCGATAACACAGTTAGGGCAGAGGCTGTCTGTCTGTCGCGGGAAACCGAGCGTCGGCTTAGATTTCTGCCAAGATTTAAGGATAGGCTTGTCAGCCCACTTTGGCGTGAACGACGGATTCGGTTTGAACTGGTTTACCGACTTCACAGCGTTAAAAGCCGCCGAAGCCACGTAGGTCAATCCTTTCTCAAAATGCTTAATAGGTCTCATTATGTTCTCCAACTGTTATCGAGATATTCCAACGGCCCCCCAAAATCCTAATAAGAAAGCGAAGGGCACAGATTCAGGCTGAACAAGGCAATGCTCGTGCCATCAAAGCTCAGTGGGACGTTACCAGACCAAAATACGATGAAACCTATACAAAACCAGTAGCTATCCAATCTCAACGCTTTTTAGAATGGGCCATTTTGATACACGTATGACAAAATTCGTATCAAAGGGCCATAGCGACACACGCCCCAATCAATTTCGTTCAAAATGACCGATGGTTAAGGAGAATGTTCATATTTCGTTCATGTTTTAAGCCTTCCTAGCGCCATCCACCTTAATTTATAGAGCTTAAATATATGATTTATTGTATATTTAGACTCGCTTTAGCACTTGCTTTACAGGCGCTTTATTGTGTGGTAACTTTCTCATACTTCACGCAATAGAGTCGAAGCAGCAAGGTTTGGGGAAGCTCTGGTCATTATGCCCATACGATTTGGAACATCCGGATGGCGGGCGATCATCGCAGAAGCTTTTACGTTCGAAAACGTTCGCATCGTTACCGACTCGATTTGCAGCTATTTGAAAACTCAATCGCCAAACGCGAACCAGCATCTGATCATCGGCCACGACTCGCGGTTTATGGGCGAGAAATTCGCGGCGGCGGCGGCAGACATCGCATCACAACGCGGTTTCCGTGTGCTTATTTGTGAGGGGCCAACGCCGACGCCAACTATTTCAAACACAATACGCAGCCTTGGGGCCGCCGGCGGCCTGAATTTCACGGCCTCGCATAATCCTCCGGAGTATCAGGGAATAAAGTTTTCAACTGCGGATGGTGCTCCGGCGTTGCCTGAGATTACCAAGGAGATCGAGGCAGGCATTGCCGAAAAGCGTACTGCGTCCGACGCTTCTGGCGGATCCATCGAGAGTTACGACCCGAAGCCCGCTTATCTAGACGATCTTACCAAGAAGATCGACTTTGAAACGATCGCCGATGCCAAGGGGCAATATGCGTACGATGCCTTGTGGGGCACTGGCCGCGGATATCTCGATAAGTGTCTAAGAGATAGAGGATTAGAGGTCGAAACCCTCCATGACTGGCGCGATGTCACTTTCGGGGGCAGGTCTCCTGAACCCGGTAAAGACCATCTCGAAGAATTAAAAGCGGCTGTAACTAGCAAGAGCCTGACGCTTGGCATTGCAACTGATGGCGACGGAGACAGATTTGGTCTTATTGATTCAAACGGTGAATTCATCGAGCCAAATCTGTTAGTGGCACTCCTGACAGATTACTTGGCCGAAAGCCGCGGATGGACGCAAGGCGTGGCAAGGAGCGTCGCAACTTCGCACCTCGTCGATCGCGTCGCAAAAGATCGCGGGATCGAACTTTACGAGACGCCAGTCGGGTTTAAGTTTATCGGTGAATTGATAAATGAAGACAAGATCATTCTCGGCGGCGAGGAATCGGCCGGGCTTTCTATACGGGGGCACTACCCTGAGAAAGATGGAATTCTGGCATGCTTGTTGGCGGCTGAAGCGGTTGCAAGACGGGGGAAAAGCCTGACTGAGCAATTGGAGGATCTCTACCGACGAGTCGGGAAGCTTGAATCAGGACGAATAGGGCTAAAGTTGACACCTGAAGTCGCCGATAAGCTAAGGGAACGACTTGCACAGGAGCCGACTGAGATCGGCGGGCGAAAAGTTGAAAGCATCAATCGCATGGATGGCGTCAAGTTCCTATTTGAGAACAATGCCTGGATGCTGATGAGGCCATCAGGCACCGAGCCGATGGTAAGGATATACGCTGAAAGCGAAAATAAAGCCGATCTGGAGAATTTACTTGAGCAAGGCCGCAGATATTTATTGGGATAGTCCACGAAGCCGTCCGAAGACCGCCAAACGGTCGACCGCTTCCCGTGAACGACGTTCCGTTGCCAAAGTTGAGCGACGAACCGCTCCGTGGTGGGTCTCTGTGGTGATCGTTACTTCGATCTTTTTAATGTTGTGCGTTTCCATCAACTACCGGGCGCTTTCCGCCGTTCAGGAAGAAAGTGGTCAGAATGCTCATCTTTCGGGTCAGGTTCAGAACTTAATGGACGAAAACCTGGCATTACAGGAAGAGATACATCTTTTGAAAACGGATCCACGAATGATCGAGCGGGAAGCTCGCCGCCTCGGGATCCCCGTATATTCTGAAAAAGTTCCCGTGCCGAAGAACTAACTTACGCGGAGGAGTTGTTCGTTTAGCACATTGCCCTGCCTTTGAAAATCCGCTTTTTGCCTACAGCTCCGCGAGGCCTACAGTAAATGCCTATCCGTAATTAGCGGCTTGTGTTTCCCGAAACCAAGCCGCACTTCTCTTTTTAAAACCGCTCCTTACTGCCGTGCTAATCTTCGGTGATTTTTGTATTATTGCGATATATTCCAGTCACAAACTGCATCGAAGTATTTTGTGCGACGAGCGTTATGAATCAACTTCTTCGAAAATCTGGGCTTATATCGGCCTTTTGTTTGATCTCTTTAGGACTTGCGGCTTGCGGCGGCTCTGATATGGCGAATTCGAACGGGAGCAACGGAAGTAAGCCCGCCTCGAAATCGACGGGCTCCAAATCAAAGGATTTTCCGCCGCTCGCTTCGGCTCTGGCGGAAGCCGACTTCGAACTGCTTGATGGAACGAAGTTTAAGATATCTGATAAGAAGGGCAAGGTACTGCTTCTCAACATTTGGGGCACCTGGTGTGGGCCATGCCGCGAGGAAATGCCGCATCTTGTTGAATTACAGGCCCGCTACGGATCTCAGGGATTCGAGGTCGTCGGACTGAACATCGGCGACGGAAGCGGTCAACCTGAACCGAATGATCTGATCAAGTCGTTTGCCGAGAGAATGAAGGTAAACTACACGATCGCACGAAGCCCAAACTCATCGACGATCCATTTTTATCAGATCTCGAAGCAGCAAGTCGTCCCGCAGACATTGCTGGTTGATCGCGAGGGGCACCTGAGAGGTGTTTTCGTCGGCGGTGGCCAGCGAGTTATGGATTCGATGAAAGCAACGGTCGAGAAGACGATGAACGAAGGCTAACCGTCGATCTTTTGCACCCTCGTCGCGACCTCGGGTTTTACTACAAGCGTCTTAAAGCTTGACAAGCTGACTAGCCCCGGAGCCGCTCTCTTGGGCTTATTTACAAACTTTCGTTGAGTGTAGTTGACCGCCGCCTTCGTCATTTCTCGGGCGTCGCTATAAAAAGCCGCGAGCGAAGCCGCTTCGATCAATGTTTGGGTTGGAATCTCCTTTCGGTTTGGGTTCCGGATCACCACGTGCGAGCCGGGGTAATCAGCCGCGTGAAGCCATGTATCTAGGGACTTTGCGATCCTAAACGTCAAACTATCGTTATCCTTCGCTTTTTTACCTACGAGGATCTCAAAACCGTTGCTAGACGCAAACCTTCTGACGCCTTTCAGTTCCGGTGCGTTCCTATCCTTTTTCGGCTTCTCGACCACTCGGTCGACCGGCGTCACATAAGCCAGCAGAACACCGATATCTGCCCTTTCTATCGCAATCTCAATGAATCTTAACCTCTCGGTTAAGCCATTCAGCTCCTCCTCCACCGCGGCCTTTCTTTTCGCTATCGCTTCCAGAGCGTTCGAGGCTTTCCGATAGTTCTTGTAGAATTTTTCCGCAGCCACTTTTGGTGAGTCGTTTGCGTCGGCCGGGATCAAGATCTCTGGCTGATCTGCTTCGAAAAAGTCGATCAAAAGAAAGCTGTCGCCTTCTCTCTTCGGACTCGGAAGGCTCGCCAGGATGAGATCGCCAAACCTTTTCCATTTTTCGGCATTTCCATGCTTTTCAAGGTCGCTATCCAAATTAGACAGCAGCTTATAACGTTTCGCGATCTCGCGCTTAACGCGTTTTAATGCTTCATTTGAAAGCTTGTTAAACTGTTCGGCCTTATCGTTTTCGATTCGCTTGTTGTCAAGAAATGCTGACAGATTTTCGATCTTAGAAGCGGCGTTCTCTTGTCCCTCGTCCGTAAATACTGGACGAGACACGATATTCGCATCCCGCGCCGCAAGAATGACTGCCCCTGATCTGTCGATCAGAACGATGTTGGCCGGGTTCGCACTAACTAACACAAGCAGATCAGCCAGATTCCCGTCCGGTCTCTTAAATCTCAGAGCGATCCCCTCGTCGACAGCTGAAACTTCAGCCAGAGCACACCCGCTCAAAGCCTGACGCAGCTGAAGTTGGAAGGGGTTAGGATTGGTCGATTCCCGCTCGAGGGTCTTTAGTTTTCGAACGATCAGGTAGACCGAACGATATCGGGGAGAAATGTCGATGAAAAGATAAGCTCCGCTGTGCGGGTGGAGATCGACGGCAAACGCTGTAGAGCTAAGAGAAAAAAGCCGGCCAAATCTGAGGCCGACCAATGTTGTTCGGATCTCGACAGCGATCTGATTGAGCTCTTCTTTCGTCACTCCAGTAAATCTAGCCGAAAACAATAAAAGCCCAAAGCATAAAGCCCTGGGCCTGGAAGCCATATACGTCTTTAGATCCTAAAATTCTCGCACCAGGATCGTGCCAGAAAGCAGGTCGTGAGCTGCACGCTTTTCTTCGTTGAAAAGCATTGTGATGAACCCCGCTCCGCCAAAGATCAACGACAGCAGAAAAACCGACGAGCTTACTGCCGCCTGATGGAGCGTTGGGTACTCATTCTCCACCGCATCGACCAGTTCGAGCGAGAATAGCCGCATTCCCATCGTCTTGCCGTAAAAGCCCAGGCAGATCGTCATGTAAAAGAAGGTGACGATCGAAGTGACGCCAACAAAAGCAAGCACGCCAGCGAGTGAAAACCATCCGTCGCGAGATAATGCGATCGGGGATAGTATCAGCATACTCGCAAATGAGGTAATGAGTAGATCGAAGAAACCAGCTCCAAATCTCGTGGAAAAAAGTGCCAGATCATCTATTTCTTCCGCTTCGGCTTGAACAGCCGTGTTTGGTTCAAAATCCTCTACCTCAGCCTTGATACGGATCCTGTTAACTGCTGCAAATTCCGTGGGCGAGGTCTCGTGAATCGAGACGTCAGCCGACTCGCGCACCTCGATGGCCGGCTCCGCAGCGGGCATCGACCGCATCGAGATCGGCGGAAGCTTGTTCGTATCGCGCTTAACCGGCGGCGGAGCGGCGACGACCTGAAGAGCGGGCGGCGGCGTCTTAAAGCGATTAACGACCGGTGCCGTAGCAGTCGAATTCTGAACTACGTCGAACTTGTACGATTTAGCCGGAACGGGCGTTGCTTTGACGACTGGTTTCGGCGGCGGCTCGAGAAAGGTGCTTCGCGACTCATCGATCCGACGCATCGCATTTGCAACCCTCGGGTCGGAAATCTTGGAGACTGGAGCAACGGCCGCAGGTGCACGCTGCACTACCGTCGGTTTTACCGTTTCGGCGGCGGAAGCAGGCATTATCGTTCCATTGACAACAGGGTCGGGAGCGTTGGCAGCGATTCCCTTACGCTGCTGTACAGCATTCTGGAGCTTTATTCGCCAGTCGGGCAGAGTTGGGTTGTTGCTCTGAAACCCCACGAGTGTCGGGCTGGTCTTTGGAGAACTGAGATCGGCTGTCTGGACCGGCTTTTCCCTCTCACGGGCCGGTGCGACGGCGACGGCCACAGCCGCAGACTGCATCGAAGAGACTGCCGGCCGGGGAACCGCAACCGCACTCGCCGGAGTGGGCGGTGTGAACGACGCTGGCCTTGTTTGCACTGCCACTGCGGGAGCGGCGTTGGTCTCAGCCGAAGGAACAGGCCGCGATGTCAGACGGCCCGAGGTGATCTTTGTTTGCAGTTCTTCACGAACTGAATCAAACATCATCGCACCGCAGCTTGGACAGATTGAAAGAGTCGGGGCAAGACTCCGATCACATACGGGGCAGTTCATAGGCTTTTCTCTGTTCCGGTCTGGATTAAGCGAAGCGTTTGGTTCAAAAACGGGGTAAGGATATCAAGAATTACTTTAAGTAGTCAACCGATAAAGCGCACAAATGCTTAAAGAATTTAAGTTTTTACAAAATAGTTAACGAATTTGTGGAAATCTCTGTGGAAAACACGCCTAAAGCAGCTTCCGGCCCGCAAAACCAGCCTCTGTCTCATGCCACCAACGAATAACATTCTCCTCGCCTAACCGCCAACACAGATAGACTATCCGTTCACCGCGCACGCTTGGAAAATCGATTAGACCCGACGTCGGGTCTTTGATCTCAATACCGAGGTTGTGGATCTCCGTCGTTAGCTTCCCGACCCTGTAAAGCGTGTCTACATAAGTAGTTCCGCCAACCATACCGCCGCCTTGATTCGCCGAGGAGGCCGCGGCACGTGCTTCCGGACGCAACGTGTCAAGGCGCTCATAGAGGTCCTTGATGGATTCGAGCTTGGGAATAACCTCCTGCAGCACGTCATTCGCCTCGGCGACCGAAAACAGCTTCATCGATCATCTCCAAAACCGTCCGTGGATGGAAAACCTTCCTGGGCAGACCGTCTAAAATCATCTCGTGCCCGGTTCGGGGCCTCCGAGTGTTCGCCCGGAGGCACAAACGACGGTACATACTCCTCGCCAGCCTGTCCAACATCCTTGCGGATGAGATGAGCGATATCTCCTAGATCGATGAAGAAATCGCCGACATCTATCAGCCTCGGGGCCGTGTTTGAACGAAATCCGGCTACTTCGACGCGACAGCCTTTATAAGCGACTGCGTTAATGGCATAAACAAAATCTTCGTCACCCGAAACGAGTACGGCTGTGTCATAACGACCCGCAAGGCTGAGCATATCGACGGCTATCTCGACGTCGAGATTTGCTTTCCGAGTGCCGTCGTAGAAAGTCTTAAGCTCTTTTTGAACGACTCGAAAACCATTACGTCGCATCCAAAGCAAAAATCCTTGCTGCCGCTCGGCTCCCACATCGACTCCGGTGTAGAAAAAGGCACGCAAAAGACGGCCATCGCCGAGCAAAACCCGAAGAAGCTTGTTGTAATCAATATCGATGTTATGAAACCGCGCGGCGTGAAACAGGTTGTTTCCGTCAATAAAGACGGCGACACGCCCACGATGCCCGAATCGCCAGGATGAACTGGTAGTCGTATCGAACTGCATTTTAATTCACCTCAAACTACGAGATCTCTTGAGGCTTGTTTTCCGGAAGATTTTGATAAAGAAGACCGGTCGTAGGTCGTAAACGATGTTGTTAAAGAAGTTTAATGGTAACGATGCTGATCAGTACAACGATTTCAATATTCAATAAACGGGTCAAAGTCTCTATTCAAATAAGTGCTCTTTCGGAAAAAAGCTTTCATTTTAGTTTGCCCTTTGTCGCCGCGATGGTCAAGCATCTTAGGTTTTACGTGGCACTGCAGGATGTGTGCGTCCGAATGACGCGTGATAACATCATCCTTGATGGATGCTCCGGTTAACGAACGTCGATTTGGCGAAGTTGTCCTCTGCGAACATTGCGGCCGCTCGACGGCTGCGGCTCGTCCTGGATGTTTTTATTGCGGACACGCTATCGCATCCGCGATCTTGGCGCCAGAAAAACCGGTGTTGAACCGGGCAGAAGGCTGGGAAAATGGCTTCAACGTGGTGGTTTGGACACTTGCCTCACGGAATGGAGACATCGAACGGGCGGCAGCTTTGTTGGACACGAGCACGGACGATCTATCCGCTGTTCTAAAGTTTGAAGGCCCAGTTCCCCTGTTTCGGTCGAGTGACGCTACGAACGCTGGATCGCTCGTAATTGAACTCGCTTCAATAGGGTTTCGCTGTGATCTCGTGGCGGATATTGAATTGAGATTACAACGGGCAAACACACGCCTGCGGAGGCTTGCGATCACTGATGGCAACATCCGTTTTGAAGATTTCAATACGGCCGAGATGACAGTCTTCGCCCTGTCCGAAGTTAGGCTCCTGGTCGCCGGAACAGTTCGAGAGACCCGTACTGAAACGTTTCAAAAGCGGGCAGTGTTCGGCGATGCCAAATCAGCGGATGAATCTGAGATCTCTGGTGATGGAGCCGTTATGGATATCTACTGTGACACGCAGGATATAGGCTTTCAGATCACTCCGGCAGGCTTTGATTTCTCATGCTTGGGCGCCGAAAAAGGACTAATGGCACGCGAGAACTGGGCAAGATTGATACGCATGCTCGGCGAAAAATTGCCGCGGTTAACGAAAGATCTGGAATATGACCTCTTGGCCAGCCACTTTGAACACACCTGGCCGACTGCAAGAAAGTCGGAAACAAAAGGACTCGTAAAAACGGGTTTTGGTAAACGGGCTTTCGGGCGGACAGAGTGGTCGAGCAACGCGGAACAGTTCCGAAGATATTCGCGGCTTCGTTGGCATCTTTATGAAAAATAAGCGTTGGGCACCCAAACCCGTAGACGCGGGGCAGTCAAAACCTCGCCGACCCGCTCCTGTTGAACCCAGCAGTTCCTCGGGCACTTCGAACGTGATCTTCGGGCTTCTGCCCGTGATCGAATCTCTTCGTGCTCAAAAGCGGCGCGTTGATCGCGTATTGATTGCCGACGGAGCTCGCGAATCGCGCATTGCCGACATAATCGGCCTCTGCCGCGAGCACGGTATCATTTGGAACAAAGTCCCGCGGGAATCGATTGCAAAGTACGTCGGCCAGGGTGCCAATCATCAGGGCGTCGTGGCATTCTCAGCAGCGGCGGACTATGTTTCCACGGATGAGATATTCGAAGCAAGTTCAGAACCCCCTTTGATCTTGATCCTCGACGGGGTTGAAGACCCGCGAAATCTCGGTGCGATCCTACGCGTCGCCGAATGTGCAGGAGCCGATGGCGTTGTGATACCCGAACGGCGGGCCGTCGGGCTGAATGAAACTGTTGCGAAATCCTCGGCCGGAGCGATCGAATACGTTAAGGTGGCCAAAACTGTCAATCTGAATCGTTTTATCGAGCAGGTCAAAGAAAATCGAGTCTGGGTGGTCGGAACGAGCCTTGAAGGTACGATGGACTATACCGAATGGGATTGGACCCAGCCAACCGCGGTGGTCCTGGGCGGCGAAGGCGGCGGACTGCATCGATTGGTCGCCGAAAATTGTGATGTATTGGTAAAAATTCCGATGTATGGAAAAATAGAGTCGCTGAACGTTTCGGTGGCCGCCGGCGTACTTCTATTTGAAGCCAGACGACAGCGTTCCATTACCAAAAACGGAGATTAGACGATGTTCTGCCCAAAATGCGGTAGCAAAAATCCTGAGAACGGCAAATTCTGCCGAAGCTGCGGTACAGACCTCGGCAATATCTCCACCGCCTTGAGTTCGCCCCGGACCGGTGCGGCATTGGTAGACAGTAAAAATAAGCCGATCAGCTGGGAAGGTGCGATAACCAAATTCGCCACTGGTATTGCCTTTCTCGCGATCGCTGTAGTTTTGGGCGTGACAAACATGGCGGGCGGCAGAGTTTGGTGGTTCTGGATGCTGATACCTGCATTTACAATGATGGGGACAGGGATCGCTCAATACATCCAGCTTCGTAAAGCGGAAGAGCGTCAGAAAGGCTTTTCGCCGTCCGTCGAGCAGCCAACCTTTCCGGCTAACGTGGGTGGCACACTGCCGCCCCAGAGCACGGATTTTGTTTCAGTCGAGTCTCGCTACAAGACAGGCGACCTGGTACCGGCAAGCGTTACAGACAACACGACGCGGCAGCTAGAATTGGATACTGAGGGCAAAACCATGACGTTGCCGAAGCAGTAGAGCTTGCCCCAGTTGATTCCAACCAAAAAAATCTTGTAGCACGGCGTTTCGTTGTGTTAGACTCTGTTTTGCGGTTCGTTCGTGAACCTTCAACCGCGTTGCCAAGTACAATCTACTTATTAAACTACCTTCGCTAGGTCCTTTCGGCCTCGATATCATCTGAAATGGCAGATACGCCTTTTATTTTGCAAGAACACCAGTTTCAACGGCTTAAATCCGTGTTGGAACGTTTGCGTGTTGAGTGCGCGGCTCGCGTAGTGTTTCTTATCGATCGCGATGGTCAGCCGATAGCCTTTCATGGCGAGATCGGCGACATGGACACCACGAGTTTTGCTTCGCTCGCCGCCGGCAACGTCGCAGCGACGAGTTCGATGGCGAAACTGATCGGCGAAGATACGTTTCCAAGCGTTTTCCACGAGGGCGAACGTGAGAGTATTTTTATCTCGATCATCGGGCGAAGCCTTCTTGTCGTCGTTTTCGACGAACGCTCAACGCTCAGCCTTGTAAAAATTCGCACCAAACGCGGCAGCTTTGAGGTCGCTGGTATTTTGGACGAAGCAACGGAAGACTCAGCAAATTTCCGCGTCAATCAGAATTCGTTCTTTTCCGAGATCACTGACGAGGATATTGATAGTTTGTTTAGCTGATCTTCGATCTTTGACCTTCGATCTTTGACCGAAATCGGCAAGATCGTACGGCCCAAAGATCAAAGATCAAAGATCAAAGATCATGACATTTATTAACTACGCATCACGAGAGATCAATTGCAAGATCGTCTACTACGGCCCCGGCCTGTGCGGTAAGACTACAAATCTGCAGTACATCTACGATTCGACCGCTCCGCAGGCTAAGGGAAAATTGATCTCGCTCGCGACCGAGACCGATCGAACGTTGTTCTTCGATTTTATGCCGCTTGAGCTGGGAACGGTTCGCGGATTTAAGACGCGTTTTCACCTCTATACCGTCCCGGGCCAGGTCTATTACGACGCCTCGCGAAAGCTAATCTTAAAAGGCGTCGACGGCGTGGTCTTCGTCGCCGACAGCCAGGAAGAGCGTATGGACGCGAACATCGAGTCGCTCTACAACCTCGAAGAAAATCTGTCGACCCAAGGCTACGACCTTAATAATCTGCCCTACGTCCTCCAACTAAACAAACGCGACCTGCCGAACGTCATCCCGGCCGATGAACTCGCCCAGGAGCTGCTCAAAAAGAACGAACCGGTCTACGAAGCCGTCGCGACCAATGGATCGGGTGTTTTCGACACCCTGAAAGCGGTCGCCAAGCAGGTCTTGACCGAGCTCAGGAAAGGGTAGGACGAAGGTCAGCCACAATTTAGGTTAAAAAAAGAAAAGACGTGAGAACCACAGAGTTCCCACGTCTTTTGCTTTCACAGCTTGCGCGACTTGTTTAGCAAAAAGCCGAAGAAACATCCTCGACCCTTTGACGCTGTCCCGGACTGAGCCGTCCAAGCGTGAATAGGAATTTCGGATGGGTCATTCCAGTACCGATGTATGTCCAGCGATTGGCCTGAACCTGCACGTCTATGAATTGCCCGCGCTCCTCATCGTTTAGTATGCGGCCTGTGGCGGTTTCGAAGGCCTCGAGATCGAACAGCGTTTGCTGCCGCCCGCCGTCATCGAGGATTCCCCCGATCGAGAGATAATCATCGACCCCTTTTTCAAGGATCTCGCTGCTGAGGCTCTCGGCCAGCGACTCGACCATTCGGGTATCAAGCTTCGCGTGCTGAGCCTCCTCGAGCCAGTGATTCTTGAGCAGGCTCTTAAACTGCGGGCATAGCTCCCGGTCATCGCGAATACTCTCGATGTAATGCCGCTGGGTCATCCATTCGATATGAAGAATGGCCAGAGCGATCCCGAGCGGGCCGTGTGCGAGCACGGCCTTTGCGACTTCTGACGGCGGCCCGATCACCTTGCATTCGGTTCCGAAGTTCTCCTGAAACTCGCGGCTGAATATCTTGAAAAGCTGAATGTGTTTCGCCTCTTCACCCGCGAACTGTAGGAATGCTCGTACACGATAGTCGTCCTTATCGAGCGACGGCCGGATGTGGTCGAGCACAAAAGGCAGGATGAACTCTTCGACGAGGCCGAAGATGTTCAGATAGGCATGTCCGCGGATCTGATTCAGCATCCGCTTTTCGTTCTCGTTCAGGAATGAAAGGGTCGAAACCCGAGCCAGCGATTCGGGCAGGAATGGCTTGGTGAAATCGAGTTTCTTCTCACCGCCGATGATGTCCTCGATCCGCCAGTTTACCTTATGAGCCGCAACGATCGTGTCGTAGTAGTCGTATTCGACCCGACCATTTGTCGTGTTTGTATCTATAACAGTTGCACCTAACATTATTTATTATTCCTCCATCTATAACCGGACTTGCCGGGTTGCTTAACTATGCGGAAGCGGGGTATTTATCCGCCACCGCGCTTATCCAGCCGCGCGCTTTGCGCAGCATCGGAAATATTGGCGGACAGTCGCCGACCTGGATCTGGCCCTGAATTTCGAAACCAAACCGTGTATAAAGCGAAATGTTTTTGGGATTCGTCGATTCCAAATAGGCCGGCAGCCCTTCCTCATCGCAACGGGCGAGGGCGTACCTCATCAGAGCCGATCCCACGCCTTTCCCCTGTGAGCAGACATCCACGCCGATCATCGGCAAATACCAATGCGGCTCCTTCGGATGGTGGATATCCATCTGTTCGAAAACCTCGAAGAGTTCGTCGAGCTTCGTATCCGGTACGGATCCTCGCGAAATTGCTTCTACTGCCTCCGAATCCGAATGAACTCCGGGGGGCAGCCAAAGTGCCACTCCGGCAAATCCTCCTGCACAGTAGGCCGAACCCTCCTCAAACGCCCCTCCCGCAAAGGCCTGTATGAACTGCGGAAACCACGTCAGATAGTCGGCCGCTTCAGGGTAGACCCAGCGTGCGACCGGGTCCGTACTGAAAGCCATCGTGACCGTTGCGATCGCTGATGATACGTCCGTCTGGCGTGCCCTAAAAATTCCCCCGGTACGATAATGGGGTATCGATATCTGTTCTTCTGTAACTGCTTCACTAAACATTGTTCAATGCTCCTCCGTAAAAAGAAGACGGAAAGTCCGGACGAAACCGGTCAAAGTTTTTTTCATTGACATCCGAGCGCTGTGCTAAAATCGAGGGAAATTTTCACTTGAATCGATCGAACGATGCCGCCAAATCCCGCTGAGATAACCCAACTCTTGCTGTTATGGAGAGAGGGCGAGTCTGCGGCTTTGGAGGAACTTTTGCCGCTTGTTCAGCGCGAGCTGAACCGGATCGCACGGAATTTTATCCGACGACAAAGCCCCGGCAACTCACTGCAGGCAACCGAACTCGTCAACGAGGCGTTCCTGCGTCTTGTTGATTCCGACAAGGTGAATTGGCAGGATCGGAATCATTTCTTTGCGATATCTGCTCAGCTAATGCGACGAGTTCTGGTAGATGTAGCTCGTCGAAGGAACAGTTTTAAACGCGGGGGCGATCGTGTTCAGGTAACGCTAAATGAAGACATTCGGATCGAAGAGTCAGATAAGACCGACGTCATTCTGCTTAGTGAGGCCCTCGAACGGCTCAGCGCTCTAAGCCCGCGTCAGGGCCAGATCGTCGAACTGCGATTCTTTGGCGGGCTAACAGAAGAACAGATCGCGGAGGTACTCGATGTCTCCGAACGAACCGTTCGCCGTGATTGGAGCGTTGCGCGTGCCTGGCTTTTTCGAGAACTGAATTCTGCACCATGACAGCCGAGGAATGGCAAAAGATCACCGAGTTGTACGAGGCCGCAAGCGACCTCGACGACGAAAGTCGCTCTGCATTCCTCGCAAAAGCTTGCGACGGAGATTCAGCAATGCGGCTAGAGGTCGAATCACTGCTCCTGGCAAACAGTCGGGCCGGTGACTTTATAACGGAACCTATAGTCGGCCTGTTTTCTGACGGAGATCCGGTCGAGCGGATCGAACCCGGAGTAGAGATCGGGCCGTACCGTGTCGTATCCGAGATCGGATCGGGCGGTATGGGCGAAGTGTTTCGGGCAACGGATTCCCGTCTCCACCGCGATGCCGCTCTCAAGACCCTGCCCTCGAGCTTTGCGTCGGAACCCTCATTTCGCAAGCGTTTTCAGAACGAGGCCCGGGTAACCGCGACCTTAAATCATCCCAACGTCGCGACCGTCTATTCGATAGAAGAATTTGGCGGAAAGGAGTTTATTGCCATGGAGTTCATCCAGGGCAAAACTCTTGACCAAGCGATCCCGCCGGGCGGCCTTGACCTAAAGACATTTCTAAAGTGGTTCACGGCGATCGTCGACGCACTCGATCATGCCCACACAAAAGGGGTCATACACCGAGATGTGAAGCCGGGAAACATAATGATCTCAGACACCGGCATTCCCAAAGTCCTGGACTTTGGCCTCGCCCGAATGGTGCCGCCGAAAGCCCTTCGCTCGGAAGCTAGCCTGGACATCACCGAACCCGGTCAGGTGATCGGTACTCCGTCCTACATGTCACCCGAACAGGCCGAAGGAAAAGAGATCGATCACCGGAGTGATATCTTCAGCCTCGGCGTGGTTATGTACGAGGCTCTAACGGGCCGCAAACCCTTTGCTGGTGACAGTAATGCCGAGATCGTTAGCAACTTGCTGAAGAATGAGCCAGTGGCGATATCGACGTTACGTTCAGACGTTCCACCTGAAATTTCGGGACTTGTGAGCCGCTGCCTTTCGAAATCAAGGGATAACCGACCGCAGAACCTAAAGGAGATCGTTGCCGTCCTGGATCATTTTTGGGCAAACGAACAGCGGAGTGTTTCTCTATCCGGCTCAGCACTCCGATTCTATCGAGAGTTCTCGACCCGTTCCCCGCTTCGCTGGGTTGCTGCGGCCGTCGCTGTTGTCTTACTTGCGGTAGGAGCCCGGTACTACTTCACGCCGGATAGCGGCCTTCAGTTCTCGGTTGACAAGCTGAGTCTTAGAAAGCTCTCGCAGACAAATAACGTTGTCTATGCCCACGTAATGCCCGATGGTAATTCGATCGCGTTTAATACGATCGAAGCCAATGAAATGCGTTCTCTGTGGGTTCGTCGCTTGGCCGATCGAAATGCCCTTCAACTCCTACCGCCGCAGCCCGTGCAGTTTTGGGGCGGACTGACTATCTCGCAGGACAGTAGTTCGATCTATTATATCGTCGCCGAACGAGCGGCTCGACACGGCGTTCTGCACCGCATATCGGCCTTGGGCGGCTTGCCGCGGAAAATGGTTGAGCAGGTCAACGACCTGGGTTCGTTGTCGCCCGACGGCAAGCGCCTTCTTCTTGTAAGATTTGGCGACAGCGGCAACCAGCTGATATCCGTTAATGCACTCGACGGCAGCGACGAACGCATCGTTCGATCGACCGGCCCTGATACTCACTACCGAGATCCTCACTTCTCTACCGATGGCCGCAGAATATTTGCGATCCGTTTTGATCGGGAAGCCGGAATCGAGTACTGGTCGTTGATCGAGATGTCGGCAGAAGGCGGCAGTGAAACTGTACTTTTGCCGCGCCAAAAGCCAAGGATCAGCGAGATCGCCGTTCTGGCAGACGGACAAAATCTCCTTCTCAATTCAACCGACCCGATCTCAAACCTGCCGCAGATATACACATTTTCGCTTAGAGACGGCACCCTTTCGAGACTCACCAACGACCTGAACTCATATTTCGGAATCAGCGTTGATGCTGCGGGCAGGCAGATCGTCACGTCCCAGCGGGACGATGTCATGAGGATCTGGGCTGGCGAGGTACCGGATTATGAAAACATGAAGCCCTTGACGCTCGAGACAAATGTATATTCTAAAGTCGGCTGGACACCTGATGGCCGTGTCGTTTTTGACGGGATAGACAACAATCGGCCGCATATCTATATCGCCGACCGCGAAAAACAGAACGTACAACAACTCACGCCAAATTCGTCTAGCGACGTTCACCCTCGGGTCACCTCGGACGGCAAATACATTGTTTTTATGTCGGACCGTACCGGAGAGAATCGGATCTGGCGGATCAACATCGATGGGAGCGATCCGCGAATGCTGTCGCCGGCCGACGGCGTAGCTCAAGGGCCGGAGATCTCGGGCGACGATCGGTGGGTGTATTTCTCATACTTAAGTGGTTCGGGAAGCACCTATGCCCGAGTGCCGATCGATGGCGGCGAAATAACTACTCTTAACCCGCGAAGTCTGCAATATTTTATTCCGTCGCCGGACGACAAACTTGTGGCGTTTACATTTGTCGACCCTCAGACAAATTCTCAGCCAAAGCTTGGTATCGCCCCCTTAGGTGCCGACGCCCCAGTTAAAGTTATTGACGCGTGGCCGACAAATACGCTCAAATGGTCGCTCGACGGCAAGAGTATTTTCTTTCGAGAGAGAGACGCGGGAGCGAACCCCTACGCTTCGCTTTGGCAGTACGACCTTTCGACCGATACACGGAAACTTGTATTCGACGTGACTCCCGAGGTGCTTCGGGATGTAGCCTGGTCGCCGGATGGCAAATTGGTGGCTGTGATCAGGGGGAAACTGGTGTCGGACGCGGTACTAATTTCAAACCTCGGTGCTTCAACGCCTACGCCATGACCCCGTCCAAACTCGCCTTCTGCGTAGGAGCACCATCGCCATCGCTTACCTAGGCGAGGTCTTTGCAGCCGCAGAAATAGAAAAGACGCGCGGACAGGAGAGTACGCACGTCTTTTCTTTTTTGGCACTCTCGCGGGCGAGTACTATTTTGGCATCAGTACACTGTCGACGACGTGGATCACGCCATTCGACTGCATTACGTCAGCGATCGTCACTTTTGACTTGCCGCCTTTCTCATCCGTCAGGATTACATCTTTGCCTTCGAGTGAAGCGGTCAGCGTTCCACCTGCGACGGTCTTGAAGGTCGCCTTTCCGTTGCCTGCTTCAATCGCCTTAACAATAGAAGCAGCGTCCTGCTTTCCGGCAACGACGTGGTAGGTCAGGATACCAGTTAAGGCCTTTTTGCTTTCCGGCTTCAGAAGCGTATCAAGCGTCGCCTTTGGAACCTTGTCAAAGGCTGCGTTGGTCGGAGCAAAAACGGTAAACGGCCCTGCACCTTTCAGCGTGTCGACGAGTTCGGCAGCCTTGACCGCTGTAACGAGAGTCGTGTGGTCCTTCGAATTTACAGCGTTGTCAATGATGTCCTTGGTCTTGAGCATCGGGGCTCCACCGACCGTCGGGTTGCCGTCAGTAGCAGGTGCCGTCGCGGTGTTGGCCGCCGGCGATGCGTTTGTAGCCATTGTATTGGCCGTGTTTGACCTCATTGCATTCCCGCTCGTATTCGCAGTATTGGTTGCCGGTGCACCGCAGCCCGCGAGGCCAACAGTCAGGCCGAGGCCCAAGGTAAGAATTGATATTGATTTCATGTTTAAGTCTCCCAAAGAAAAATTACCGATCGGCTCTCGCTAGCGAAATGCTCTTTCCCGTCCGTACAGAACTCTCAGCACGCACGATCCTCCGCTAATGATCACTTGTGCGTGTATTCGCTTTGAACCGCGTTTTAGATGCAAGAAAGTGGAATGTGTTAAATAGCCTTAGACCTGATGGTCAGAAGCAGGAGTACGAACGGAATATATTTCACGCATTT
>LNFM01000203.1_pt1 | contig 152854 bp, 147 predicted proteins | sample 596031 | NCBI WGS metagenome assembly LNFM01 (sample SAMN04254537, study PRJNA301005) | activated carbon metagenome | isolation source: dual media filters at the Ann Arbor, Michigan drinking water treatment plant | place: USA: Ann Arbor | reverse complement strand
ACCACCCTGTCAGCCCGGCGCATTCTACACAGCTTTCGCTGCTTTGCAACCCCTCTTTTTAAGCTAACTCATTGATTTAAAACGAGTTATCCGAAAAGTCCGCGCCGGAAGAGGTGCGCATTATAGGCACAGCAGAAATGCCGTCAAGGGTTTTATTCGGCCTACGGCAATTTCACGCTATATATATAGAAGGGCTGCGTCTTAAAGTGTTTAGAGCACACCTTGTAGGCGTAACTCGGCAATCACGGACGTTTCAAGGCCCAATACACGTTGCAAGACCGCGTCGGTGTGCTCACCCAGTAAAGGAGGCGCATACCGATGCTGCACGGGGGTGCCCGATAGCCTGATAGGGCTGGCGACTTGCGGCACGTTGTCAGCAAGGGGATGCGGCAGTTCGAGCTTAAGCCCTCGTGCTTTTACCTGAGGATCGCTGAAGACCTGGGCAAGGTCGTTGATTGGCCCACAGGGCACCCCCGCTTGTTCCAGCAACGACACCCACTCAGCGGTTGTCTTGAAGACCGTGACCTGACGGATCAAAGGGATAAGCTCGGCGCGATGGGCTACTCGCATCTGGTTGCTGCAGAAACGCGCATCGTCCGCCCACTCTGCACGTCCAGCGGCTACGCAGAAGCGACGGAACTGGCTGTCGTTGCCCACGGTGAGAATGAAATCGCCGTCGGCCGTGGGGAAATCTTGGTAGGGCACTATATTAGGGTGCGCATTTCCCAGGCGACGCGGTGCATTGCCAGTGGTTAAGTAGTTCATCGCCTGATTGGCCAGGCAGGCCACTTGTACGTCGAGCAGGGCCATGTCGATGTGCTGGCCTTCTCCGGTCTGCTCTCGACTGGCGAGCGCCGCAAGAATCGCAGAGGTTGCGTAAAGCCCGGTCAGAATATCCGTGAGCGCAACGCCAACCTTCACCGGCCCCGCCCCCTCCTCTGCCTCGGCTCGCCCTGTCAGGCTCATCAAACCGCCGAGCCCCTGGATCATGAAGTCGTACCCCGCGCGCTTGGCATAGGGGCCATCCTGGCCAAAGCCGGTAATCGAGCAGTAGATCAATCGCGGGTTGATTGCCTTTAGCGCCGCGTAATCCAGCCCATAAGCCGCCAAGCCTCCGACCTTGAAGTTCTCGATAAGCACGTCACTGCTGACGGCCAACTCCCTTATCAGGCGCTGGCCCTCTGCACAGGTGAAATCGACAGTGACTGACTGCTTGTTCCGGTTGGCCGCCAGGTAGTAAGCGGCCTCACTCGTATCGGCACCTGTCGCGCTCTTTAAGAAAGGAGGCCCCCAATGGCGGGTATCGTCGCCCACGCCAGGACGCTCCACCTTTATGACATCAGCCCCGAGATCGCCAAGAATCTGCCCGGCCCAAGGCCCGGCGAGAATACGAGACAGGTCGAGGACACGTATATGGGAGAGCGCACCGGGCATTGGAACCTCTTCAGGGGCTGCGAGAGATGACCTGCAGGCTCTACGTCGATGACGTGGAGCCTGTGACTATATAAAGGCTGCTTAAAAGAACGCCTGGATACCCGTCTGCGCGCGACCCAAGATCAGTGCGTGGACATCGTGGGTACCTTCATAGGTGTTCACCACCTCCAGGTTGACCAGATGGCGGGCCACACCAAATTCGTCGCTGATGCCGTTACCGCCGAGCATGTCACGGGCGAGACGCGCGACATCCAGGGCCTTGCCGCAGCTGTTGCGCTTCATGATCGAGGTGATTTCCACAGCAGCCGTGCCTTCGTCTTTCATACGGCCGAGGCGCAGGCAGCCTTGAAGGGCGAGCGTGATCTCGGTCTGCATGTCAGCAAGCTTCTTCTGGATCAACTGGTTAGCCGCGAGAGGGCGACCAAACTGCTGACGATCGAGGGTGTACTGGCGCGCGGTGTGCCAGCAGTACTCGGCAGCGCCCAGCGCACCCCAGCTGATGCCATAGCGAGCGGAGTTGAGGCAGGTGAACGGGCCTTTCAGGCCGCGCACATCCGGGAAGGCGTTTTCTTCTGGGCAGAACACGTTGTCCATCACGATTTCTCCGGTGATCGACGCGCGCAGGCCGACCTTGCCGTGAATCGCTGGGGTGCTCAGGCCTTGCCAGCCTTTTTCCAGCACAAAGCCGCGAATCTCGCCGGCATCGTCTTTGGCCCAGACCACGAAGACATCCGCGATTGGCGAGTTGGTGATCCACATCTTGCTACCCGTCAGGCGGTAGCCACCGTCGACCTTCTTCGCGCGGGTGATCATCGAGCCGGGGTCAGAGCCGTGATCCGGCTCGGTCAAGCCGAAGCAACCGATGTATTCGCCACTGGCCAGTTTCGGCAGGTACTTCTGCTTGGTCGCCTCGTTGCCGAACTCGAAGATCGGCACCATCACCAAAGATGACTGAACGCTCATCATCGAGCGGTAGCCGGAATCGATACGCTCCACTTCACGGGCGATCAAGCCGTAGCACACGTAGTTGAGACCACTGCCGCCGTACTCAGCAGGAATGGTGGCGCCGAGCAGGCCGGTATCGCCCATTTCACGGAAGATTTTCGGGTCGGTCTGCTCGTGGCGGAAGGCTTCGAGCACGCGCGGAGCCAGCTTGTCGGCCGAGAACTGCTGCGCGGTGTCGCGCACCATGCGCTCTTCTTCCGTCAGTTGCTGGTCAAGCAGCAGGGGGTCAATCCAATTGAAGTGTGCGTTAGCCATATCCGAACCTCATTATTCAGCCAGTCTGAGCACGGCCACTCGCGCCTGTGTGCTCTCGGGATTAGACGCATCCTAGGCCGCAAGCAGCCGCCTCACAACTGAGCATTTCTCAACCTATTGTGCGCTTTACGCACTTCAAGATAGCCTCAGACCCTCTTTATCGAACGCTTAATTGAGAGACCCGCACAGATGCGCCGAAAGATCCCCAGTACGGGCGCCTTGGTGGCCTTTGAAAGCGCCGCCCGCCACCAAAGCTTTACCAAGGCCGCTGACGAGCTGGCCCTTACCCAAAGCGCTGTCTGTCGGCAAATCGCTGGCCTGGAGGCATTTCTCAACGTGGAACTGTTTCGGCGCGCAAAACGTGGGGTGCAGTTGACCGAAGCCGGAATGGCGTATGCGCGGCGAGTGGCGACGCAGCTGGATGCTGTCGAGCGCGACACCTTGGCAGTAATGGGCCAACAGGGCGCCATGACCATTGAGCTGGCAGTGGTGCCGACATTCGGTACGCAATGGCTGCTGCCTCGACTCAAGCACTTCCAGACACTGCATCCGCAGGTCACGGTGAACCTGACCAACCGCACGCGTCCTTTTCTATTTGCCGATACCGACTTCGACGCCGCCATTTACTTCGGCGATGCGGACTGGCCGGGTACCGCCTCCTACCTGCTGATGCGCGAGAACCCGATGCCGGTGTGCAGCCCGGCCCTGCTGACAGGCACCCAACACCTCACCCTCGATCAGCTCGCCCACTTGCCGCTGCTGCAGCAGACGACGCGCCCTTATGCCTGGCGCCAGTGGTTCGCGGCACAGCACTACACCGCTGCACGTGACATGAGTGGCCCGCGCTACGAGTTGTTCTCAATGCTCGCGCAGGCCGCCTTGCACGAGATGGGCGTGGCGCTGATTCCGCCATTCCTGATCGAGCGGGAGCTAAATGACGGGCGGCTGGCCATTGCTCACCATCAGGCTTACCACAGCGACCGCGCGTACTACTTGATGATTCCCGAACGCAAAATCGAGTCTGTTGCCCTCAAGGCCTTTGCGACCTGGCTCACGGGCGAAGCAAAAAGCTATGCCACGGCCATGGGCTTGCAATGAGCATGGCCATCCAGGGTCTGTAGTCGCCTGCTCATAAAAACTACAGGAAGACCTGAGCCGCTCACCGTGCAGCGTTCAATTTATTGAACAGCAATCGCCCTGCAGCCTATGCGACGTGGGGCTGACGCCCAGTTTCCGACAGGGCAAACGCATGCTGATTGCTGAATATTCATGTCAGGGATAAGTAGCGACCCCTAATCCCGCTGAAAATCGCGTGCAGCCCACAGGGCTAAAGGCCTGTACCTAATTACATGAACTATCAGTCACCAGATGACTTGTAGTTATCATAACGTTTTACTCCAAAAACCATTGAAGCCCGAGTTCTTCGCCTGCAAAATGCCGCGCCTCGACCTGTTGGCTGTCAGCCCGGGCGGGTTTGTGCTGATCCCCCTCTGCCGGAGCGCCATCCGTAGCGTGCCGGTTCACTAAAAAGATCACGCAGGAGATTTCACGTGCACATCGGTGTTCCTTTCGAAACCCACACCGGCGAGACGCGGGTAGCCGCGACTCCCGAGACCCTTAAAAAGCTGATCGGCCAGGGCCATCAGGTCACGGTGCAATATGGTGCCGGCCTTAACGCCAGCATTACCGATGCGGCTTACAGCGCAGCAGGCGCCAGCCTCGGTGATGCCAGTGCGGTGTTTGCCGCGGACCTGGTGCTCAAGGTTGTCGCACCCAGCGATGAAGAGTTGGCACTGATGCGCAGCGGCACCGTACTGGTGGGCATGCTCAACCCGTTCAGCAACGAGACCATCGCGCGCATCAATGCCCGCGGTGTGACCGCCTTCGCCCTGGAAGCTGCGCCGCGCACGTCCCGCGCGCAGAGCCTGGACGTGCTCAGCTCGCAGGCCAACATCGCCGGCTACAAGGCTGTGCTGCTTGCCGCGCATCACTACCCGCGCTTTATGCCGATGTTGATGACCGCTGCCGGTACCGTGAAGGCCGCGCGTATTCTGATTCTCGGCGCCGGTGTAGCTGGCCTGCAGGCCATCGCCACGGCCAAGCGCCTGGGTGCGGTGATCGAGGCTTCAGACGTGCGTCCGGCGGTGAAGGAGCAGATTGAGTCGCTCGGCGCCAAGTTCGTCGACGTACCATTCGAGACCGATGAAGAGCGCGAATGCGCCCAAGGCGTGGGCGGCTATGCGCGGCCGATGCCGGCTTCGTGGATGGAGCGTCAGGCCAAGGCGGTGCATGAGCGCGCCAAGCAGGCTGATATCGTCATCACCACTGCACTGATTCCGGGCCGCAAGGCACCGACCCTGCTGCATGCCGCCACCGTGGCGGAAATGAAACCAGGCTCGGTGATCATCGACCTGGCTGCAGCACAAGGCGGCAACTGCCCGCTGACCGTCGCCGAGCAGGTGGTGGTTGAGCACGGCGTGACCATCGTCGGCCACAGCAACCTGGCGGCCCTGGTGCCGGCTGATGCGTCGGCGCTGTACGCACGCAACCTGCTGGACTTCCTCAAACTGGTCATCGACGGCGAAGGCAAGTTTCACCTCAACCTTGAAGACGACATCGTCGCCGCGTGCCTGATGTGCCGTGACGGCAACGTCGTGCGCACTAACGGCTAAGGGGAGCACCGCTCATGGATATGATTTCTGACGGCATCTACAACCTGATCATCTTCGTGCTGGCCATCTACGTGGGCTACCACGTGGTGTGGAACGTAACACCGGCCCTGCACACCCCGTTGATGGCGGTGACCAACGCGATTTCCGCGATCGTCATCGTCGGCGCCATGCTGGCCGCCGCGCTGACCGTAACCCCGCTGGGCAAGACCATGGGCACCCTGGCCGTGGCCCTAGCCGCGGTTAACGTGTTCGGGGGTTTCTTGGTCACCCGACGCATGCTGGAAATGTTCAAGAAGAAAGCGCCGAAGGCGCCTGTGGAGAAGCACTGACCATGAGCATGAACCTGATCACTGTTCTCTACCTCGTCGCCTCGATCTGCTTTATCCAGGCACTCAAGGGCCTTTCGCACCCGACCACATCGCGGCGCGGCAACCTGTTCGGCATGATCGGCATGGGGCTGGCGGTGCTCACCACCGTTGGCCTGATCTACAAGCTCGGTGCTGAGATTGCGACTCAGGGCATTGGCTACGTGATTGTCGGCCTGCTGGTCGGCGGTACCGTCGGCACCGTAATGGCCAAGCGCGTGGAAATGACCAAGATGCCGGAGCTGGTCGCCTTCATGCACAGCATGATCGGCCTGGCGGCAGTGTTTATCGCCATTGCCGCGGTGGTCGAGCCGCAGTCCCTGGGTATTGTTGCTGCGTTGGGCGATGCGATTCCCGCGGGTAACCGCCTGGAGCTGTTCCTCGGTGCGGCCATCGGTGCCATCACCTTCTCCGGTTCGGTGATCGCCTTCGGCAAGCTGTCGGGCAAGTACAAGTTCCGCCTGTTCCAGGGCGCACCGGTACAGTTCAAGGGCCAACACTGGATCAACCTGGCCATCGGCCTGGCGATTCTCGGTTTGGGTCTGGTGTACACCTTTACCGGTGATATCACCGCCTTCGCCATCCTGCTGGCCCTGGCGTTCGTCATTGGCGTGCTGATCATCATCCCGATCGGGGGCGCGGACATGCCGGTGGTGGTGTCGATGCTCAACAGCTACTCGGGCTGGGCAGCGGCCGGTATCGGCTTCTCGCTGAACAACTCGATGCTGATCATCGCAGGCTCGCTGGTGGGCTCAAGCGGTGCAATCCTGTCGTACATCATGTGCAAGGCGATGAACCGTTCGTTCTTCAACGTCATCCTCGGCGGTTTCGGTGGCGCGGCAGATGCCGGCGGTCCAGCCGGTGCTCAGGAAGCACGTCCGGTTAAATCCGGCTCGAGCGACGACGCGGCCTTCCTGCTGACCAACGCGGACACCGTGATCATCGTCCCGGGCTACGGCCTGGCAGTGGCTCGTGCCCAGCACGCGCTGATGGAGCTGGCTGAGAAGCTGACCCACCGTGGCGTGACCGTGAAGTACGCGATCCACCCGGTTGCCGGGCGGATGCCAGGCCACATGAACGTACTGCTGGCCGAGGCCGAAGTGCCTTACGAGCAAGTGTTCGAAATGGACGACATCAACTCCGAATTCGGCCAGGCCGACGTGGTGCTGGTGCTCGGTGCCAACGACGTGGTCAACCCAGCGGCGAAGAATGATCCGAAGTCGCCGATTGCCGGTATGCCGATCCTCGAGGCCTACAAAGCCAAGACGGTGATCGTTAACAAGCGCTCGATGGCCAGCGGCTACGCCGGCCTGGATAACGAACTCTTCTACATGGACAAGACCATGATGGTCTTCGGCGATGCCAAAAAGGTCATCGAAGACATGGTCAAAGCGGTTGAGTAACACCTGCTGAATGAACAAAACCCGGCCTCGCGCCGGGTTTTTTCTGCCTGGCAGATCCGCCGGGTAGACGGGTCGATACGCAGAAAAAACTGAATAACAGGTCAAGAACCACAACCGATCAATTCACAACTGTACTGCAAGCAAAACACTGCCCAGGTACGTATCAGCAGTGGAAAACCCTAATTGCGGGCATTTGACGGCAGCTGTCACTTAGTACCCGTACAGCTGTGCTTAAAAAAGCCAAAACAGTTACAAAGCAAACTATCTATTTACACGGTTATAACCACCAGCTGTGGCTACTGTACGGGCGCCAGGCAATGGACAATAGCGCCATCACACACGCAACGTACCGCCACAAGCGGAAGGAAGTCACCATGGAACGTACCCTCAGTTCCGATCTGCTGTTCCAGTCCACCGAAAGCCGCCCAGCCAGCGCTCTGCCGCTGCGCGCACTGGCTACCCTGCTGCTGTGGCAGCGCCGCATTGTCAGCCGTCGCCAACTCGCGCGCCTGGATGCTCGCCTACTGGCTGACGCCGGCATCAGCGAAGCCCAGCGCCAAACTGAGTTGAGCCGCCCGTTCTGGCGCTAAGCCTGCGGGTCGTGCTGCCTTGAGAAACCCGCTGTCATAGTCTGCCAGCGGGTTTCTGCATTTATATCTGCCAGAATTCCTGTACCGTCAGCAGCGCTCGGCACCTGTGCATGTAGATCACAGGCCGCCCGCCGAGTGTCTCGAGTCGCGGCCCTACCCTTACAGGATATCGATATGAACGTACGCGTTTTCGCTGCTGCCACTCTGCTGTCGCTCGCCAGCACAGCGCACGCCACCAGCTTCGTCGTCACCACCGATGCGGTCGTCGGCGCACTCGCTGCAAGCGTCGAAGCCACCTCGGATGCCAGCTCCTCGCTGCGCGACAGCAAAGTGATCCTCGCCGCCCGTGATGATGCCGCCAGCTTCGTCGCCACCGCTGGCGAACTGCGCGGCGCGCGCCTTGAGGCTGCGTTGCGCCACTTACGCAGCACCGTGCCCAGCGTAGCCACTGCCAGTGACCTGCAGTTGGCCCAGGCAATCGTCAGCCTCTGAGCCGCAAACGCGCAACGTAACCCGCCGCGCATAACTGGTCGCCCGCCGCGCATTCCGCTAGCCTTGCGCCAGCGCGCAGCGTGTGACGCCTTGCCGGAACTGCCGCGTAGTTTTTCCGTCCAACCCTGACTTTTGCATTTGGAGTTCGTACATGCACCGTTCATTGCTCGCTGCCACGGCCGCCCTCGCCCTTATGGCCGGCAGCGTCCAGGCACAGACACTGGTCGCCACCAGCAACATCATTGTGCGTGCCATCGACCGCACCATTAATTTCAGCTCGGACACCACCACCTCCATCCGCGACTCCAAGGTCGTGCTGGCCGCTCGTGATGACGCCGCCAGCTTCGTGGCCAGCCAGGGCGACATCCGTGGTGCGCAACTGGAAGCGGCCCTGCTGGCGATTCGCGCCGACGTCCCCGAAGCCCGCCAGGCTTCTGACCTGGTGCTGGCTGAAGCCATACTCGCGCTGTGAGATTCGCCCGTGCCTGGCTGCTGCTGACCACGCTGTGCCTGAGCAGCGTCAGCCAGGCCGCCCTGCAGTTGCAGCTCGACAGTGATTCGCTGACTGCAGCGCAGCGTCAAGCCAGCCAAACGCTGCTCGATGAAGCCATGGCTGCGCTGCCGCCGCGCTTTATCAGCCAGCTGGACCGTAGCGTCGCGGTGCGCTGGCGTGATTTACCCGAGAACATCTACGGGCAAGCCGGCCGCTTTACCGGCGTTGACTTGAATGCCGGCTTGCTTGACGCGCTCACTGACGGCAGTGCTGCGCACACCCAGACACAACGCACCCACGGCACCGTGCGCCAGGAACTGCTGGCTACGCTGCTGCACGAACTGACCCACCTCTATGATCGCGGCCGCTACTGGCCGACGGCACAGCAACAGGCACAGCAGCGCTGCCGCCAGCGCGCCAGCAGCCTGGGTGATGTCGGCCTACCGGAGGATTGCCGCGGTCAGACCTCGCGACGCTTTACCCTCAGCGACGACCCGCGCCTGCTTGACCTGGCCGGCTGGCCGCAACAGGTCGGCCGCCGCGGCGCGCGCGAACGGACCAACCATCAGGTCGCGCGCACGCCTGATCCCTACGAGCTGAGCAACCCGCGCGAGTTCGTCGCGGTGAACATGGAGTACTTCCTCCTCGACCCAAGCTATGCCTGCCGCCGACCCTCACTGGCGCGCTACCTGAGCGAACACTTCGGCAGCGCCGACACACCCTGGCAGCCGGCGCAACGCGCAGCGTGCGCCGAAGGCTATGCCTACCTCAATGCCGGCCGGGATTTTGCCCGCTCCCCCCTGGGCAGCATCGACCCCGAACGCGTGTACCAGGTCGACTACCTGCTGGCCGAGGCCAACCAGGCTTGGGCCAGCCGCTGGGGCCACAGCATGCTGCGCCTGGTTATCTGCGCGCCGGGGCGCCCACGCGGGCCGGACTGCCGGCTCGATCTGGACGAGCACCTGGTGCTGTCCTACCGCGCCTTCGTCGGCGATGTGCAGCTGTCCAGTTGGGATGGTTTGACCGGCGCCTACCCGTCACGCCTGTTCGTCCTGCCGCTGGAACAAGTGATCGAGGAATACACCAAGGTCGAGCTGCGCAGCCTGGCGTCCATCCCCCTGACCCTGGACCGGCCGCAACTTGAACAGCTGGTGGCCCGCGCCGCTGAGCAGCACTGGAGTTACGACGGCGACTATTTCTTCGTCTCCAACAACTGCGCCGTGGAAACCTTGAAACTGTTGCGCAGTGGCAGTCAGCACCCGCAGTTGCAAGCCCTCGACAGCATCCTGCCCAACGGCCTGCTCGACAGCCTGGCAGCCCGTGGCCTGGCCGACCGCAGCGTGCTCGATAACGCCGCCGAAGCCCGGCGTCTGGGCTATCGCTTCGACTCCTTCCGCGACCGTTACGAAGCCATGTTCAAGGTGCTCAGCCAGCGCCTGCCGATCCCGCAAACCAGCGTCGACAGTTGGCTTGACCAGCCCGCCAGCGCACGCCTGCCCTGGTTCGCCCAGGCGGATCTGCGTGCCAGTGCGGCCCTGCTGTTACTTGAACAGGCGGCGATGCGTCGGCAACTGCTGCTCGCCCAGGATGAGCTGAAGCGCCGCTACCTGACCGACCGCGCCGCCCAGGACCCAACCCTGAACAAAGCCGGCGGCGCGCTGGAGCAGATTCTTGCCAACAGCGGCTTCCTCAGCCGCCCGGCGGAACTGCTCGAAGGCGGCTACGGCTTGCCGCAAACCGCCGAGTGGCAACGCCTAGAGCACGAAAGCCAGGTGCGCCAACAACAGCTGCGCCAGCTCAACGACGACCTCGACCTGGAAGTTCGCAGCCTGTTGGAGCCCCAGCGCCTCGCCGAGCTGGAAGCCAGCGAAGCCAACCTGGCTGCGCTCGGCGACCACCTGCGCGCCCTGCATAAGGCCAGTGGTGGGGTGCAGTTGCCCTGATCGGCGGCGAGATACTCGCTGCGTTTAAGCGCTCGGCGAACACGAAATCCGGATTACGCTGCGCTAATCCATGCCCGTGGGAGGGGCCAGGCGGCGCTCAGCTCTTGCCGCGGCGCTTTCAAGATCTATCGCGAATAAATTCGCTCCTACAGAGAGCGACAGATGATTCGTGTTACGACACTAGTCGATCACTTCCTGCTGCTCTTGCGGCAGATGATCGTCCAAGTCGAGCCAGGGCAGGCGACTTTGCACCCAGATATGCCGGTCCGGTACCGCGCGTTCTGGCTCATCAAGGGTGGCCACCGTCACGTCCAGTGTCTCTGGACTAAGGGTCGTGGTGAGCGCCAGGTGTGCGCCGCAGATCGGGCAGAAGTAGCGCGTACAGGTCGCGGACGAGGCATAGGCCTGGGGCGTACCACGCAGCCACTGAAAGGCTGTAGCCGGCACGGTGATCCAGGTGGTGACAATGCCGCCGGTGCTACGCCGGCAAATGCTGCAGTGGCAGTGCGCGATGTCCTGCAAGGGCGCCGCGAAGCGGTAACGCAAGGCGCCACAGTGGCAACCGCCATCATGCTGATCAGTCATGCAACCTCCCGAGTCTGGTTACACCAACCTTGCACCCAGGCCGGGCGCTGCGCAAGATAGCCGCCTACCACCACCGGGGGCTCCCGTGATTGATCTGCTGCTGGCCTTGTGGCCATTGTTTGCCCTGATTGTGGCCGGCTACTACCTGCGCCGCTGGGCCTTCCCCAACGAAGCGTTCTGGCCCGGTGCCGAGCGCATCAACTATTTCATCCTGTTCCCGGCGCTGCTGTTTTCCAGCCTGGCCCGCGCCCCGCTGGACAACCCGGCGCTGCCGCGTCTGGCCCTGGCCGTGATGCTGGGGCTGGGCATCGCCTGGCTGGCGCTGTTGCTGGTGCGCCGCCTAAGGGGCTGGCCGGCGGGGCGCTTCGGCGCATTTAGCCAGGGGATTTTGCGTTTCAACACCTATCTGGGGCTCGCAGCGGTCGGCAGTCTGTTCGGCCAGGAGGGGTTAACCCTGGCCGCGCTGATGCTGGCGCTGATGGTGCCGACGGTAAACGTGCTGTCGGTCTGGTCGTTGACCGCCGAGCGCGGCGTCAGCGCGCGCAGCCTGCTGCTGCCGATCATCAAAAATCCGCTGATTCTCGCCTGCCTGGGCGGTGCGCTGGTCAACCTCAGCGGCATCGGCCTGCCCGGCGGCACGGATCGCCTGCTTGGCCTACTCGCCGCCGCCAGCCTGCCCTTGGGCTTGCTGTGCGTGGGTGCGGCATTGAAGCCGGAGGAGCTCGGCGGCGAAGTGCCGGCGCTGGCCTGGAACAGCGTCCTGCGCCTGCTCGCCATGCCATTGCTCGCCTGGGGCGTGGCCTGGGCGCTGCAGTTGCCGCCCATGGAAAGCGTGGTGCTGGTGCTGTTCTTCGCCCTGCCCACCGCGCCCACGGCTTACGTGCTGACGCGCCAGTTGGGCGGTGACAGCCAACTGATGGCGGGCATCATTACCCTGCAAACCCTGCTGGCGGCGGCCAGCCTGGCGCTGATTCTGCTGCTGGTACAAGCCGCTTAGCGCGAAGTCTGGCGGGCTATCCACGATAGCCCGCGCTCGCCCATTACCCCCCCAACACACCCCGTAACAATAATTACGCAGCGACAGCTTGCTGAAAGCTTGCCCCTCTAGTGTGCGCACAACGCCGGCACTCGACCGGTATGCCGATGCTCCGCCTCGGCCAATCCCGATAACAACAACATGGTGATTGTCATGCGCTTCGCAAACCGTTGTGCCGCCCCTGTGCCTGCTCTCCAACCGCTGATGGCCTCGCGCTGATCCCCCAGCCCACGCCGCGCTTTCTGGAGACTGCTCCCATGCTGACGTTCCTTGGCTTTGCCATGGTCATGACCTTTATGTACCTGATCATGAGCAAGCGCCTTTCCGCGCTGATTGCCTTGATCATCGTGCCCATCGTCTTCGCCTTGATCGGGGGTTTTGCCGCCGGCATCGGCCCGATGATGCTCGAAGGCATCGGCAAGCTTGCCCCCACGGGGGTGATGCTGATGTTCGCCATCCTCTATTTCGCCCTGATGATCGACTCCGGTTTGTTCGACCCTGCCGTGCGCAAGATCCTCAAGCTGGTCAAGGGTGACCCGTTGAAGGTCTCAGTGGGCACAGCTGCCCTAGCATTGATCGTGTCGCTCGACGGTGACGGCGCCACCACCTACATGATCTGCGTGGCCGCCATGCTGCCGCTCTATAGCCGCCTGGGCATGAGCCCACTGATCATGGCCGGGTTGATCATCCTTGCCGGCGGGATCATGAACATGACGCCCTGGGGTGGCCCGACCGCGCGTGCGGCCAGCGCGCTGCATGTCGACCCCTCGGACATCTTCGTGCCGATGATCCCGGCCATGATCGCCGGCTGCATGGCCCTGTTCGCCGTCGCCTGGGTCTATGGCAAACGCGAGCGGGCACGCCTGGGCGTGCTGCAGTTGCCGGATGACCCGGCCAGCCACGACGATATCAGTGTTTCGCAGTTCCCCGAGGCACGGCGGCCCAAGCTGCTGTGGATCAACGGGGCGCTGACCGCGACCTTGATGGCCACGCTGATCGCCGGCCTGCTGCCGCTGCCTGTGCTGTTCATGATCGCCTTCAGCATCGCCATGGTGATCAACTACCCCTGCCTGCAGCAGCAGAAAGAGCGCATCGCGGCCCACGCCGGTAACGTTTTGGCGGTGGTCGGGCTAATCTTCGCCGCCGGCATCTTTACCGGCATTCTCTCCGGTACCGGCATGGTCGAGGCCATGTCCAAAAGCCTGCTGGCGGTCATCCCGCCGGAGCTTGGCCCTTACATGGCGGTGATCACTGCCGTGGTCAGCATGCCGTTCACCTTCTTCATGTCCAACGACGCCTTCTACTACGGTGTGCTGCCTGTGTTGACCGAAGCGGCCAGCCACTACGGCATCAGCCCGGTGGAAATGGCGCGGGCCTCCATCGTCGGACAGCCGGTGCACCTGCTCAGCCCCCTAGTGCCCTCTACCTACCTGCTGGTGGGCCTGGCGAAAATCGAGTTCGGCGACCATCAGCGCTTCACATTGAAGTGGGCGATCGCGATCTGCCTGTGTATTCTGCTCGCCGCTTTGTTACTGGGTGTGTTTCCGCTGTTTGGCCACCCCTAAGCCACGCCTGAACACTATTTAAGAGGCCGGCAGCGCGCCGGCTTCTGCGCGTCATCAATCACAACGCACTATCAGCGAGGAAACCGCATCATGGAGTGGCTGAGCAGCCCGGAAATCTGGGTCGCCTTCTTGACCCTGACCGCCCTAGAAATTGTCCTGGGCATCGACAACATCATCATGATCGCCATCCTGGTGGGGCGCATGCCGCCGCATATGCAGGCGCGCACGCGCTTCTTCGGCTTGGCTCTGGCGATGGTCACGCGTATCGGCCTGTTGCTGTCGATCAGCTGGATCATGCAACTGACCAACGACCTGTTCCATGTGCTGGGCCAAGGCATCTCCGGGCGCGACCTGATTCTGTTCTTCGGCGGGCTGTTCCTGCTGTGGAAGAGCAGCAGCGAGATCTACCACGGCCTCGAAGGTGAAGACGAAAGCGAGCAGAGCGCAACAGGCGCAGCCGGGCGTCACTTCATCGGCACCATCATCCAGATCGCCATCATCGACATCGTCTTCTCCCTGGACTCGGTGATCACCGCCGTGGGCATGGTTGACCATGTGCCGGTGATGGTCGCGGCGATCATCGTCGCCGTACTGGTGATGATGCTGGCTGCCGGCACCATCAGCGATTTCATCGACAAACACCCGTCGCTGAAAATGCTCGCGCTGTCGTTCCTCATCGTGGTCGGCACCGTGCTGATCGCCGAAGCCTTCGACGTGCACGTGCCCAAGGGCTACGTCTACTTCGCCATGGCCTTCTCGCTGGCGGTCGAAGCGATCAACATCAAGATGCGCACCGCGCGCCGCAACAAGGACGATGTTGAACCGGTCAAACTGCGCAAGGATGTGCCGGGGCAGTAACATATCCGGCGTACAACAACGGGGCCTGCGGGCCCCGTTGTCGTTTCTGCGTGGTCAGAACAGGCTTAGTTGATCCTGCGCCGACACAGGCGGCGGAATCACAGGAGGCGTGGTCGCAGCCTGCGCCAAACGCTCAGCCAACCCGGCCGCGCGCTCGGCACGTGTGGCCACGGCATCGGCCAGGCGTGCCGGCAAGGCCCAGACCTCGACCAGCTGCTTGGCGCGGGTAATCCCGGTGTAGAGCAGGCTGCGGCTGAGCAACGGGCTGGGTTGCTCGGGCAGCACCAGCAGCACCTCACGAAACTCCGAGCCCTGGCTTTTGTGCACGGTCATGGCAAAAGCCGTGTCGTGGCTGGGCAGGCGCGCCGGAGCGAAGGGTCGATAGCCATCTTCACCCTCGAAGAACACCCGCAAGCCGTACTCGGTGTGCAGGCACAGGCCGACGTCACCATTGAACAGACCCAGGGCGTAATCGTTTTGCCGCACCATCACCGGCCGGCCGATGTACCAGCGCTCGCGGCTGGCCACCTGACTGCGCCGCTTGATCCGCGCCTCCAGGGCCTCGTTGATCCCGGCCACACCCCAGGCGCCTTCGCGTTGCGCCGTCAGCGCACGAAAACCATTGAAGGCGGCAAAGGCGGCCTGCGGATCACCGGCTTTGGCTGCATCGAGAAAGGCGCCGTAGCCATTATCCAGGCGGTCGAGCAGGTCGGCCGGCGTGGGCTGGGCATTCCAGCGCAGGTCGCTGCGCGCCTCCTTGAGCAGTCGCTGGGTGCCGGCGGCGTCGCCTGCGTTGATCCGCCGCGCCAGCTCGCCGATGCCGCTGTCGCCGGCAAAGCGGTGGCTGTGGCTGAGCAGCACCACGGCATCGCCCAGGCGCGAGGTCGGCGCACTGACGGGCACGGCCTGGCCGGTCAGGCGCTGCAACTGGGCGGCGGCCTCGGCATCAAAGCCGCGGCCTTCACAGAGTTCGGCGAATACCGCGCCGGCCTCCACGGCGGCCAGTTGGTCCTTGTCGCCGAGCAGGATCAGCCGCGCGGTCGGCGGCAAGGCATCGACCAGCTTGGCCATCAGCGCCAGGTCAACCATCGAGGCTTCATCCACCACCAGCACGTCCAGCGCCAGCGGGTTGCCGGCGTGATGGCGCACCTGAGGACTGTCGCCCCGGCTGCCAAGCAGGCGATGCAGGGTGCGCGCCTCCTCGGGCAGCGCGGCCTTGATCGCCTCGCTCACCGGCAGGCTGGCCTTGGCCGCGCGAATCGCTTCGGCCATGCGCGCGGCGGCCTTGCCGGTGGGCGCAGCCAGGCCGATGGCCAAAGGTGTGTCAGCCTGTTCCAGCAACGCGGCGAGCAGGCGCACCACGGTGGTGGTTTTGCCGGTGCCGGGGCCGCCGGAGATCACCGCCAGGCGTCGCCGAACCGCCTGAGCGGCGGCTAAACGCTGCCAGTCTGGTTGCTGCTGGTTGAAGGCGAACAGCCGGGTCAGGCTGTCGCTCAGGCGGACCTCATCGACCTGCGGCCGGTCGGCTGCGCGCGCCAGCAGTTGCGCCGCCAGTTGCCGCTCGTAAGCCTGGTAGCGCGCCAGGTACAAGCGCCCATGATCAAGCAGCAGCGGCGCGAAACCGCCATCTTCAGCGACCAGCGGCGAGGCCAATAATTGCGCCTGCCAGGCGTCCAACGCCGGCAGCGCGAAGGGCAACTCCGGCCAGGGCCGGCGCCCAGCCAGGCGTGCCAGGGGCAGGCACACATCGCCCTGCTCCAGCGCCGCGCAGACCAGCGCCGCCGAAGCCAGCACCAGCGGCGAGGCCCCAGGGTCGAGGCGCTGCAGGCTGCCGACCAGGGCGCGCTCCAGCGGGCCGAGCGGCAGATCGGCAACCGTCATACATGCCCCCAGTAGGGTGCGCCGCGCGCACCGGGATCGAGAGTGTCGGTGGTGCGCACGGCGCACCCTACGAAGCACATCTGCTTTCTGCTCATACGCTGCCCTCAAACAGCGCATCCAGCGCGTTCAACAACTCATCGCCAGGGCGCGAGAAGTACACCCCGGCCGTGGGCATGCCGCGCAAAAACAGGTAATAGGCGCCGCCCAACTGGCTGCCATCGAAGTCGACCAGACGCTGGCGTAAAAAGCGCCGCAGCGCCACCAGGTAGATCAGGTACTGCAGGTAATAGTGTTCGGCGGCCAGGGCCTGTTCCAGCCGCTGGCCGCCGTAGTAGCTAACATCCGGGCCGAGCCAGTTGGACTTGTAGTCGGCGATGTACCAGCGCCCCTGGTGCTCAAAGGTGAGGTCGATAAAGCCCTTGAGAAAGCCCTTCAACTGATCGAACTCCAGGCGTGCGGCGGCGTTGCGCATTGGCTCGGTCAAACCATGAGCCGGATCGCAGAGAATCGCCCGCAGGTGCTGTACGTCGAGGCCGGCCACCGGGAAGGTGAAGCCCAGTTCGGGCAGGCGCCGCGCGCCGCGCAGGCCAGCCAGGGTCAGGCCTTGACCATCGAGGTCGCTGTCGAGCACCTGCTGCAAGTGCTGCTGGGCGATGGCTGTCCAGTCGCTGCTGATGCCATGGCTACTCAGGGCCGGCTCGACCAGCTCGGCCAATGGCGCCTTGTCGCGTGCCCAGTCTTCGAGAATCGCATGCAGGCAGGTACCGGCCCGCGCGCCACGGGGAAAGGCGAAAAAGCCGCTGCCAGGTTCGCTGGCTGCCGGTATCACCAGGCCGTCGCGGTCTGGCGCCTCAATGTGCATGCCGGCGGCCAGGCCGGAGAAGCTGCCGATGCGCCAGGCGCTGTGCAGGCTGCGTTGCAGGCTGGCCAGAGGCTCGGGCGCTGGGGCGCGTTGCTCACCGCTGGCGCTGGCCTCGTCCTGACGCAGCGCCTGCACGGCCATCTGCCCCTGGCTGCGACTGACCAGTTGCTCGATTTCGCCACGTAGCCCTTGGGGGCTGAGGCTTTGCAGGTGGCCGCCGAGTTCACTCAGAGCGTCCGCGCCGGGCAGCGCGCGGCCGTGCAGCAGCCAGGCCAGGGCACTGCTGTGCAGGCCGCTGTCGGCCAGGCTGCCGTCCTTTTTCGGTTTGCAGTCCACCGGGCCCCAGTGCAGCCAGAGGCGATCGCGGGCGCGGGTCAGAGCGACATAGGCCAGGCGCAGCTTTTCCGCAAAGCGTTCATGCCGCGCGCGCTCACGGTGCAGGTCGAACTGCTCACCGCCGAGGTCGAGCAACGGCGTGCCGTCGTCGGCGTGGCAACTGATGTCCTCAAACTGACGCAGCAGGGCGCCGTCCCACAGGTAGGGGCAGAACACCAGCGGGTACTCCAGGCCCTTGGAGGTGTGGATGGTGACGATCTGCACCCGCTCGGCATCGCTCTCGAGGCGCAGCAGCGCGTCTTCACCATGGCTCTCGGCGCTGCGTTGGGCGTTGAACCAGCTCAGCAGTTGCTCCAGACCGGGGCGCTGCAGGCTCTCGCTTTGCAGCAGCTCGGCCAGGTGCAGCAGGTTGGTCAGACGGCGCTCGCCATCCACCAGCGCCAGCAGCCGCTGCGCCACCTGCTGCTCGTCGAGCCAGGCGCGGAAGGCGCGCATAAAGCCGTGCTGCTGCCACAGTTGGTGGTAACGCTCGGCCGCTTCACGCTCGGCGTCCCAGGCCTGGGCGTTGTCCGTGCAGGCGGCGAGATCCGCTGCGCTGCGCCCGAGCAAGCGGCTGGCCAGGGCATAGCGCAGGGCACCTTCGCGGCCCGGCTCGGCGTAGGCGGCCAGCACCGCAGCCAGCTCCGCCGCCTCCTCGCTGTGCCAGACGTTTTCCTTGCCACGGCGCACGCTGGGCACACCGCGCGCGGCCAACTCGGCGGCGACCTCGGCGGCCTGACGGTGGCTGGCCACGAGCACGGCAATGTCGCCGCCCTTGAGCGGTATGCGCGCACCATCAGCGACGAAGTAAGCCTCTCCTCGGCTGCTGGCCACCAGCAGGGCGGCGATGCGCCGAGCGGTATCGGGTGCGACCAGGCTGCCGGCCTCGCCCTTGCCCAGGTAGTCGTCGCCCAGCCAGACCAGCGCCAGGGGCGCGTCCGTTTCATCCGCCACTGCGGGCAGCACAAGCTGTGCACGGAGCTTGGTGCTGGCGCCCACCGGCGGGTAGTCCAGACCCGGCTCGGCGAACGGCATCGGCCGGTCGAACACCTGGTTGAGCGCGGCGATCAGCTCCGGCGTGGAGCGGTGGTTGGTGGCCAGGCTGTATTGCCGCGCCGCCTCGTTGCGGGCCTTGAGGTAGGTGGCCAGGTCGGCACCGCGAAAAGCATAGATCGCCTGCTTGGGGTCGCCGACAAAACACAGGTCGCCGGCCTGCGCGTAGATGCGCTGGAACACCTGGTACTGCACCGGGTCGGTATCCTGGAACTCGTCGATCAGCGCCACCGGGTACTGCGCACGCAAGGTCGCGGCCAGGTGCTCGCCCGCCTCGCCCTGCAGCGCCTGCTGCAGACGGTTGAGCAGGTCATCGAAGGCCAGTAGGCGCTGGGCGGCCTTGCGCGCTGGCAGTTGCGCATCGAGCTGGCCGATCAGCCGCACCTGCAGGTCGATCAACCGTTGCTCGGCCTCGGGCTGCGCCGCATCCAGTGCATCGCAGAGCCCTTGCAGCGCATCGGCCAGCGGACTGTCCGGGACAGTACTGCCCTTTTTGCAGGCCTTGTTCAGGCCCTCACGGGACAGCCGGCGGTAGGCGTCGGTCTTGCCGAACAGCGCTGCAGCGTCGCTGAAATAACCGTGTAACTCGACCTGCCAGGCGCTCAGTTTGGCGACATCGACCATGTTGCTTTTGAAGCCGTCGAACGCCTTGAGCTGTTCCAGCCAGGCGCTGCTGTCGCGCTGCCAGAAGCTCTGAGCGTGTTGCCAGGCCGCACGCAGCGCGCCCAGGTCGGTGCGCGCGCCAGGTTGCGGCTCGATGCGCAGGTAGGGCTTGCCGAGGTGATTGCGCAGACGCTGGCGCAGGCTCTGCGGGGTGATCTTCTGCTGCACCAGAAACGCCGCCCACTCAGGCTCAGCACTGGCCAGCTCGTGACGCCAGAGGTCGGCGAGCAGCGCGTCGATGATCTCGCGGTCGTCATGGGTCAGCTCGTTATCGAAATCGCCGCCGGCCTCGAACGCCGCATCCTGCAACGCACGTTGGCAAAAACCGTGAATGGTGAAGATCGCCGCCTCATCAAAGCCGTGCACCGCCAGCAACAGCCGGCGGTGGCTGGCCGGGTCCGGGTACTGGGCATGCAGCTCATTGAGCAATGCATCGTCGCCTGGCCCCTGTTCATAGACCGCCAGCAACTCGGCCAAGCGCAGGCGAATGCGCTCGCGCAGCTCCGCCGTAGCCGCCGTGGTAAAGGTGACCACCAGGATCTGCCCGACACTCAGCTGCTTTTCCAGCAGCAAGCGAGCGTAGAGCGCGGTCAGGGTCCAGGTCTTGCCGGTGCCGGCGCTGGCTTCGATGAGCGTGCGACCGGTAAAGCTGTCGTGCAGCAGGTTCAAGGCGGCGGTGCTCATGCGTCTTCCTCATCGCTGCCTTGCAGCGCATCCAGGGCCGGGCCGTAGAGCTGTTCGGCCAGCGCCTCGAAGCGTGCGTCGAGCGGCTCGCGGTCGCGCCAGGCCAGGGCGTTCCAGGGGTCCTGGCTTTCGCCGGCCATAAAGTCGTTGCCCTGCCACATCACCCGCGCCTCGCTGCGCGCGGCGTCGATCGACTCTTTGCGACCGGGGTGGCGCCATTTGTGGGCGAAGCCGTGGCTGCATTTGGCGAACAGCGGCAGCGGTTCGCACAGCGCCTGCTGGTAGGCGTGCAGCCAGGGTTCGAGCAACGCGCGGGCGTCGGCCAGGGGGCCGAGGCGCCATTCGCTTTTCGGCGAGAGCAGACGGCTGTCGCGGGCGATACCTGGGGTGGCGGCGCAGTTGAGCAGCAGGTGGCGCAGCCAGAACGGCGCCAGCTCCCAGGCGCCGAGGTCGCGCAGGCGGTAATCGAACAGGCCTTCGGCGGTGACGCCCTCCAGCCAGCCGTGGATGCGCACACCGGCCAGTTCGAGGTCGACCAGCAGCGGCTGCGCCGCCTCCGCCGGGCGCTCGTCGAGCAGGGTCGGCGCGAACGCGCGGATCGGCCCGCGGATGCGCCCCCAGTACGCCTGGCCCAGCTCGCCGACCGGCAGCCAGCCAGACGCGGCAGCCACCGCGCGCTCCTGCTGCTCGCTCCAGCCCTGCTCGACGGCTTGCAGGGCCAACTGGCGCAGGCCGTGCTGACGAGTCCACTCGACGCTGAACGGCTCGTCGCCGGCCAGGGCTTCATCGACCTCGGCCAGGCGCAGGCCGAGGCGCTGCTCCAGCAGGAAGCGCGCTGGGTGTTTGAAACAGTGGATGAGCTGGCTCGGTTCCAGGGTCAGCAGCTCATCATCGGCGCTCGCCAGCACGCCGGCAAAGGGCACGGGAGCGGCCACCGGCTCGCTCAGGCGCTGGGCGGCGCGGTGCCAGGAGCCGGCAAAGCCTAAGTGCTGGCCACCGGCGAAGTTACCGGGGGCGAAGGGTTGCAGCGGATGTTCGACGGTCAGCTGCACGCTGGCGCGCGAGGCATCGGCGCAGATCGCAGTCAGGTCGATCACGTCGAGCAGTTCGCTGACCAGCACCGAGGGCGGCAGCACCGCGTTGCTGCGCGGGTCGCGGCCGACGTAGCTGAGGTACAGGCCGCTGCGCGCCGACAGCAGAATTTCCAGCAGCAGGTAGCGGTCGTCCAGGCGCCGGGCGCGGTCGCCACGCCGTGGTTTGTGGCTGATCAGGTCGAAGCCGGCGGAAGGCGTGCGCCGTGGCAGGGCGCCGTCATCCAGGCCGAGCAGGCAGACCTGGCGAAACGGCAGGCTGCGCATCGGCACCATGGTGCAGAAGGTCACCGCGCCGGTGAGAAACCCCGAGGCGGCGCTGCCTTGCTCCAGGGCCGTAGTCAGTTGCTGGCGCACCAGCGCCAGCTCGATCGGCCGCTCGATGCCGGCGGCCAGGCCCTGCTCTTGCAGCGCGGCGCAGGCCTTGGCCAGCAGCAACAGGGTGTCGCCGGCTTCGCGTTCATCAAACAACTGGTCGATCAGCTGTTGCAGGCTCTGCGCCCACTCCGCCAGCGGCCGCGGTCGTTGCAGGCTCTGGGCCAGGCTGGCCAGGCGCTCGACGAAAGCGACCAGGCGCCCGAGCAATTGCGCGCGGCCACCTTCCAGCGCATCCAGCGGCCAGCTGGCGCCGAGCAAGGGTACCTGGTCGCCGGCCAGCTGTGGCGGCGCGGCAAAGCCCAGCAACAGGCGGTCGAGACCCTGGCGCCAGGTGAAGGCGTCGTCCGCCGGCAGGCCAAGCTGGCTGCGGTGCGCGGCGTCGCGGCCCCAACGCACGCCGGCGTCGCGCAGCCAATCGCGCAGCAGCGGCAGGTCTTCGGCCTCGATGCCGGCGCGGCGCGCCAGGGCCGGCTGCTCCAGCCAGGTCAGCAGCTCTTCGGCGGTAAAGCGGCTGTCGGGCAGTGCCAGCAGGCCAAGGAAGGCTTCAAGCAGCGGGATTTCCGCGCGCAGGCTGCGGTCGGCCAGGCTGAAGGGGATGCGCGGCGCCGAGCTGCGCGGGGCGAACACGGCCTCGATATAGGGCGCATAGCGCTCGATATCCGGAGTCAGCACCACCACTTGGTCGGGCGTCAGGGTCGGGTCGGCGGCGAAGCGGGCGAGCAACTGGTCGTGGAGGATTTCCACTTCACGCAACGGCGAGTGGGCGATGTGCAGCTCCAGCGAGCGGTCGTCCGCACGCAGCTGCAGGCGCTCGTCGGGCCGCCGTGTGTGCAGGCGCAGGATGTCGTTTTGCAGGGCCTGGAGCAGGCTGCCGTCATGCAGCGCATCGTCCTCGGAGTACAAGCCGATCTCCTGGCTACCCTCGGCCGAGGCCAGGCTGAACAGGCTGTCAAAAAAATCCCGGCCCTGCTTGCCGAGGCTGGCGAGCAGCGGGTGGCCGACGTCCAAATACCAGTCGTCTGGGCTCAGCTCGGGCTGGCGTGCCAGCTCGCGAATATCGCGGATGTCACCCCAGGCCTCGCGGCACGGGTTGAGGGCGAAGAGAAACACCTCGGTGTGCCGCGCCAGGCCTTCGAGCACCCGCAGGTGGTGGCTGGGCAAGCTGCTGATGCCGAACACCACGAGCCGCTCGGGCAGGCCGCTGATGGGCGTGGCGTCATGCAGGCGGCGCAGCAGATCTTCCAGCAGGCGCGCGCGGTGCGGGTGGCCGTCGCGGGTCAGCTCGCGCCAGAGCAGGGCTTGCCAGGCTTCGTCCGCGCCGAGGTCGAGCAGCTCGTTGCGCTCCCAGGCGGCCAGCCAGTCGTCGCGGTACAGCAGGTATTGGTCGAACACGTCGGCGATTTTCAGCGCCAGCGACAGCCGTCGGCGCTCATCACCACCGTCGAGGTAATGCGCCAAACGTGGGGTTTCGGCGAGGCGCTGCGGCTCGCACAGCCAGTCGTACAGGCGCCAGGCCAAAGTGCTGGGGGCGAAGGCCGACTGCTCAGGCAACTGGCCCAGGGCCAGGCGCGACAAATCCCAGACAAAGCGCGCCGGCAGCTGCACCTCCAATTGCATGGCAATGCCCTGCTTGCGCGCCAGCTCCAGGGTCAGCCAACGTCCCATGCCCTGGCTGGGTACCACCACCAGCGCCGGGGCGAACGGCTCGCGCAGCGGCTGGGCGAGCAGCGTGGTGGCCAGCTCGCCAAGGGTTTCCAGATCAGGGGCATGGTAGAGGGTGAGCATCGGTGGCGGGGCGTCCGTGACGGGTAGCGAGGCAAGCGCCTAGGGTACCCAGTCTGGCAGGCCACGGCGACAGGCCATGTCGCTTGCACGGCCAGCGCCCGCCGCTCAAGCTTACGCGGGCTGGTAATTCAGCGAACGCTTGCTCGACTCAGGCAATAAACGCCCTAAACGACACAGGGCAGCCGAAGCTGCCCTGTGTCGTGATCCTGCCGTGTTACGCGGTGGCGAGGCTGGCGCGCGGCTGGCGCCGGCGCTGCAACCAGACCACCAGGGCGAACAGCGCGAAACCAGGCAGCCACATCAGCTCCTTGGTCCAGCGGTCTGTCGGCGCGCGCAGCTGGAGAATCTCCTGATCGAACTCCAGACCGGCTTCGGCCGCCGGGCTGCCGAAGGTCACGCTGTCGACCAGCAGCTTGCCGCTTTCCACGTAGGTCAACAGGCCGAGCTTCTCCAGGCGCTCCTCACCACTGTCGCCATCCGGCACGGCGAGCAGCAGGGAGAATTCGCGGGGGTCGCCCACCGCATTTTCGCCCATCACGCGCAAGCGCAGCTGGCTGCCGTCGTCGATCTCACTCAGGGCCTGGGTCAGCTCGGTCGGGGCAATGTCGCGGTAGGGGTCGTGCAGCATGTCCATCCAGAAGCCTGGGCGGAACAGGGTGAAGGCCACCAACAGCAGCACGGCGCTTTCGTACCAGCGGCTGCGCACCAGGAAGTAACCCTGGGTGGCCGCGGCGAAAATCAGCATGGCGATGGTCGCCACAATGAAGATCAGCACGCCATGCCAGAAGTCCACGTCGATCAACAGCAGGTCAGTGTTGAAGATAAACAGGAACGGCAGCACCGCAGTGCGCAGGCTGTAGAAGAACGCCACGATGCCGGTCTTGATCGGGTCGCCCTTGGACACCGCCGCAGCGGCGAACGAGGCCAGACCTACAGGCGGCGTCACGTCGGCCATGATGCCGAAGTAGAAGACGAACAGATGGACCGCGATCAGCGGCACGATCAGGCCGTTCTGCTGACCGAGGGTGACCACCACCGGTGCCAGCAGGCTGGACACCACAATGTAGTTGGCGGTGGTCGGCAAGCCCATACCGAGGATCAGGCTGAAGACTGCGATCAGCACCAGCATCAGCAGCAGGTTGCCCATCGACAGCAGCTCGACCAGGTCAGCCAGTACCAGGCCAACGCCGGTTTGCGACACCGCACCGACGATGATCCCGGCCGCCGCCGTGGCGATACCGATACCGATCATGTTGCGCGCGCCGGCAATCAGGCCTTCGCGCAGGTCGATCACGCCGTCCTTGAAAGTGCCGTGCTCATGGCTGCCATCGGTGCGCATCCAGCTCAGCAACGGACGCTGAGTCAGCAGGATGATGATCAGCATCACGCTGCCCCAGAAGGCTGACAGGCCGGGCGACAGGCGCTCGATCATCAGGCACCAGACCAGCACCACCACTGGCAACAAGAAGTGCAGGCCGGAGAGCAGCACCGCGCGGGTCTTGGGCAGGGTTTCTAGGGGCGCGTTAGGGTCTTCTTCCGGCAGCGGCGGAACGCTGGCCGCGACCTTGAGCAGCGCCAGGTAGACCACAGCCAGGATCAGCCCGATGCCCGGCAGGGCGAAGTCACCCAGTGCCGGCTTGAGCCAACCCAGGCCGTAATACACCACCAGGGAAATCCCGGAGATCAGCGCGGCGCCGAACGCGAAGCCCGTCAGGCGACGCAGCCAGGGCTTGGGCTGATGCCCGCCGATGGGCTGCAGACCGAGCTTGAGCGCTTCCAGGTGGACGATATACAGCAGCGCAATATAGGAAATCGCCGCCGGCAGGAACGCATGCTTGATGATCTCGACATAGGGCATGCCGATGTATTCGACCATCAGGAATGCGGCCGCACCCATCACCGGTGGCATGATCTGGCCGTTGACCGAGGCGGCCACTTCCACTGCGCCAGCCTTCTCGGACGAAAACCCGGTGCGCTTCATCATCGGGATGGTGAAGGTGCCGGTGGTCACCACGTTGGCAATCGAGGAGCCGGAAATCATCCCGGTCAGGCCCGAGGCGAGCACCGCGGCCTTGGCCGGGCCACCGCGAAAGTGCCCGAGCATGCTGAACGCCAACTGTATGAAATAGTGCCCGGCACCGGCGCGCTCAAGCAGCGCACCGAACAGCACGAAGAGAAACACGAAGCTGGTGGACACGCCCAGGGCAATACCGAACACACCTTCGGTGGTGATCCACTGGTGGTTGGCCATGGCGTTGAAGCTCACCCCGCGATGGGCGAGCAGGCCCGGCATGTAGGGGCCGGCCAGGCTGTAGGCGATGAACAGCAGGGCGATGATCGCCAGGGGCGGGCCAAGGGCGCGGCGGGTGGCTTCGAGCAGCAGCGGAATACCGATGCAGGCGGTGACCAAGTCTGCCGTGGTCAGGCTACCCGGACGCAACGCGAGCTGCTGGTAGCAGACAAACAGGTAGGCGGCGCTGGCCGCAGCGGTGAGGCCCAGGGCGATATCGAGCAGCGGCACGCGATCGCGCGGCGAGCTGCGCAACGCTGGGTAGGCGAGAAACGCCAGCAGCAGCGCAAAGGCCAAGTGAATGGCGCGGGTTTCGGTGTCGTTGAGCACACCAAAACCGAAAACAAAGGGCAACGGCGAAGCAATCCACAACTGGAACAGCGACCAGAGCAGGGCCAGGCCGGTGATCACCAGGGCCATCGGGCCGAGCGGGCTGCGTGCACCGACATCCTGGGCGATCAGTTCTTCGGTGGACAGTGGCTTGTCATGCATGGGATGGAACCTGCATTCGAGTAATCGGAAAACGGCAAAACCCGCGGCCTTACGGCACGCGGGCTTGATTCAAGCGTAGGTCATGGACCTGGAGTCGGCCTGGCAGTGCCGAGGCCGATTCGACTTACAGCCAGCCACGTTCCTTGTAGTAACGCGCCGCGCCTTCATGCAGCGGAGCGGTCAGGCCGACCTTGATCATGTCCTCTTCCTTCAGGTCAGCAAATGCAGGGTGCAGACGCTTGAAGCGGTCGAGGTTGTCGAATACAGACTTGACCAGTTGGTAGACCACTTCCGGGTCAGCGCTGGCGGAGGTGGAGAGCACAGCCTTGCCGCCAATCGACGGAGTCGGTGCATCGTTGCCTTTGTACAGGCCACCTGGGATGTCGGCTTTGGTGTAGTAGCTCTTCTCAGCCAGCAGCTTGTCGATGTCAGCGCCGGTTACCGGCACCAGCACCGCGTCGGTGGTGGTGGTGGCTTCCTGGATGGCACCGTTGGGATGACCAACGAAGTAGGTCATCGCATCGATGTTGTTGTCACCCAGAGCAGACGCCTGCTCGGCGGGCTTGAGCTCGGCAGCCAGGGCGAACGCGGAGCGGTCCCAGCCTTTGACAGCCATGATTTCTTCGAGGGTATCGCGCTGGCCCGAACCCGGGTTGCCGATGTTGACGCGCTTACCTTTGAGGTCGTCGAAGCTGGCGATATTGGCCGAACGACGGGCGAGGATGGTGAACACCTCGCTCTGCAGCGAGAAGACCGCACGAATGTCGCTCATCGCGCCTTCGGCGGCGAACGGTGCCACGCCATTGAGCGCTTTGTACTGATGGTCGGACTGCATGATGCCGAAGTTGAATTCGCCACTGCGGATGCCATTGACGTTGGCCACGCCGCCGCCGCTGGCCGGGGCGTTGCACTTGATGCCGTGCTCAGCCGAGGCACGGTTGACGAAACGGCAGATGGACTGCCCGGCCACGTAATAAACGCCGGTCTGACCGCCGGTGCCAATGGTGACGAACTTATCTTCGGCCTGTGCTGCGCCACTCAGGGTGATACCCGCGAGAGCAGCCGACAGGGCCCATGCCAAGGATTTGCCTTTCATGGGAAGTTTCCTTTTCTGGTTGTTGTTGATCCGCACGCACCTCGTGGGCCACGCGCGGAGGCGTGAAAGTCTAACCGCTCGGAGCGGGTTTGCGTGCTTCAGCGCCAGAAAAGCCGCCGTACGGAATGTAACCGGCCGTGGCAGGCACGGCGCCAACCGCGTGCTAGAGCGGGCCACGGATGATTAACCACGCGCGACAACCTGCAAGGCGCAGCCTGTGCGAGCGCCGAATGGCAGCCGCGCGGTGCAGCCGATGCAGTATCCTGCGCGCCGCCATTGATTGATCCGCGAGAGCCTCTTGAGCGCCCTGAGCCACTGCAAACATATCGTCCTGCGCCTGATCGCGCTGATCCAGCGCTACCCCGGTACGGTCGCGGTGTTCGGCTTCGTTTCCGGCGTCGGCAGCTTTTTGCTGGTTGACCGGCAAGCCGAACTGGCGCGGGTGGTGGCGACGGTGATGCTGGTGAGCTGGCTCTGGCTGATCCTGGAGAATGTGCTGCGCGAGCGCATCGCTGCCTGGTTCGGCTTCGAGCTGCCACCGCCGCTGCTGCGCTATGCGACGCAGATGATCCACCAGGAAAGCCTGTTCTTCGTCCTGCCATTCTTCTTTATCACCACCACCTGGAACAGCGGCCAGTTGCTGTTCAGCGGCCTGCTCGCCGGCGCGGCGCTGGTGTCGATCATCGACCCGCTGTATTACCGCTGGCTGGCACCCCGGCGCTGGCTGTACCTGGCGTACCACACCCTGGCGCTGTTCGCCGTGCTGCTTACGGCGCTGCCGATCATCCTCAAGCTGACTACGCCGCAGAGTTATCAGCTGGCCCTGGGTGCGGCGGTGCTGCTGTCGTTCCCCAGTCTGCTCGGCCTGATCACCGTGCGCCGCTGGTGGCGTGGGCTGCTGTTGGTCGGCTTGACCCTGGCCCTGGGCGCCGGCGGCTGGCTGGCGCGCGCCTGGGTGCCCCCAGCGACCCTGTGGCTGACGGAAGTGGCGGTCACAACGCAGTTCGACAACGCCAATCGCTCACCCGGCGAAGGCTTGCAGCAGGTCAGCAGCGAGGCACTGCGCAGCACGGGGCTATTCGCTTACACCGCGATCAACGCCCCGCGCGGTCTCGATGAGCGGATTTACCACGTCTGGCGGCACAACGGCGAGGAAGTGGACCGGATCGCCCTGGACATCCACGGCGGGCGCAAGAACGGCTACCGCGCCTGGACCCACAAACAGAACTTCCCCGCTGACCCGGCCGGGCGCTGGCAAGTGCAGGTGCTCACCGAGGCCGGGCAGATGATTGGCGTGCTGCGCTTCAAGGTCGATTGAGGCGCTACAGACGAAAGCGCCGGGTCAGCAGCGCAAGGTCATGCCCCAGGGTCTGCAGGGCATGGGTCGACTGCGCGATACCCTGCTGAGCAGCGGTGTTTTCTTCGACGATCTGCGCCACCCGCTCAACGTTCAACGCCACCTCGTCACTGGCTGCGCGTTGCTCCTTGAGCGACAGTGCGATGCCCCCTGCAGCGGATTGGCTGTCGTGCATGGCATGCTTGATGCGCGCCATCGCCTCACCCACCTGCCCCACCAGGTGCAGGCCTGAGCCGACCCGCTCACGCCCACTGGCCATGCTCTCGCGGGCGGTGCCCATGCCAGCCTGGATCGCCGAGACCAAGCCGACAATTTCGGTGGTCGACTGCGCGGTACGCGCCGCCAGGCTGCGCACCTCATCGGCGACCACTGCGAACCCGCGGCCCTGGTCACCCGCCCGTGCGGCTTCAATGGCCGCGTTGAGGGCCAACAGGTTGGTCTGCTCGGCGATCCCGCGAATCACCCCGACGATGGTGGTGATGTTGGCCGACTGGGTTGCCAGCGCATCGATGTCGCTCGCACTGCGCGCCACCAGATGAGCCACTTGCTCGATCTCGCGCAATGCTTCGCCCATCACCTGCATTCCCGCCTCACTGGCATCGCCGGCCACCTGCGCCGTGCTGTCAGCCTGCTGCGCGCTGTCGGCAATGTGGCCGATGCTCACGGACAGCTGCTCAACAGCGGCAGCCATGCTGGACGCGATAACCGCTTGCTGGTTAGCGCCATTGAGTACCTGATCGGCTGACGTGGCCAACTGCAGGGCGGCTGTTTCGATCTGCTCACTGCCGTCGCTGATCTGATGAATCATGCCGTGCAGGTTTCCGCGCATGGTCTCCACCGATTGCAGCACGCCCACTGCGGGCCCTGCCATAACCATGGGGCTCAACTGGCCCTCGGCGATCAGCCGCGCACGGCGCTCTAGCTCGGCGGGCTCGGCACCCAACTGCCGGAGTAGCTGACGGCTTATCCACCAGGCGAGCCCCGCGCCGCCCAGTAGCGTCAGCAGCACCACGCCGAACACCAGCAGGCGATTGAAATCGTAAGTGGCCTGGCCTTGCTCATACTGACGGCGCGCTTCGTCCAGTTGCACGTTGATCAATTCGGAGAACAGGCCGGACAGTGGGTCGATGAGCCCATAGAGCTCATCACGGACAAACGCATCGAGGGCCGCTTGGTTGTTTTCGCGCAGGCTGGCTTTGAGTCGGCCAAGGGGTTCGCGGGACGCCTGCATGAGCGGCGTGATACGCGCAATCAAACGCTGCTCATCGGCAATCAGGTGGGTGGCGAGGTAGGCCTGCCAGACATGCTCAATCTGCGACTCGGCTGCTTCGATTTCACGCAGCCCTTCAGCGAGGCTGAAGTTGCCGTTGCGGGCCTTGTGGCTGGCGTCAACGACTTGCACGGCATACAGGTCGGCGATCACTTTTAGATCACGCAGCGGCACCACACGGTCGAGGTAAACGGTATTGAGGCCGGCCACTGTACTCTTGAGCCCGAACAAACCGATTACACCGATGACCAGACTCCCCAGCAGCATGGCCAGAGCCAAGCCGATCAAACGCGCACGTACCGAACCTGCACCCATACGCCAGAACCTTTTTTTAGTGTTGTGTCCAGCATAGCCATCGGCAGCCCGCTCGGCGGCTTTAGGGCGTTGCCGATTACGGGTTCCAGCGAGTGCTTAGGCGAAGAACCAGTAACACACGGTAATGGCCGCCACCACGCCGGCAAACTCGGCCAGCAGGGCGCAGCCCACCGCATGCCGTGCGCGCTGGATGCCGACCGCGCCGAAGTACACGGCCAGCACGTAGAACGTGGTTTCGGTACTGCCCTGAATGGTCGCGGCGATCAGCGCCGGAAAGCTGTCGACGCCTTGGGTCTGCATGGTCTCGATCAGCATGGCGCGCGCCGCGCTGCCGGAGAATGGCTTGACCAGCGCGGTGGGCAGCGCATCGACAAAGCGCGTATCCCAACCGCCCCACTCCACCAGCCAGCGGATGCCATCCAGGCCAAATTCCAGCGCGCCGGAGGCACGCAATACGCCGACCGCACAGAGCATCGCCACCAGGTACGGCAGCAGGCTCTTGGCAACATCGAAGCCCTCACGCGCGCCCTCGATAAATTGCTCGTAGACCGGCACACGCTTTATCGCGCCCAGCAGCAAAAACAGCAGGATGATGCCGAACAGGGTGAGGTTGCCGAGCAGCGAGGACAGCGCACCGAGGGCCGTGGCCGACAGGCCAGCGAGCAAGGCCATGAAGGCGCCCAGCGCCAGCGCGCCGGGGATCATATAAGCCAGCACCACCGGGTCCCACAGGCGCAGGCGCTGCATCAGCGCCACCGACAGCAAACCGACCAGGGTCGAGGCGCTGGTCGCCAGCAAAATGGGCAGGAACACCAGGGTTGGATCCGGCGCACCTTGCTGGGCGCGGTACATAAAAATGGTCACCGGCAGCAGGGTCAGGGAGGACGCGTTGAGCACCAGAAAGAGAATCTGCGCGTTACTTGCCGTGGTGCTGCTGGGGTTGAGCTCCTGCAGCGCGCGCATCGCCTTGAGGCCAATGGGCGTGGCCGCGTTGTCCAGGCCCAGGCCATTGGCGGCGAAGTTCATGGTAATCAGCCCGAGCGCGGGATGGCCCCGTGGCACTTCGGGCATCAGCCGTGCGAACAGCGGCCCGAGCGCACGCGCCAGGGCATTCACCAGGCCAGCTTGCTCGGCGATACGCAGCAAGCCCATCCACAGGGTCAGGGTGCCGAACAGCAGCACCATCACCTCGACGGACAGCTTGGCCATGGCGAACAGGCTTTCCACCATGGCGGCGAATACCGTCGGATCATCACCCAGCAGCCAGCGGGAAACGCCGGCCACCGCCGCCACGATAAAAAAACTCAGCCACAGGCCGTTGAGCATGCATCACCTCCAGTCAATGCCGGGATGATAACGCGCCAGAGGCAGGCAGGGGTCACGCCACGAGGTGGCAGGGTTGAACGGGGCGTTGCAGGTGGGCAGCTGCCAACTCACTCAACGCGCTTAAGCGCGGCATGAGCAGACTATTCATCGACCTGCGTAGTGGACCTGAGGGATCAGGCCCACTACGCACGTCAGTACCAATTCGGGTCGAGCTTGAGCTGCTCGTCAAGGATCGCCTGCTGGGTTTCATCGGGCTCGCCGATCCAGCGTTTATCCGCGTGTTGGCTGGGCGACTTGTCCGCTGGCAAGCCGGCGGGCACCTGCACATAAAGTGCGTAGGCACGGTCTTTGTCCCAGGTAAACGCAACATACAGGCGTTTGTCGCAGCGCTCGGTTTCGCATAACTGGCCAACCAGATAACGGTCGCCGTCATCTTCCACCGCACGCATCGGCGTCGCGACGCCGCTGAGGTTGAGCACCCACTCAGGCAGGCGACTCTCGTGCTCAACCAAGGTCTGCCAGGTCTCCCGATAGTCGGCGTCACTGGAGAGCAATTCGTTGAGTTGAAACTGCGCATCGGTGTCTGCCAGGGCAGGCAGTGACGCTGCCAGCAGCATGCCACCCAATAAAGACTTGTGTAGGGTCATGCCAATCTCCTTGTGCCAATCCGCAGAGCGCCCCTAAGGACGCTGCGTGATGCCCGCCCGCGCGTGCCTACTGGCACGCATCGGGCGCTCAGGCCGCTCTAACCGCGTGGTCGACGACCCATGATGAACGACACAACGAACATCACCAGAAAGACGACGAAGAGGATTTTGGCGATACCTGTAGCTGTACCGGCAATACCACCGAAGCCCAGAACAGCAGCAATGATGGCGATGATCAGAAACGTAATAGCCCAACTCAACATGGTGTATCTCCTTTTTCAATGTAGGGGGTGTTGCGGTGAAACAGGGTGCAAGGGTTCAGCCCGGTAACGCGTCGCTGCGCCACCCATCGCCCGTGCCCGACTCGGGCTCATTCGGACGCGCATCGTCTAGATCATTGAGGTAGTGGCTCTCGCACAAGGCGTTGCCCATCAGCAACGCGCTGCCGAGCATGCCCAGTAGGACAGTGGCCAGCGCTGCGAGTAGAACGATGAACATCAACATCGCGGCGGCTCCTCAAAAAATCCAGGTCGGCGGGGCGGGACGGGTTGTGGCGTCAGTCGAAACCATGCGCGCCACAGGCCGGCTGTTTGCATCGGCGGTCATTGACCAGTGCTGCGCAGGGGCTACGGCCGAAGGCTTGAATGCGTTGCCTGCAGGCGCATTGCCGAGCAACACGGCGAGCGCAGCGGCGGTAATCAGTCCATTGCCCAGCAGCAGTGCGTACATATGCTGACGTTTCATCCTGAATCCTCCTGCCGCTTGAAAAGGGTGCAGCGCTCACGACGGTCGTGGCCTGCTAATGGGAGGGATATTGCAGCCGGCATGCCAACCGTAAAAAATAAAAATATCGTTTTAAATCAATAGCTTATTAATTCAAAAAAATAAGCCGGACGGCATCCTGCACGATCACCCGTTTTTCTCTCGGGCGTTTTGCACGACGCGCACGCCGGTGATTGCAGCTCAGGGCGAGCAAGACAGCCGAGCAAAGCCTTGCAGAAAATATTCGTGCAACTTGCACGAAGGTTTCTGGACTAAACTCTGCAACCACTTCGGAGCCCTTAGATGCACGCAGTCGAACAATGCAGCGGACGCATTCTGCTGGTCGATGACGAACCCGCCATCCTTCGTACCTTCCGCTACTGCCTGGAAGATCAGGGTTATCAGGTCGCCACCGCCAACAGTGCAGCCCAGGCGGACAACCTCTTGCAGCGCCAGGTCTTCGACCTGTGCTTTCTCGATTTACGCCTCGGTGAGGACAGTGGTCTGGACGTCCTCGCGCAGATGCGTTTGCAGGCGCCCTGGATGCGCGTGGTCATCGTCACCGCCCACTCGGCCGTGGACACGGCGGTAGATGCCATGCAGATCGGCGCGGCCGACTACCTGGTTAAACCGTGCAGCCCCGACCAGCTGCGCCTCGCGGCAGCCAAGCAGCTTGAAGTGCGCGCCCTCGCGGCGCGGCTCGAAGCGCTCGAAGGCGAGGTGCGCAACGTCAAGGACGCCCTCGACTCCCACAGCCCGGCGATGATGGCCGTGCTGGAGACGGCTCGTCAGGTCGCCAGCACCGACGCTAACATCCTCATTCTCGGCGAGTCGGGCACCGGTAAAGGTGAGCTGGCACGCGCCATCCATGGCTGGAGCCAGCGCGCGAAGAAGTCCTGTGTCACCATCAACTGCCCCTCGCTGACCGCCGAATTAATGGAAAGCGAGCTGTTTGGCCACAGCCGCGGCGCGTTCACCGGCGCCAGCGAAAGCACCTTGGGGCGGGTCAATCAGGCCGACGGCGGCACCCTGTTCCTCGACGAGATCGGTGACTTCCCCCTGACCCTGCAACCCAAGTTGCTGCGCTTTATTCAGGACAAGGAATACGAGCGCGTCGGCGACCCCGTGACCCGTCGGGCTGACGTGCGCATCCTCGCGGCCACCAACCTCAACCTGGAGGAGATGGTGCGTGATGGGCGTTTTCGTGAAGACCTGCTCTATCGCCTGAATGTGATCACCCTGAAGCTGCCGCCGCTGCGCGAGCGTGCGGACGACGTGATGACCCTGGCCGAAGGCTTCCTCGCACGCTTCGTCAAAGATTACGCCCGCCCCGCACGCGGTTTTACCGAGGAGGCGCGCAACGCACTGCTCGACTACCGCTGGCCGGGCAATATTCGTGAATTGCGAAACGTCATCGAGCGCGCGAGCATCATCTGCACCCAGGAACAGGTGGACATCAGCCACCTCGGCTTGACGCCCCAGGCCAGCAAGAACGCGCCGCGCGTCGGTGCCGACCTCAGCCTGGAAGCGTTGGAAAAAGCCCACATCGGCGCCGTGCTGGCCAACAGTGACACCCTCGACCAGGCCGCGCGCACCCTGGGCATTGACGCCTCCACGCTGTACCGCAAGCGCAAACAATACAACCTATGAAAGTCTCCATGGCGCTGCGCACGCGGCTGTTTCTGAGTTTCTCCGCGCTGATCACCGTAGCGCTGCTGGGGCTGGTGTTGGGGGTCATCAGCGTGATGCAGATGAACCTCAACCAGGAAAACGCGATTCGTCAGAGCCTGGTGACCTTCGAGCTGAGCCAGGAGATGCGCCGCAACCTGGGGGACCAGCTGGTCAATCTGATCAGCGAAAAACCCGATCTTGATGCGTTGGGCAAGTCCGATAGCGAATTCGAAAGCCTGCTTCAGCGTGGCCTGGAGAACGGGCCCGCGCAGGGCCGACAGGGCTTTATGCCGGTTCGGCAGGCCTACGACGCCTTTCAGGAAACCCTTCGCGAACCCGCCGGCATTCGCTGGGTGCTGCTGGACGGTAACGACTTCAGCCAGACGTTCAATGTCGTGCGCATGCGCGTGATCAACTTGCAGGATCAGGCGATCCAGGGCATTCGCCACGAAGAATCGCTCGGCCGCGAACGCGCCAAGCTGATTGCCGGTCTGCTGGGCGTGCTGGCAGTGGCCGTGCTGGCCATCGGGGTGCTCACCGCGCACAGCATCGCGCGGCGCGTTGGCGCGCCGATTGAAGCCTTGGCCAAGGCGGCCGACAACATCGGCCAAGGCAATTTCGATGTGGTGCTGCCGGTTTCCCCCATGGCGGAAATGGCACTGCTCAGCCGCCGTTTCGGGCTTATGGCCGAAGCCTTGCGCCATCACACCGCGACCAACGTTGAAGAACTGCTAGCAAGCCAGAGCCGGCTACAGGCGGTGCTCGACAGCATTGACTATGGCCTGGTGATCATCGACCCCCAAGGCCGCGTGGAGCACGCCAACCCCGTCGCCACGCGCCAGCTGTTCTGGCTGGCCGAGCCCCGCGGCCGCACCTTGGGTGAGCTGCTGACACGCCCTTACCTGGACGACGCCACAGCACGGGTGCTGCGTGGCGAGCTGCTGGAGCACGCCCCGCAAGACCTGCAAATCGAAACCGCCGGCGAAACGCGGCAATTGGCGTGGGCGCTGACGCCCATCAGCCACAGCGACGGGCGCAGCGTGGGCGCGGTGATGGTGCTGCGCGACGTCACCGAACAGCGCACGTTCGAGCGTGTGCGCAGCGAATTCGTCCTGCGCGCCTCCCATGAGCTGCGCACGCCGGTTACCGGCATGCAGATGGCGTTCAGCCTGTTGCAGGAGCGCCTGCACCTGGCCGAGGGTTCGCGGGAGCTGGACCTGACGCAAACGGTGAACGAAGAAATGGCGCGCCTGGTGCAACTGATCAGCGATCTGCTGAACTTTTCGCGCTATCAGAACGGCTTGCAGACCCTGGAATTGGCGCCCGTCGATATCGAAGACCTGATCGAGCAGGTTCGCCAGCGGCACGCCGAGGCCGCCACCGCCAGTGGCCTGACCCTCACCGCTGACGTTCAGGGGGTGATGCCGTTCATCCAGCTGGACCGTTCGCAGATTGAGCGGGTACTCGACAACCTGATGGCGAACGCCCTGCGCCATTGCAACAGCGGCGGCACCGTCGCCCTGCAGGCGCGACGCCACGGCAAACGCCTGATTCTCAGTGTGCAGGACAGCGGCGAAGGCATCGACTTCAGCCAGCAAGGCCGGATCTTCGAGCCGTTCGTGCAGATTGGTCGACGCAAGGGTGGTGCAGGTTTGGGGCTGGCCCTGTGCAAGGAAATCGTGCAATTGCACGGTGGGAAAATCAGCCTCTACTCACGACCTGGGGAAGGTTCGCAGTTCTACCTGATGCTGCCGATCTGAAGGCCAGCGTTCCTCTCGCTTGAGGGATGCCAGCGGGCCTTAGCGCAGCACCGGATCGAACTTGAAGCGGCGCCCCACCACCAGCGCGACCACGAACGCCGCGAGCAACACCGCGAACAGCGCCTTGCCCAACGTCACGAGTTCTGGGCTGGACACCGGTGCCCACAGCAGTAACGCACCCGCCATGGTCAGTAGAACGAGCAACGTGAATGCGGCCTTGGACATGATCATCTTCCTTTGCGTTGGAACAGTCGGGATCGCCGGCGTTAAAACACCCAGCGCTCACTCACAGGATGCGCAGCGGTGCCAGAGGGTGACGTGGCGCCGCCCTGGACCCGTATCCCCAGATGCTGAGCGGCAGGGCGCGCTGCCTGCGCCTGCATCACCTGATGGATGACACGGCGCTCGGCGAGCGATTGCGCCTGGGTGTCGAGCACCGGAGAGGCTGGAAGCGATGGCAAGCCGAACACGGCAGACGCTGCTAGGGCAGCAGCGCAAAACAGGGGGAACGAGCGAGTCATCGGGGTATCTCCATCCGCATCAATCGGTACAGAGGAGATAGCAGCGCGCGTGCCAACTTGGATTTAAAAATAAATCCAATAAAATCAATAGCTTAAAACAAGATCACGAGCATGATTGATTGCAAGCTGCATGATGGCCATAGCCGGCCATTGCAATTTGCACGACCGCCAGGGCGTCAGCCTACGGCACGCTCGATCTGCGCCCTGAGCGCGTCCAGGGAAAAGGGCTTGGCCAGAATGGGCGCCACGGCCAGGGTCGGCGTCCCGGAGTCGAAGATTTCCGCCGGGTGACCGCTCATGTAGATGATCCGCAGCTCCGGCCGCAACTTGAGCGCGGGCTCGGCGATCATCACCCCGCTGACGCCGTCGGGCAGGCGAAAGTCGGTGATCAGCAGGTCCAATTTCGGCTTGCTGGCGAGGATATTGAACGCCTCGCTGGCCGATCCTGCCTGCAGCACCTGATACCCCTCTTCTTCGAGGTATTCGGCGAGAATCGACAGAAAAATCGGCTCATCTTCAACAACCAGTACAACCTTACGGGTATCAGCGGGCATCACGTGTTTTCCAGCAGGACGGGGCAGTGTGTGGTGGCGTGGGGCCTCCATTAGTTGCACCGCGCGCCCAATAGTTCAGCTCAATGCCAATGGCAGGTGGACTTCGAAACAGGCGCCCTCGCCTAACTGGCTGTGCACCTGGATCCGTCCCTGATGGGCGGCGACGATCTGTCGGGTGATAAACAAACCGAGCCCCAGGCCCTGGCGCACCGCGGTCGAGTCCACCCGCTCGAACTGCTGGAAGATACGCTCTTGGTCGGCAGCGCTGATGCCGATACCGTGATCGCGCACGCGCAGGCATGCCTGCTGACCCTGGCGCTCGACACGGATGGCGACCGGCTGGCGTGCGCCATAGCGCAGCGCGTTGGTCAGCAGGTTAGCCACCACCTGCTCGAGACGGAACGCATCCCAACTGCCGGTCACCGGCTCGACCTCAAGGCTGACACTGCACCCAGCAGCGCTGAGCTGCGACTGGAAGTTCTCGACCACCCGCGTCACCAACTCGCCCAGATCAACCAGGGCCGGCTGAATTGACAGCTTGCCGGTGCGAATACGCGACACATCGAGCATGTCTTCGATCAGGCGAATCAGGCTGTTGATCTGGCGCTCGTCACGCTCGCCCATGGCCCGCAGCTTTTCCGGGGTAAAGGCGGCCATGTTGCCTTTATCCAGGTGCATTTTGCGCAGTTGGGCCTCCAGCATCAGGCCGTTGAGGGGCGTGCGCACCTCATGGGAGACGATGGACATGAAGTCATCACGCATGCGCACTGCCAGCTGCAGCTCCTCCTGGGTCGCACGCAGTTCAGTGAGTAGCGTGTCCTGCTCCTGGCGACTCTTCTCCAGCGCCTGCACCTGATGCCGAATGGCCTGGCGCTGGCGATACAGTTCGACGAACACGGTCACCTTGCTGGTGACCGCCTTGATATCCAGCGGCTTATGCAGAAAGTCCACGGCACCGCTTTCATAGCCTTTGAAGGCGTAGTTGAGCTCACGCCCTGCGGCACTGACGAAGACAATCGGAATGTGTTTGGTTTTCTCCGTGCCGCGCATCAGCTCGGCCAGCTCGAAGCCGTTCATGCCTGGCATTTGTACGTCGAGAATGGCCAGGGCAAAGTCGTGCTGCAGCAGCAACGACAGCGCTTCATCGGCACCGCTGGCCTGGAACACCTGGCGGTCTTCACCCCGGATGAGCACCTCCAGCGCCAGCAGGTTCTCTGGCAGGTCGTCGACGATCAGCAGTTTCGCCTTGATAGTGCTTAACATGGGCTCTTGTCCAATTCCTTGAGCAACGTGCTTAATTGCGGGAGTGCCAGGACATGATCCGGCGTATGCAGGGCCAACGCCGCTTCCGGCATTGTCGGCACCTGCGCATCGTGAGGGTCTTGCACCAACGTCATGCCGCCGCGGGCCTTGACCGTTGCCAGGCCAGCGGCGCCATCGTGATTGGCGCCGGTCAACAGCACCGCTGCCAGCCCCGCGCCATAGGCATCTGCAGCCGTGTCGAAGAGCACATCGATAGAAGGCCGCGAGTGGTGTAACGGCGCTTCACGGCTGAGGGAAAAGCTGCGTTCGCGCTCCACCAACAAGTGATAGCCAGGCGGCGCCACGTAGACCCAACCCGGTTGCAGCAACTCACCACCTTCGGCTTCCTTGACCTGCAGCGCTAAACGCCGCTGCAGCACAAGCGCCAGCTCGCTGTGGCGGTCGTCCGGCAGGTGCAACAGCACCACCACCGGCAAACGGTAGTCGGCAGGCAGCTCGCCCAGCAGGCTGATCAGGGCACTTACGCCGCCGGCGGAGGCGCCAATCATCAACGCCTCGATGGGCGTGCGCCGTGGCGCAGGCTGACCGTTCATAGCTTGCGAAACACCCGCTCGTGCTTGCTGACCGGCTCGAACGCGCGGGCATAGCTGGAAAAGTCCAGGCTCTCCTTGCTGCCCAGGCCGAGAAAGCCACGGTGGCAGAGCGACTCGTGAAACAGCCCGAACGCACGGTCCTGCAAGCTCTTGTTGAAGTAGATGAGCACGTTGCGGCAGGAGATCAGCTGCGTCTCGGAAAACACACTGTCGGTGGCCAGGCTGTGGTCGGCAAAGGTCACCTGGGCGCGTAGCGACTTGTCGAACAGCGCACCGTCGTAGGCGGCGGTGTAATAGTCGGAAAACGCATGGCGCCCGCCCGCCTTCTGGTAATTCGCGGTATAGCCCTGGATGGCCTCAAGCGGGTAAATCCCGCGCTCGGCCTTTTCCAGCGAGCGCGGGTTGATGTCGGTGGCGTAGATGATCGAGCGCTCCAGCAGCCCTTCCTCGCGCAGCAGTATCGCCAGCGAATACACCTCCTCACCGGTGCTGCAACCGGCCACCCAGATCTTCACCGACGGGTAGGTGCGCAGCAGCGGCACCACCTGCTCGCGCAGGGCGAGGAAGTAACTAGGGTCGCGGAACATCTCACTCACGGGGATGGTGAGGTACTGCAGCAGCTGCATAAAGGCGTTGGGGTCGTGCAAGATGCGCTCCTGCAGGGCCGAGATGGTCTGACACTCGAACTGCCCAAGCGCGTGGCGCACCCGGCGCTTGAGCGAGGCGCCGGAGTAGTCGCGAAAGTCATAGTCGTACTTGAGATAGATCGCCTCGATCAGCAGGCGCAGCTCGATCTCAGTGTTCTGCTCGGGCGCCATCAGATACGTTCCAGCTTGGGCATCCACACCCGGATCAGCGAGAACAGCCGGTCCAGATCGATGGGTTTGGCCAGGTAATCGTTGGCGCCGGCCTTAAGGCAGCGGTCCTGGTCATCCTTCATCGCCTTGGCGGTCACCGCGATAATTGGCAGCTTGCGCCAGCGAGGGTCCTTACGGATCTCCTGCGTGGCGGTGTAGCCGTCCATTTCCGGCATCATCACGTCCATCAGCACCAGGTCGATGTCGGCCACCTGATCCAGCCGCTCTAGCGCCTCGAAACCGTTACGCGCGATCTCGACCAGCGCGCCCTTGTGCTCCAGGGCGCTGGTCAGGGCAAAGATATTGCGCACATCGTCGTCGACCAGCAGGATGCGCCGCCCTTCAAAGACCTTGTCACGCGCGCGGGCAGTCTTGAGCATGCTCTGGCGGTCGCTGGACAGCTGCGACTCGACCTTGTGCAGGAACAGCGTGACCTCATCGAGCAGACGCTCAGGTGAGCGGGCGCCTTTGATAATGATTGAGCGCGAGTACTTCATCAGGTCGGCCTCCTCATCGCGCGTCAGGTTACGTCCGGTATAGACGATGACAGGCGGGAAGGCGCAGATATCCTCACTGGACATGCGCTTGAGCAACTCGTTGCCCTGCATGTCGGGCAGCTTCAGGTCGATGATCATGCAATCGAACAGCTGTGAGCGCAGCAACTGCAGCGCCTGCTCGCCGAACTCCACCGCCGTGATTTCGACGTCATCGTCACCGATCAGCCGGGCGATGCTGTCACGTTGCCGCGCGTCGTCTTCCACCAGCAACACGCGTTTGACCTGCTGGGCCAACTTGGCGTCCAGCTTGGCGAACACCGCCTTGAGCTGTTCGCGCGTGGCCGGTTTGACCGCATAGCCGATGGCACCGAGCTGCAGCGCAGCTTCCATGCGGTCTTCGACTGAAATCACATGCACCGGAATGTGCCGCGTGACGGCGCTGTCCTTGAGCCGCTGCAGCACCGTCAGGCCAGAGGCATCGGGCAGGCGCATGTCCAGCAACACCGCATCCGGCAGCAGGGTTTCGGCCAGCATCACACCGTCGTCAGCACCGTGGGCGACCAGGCAGCGGTAACCCAGCTCATGGGCCAGGTCGTAGAGAATCTGCGCGAATTTGGGCTCATCTTCGATCACCAGAATGCAGCGCCCTTCATCCGGCAGCAGCTCGCGGTCATCGGCAAAACGCGGCACCTCGATCTTAGGCGCCGGCGCGGCGGCCTGAACCGGCACCATGGCAGGCACCTGCGGGATCAAGGTGGGGGCCGGTCTGTTCAGCGCAGGCTCGAACGTTTCCGGCAAATGCAGGGTAAAGGTACTGCCTTCACCCGGCGCGCTGGTGACGCTGATGGAGCCGCCCAGCAAAGCCGCCAGGTCACGGGAAATCGACAAGCCCAGTCCGGTGCCGCCATAGCGCCGATTGGTGGTGCCATCGGCCTGGCGGAACGCCTCGAAAATAGCCTCCTGCTGCTCCGGGCGAATGCCGATGCCGCTGTCTTTGACGGCAAACGCAATGCCGGCGCCGGGCTGACGCGAAACAGTCAGGGTCACGCCGCCGCGCTCGGTGAACTTGAGCGCGTTGGACAGCAGATTCTTGAGAATCTGCTCCACCCGCTGCTGGTCGCTGTGCAGGATTTGCGGCACACCGGCGAGCGTCTCGACGCTAAAGCTGAGCGCCTTATCATCGGCAATCGGTGTAAAAACGCGCTGCAGCCCATCGATCAGCCGGTCGATGCGCATGTCATGGGGCGATACATCGAGCTTACCGGCCTCGACCTTGGAGATATCGAGGATGTCGTTGATCAGGTTGAGCAGGTCATTGCCAGCGGCGTAGATCGACTCGGCAAACGTCACCTGCTCCGCATCGAGGTTGCCCTTGCTGTTGTCCGCCAGCAGCTTGGCCAAAATCAGCGAACTGTTGAGCGGCGTGCGCAACTCGTGAGACATGTTCGCGAGAAACTCGGACTTGTACAAACTGGCGCGCTGCAGCTCCTCGGCGCGCTCCTCCAACTGCACCTGCACGCGGTTGAGCGCGGTGTTTTTGTCGTCCAAGGCGTCACGTTGATCGGCGAGCATTTGCGTCTGCGCCGACAGTTGTTCGTTGGTCTGCTCCAGCTCCGCCTGCTGGGTTTCCAGGTGCGCTTGAGACTCCTTGAGCACGCGCGACTGCTCTTCAAGCTCCTCGTTGGCGGTGCGCAGCTCTTCTTGCTGAACCTGCAGCTCCTCATTCAACTGCTGCGTCTCAGCGAGCACATCCTGCAGCCGCTGGCGATACTTGGCCGCCTCGATGGAGGTGCCGATGTTCTCGGCGATCAGTTCCATAAACTCGCGGTCGCGGCCTTGCAGCGGCCGCAGGAAGCCCAATTCAAGCACCCCATTGACCTGTTGCTCGCTGCGAATCGGCAGCACCAGAACATTCACGGGCGCCGTGTCGCCCAGACCCGTGGTGACCTTCAGGTAGTCAGCCGGGAGGTTCTCCAGGCTCAGCATGCGGCCTTCGGCTGCCGCCTGACCGACGAGGGTTTCCTGCCCTTGAAAGCGCTGGCCAACTTGCTCCTGCTCACGGCTGAAGCCATAGCTGGCCACACGCGTCAGGCCGCCCTGATCGTCGCGCACGTAGAAGGCGCCCACCGGCGAATCCAAATACTGCGCCAGGTAGCGCAACACGTTACGCCCCAGAACCGGCAAGGTCAGTTGGCCCAGCACATGTTCGGCCAGCGCGCTCTGACCACTGCGCAACCAGGCCTTTTCCTCGACCTGCTCGGCGCTGAGGCGCTGCAGTTCGAGGCTCTGCGCGTAGCTGTGCGACAAGCGCATCAGCTCGCGCCGGCCAAGGAACGCCAGCAGCGCGCTCAGGCTCAGGCTGATCAGCAGGAATGCCAGCACACTGGTCAGCACGGTCCGGTTGGCAGCCTGGTTACGCACCTGCCGCAGCTGCTGCTCGACCCCGACGAAACTGTCGTACTCCTCACGCAACTGGTCGGTCAGGCGTTTACCGCGACCACTGCGCACCGCATCGACATAGCCAGCCCCACTGCGACGGACCTCTTTCATCTCGTCGGCAAAGCGCTCCCACTCCTGCTGCAGGGCTTCAATACGGCGCAGCCGGTCAAGTTGACCAGGGTTGTCCGCCACCTGCTCCGCCAAGCCCTGAAGCTCGGCGCGGATCCGCGGCTTGGCCACCTCGTAGGGCGCCAGAAAGGCCTCATCAGCGGTGATCAGAAAGCCGCGCAGGCCGGTCTCCAGATCAATCGTCAGCTTGATCGCCTCACCCGCATTACCGATCACCCGGTCGGTGTGCTCCACCCACTTGAGTACGCTCAGCAGGTAGAGAATCAGTCCCACGAAAAAAACTGCCGTGAACACCCCAATACCTAAGGGCAATGCCACGTTGCGCCGCAACACACGACGAAAACTCCGTTCGTCCACGGTAGACATGCGGTTCATTAGTCCATTCCAGTTAGCAGGAAATTTCGCGAATTCTGCCGTAATAGCTGAGGAACATGCACGCATTTCCCGGTGAGGATAAGAATCGGTGCGCGCTCATCGGATGCCCCACAACGGACGTAACGGCAGGTGGACGATACGGCATACAATGCCGGCGCCGACAATCTGAACCCTGGCGCAGGAAAAAGTGTCGGAAATAACTCACCGCCCGACCGCAATAACGCCGTCGGACTGGCAGCACGTTTAATTCGAGGTCACTGGATGCACGATCGGACTCACACCATCAATGACGATGCGCGCCCTGTTGTGGGTGAGCGCACCATTTTGCTGGTCGAGGACGACGACATCGTCCGCATGCTGACGCTCGAAGTGCTTATGGAGCTGGAGTACCGCGTGCTCGAAGCCGAAGACGCCCCCCAGGCCCTGGCCATTCTGCAAAGCGAGCAAGCGCTGGACTTGCTGATGACCGACATCGGCCTGCCCGGCATGAACGGGCGTGAATTGATGCTGAAAGCGCGCGCGCTGCGCCCCCAACTCCCCGTTCTCTTTGCCAGCGGCTACGACGAGGGCACGACCACCACGTGCGCCGACGGCCCCGCAACGGCGACCATCACCAAGCCCTATTCACTGGACCTGCTGCGCACCACCGTGCAGAAGCTGCTGGCCTAGCCGTACCTGAAGACCGTTCAGGGCGTGTTCAGCGCGTCCAGCATCGCGGCGGTCTGTGCGTCCGGTAGGCCGTCGTAGCGTGCCGGCCGGTACTTCATCTGAAAAGCCGCCAGCACATTGCGTGTGGCCTCATCGAGGACCCCATGCTGCTCGACCGAGTAGCCCTGGCGCAGCAGCTGCGCCTGGAACCAGGCCACATCCGGCAGGTTAGCGGCATACAGCGCCTGGCGCTTGGCCACGGATTGCGCCTCCGGCCAGGGCACAAGGCCGGCATCGGCTAATTGCTTCCAGGGGAACAGCGGCCCCGGATCAACCTTGCGCTGTGGCGCCACGTCGCTGTGACCAATGATGCTGCCAAGCGGCAACTCATGGCGCGCGACGATGTCCTTGAGCAGAACGATCAGCGCGTCTATCTGCGCCTGACTGTAAGGCTGCCAGACCTTGCCCTGCGGCCCGTCGCTGTACCCAGCATTGATCATCTCAATGCCAATACTGCTGGCGTTGAGCCAGGTGCGCCCTTGCCAGTCACTCTGGCCGGCATGCCAGGCCCGGCGATTTTCATCGACCAGCTGATAGATAGTCGCCGGTGCGCGGTCGATCAGGTAGTGGCTGCTGACCTGCTCCTGGGTGAGCAGGTGCAAGGAATGATCAAGGTCGGTTGAGGTGTAGTGCAGGATCACATACTGCACGCGGCTGCTTTGGCCAATGGCGGTGTGCGAGGTGTCGATACGCGGGCCGCTGGCGCAACCGGCCAGCAGCACCATCAGAACGCTTAAACAGAAAATTTTCATGGGCGGATATGCAGAACACTCTGTAGGTTATCCAGCAGCATATCGACGCTGAGCATGATCAAGAGCATGCCCATCAGCCGTTCCACTGCTGTCAGCCCGCGGGGGCCGAGAAAGCGCTGCAGGAGCGAGGCCTGCAACAGGATGAAAGCGGTCACGCCCCAGGCCAGCAGCAACGCGGCGTACAACTCCCACAACGGCCCTTCATGGGTGTTGCGCAGCGTCATCAGCACCGCAAGTGCGGAAGGCCCGGCAACCGCCGGCGTTGCCAGCGGCACCAGCATCGGCTCGCCGTCAGGCAGATCACCCAGCAACCCCTCCGGTCGCGGAAAAATCAGCCGCATGGCGATCACGAACAGGATGATACCCCCGGCAATCGCCGTGGCCTCACGCGATAGCCCCAGCCCGCTAAGCACTTTGTCACCAAAGGTAAGAAACAGCAGCAACAGCGCCAGGGCGAACAGCAGCTCGCGGGCGGCCACCCACAGCCGGCGCGCGGGGCTGACATTTTTCAGGGCCGCGATGTAGATAGCGATATTGCCGAACGGATCGGTGACCAGAAAAATCAGTACCGCGATGCTGAGAATGTCCATTGAAACTCCGAAAACCGCCCGGCCGCCCATCGAGCCGGCGCACAGTTTAAAGGTGATGTTCGGCGCCGTCTGCACGCCGCCGTCAGGGCTGCTCGGGTTACGTCGGCACCCTCTTCGCTGACAGGCACCTTGTTAGCGCGCACAGCGAACTTGCAGCCATGGTCGCTTTCAGAATTCAATGGCTGACTACTGTCGCGAGGATCACGCCATGCGTGCGCTGCTCTGGTTCAAAAACGACCTGCGTCTTGATGACCACCCGGCCCTGCAGGCTAGCTTGCAGGCACAATGCCTGCTGCCTGTTTATGTGCTCGACCCCGCGCTGGTGCAGCGCGGCGAGTTCGGCACACGCGGCCTGGGCGTGCACCGCGCACGATTTCTGCTGGAAAGCCTCACGGCACTCGACAGCGAACTGCGTCGCCGCGGCTCACGCCTGTTGGTATTGCCAGGCACGGCCGACCAAGTGATACCCGCCTTGGTCGAGCAACTGCAACTGCAGCAGGTCTTCACCCTGCAGGAAATTGCTCCCCACGAGCGCGCGCTGGTCGCCCGCGTCGCACGCAGGCTCGGCAGCACACCGCTGCACCAGAGTGCCGACAACAGCCTGCTGCGCCTCGACGAGCTGCCCTGCCCCGTGGCGCAGCTGCCCCAGGTGTTCACCCAGTTCCGCAACCTGGTCGAAGAACGCCTGCAAGTGTTCCAACCCGACCCGGCCCCCGCCAGCCTGCCCCCGCTGCCGGCGACAGCCGAGACCCTGCTGCAACCGCTGCCCAGCCTGTCGCAGCTGGGACTGGGCGAACCACTGAGTGTTGCCGCCAGCGCGTTCCCCTTCGCTGGCGGCGAGCCCGCCGCCTTGGCCCGGCTGCGTGATTACCTGTGGAACAGCCAGGCGGTGCGCCAGTACAAAGAGACCCGCAACGGCCTGATCGGCAGTGAGTACTCGTCCAAATTCTCCCCTTGGCTGGCCAACGGCTGTGTTTCCGCACGTAGGGTGATTGCTGACCTACGCCGCCACGAGGCGCAGTTCGGGCGCAATGACTCAACGTATTGGCTATGGGTGGAGATGCTCTGGCGCGACTTCTTCCGCTGGACCCTGGTGCGCCATGGTAGCGCTCTGTTCAAGGCCGGCGGGCTGAAAGCCACTGAACGGGCACCTAGCGCGCTGGATGACCGCTTCGAACACTGGTGCCAGGGCCGCACCGGCATGCCGCTGGTCGACGCCAACATGCGTGAACTGGCGGCCACCGGCTTCATGTCCAACCGTGGTCGGCAGATTGTGGCCAGCTACCTGATCAACGACCTGCAGCAGGACTGGCGCCACGGCGCCGCCTGGTTTGAAGAACACCTGATTGACTATGACCCGGCGAGCAACTGGGGCAACTGGGCCTACCTGGCCGGCGTGGGCAGCGATCCACGGCGCAACCGGATTTTCAACGCCCTGCGCCAGGCCCGCGAATACGATCCAGACGCGGCCTATGTCAGCCTGTGGCTACCGGAGCTGCATGCGCTGCCGGTTCATTTGCGGCACACGCCCTTCCTGCTGCCACGCCTGCAGCTGGACGCCCTGCACTATCCAAGGCTCGAACACATCCCACCCACCTGGCAGCCCTACCTGCCAAAGGTCGCCTGAGCAGCAGCGCGAACGCCTGATCGCGTTCGCGCTGTAGGATTCAGGGCCGTTTCGGCGCGCGCCACACTATCGCTTACCCAACGGCAGCAGGCCCTACCCCTGCTCGATGCGGTTACGACCGCTGCGCTTGGCGCGGTACAGGGCCTGGTCGGCACGTTCGAACACTTGCGTGCTGCGATCGCCCGCTGCGAATGCGCTGATACCGGCCGACAGGGTGATGGTCACCGGTACGCCTTTGAAGTGGAACGGGCACTGTTCGATGGCCGTGCGCAGCGTTTCGAGCAACTGCAGCCCGCCCTCCAGCGGCGTTGAGGGGATCAGCAGCACAAACTCCTCCCCGCCAAAGCGCGCAATAAAATCGGTTTTGCGCAGGCGCTTGGCCAACTCGCCCGCGAGGATCTTCAGCACCTTGTCGCCGGCCAGGTGGCCGTATTCGTCGTTGATGCGCTTGAAGTGGTCGATGTCCAGCACCGCCAGCAGCAGGTCACCGCCATAACGCTGCCAGCGCGCCATTTCCGCATCCAGTCGCTCGCCCCAGGCGGCGCGGTTCGGCAGCCCGGTCAACGGATCAAGCAAGGCCTTCTGGCGCTGCTCTTCAAGGTGATCACGGAAGCCCTTGGCCTCTTGCTCCATGCTCGCGACGCGCTCGACCAATGTCTGCAAACGCTCCACCACCGCCTGCTCGCGCTGGTCGCGCTGGTGCTGATACTGGCTCATGGTGCCGATCAGCCCGTCCAAGCGCTCCTCGACCAGGTTCTTGAGGCTGTCCAGATCCGTCGCTTGCCGCACGCTGCTGTTGAGCCCGTCGACCTGGTGACGCAGCTCAGTGTCCAGCGCCCGGGCGGCATCCATCGATTCGGCGTACCCCTCATGGGCATCCTGCAGGCCGCCCTGAAAGCTCGCCAGACGTTCATTGAGCTGCTTGAGGTAACCCTCGAACTCACGCTGACCAACATCGGCAATCGCCAGCATCAGCACCGCCAGGTCATCCAGCACCGGCACCAGCTCATAGAGGTTGAGACCGGCTTGAATACGCGCACGCAACAGCTCGGCTTGCGGTTGGTGGTGGGCTGGCAGTGGCAGCTCGTCGAGCAGGCGTAACAAGGTTGCCTCGACGTGTGTGGCCACGGCGCTGAAACCGGGTTCGGGCGCAGCCGGCAGGGCGTAGTCCGGATCGCCCTCGACTGGCGAGGGCGCTGGCGCCGCCGGCATTGCCGGATCGGCTTCGGGCAGCAACAGCTGCGCGGACAGCGGCAGGCTGTCCAGACTGGGCGCCCGCACCGGACGGATCAGCTGGCTGGATCGTGCTGGCGCGGCCGTCTCAGGCAACACCTGCGGCGGCGAAACGGGATCGGCGACCGGCACAGCGACCTGCTCTGGGGCAGTCACGACCTGCGGGGACGTCACCACCTCGGCGCTGGGCAATACGGCCTCGGTAGCGCGCTCGTCCCGCGCGCCAAACAGACGCTCCAACAGCCCGGGTCGATCACTGGAGTCAGCGCTGGTCAGGGCCAGCGCCTGAGCCTGCAGATGGCTCAGCTCGGCCAGCAAAGCGGGGAGTTCACGTAGTTGTTCAGCGCGCTTGTCGAGCTGCTTGGCAAATTGCTTGAGCGGCTTGCGCACTTCGCGCGGCAACTCCAGCTTGAGCAACTGGCCGACCAGTGCCGAGAGTGCGCCGGAGACCTGCCCCACGCGCTCCTGGCGGCGCTGTTCAGAGTCGAGCACCGCCTTCTCAAGACGCGGAATCAGGGCAGACAAGCCAGCATCAATGTCATCACGGCGCAGTATTTCACGCAGCTCGTGCATGCACTGGTCTACAGCCCGGTCAACGCCCTCGGCCGCCAGGCTGCTGCGCACCAAGCCTCGGCGCAGCAAATCGAGCCGAGCATCCCAGCGACGCTCAAGCTTTTCCTGCTGTTCCAGGCTCGTAAGGTACTTATCTTTCCAGCGAGAAGCGTCGTCGCTCATGCTTAACCCACGCTCAGGTGATGCCGCATTCTCACACAAGGTTCGCGTGCAGCTCCAGATCGCACTCAACCACTGGAACAGCTGCGTTTATCGCTGGTCGGGCGCGTTATTGAGCATAGGCACTTGGCCGGGGTTCAGCGCGTGCGGCAGACGAATATCCACGGCCACCGGCAGGTGGTCGGAAATCGGCTGGGCGACCACTTCGAAGCGTTCGAGCGCCAGGCCAGGGCTGATGAGGATGTGATCCAGGCAGCGCTGCGGCTGCCAGCTGGGAAAGGTCGCCTCAAGCTGCGGCGCGAGCAAGCCTAGATCACGCAGAGGCGAATGCTGCAGCAGGTCATTGGCGTGGGTGTTCATGTCGCCCATGAGAATCTGGTGGCGATAGCCACCAATCAGCTCGCGGATATAGGCCAACTGCCGGGTACGCGTACGCGCACCCAGGGACAGGTGCATCATCACCACAACCACCGCGTCTTCGCCCTCGCCAATGGTCATCAGCACCGCGCCGCGACCGGGGGGCCCAGGCAGGGGATGATCTTCCAGCAGGGTGGGACGCAACCGGCTGAGCAAGCCGTTGCTGTGTTGGGCGAAGCGCCCCAGATTGCGGTTGAGCTGCTGGTACCACAGCGGGAAGTGGCCCAACTGCGCCAGGTGTTCGACTTGGTTGATCCCGCCGGAGCGCAGGCTACCGCCATCGACCTCCTGCAGGGCCACCAGGTCGTAGTCACCGAGCAAGTCGCCAATGCGCCGCAGGTTCAGCGCGCGACCGGGGTGTGGCAGCAGGTGCTGCCAACCACGGGTCAGGTAATGGTGGTAGCGCTCAGTGCTGATGCCGACCTGAATGTTGAAGCTCAGCAGGCGCAGGACCCCGTCGCGGGGCCAGTCCTGCACCGGCGGACACTGCGCGTTGACCCGTGGATCACACAGGCCAACCGTGCGCACTGACGCCCAGCGCCGCAACATCCGCGAAGGCTCGCGGTGCCTTACTGCGCCGCGCGTTCCTTGGCGATCAGGTGATCGGCCACCTGCAGGGCCTGCTGTGCACCGCCGGAGCTGCCGATGTCGAAGCGGTACTTGCCATTGACGACCAACACCGGAACGCCGGTGATCTGGTAGGCCATGGCCAGCTTCTTGGCGTTTTCCATACGGCCTTTGACAGCGAAGGAGTTGAAGGTCTTGAGGAAGGCATCCTTGTCGACGCCTTGGGTGGCGAGGAAGTCAGCCATCTCTTCGGCGCTTGCCAGCTTCTTGCCTTCCTGGTGAATCGCGCGGAACACCGCGTCATGCACCTGGTGCTCGGCCTTCATGATGTCGAGGGTGATGTACATCTGGCCGTGCAGGTTCCAGGCACCCCCAAACAGTGCCGGGATACGCACGAAATTGACGTCATCAGGCAGCTTCTCGACCCATGGGTTGAGTGTCGGCTCGAACTGGTAGCAATGCGGGCAGCCGTACCAGAACAGCTCCACCACTTCGATCTTGCCAGGCACGGACACAGGTACCGGGCTGGACAGCTCGACATACTGCTTTCCCGCCTGGATCGGATCAGCAGCATGCGCGGCGACGCCGAACAGGCTCGCACCGGCAAACACAGCGGAGAGAATCAGGTTACGCATGCACAAACTCCTAGACGATGAGGTACGGCGAACAGTGGGCTTTCGACCGGCAACCGTTCGCCAGGTTCCGGCATTGTAAGGGCGCTGCACATGAAAAAGGGTGGCCATGGCCACCCTTTTGTTTGCAGACCGTTGCGCTAGGGTCTGTTCCCGTTTCGTTCGCGGCCGCGCCGGAGCCAGTTTTATCGCGAGGCAAGGCACGAGATGCGAAGTTTAGTGGGCTAAATGAGCCGTCGAGAAACGCAGCATCGCGCTAAAACGGGCCCGGCCCTGCGGGTTGCGCGTAAAATCTCGCCATGCGGTGTTGGAGGACTTGGCAAGGGAACAACCATTACCTGCGTCCTCCGCCTAGCCTGGCGAGATTTTTCGCAGCAACGCGACTTGCGACGAAACGGGAACAGACCCTAGGCGCTCAGCCCTCAGTGCAGACCCTGAATAAAGCTGGACAGGGCTTCGATGTCCTTGTTGCTCAGCTTGGCAGCGATACCGCGCATGATCATGCTGTCGCCATCGTTGGTACGGTGGCCTTCGCGGAAATCGGTCAGCTGTTTGGCGATATAGGTCGCATGCTGACCACCCAAGTGCGGGAAGCCGGCAGCGGCCAGGCCAGCGCCGTTAGGCGAGTGGCAACCGATACAGGCCGGCATGCCTTCTTCGAGCTTGCCGCCACGGAACAGCGCTTCACCGCGCTCAACCAGTGCCGGGTCAGCTGCGCCAACGCTCATCTTCTGGCTGGCGTAGTACGCCGAAATATCTGCCAGGTCTTGATCGCTGAGGTTATCCAGCAGGCCCGTCATTTCGACGATGACGCGGTTACCGCCCTTGATGTCATTCAGCTGCTTGAGCAGATAACGCTCGCCCTGGCCGGCCAGTTTCGGGAAGTTCGGTGCAGCACTGTTGCCATCAGGACCGTGGCAAGCGCCACAGACGACGACTTTTTCCTGCCCCGCGGCAGCGTCACCGGCGGCCTGGGCCAGGCCGGTGATGCCCAGGGTCAACAGCAGACTCACGAGTACTTTGTTCATCAGCTAATCCAACTACGGCTAAGAGAGAAAAGGGTTATGGACCGGGCTACTGAGTCATCAGCTTGATGACGGCCTGGTAGTCCTCGGCTGTGCAATCCATACACAAACCACGTGGTGGCATGGCGTTCAGGCCATTGGTGACGCTCTGCACCAGTGTATCCATGCCCTTGGCCAGTCGCGGCTCCCAGGCGGCCTTGTCACCTTTTTTAGGTGCCATAGGCAGTTGTCCATTATGGCAGGCCGCACATGCACGCGCGTAGACGGCTTCTGGATCTTGGGCGGCTTGGGTATTGAACGACAGCATCAACACACCGGCAACCAGCAACATTTTTTTCATGAGATCAGCCTCATCAGGAGGGAACGTCGTGCTTTCTAACGAGCATCAGGTCTAATCGTTCCCGTGAACACTTGGCCATCAGGCAGGACAAAGCGCACACAAAATCTGCGGCATTATATACTGGCGGCACTGAAACGGAAACGACGCCGCTTGCCGGGCTCCCGCAGCTCGTGCAGGCTGCGCGCTTATGTCGCAAGGGCCATGGCCTTCGTTTCCTACGCCCGCCCTCACCGGATACCCTGATGCTAGTAAAGAATCCCGTCATTGGCCTGTGCCAGCAAGCCACCTTCCAGATCAGCGCCGCCAAGGTGGACCAGTGCCCGGACGACATCGGTCATGAAGTGGCCTTCGCCGGCCGCTCCAACGCCGGCAAATCCAGCGCGCTGAATACGCTGACCCACGCCAGCCTGGCGCGCACCTCGAAAACACCAGGCCGTACGCAGTTGCTGAACTTCTTCCGCCTGGACGACGAGCGCCGCCTGGTCGACCTGCCCGGTTACGGCTACGCCAAGGTGCCAATCCCGCTCAAGCTGCACTGGCAAAAGCACCTGGAGGCCTACCTCGGCAGCCGCGAGAGCCTGCGCGGGCTGATCCTGATGATGGACATCCGTCACCCGTTGACCGAGTTCGACCAGATGATGCTCGACTGGTCGGCCGCCAGTGAAATGCCCATGCACATCCTACTGACCAAGGCCGACAAGCTGGCCTTTGGCGCGGCGAAGAATGCGCTGCTCAAGGTGCAGCAGGAGATTCATAAAGGCTGGGGAGACCGGGTGAGCATTCAGCTGTTCTCCGCGCCCAAGCGCATGGGTATCGAAGAAGCACAAATGGTGTTGGCCGAGTGGCTGCACCTGCTGCCGGACGAAGAGGCGCAGGACGAGCAGGCGTAGCCTGGATTAGCCTCAGGCGTAATCCAGGGGCGGGGATGACCCGCCGTTCGGTTACGCCGTCGCTCCGAGCACTTTCCTGCAGGCAAAAAAAACCCCGAACTTCATATGGGGAGGGAGAAGATCGGGGTTCAAGCTCTGAACCGCTAGGGCGGGGCTCAGATATCTGCCAACACTTAACACAACAAAGGAGCATGAAGGGCTTTGCGGGCCATTCGTAAACTCTGACCGCCCTGTAAGACGTAAAGTTCAGCGCGGCTCAAATCATTCTGGAATAAAAATCTTTCCCAACTAGCCTTGTGCTTTTAAGGCCGTACACCGGACTCTGATCGCGAAGGAAGGACCGTGGTTCGAGCATCCGGATCGCGACCGTTCTGCTGCTTTTGTGCAGCAGAACGGCGTTACGTCCGACCGGCTTTCTAGTGAGCCTCATCCCAGTTATCACCAATCCCCACCTCGACCAGCAGCGGCACATCCAGGCTGGCTGCTGCGCCCATCAGCTCGCGCACCTTGCCGGCAACGCTGTCGAGCAGGTCCTCGCGCACCTCCAGTACCAGTTCGTCGTGTACCTGCAAAATCACCCGGGCGTCGATGCCCGAGGCACTCAGCCAATCGTCTACCGCGACCATGGCGCGCTTCATGATGTCGGCCGCCGTGCCCTGCATCGGCGCGTTGATCGCCGTACGCTCGGCGCCTTTGCGCAGCGCCGGGTTCTTTGCGTTGATCTCCGGCAGGTACAGGCGTCGGCCGAACAGGGTTTCGACGTAGCCCTGCTGCGCGGCCTGCTCGCGGGTGCGTTCCATATAGGCCAGCACGCCCGGATAACGGGCGAAGTACACATCGATATAGGCCTGCGCCTGTTTGCGGTCGACACCGATCTGCTTGGCCAGGCCGAAGGCGCTCATGCCATAGATCAGGCCGAAGTTGATCGCCTTGGCACTGCGTCGCTGATCATTGCTGACTGCCTCCAGCTCGACGCCGAACACCTCGGCGGCGGTGGCCCGGTGCACGTCGCGGTCGTGGCGGAAGGCATCCAGCAGGCCTTCGTCCTGAGCCAGGTGGGCCATGATGCGCAGCTCGATCTGCGAGTAGTCCGCCGCCATCAGTTTGTAGCCCGCCGGCGCGACGAAGGCCTGGCGAATGCGCCGGCCCTCGGCGCTGCGGATCGGGATGTTCTGCAGGTTCGGGTCGCTCGATGACAGCCGCCCGGTGGCCGTAACGGCCTGGTGGTAACTGGTGTGGATGCGCCCGGTGCGCGGGTTGATCTGCTCCGGCAGCCGGTCGGTGTAGGTGCTCTTGAGCTTGCTCAGGCTGCGGTACTGCATCAGCACCTTGGGCAGCTCGTAGTCCTGCTCGGCCAACTCGGCGAGCACCGCTTCGGCGGTCGAGGCCTGGCCCTTGGCGGTCTTGCTGATCACCGGTAGACCGAGTTTCTCGTAGAGGATCACGCCGAGCTGCTTGGGCGAGCCGAGGTTGAACTCCTCGCCCGCGATGGCGAACGCCTGGCGCTCCAGCTCGACCAGCTTCTCGCCCAGCTCAACGCTGTGCTCGCCAAGCAGCTTGGCGTCGACCAGCGCGCCCTGGCGCTCGATGCGCGCCAGCACCGGCACCAGCGGCATCTCGATCTCGCGCAGGACCTTGGCCAGGCTCGGCTCGGCCTCCAGCTTGGCCCACAGGTGCTGGTGCAACTGCAGGGTTACGTCGGCATCTTCGGCGGCGTAGGGGCCGGCCTGCTCCAGCGGGATCTGGTCGAAGGTCAGCTGCTTGGCGCCCTTGCCGGCAATGTCCTCGAAACGGATGGTGCTGTGGTCCAGGTACTTGAGCGCCAGGCTGTCCATGTCATGGCGCGTGGCGGTAGAGTCGAGCACGTAGGATTCGAGCATGGTGTCGAACGCCACGCCCTGCACCTGGATCGGCACAGCGGCATTGGCCAGGATATTGATGTCGTACTTGGCGTGCTGGCCGACCTTGGCTTTGCTCGGGTCCTCCAGAATCGGCTGGAGCGCCTTGAGCACAGTGTCGCGGTCCAACTGGGTCGGCACACCCATGTAGGAATGCGCCAACGGGATGTAAGCTGCTTCGCCTGCCTTGACCGCAAATGACAGGCCCACCAGCTGGGCTTTTTGCGCATCCAGCCCGGTGGTTTCGGTGTCGAAGGCGATCAGCTCGGCGGCCTGCAGTTTGGCCAGCCAGGTATCGAAGGCTGCCTGGTCGAGCACGGTCTGGTACTCGCCCACAGGGGCCGGCGCGCTGACCGGCGCTTCCGCCGCGGGCGCCGAGGCGCTTGGGGTGAGGCTGAACAGGTCATCGGCAGCAGCCACAACCGGCGCCACCGCAGGCTTGGCCACGGCGCCTTTGTGCTGACGCAGCAGCTCGTCGCGCCAGCTCTTGAACTCCAGTTCCTCATACAGTTCAAGCAGTACAGGCACATCCGCCTCGCCGGGGTGCAGCGCGTCGATCTCCAGATTCAGCGGCACGTCGAGCTTGATGGTCGCCAGGGCATAGGACAGGTAAGCCATGTCGCGATGCTCGAGCAACTTGGCCGGCAGGGTCTTGGCCCCGCGGATCGGCAGCTCCGGCACCTTGTCGAGGTTGGCGTAGAGCACATCCAGACCGCCGCCGACGCCGACCAGCAGGCCCAACGCGGTCTTTTCGCCCACGCCCGGCACGCCGGGAATGTTGTCGACCTTGTCGCCCATCAGCGCCAGGTAATCGATGATCAGCTCAGGACCGACGCCGAATTTCGCTTTCACGCCTTCGATGTCGTAGACGCTTCCCGTCATGGTGTTGACCAACGTAACGTGCTGGCACACCAGCTGCGCCATGTCCTTGTCGCCGGTCGAGATCACCACGTCACGGCCAAGGCCGGCACAGTGGCGCGCCAGGGTGCCAATGACGTCGTCCGCCTCGACATTGTCCACGCAGAGCAGGGGAAAGCCCTGAGCGCGGACACTGGCGTGCAACGGCTCGACCTGCACACGCAGGTCGTCAGGCATGGACGGGCGATTGGCCTTGTACTCGGCAAACATTTCATCGCGGAAGGTGCCGCCCTTGGCGTCGAAGACCACCGCAAAGGGGCTGTCGGGGTACTGCTTGCGCAGGCTCTTGAGCATGTTCAGCACGCCTTTGACCGCGCCGGTGGGCAGGCCTTTCGATGTGGTCAGCGGCGGCAGCGCGTGGAAGGCGCGGTACAGGTAAGACGAACCGTCAACCAGAACGAGGGGGGCGGCAGAGCCTGTCATAAGCGGATTCCTTAAAATGCGGCGACGCTCGCCCGCAACGCGGGGCAAGCGGTAGATCTGTCTAAGCACGCGCATCAACGACGCGCTTGAGCGGGATCAAGCTTTTACCCAGGGCCGGCGGTAGAATGCCGACACCATTGAAATTCAGGGAACAAGATTATCATGCGCACACTTTCTCGCCTGTTGCTGGTCGGTCTGTTTGTTTCCCTGGCGGGCACCGCCATGGCCGATGTCGCACCCTCCGGCGAGCCGGATGTGACCATCCGCCAGGACGGCGACCGCACCATTCAGGAATACCGGGTCAACGGCTTCCTCTATGCGATCAAGGTGATTCCCAAAGGCGGCAAACCCTACTTCCTGGTGCGCGCCGACGGCAGCGACGGTAATTTCGTGCGCTCGGACCAGCCCGATATGCTGATCCCTGCCTGGGAAATCTTCAGCTGGTAACTCAACCCCTTCACAGGCAATAAGGCACATCTGCAATGTCGGTATTCACTCCCCTGGAGCGCCCTGCGCTCGAAGACTTTCTGGCGCCCTACGGGCTTGGTCGCCTGCGCGACTTCCAGGGCATTGCCGCGGGCAGTGAGAACAGCAGCTTCTTTATCAGCCTGGAACGCGGTGAGTTCGTCCTCACCCTGATCGAGCGCGGCCCCAGCGCCGACCTGCCGTTCTTTATCGAGCTGCTCGATGTGCTGCACGACGCCGGGCTGCCGGTGCCCTACGCGCTGCGCACCGAGGCTGGCGACGCCCTGCGCAGCCTGGCCGGCAAGCCCGCGCTGCTGCAACCGCGCCTGGCCGGCAAGCACGTCAGCGAGGCCAACGCCCACCACAGCCAGGCCGTCGGCGCGCTGCTGGCGCGTATTCACCTGGCCACCCGCGAGCAGCCGATCGAGCGCAAGAGCGATCGCGGCCTGGCCTGGATGCTTGAGCAGGGGCCGCACCTGCGCGAGCACCTGGCGCCTGAGGCGCGTGCCTTGCTGGACGCCGCGCTGAGCGAGATCAAGCGCCATGGCGCAGCAATTCAGGCGCTGCCACGGGCCAACCTGCATGCTGACCTGTTCCGCGACAACGTGCTGTTCGACGGTGCCGAGCTGGCCGGGGTGATCGACTTCTACAACGCCTGCTCCGGCCCGATGCTCTACGACCTGGCCATTGCCCTGAATGACTGGTGCTCGCACCCGGATGGCAGCCTGGATGGCCACCGCGCGCGCACCCTGCTCGGCGCCTATGCCAGCCTGCGCCCCTTTACCGCCCATGAGGCTGAACTGTGGCCGTGCCTGCTGCGTGTCGCCTGCGTGCGCTTCTGGCTGTCTCGCCTGATCGCCGCCGAAGCCTTTGCCGGCCAGGAAGTGCTGATTCACGACCCGGCCGAATTCCAGCGCCGCCTCGCGCAGCGCCAGCAGGTCGAGCTGCCGCTGCCGTTTGCGTTCTAGGCGCGAAGAGGGCGCCTAGCTTTTATTCGCGATAGATCGTGTAAACGCAGCAAAAGCCGCGGCTAAAGCGCAGCGCCGCCCGGCCCTCCCATGCAGCCTGGCATTGACCATCATTTGAACACAAGCCTGTGGGAGGGGCTTTAGCCGCGGCGGTTAAAGCGCGCCCAGGCAACTGACCAACTCATCCCCCAGATTACTCAGCAGGCGCTCGTAGCCGCGGGCGTCCGCCGGCAGCTCAGCGCCCATGGCGTCCAGCTCGGCCAGGGTCACCGGCAAGCCCGCGGTGAGGGTCTGGGCCAGGCGTGGGCGCATCGGCGGCTCGCTGAACACACAGGTCGGACCGGCCGCCTGCAGGCGTTCACGCATCGCCGCGACGTGCTGGGCACCGGGCTGCACTTCACCCAATACGCTGAACACGCCGGCATGCTTGAGGCCATACGCAGCCTCGAAGTAGTCATAAGCCTCATGGAAGACGAAGTAGGGTTTGCCGGCCAGGCCCTGCAACTGCGGCTTGAGGCGCGCGTCCAGCTGCGCCAGACGCTGCTCGAAGGACGCGAAGTTGGCCTGGTAGCGCGCGGCATTGGCCGGGTCGGCCAGGGCAAGGTCCGCCGCCATGCGCGCGGCAATCACCCGAGCGTTGGCCGGCAGTAGCCAGAGGTGGGCATCCAGGGTGCCGGGGCGGTGGTCGTGGTCATGCTTGAGCACGTCATCGCCGGCGTCGGCGTGCGCATGCGCGTCATGTTCGTGCTCGTCGTGGTCGTGGTCATGCGCCGCCTCGCCTTCGCCAAAATGGCGCAAGGTCATGCCGGGCAGGTCTTGCACCGCCACGCTGGGCAGCTCACGGCCGCTCAACACACGGGGTAGAAAACTTTCCAGATCCGGGCCGATCCAATACAGCAGCGTGGCCTCGCGCACGCGCCGTACGTCGGACGGGCGCAGGGCGTAGTGGTGCGGCGAGGCGCCGGGCGGCAACAGCACTTCAGGGGTGCCGACACCGTCCTGCACAGCCGCGGCGATCAGCTGCAGCGGCTTGATGCTGGTCAGCACCTGCACCTCGGCACGGGCAGCGGTACTCAAGATTAAAGTCAGGCAGGCGAGACCCAGGGTGGAGAAAAGACGCGACACGGTAACCCCTCACGGGTGGCAGGAACGGGTAATATAATAACGTCTCTTACCTGAACCGTCGCCGCCCATGACTCAGACTCCCCTGGCCTCGCGCCCTCACGACCACTCACGCTGCGTCCACCATGCGCTGGCCGAAGCCGAGTCCATCTGCACTCGCCAGGGCCTGCGCCTGACCGCGTTGCGCAAGCGCGTGCTGGAGTTGGTCTGGCAAAGCCACAAGCCCCTGGGCGCTTACGACATTCTCGCCGTGCTCAGCGAAGCAGACGGCCGCCGCGCTGCGCCGCCGACCGTTTACCGCGCGCTGGATTTCCTCCTGGAAAACGGCCTGGTGCACCGCATCGCCTCGCTCAACGCCTTCGTTGGCTGCAGCCACCCGGAGCACGCCCACCAGGGTCAGTTCCTGATTTGCCGCGCCTGTCACGCCGCCATCGAGCTGGAGCAACCCATCATCAGTGACGCCATTATCGCCAGTGCGGGGCAGGTCGGTTTCAGCGTCGAAGGGCAGACCGTGGAAGTGGTCGGCCTGTGCGCCGGCTGTCGGACGGCGCCATGAGCGAGGCGCTGATTCGCCTTGAGGGCGTGGGCGTCAGCTTCCGTCAGCAAGCGGTGCTCGAAGACGTGCAACTGAGCGTGCGCCCTGGCGAGATCGTCACCCTGATCGGCCCCAACGGTGCCGGCAAGACCACCCTGGTGCGTGCTGTGCTCGGCCTGCTCAAGCCCGACCACGGCAGCGTCTGGCGCGCGCCGCGCCTGCGCATCGGCTATATGCCGCAAAAGCTGCATGTCGACGCCACGTTGCCGCTCAGTGTGCTGCGCTTCCTGCGCCTGGTGCCGGGGGTCAAGCGCAGCGATGCCGAGGCGGCACTGGCCGAAGTGGGCGCCGCCCAGGTCATCGACAGCCCGCTGCAGGGCATTTCCGGTGGCGAGCTGCAACGCGTGCTGCTGGCCCGGGCGCTGCTGCGCAAGCCGCAACTGCTGGTGCTCGACGAGCCGGTGCAGGGCGTCGATGTCGCCGGCCAAGCCGAGCTGTACCGGCTGATCACCCGCCTGCGCGACCGTTACGGCTGCGGCGTGCTGATGGTCTCCCACGACCTGCACCTGGTGATGAGCACCACCGACCAGGTGGTCTGCCTGAACCGTCATGTCTGTTGCTCCGGCCACCCTGAGCAGGTCAGCTTCGACCCAGCGTTCGTCGAGCTGTTTGGCCAGGACGCGCAGAGCCTGGCGGTCTATCACCATCATCATGACCACGCTCACGACCTGCATGGCGCGGTGGTCAGCGAACCGGCCGGCCTGACCATCAAAGGCCCGCTGCGCCCCCATGTGCACGGAGATGGCTGCAACCATGGCTGATTTTCTGCTCAACGCATTACTCGCCGGCCTGGCCCTGGCCGTGGTGGCCGGCCCGCTCGGCTCGTTCGTGGTCTGGCGGCGCATGGCCTATTTTGGCGACACCCTGTCCCATGCTGCGCTGCTCGGCGTGGCGCTGGGGCTGATGCTCGACGTCAACCCGACCTTCGCGGTAACGGTCGGCTGTGTGCTGCTCGCGGCCTTGCTGGTGACCCTGCAGACGCGCCAGCCGCTGGCCTCCGACACCCTGCTGGGGATTCTCGCCCACAGCACCCTGTCGCTCGGCCTGGTGGTGCTCAGTTTTATGCAGGACGTGCGCATCGACCTGATGGGTTATCTATTCGGCGACCTGCTCGCGGTCGGCACTACCGACCTGGCCTGGATCCTCGGCGGCAGCGCCCTGGTGCTGGGCCTGCTCGCCGTGCTCTGGCGGCCACTGCTGGCGATCACCGTGCACGAAGAACTGGCCAAGGTCGAAGGCCTGCCGGTGGCGGCGATTCGCCTGAGCCTGATGCTGCTGATCGCGGTGGTGATCGCGGTGGCGATGAAGATCGTCGGCGTCCTGCTGATCACCTCGCTGCTAATCATCCCGGCCGCCGCGGCCCAACGCCATGCGCGTACGCCCGAGCAGATGGCCTTTGGCGCCAGCCTGCTGGGCATCGTCGCGGTGTGCTGCGGGTTGAGCCTGTCGTGGTTCGAGGACACACCCGCCGGCCCATCGATCGTGGTCTCGGCCGCGGCGTTGTTCCTGCTCAGCTTCGTCCTGCCCAAACGCCACGCCTGAGTGTCTCAGCCCAGCGGGAGTTGGGCGCGGCTCCCTGCGCGGTGTAAACTTGCGCATTTTTTGCACAACACGAGACTCGCCATCATGATGCCGTCCGCCTCACGTTGTCTGACCCTTGCCCTGTGCGTCCTGGCCCTTGCCGGTTGCCAGCACGATGCCGCCCAGCCGGTCACGGCGGCAGAGCCCCTGCCGCCGGCCTATCAGCAACTGGAGCAGCAGCTGAGCAGCGGCCAGCTGGAACAGGCCCGCGCGCAGCTGGGTACGCTCAAGGCCCAGGCGCCGAATGACAGCCGCCTGGACGCCTACCAGCGGGTGCTGGCTGAGGCCTACTTGCAGCAGAGCCAGGCGGCCCTGCAGCGCGGAGATATGGACGCCGCGACCCAGGCGCTGATCCATGCCCGCACGCTGTTGCCCCAGGCGCCGGCGTTGGGCACCAAACTACCAGGGCCGCCGGGCAACGTGCGCACGGCGCCTGCAGGCCAGTAATTTGGTTATAAGCATAGGCTTATAAATATTTTTGAGTGCTAAATGGCGCCGGGTAAACTAGTCGGCCTCGCGCCTATCCGGCCTCCTGACAAACCCAAAAGGTTTACGCGTGATCAATTTCCATCAGGTCCACAAGGCATACCGTGTCAGTGGCCATGACATCCCCGCCTTGCGCCCGACCGATCTGCAGATCGCACGCGGCGAAGTGTTTGGCATCATCGGCCACTCCGGCGCCGGCAAGAGCACCCTGCTGCGCCTGATTAACCGCCTCGAAGAACCCAGCGGCGGGCGCATCGAGATCGACGGCGTGGACGTCACCGCGCTGGATGCAGCCGGGCTGCGGCGCCAGCGCCAGCAGGTCGGGATGATCTTCCAGCACTTCAACCTGCTGGCCTCAAAAACCGTCGCCGACAACGTGGCCATGCCGCTGAAGCTGGCTGGCGAACTGTCGCGCAGCGCCATCGAGCAGCGCGTCGCCGCGCTGTTGGCGCGGGTGGGCCTGCAAGACCACGCCAATAAATACCCGGCGCAGCTTTCCGGCGGGCAGAAACAGCGCGTCGGCATCGCCCGCGCCCTGGCCACCGAGCCGAAAATTCTGCTGTGCGACGAGGCGACCAGCGCCCTCGACCCGCAGACTACCGGGCAGGTCCTGCAACTGCTGGCCGAGATCAACCGCGAGCTGAACCTGACCATTGTGCTGATCACCCATGAAATGGACGTGATTCGCCGGGTCTGCGACCGTGTGGCGGTGATGGACGCCGGGGTGATCGTCGAGCAGGGCACTGTCGCTGAGGTCTTCCTGCACCCGCAGCACGCCACCAGCAAGCGCTTCGTGCAGGAAGCCGAGCACGTCGACGGCGATGAGCAGCACGATGATTTCGCACACGTCACGGGCCGCATTCTGCGCCTGACCTTCCAGGGCGAGGCGACCTACGCGCCGCTGCTGGGCACTGTGGCGCGTGAGACCGGGGTGGATTACAGCATCCTCGCTGGGCGTATCGACCGCATCAAGGACACCCCCTACGGCCAGCTGACCCTGGCCCTGACCGGCGGCGATATCGACGCCGCCATCGCCCGCTTCAACGCCGGCGACGTTCACCTGGAGGTGCTGCGCTGATGGACGCTCTACTGACTGAACTGCTGCCGAACGTCGACTGGGTCGAGATCGGCTACGCCAGCCTCGACACCCTGAGTATGCTTGGCTTCTCCATGCTCTTTACCGTTCTGCTCGGCTTGCCGCTGGGCGTGCTGCTGTTCCTCACCGGCCCACGGCAGATGTTCGAGCAAAAGGCCCTGTACAGCATCGTCTCGCTGCTGGTGAACATCCTGCGCTCGGTGCCGTTCGTGATCCTGCTGATCGTGATGATCCCCTTCACGGTGATCGTCGCCGGCACCTCGCTCGGGGTCGCCGGGGCCATTCCGCCGCTGGTGGTGGGTGCCACGCCGTTCTTCGCGCGCCTGGTGGAAACCGCCTTGCGCGAAGTGGACCGCGGCATCATCGAGGCCACCCAGGCGATGGGCGCCACCACCCGGCAGATCATCGTCAATGCGCTGCTGCCCGAGGCCCTGCCAGGGATTATTGCGGCCATCACCGTGACCGCCATCACCCTGGTCTCCTACACCGCCATGAGCGGCCTGATCGGCGGCGGCGGCCTCGGCGACCTGGCGGTGCGCTACGGCTACCAGCGCTACCAGCCCGACGTGATGCTGGTCACCGTGGTTCTGCTGCTGGTGCTCGTACAGATTCTGCAAACCATCGGCGACAAGCTGGTGGTGCATTTTTCCCGTAAATAACGCCACACCTAATAAGCGGGCGACTGGCTATCCGCCAGACCCTGCACCATCCCACAAGGAGCTTCATGATGAAAAAACTGCTGACTGCCCTCGCTGTCGTTGCGGCCTTCTCCAGCGCCGCCCAAGCCGAGACCCTGCGCGTCGCCGCCACCGCCGTACCGCACGCAGAAATCCTCGAATTCGTCAAACCGGCCCTGGCCAAAGAAGGCGTTGAGTTGGACGTTAAAGTCTTCACCGACTACGTGCAGCCGAACGTACAGGTCGCAGAAAAGCGTCTGGACGCCAACTTCTTCCAGCACCAGCCGTACCTCGACGAATTCAACAAGAGCCGTGGCACCGACCTGAGCGCTGTTGCCGGCGTGCATGTTGAGCCCTTCGGCGCTTACTCCAGCACCATCAAAGACCTTAAGAACCTGCCCCAAGGCGCCAACGTGGTGATCCCCAACGACGCCACCAACGGCGGCCGTGCACTGCTGCTGCTGCAAAAAGCCGGGCTGATCACCCTCAAGCCGGAAGCGGGCATCCTCGCCACCCCGCGCGACATCGTCGACAACGCCAAGAGCATCAAGGTGCGTGAACTGGAAGCCGCGACCCTGCCGCGCGTACTGACCCAGGTCGACCTGGCGCTGATCAACACCAACTACGCGCTGGAAGCCAAGCTCAACCCGACCAAGGACGCCCTGATCATCGAAGGCAGCGACTCGCCTTACGTGAACATCCTGGTGGCCCGCGCCGACAACAAGGACAGCGACGCCATGCAGAAACTGGCCAAGGCGCTGAACAGCGCTGAAGTCAAAGCCTTCATCCTGGAGAAATACCAGGGTGCAGTGGTGCCGGCGTTCTAAGCGCCCGCCTGCAACGACGAACCCCGCCAATTGGCGGGGTTTTTCTTGGGCGATATTCCAGGCGGATGTTGCAACGCGGTAGGAGCGAAGGGGGCGCCTAGCCTTTATTCGCGATTGATCGCGCAGGCGCTGCACGCTTCATGGCTAAAACGGAAAACCGCCCGGCCCCTTTCACACTGCCTGGAATTGACCGGCATTTGATGCATGACGCAACACGCGCCTTTACTCATGATATTCGCAGCATCATCGCGAATAAATTCGCTCCTACAGCCCGCTGATGGTTTCGTTGGATCGAGTTAACCCAAGCGAATATGCCGGTCACACGCCCGCGCCAGGGCCTCGGCGTCGTGGCTGACCAGCAGCAATGCGCAGCCGCGCTCACGGGCGCTCTGCACCAGCAACTCGGTGACTTCACGGGCAGTGATCGGGTCCAGGCGTGACACCGGTTCGTCGGCGAACAGCAGCAGCGGGGCGAGCAGCAGCGCGCGGGCAATCGCTAAGCGCTGCAGTTCACCACCAGACACTTCAGTGGCCGGGCGCGTCAATAGTTCCGGGCGCAGGCGCAAGCGTTCCAGCAGCGGCGGCAACTTGGCTGGATCAAGGCGGTGCAGGCGCAGCACATCGTCGAACAGCCGGCGCAGCGGCACCCCGGCGGCGAAGGCTGCCGGCGGGTCCTGATACAGCTTGAGGTAGCGGTGCGCGGCCACGCCTGGTCGACGCATCACCATGCCGGCATCGGCCGGCAGCAGGCCGAGCAGCAGATCACCCAGGCTGCTCTTGCCGCAGCCACTGTCACCGGCGATGCCGAGGATTTCCCCCGGTTCAATGCGCAAATCCAGACCCTCGAACAGCTGCCGCCCACCGCGCTTAAGGCACAAGCCGCGCGCCTCCAGCACCGGCTCGCTGGCTGGGGCGCCCGTCACAGCGGCGACCAGCGGGGTCGGCCAGTGGCGTGGGTCAGCGGCAATCAGCGCGCGGGTGTAGTCATGCTGCGGTGCATCCAGAATCGCCTGAGCGTCGCCCGACTCCAGCAGGTGCCCGGCGCGCATCACCAACAGCGTGCCGCCCAATTGTCGCGCCACTTCGACATCGTGGGTGATGGTCAGCAGCGCGCCCTGCTGCGCATGCTGACGCAACAGCGTGGCGACCTGATCACGGCGGCTGGCATCCAGGCCCTTGGTCGGTTCATCGGCGAGCAAGATAGGCGCGCCGGCGGCGGTGGCGGCGCAGAACGCCAGGCGCTGGGCCATGCCACCGGACAGCTGGCTGGGCAGACGCGCCGCAGCCGCTTCCAGGCCTACGCCCGCCAGCGCCTGGTTCGCGGTTTGCTGGGCCTGCTCAGGCGCCTGGCCATGCACGCATTCGTGCACCTCGGCCACCTGTTGCAGCGCAGGCATCAGCGGGTCGAGGGAGTGCCAGGGCTCCTGGGGCAACATCGCCAATTGCTGCCCCCAGAGCCGTTCGCGGGCGGCTGTGTCGAGGCTGGCAAGGTCGGTTTCGCCAAGCAGGATGCGCCCGCTGGCGGTAAGTGGTGGCGGCAGAGTGCCCATGATGGCGTGCATCAGCAGGCTCTTGCCGGCACCGGTTTCACCGAGAATGGTCAGGCATTCACCGGCCGCCAGATTCAGGCTCAAGGGTTCCAGCAGGGTCTTGCCGTCGGCCTGGACGCTCAGCGCTTCGATGCGCAACAGAATGGTCATGCGCGTTTACCCGCCAGCAAGTTGAGGCCCAGTACCAGCAGAAACACCGCCAGCACAGGCTGCGCGAGCACCCAGGGGGCGTCGCTGTAATAGGGGAACAGTTCGACCATCATCAGGCCCAGCTCGGCCGTTGGCGGACGCAGGCCGACGGCAACGAAACCGAGCGCCGCCAGGGCCATGATCGAACCCGCCGCGCCAAACGCGGCGAGCGTCGCCACCGGCCCGACCAGGGCCGGCCAGACATGCCGGCGTAAACAGTAACGCCAGCCGAAGCCGAGCATGCGCGAAGCCTGCATCGGCTGCGAGGCCACCGCTTGCCGGGTGATCGCCCGCACCACGCGGAAATACTCCACCCACAGCACCAGCGAGATGGCCACGTACAGCGCCAGCAGCGAGCCGGGCGCGAGGCCTGCGACCAGCAGGATCAGTACCAGGCCGGGCAGCGCCAGCACCACATTGAGGACAAACGACAGCACGCGGTCGACCCAGCCCTGGCGCCAGCCAGCGGCGATGCCGAGGCTCACGCCAATCAGCGCCGAGGTCAGCACACAGACCAGGCTCAGGCTCAGCGACAGGCGCAGGGCAGCACCCATGCGCGCCAGCATGCTGCGGCCGAACGGATCGGTGCCCAAGGGTTCGGCCAGGCTCGGTGTGGCAAAACGCTGGGCCAGATTCTGCAGGGCAGGGTCGGTGCGCCCGAGCAGGCCTTCGAGTACGGCGAACAGCACCAGCAGCGCGAGCAGGCCGGCGCCGACGCGCTGGCTGGTGGACAGGGAGGCGAATAGACGCGGCATCAGTGGGCGCTCCGCTGACGGGGGTCGATCAGGTAACAGGCCAGGTCAATCAGCAGGTTGAGGGCCACGAACAGCAGCCCCAGGGCCATGGCAGCGCCCTGAATCATCGGTACATCACGGTTGAACACGGCATGGGCCAGGCCATGGCCGACGCCAGGCCAGGAGAACAGCGACTCGATCATCACTACCCCTTCGATCACGCTGGCCAGCTGGATGCCGAGGAACACCACCACCGGCAGCGCCGCGTTGCGCGCGCCGTGGCGCATCAGGGCCTGGCGCAGGCTCAGGCCCTTGACCCGGGCGAAGTTGAAGTAGGCCGAGCGCAGCACCTCGGCGGCGCTGTGGCGCACCACCCGGCTGGACACCGCCGCCATCGCCAGGGCCAGGGTCAGCGCCGGCAGGATCAAATAGCGCGGGCCGTCGAAACCGGCCACCGGCAGCATGCGCCACTCCAGGGCGAACACCAGCAGCAGGCCCAGGCCGATGACGAACACAGGCTGGGCGCGCAGCAGGGCCGAGACCAGCAGGCTCAGGCGGTCGAACCAGCCACCGGCGCGCAACGCCGCCCAGACCCCAACGGGCGCGGCGATCAACAAGGCGATCAGCATCGCCGCGCCCGCCAGCACCAGGGTATGGCCGAGCAGGTGGGCGATCTCGTGGGTCACCGGCAGGCCGCTGACCAGCGAATCACCCAAGTTGAAGCGCAGCAGATCGCCCAGCCACTGCAGGTAGATCTGCCAACCAGGGCGGTCCAGGCCGAGCTCGGCGCGCACCGCCTCGGCGGCGGCCAGGTCGACGTGGTCATAGCCGTAGCGGCCGGCGGCGATACGAAATTCCATATCGCCGGGCAGCAGGCGCATCAGCACGAAGCTCAGGGTGCCCACGCTCCAGGTGACGAAAGCCGCCTGCAGCAGGCGGCGTAAAATCAGTTGCAGCATGGCGAAAAACTCATCTCGGCAATGCGGTAGTTGCGCTCGTAGGGGTCGAAGCTGAACCCTCGCACGCGGGCGGATACTGCGGTCTGCTGGGTGTAATAGAGCACCGGAATCAACGGCAACTCATCGGCCAGGATCTGCGCCACGCGCTGAGCGCGCGCGTGGTAGCGGGCCGCATCGCGCTCGCCCTGTTGCGCCAGCAGCAGGGCCGGCAATTCGTCGTTGTGCCAGCCCATGGCGCCCCAGTCACCGTTGCCGCCATCGCCGTAGTCGGCCAGCAGCAGGCCCAGCGGATCGGCAATGTTGCCGTAGTTACGGGCGATCAGCGCCACCTGCAGGGTGCCGTTGTGGTGCCCGGCGGGGATGTCGCTGGAGTTGACCACCGTCACCTGCAAGTCCACACCCAGCTCGCGCCACTGCGCCTGGATCGCGGTGGCCAACTGGAACAGTTCGGGACGGTCGGCATAGGTCATCAGGCGCAGGCGAAAGGGCGTGCCGTTGCGCTGCAACAGTCCATCGGCGCCGGCCTGCCAGCCTTGGGCGGCAAGCAGCGCACGGGCGCGGGACAGGTCGCGCTGGGCCGCCGGCAGGTCGTTCAGGTGCCAGTCGCCCAGCGAAGGCGGGACCAGTTGGTTGGCCTCGCCGCCGGGTACGCGCAGCACACCGTTGGTCAGACCGCTGCGGTCGATCGCCAGGCTCAGGGCCAGGCGCGTGTCGTGCTCGGCCAGCAGCGGATCGGCCAGGTTGAGCTTGAGCTGGATGGTCCGTGGAATGGTGTGCGAGTGCACCCGCACATCGTCGCGCCGGCGCAGCAGGTCGAGGCTGGCCGGGTCGAGGGTGTAGACGATATCGGTTTGCCCGGCCATCACCTGCAGTGCACGGCTTTCGGCGCGGTGGCCGGTGAGGTAGACGGCGCGCTCGATGGTCGCGGGCGTGCCCCAGTAATCGGCGAAGCGCACCACGCCCAGGCGATGCGGTGGATCAAAGCGCTCCACCTGATAGGGCCCGGTCCCCTGCAAGCGGCTGATCTGGCCCTCGGCACCGTAAGAAGCTGGCGACAAAATCGCCGTGGTGTAATGCGCCAACACCGCGCCAAGCGGGTTGTACGGACGGCTCAAACGCACCACCACGCGGTGCTCCGCCTCGGCCTCGAAGGCCTCGACCGGTGCTGCCGCGAGCACCCCAGGCTTGCCCTGGGCCACCTGCAACGCCTGCACGACGGCGGCGGCATTCAGCGGCGCAGCGTCATGAAAACGCACGCCCTCGCGCAAGCTGAAGCGCCATACCCGGCCATCGTCCGACTGCGACCAGGACGTCGCCAGGCCGGGCAGCAGCTGGCCCTGGGCGTCCACCTCAAGCAGGGTTTCGGCCACCTGCAAACGGGTGTAGAGGTAACCGTCGCGCGACGGGTCCTGGCTGGTGAATTCAAAGGGCCCGCTGATCGACAGCTGATGCGGGTCCTGGTTTGGCGAACAGGCTGCCAGCATGGTCGCGAGCAGCAGTAACAGCAGAAATCTCACAGGCGTTCCATCGACAAAGTGACTGGATTGAGGCCGGGCAGGCGCCGAGCGCCACACCCTAGGGTCTGTTGACGTTTCGTTCGCGGCCGCGCCAGGGCCAGTTTTAGCGCGAGGCAAGGCACGAGATGCGAGGTTTAGCTGGCTAAATGAGCCATCGAGAAACGCCGCATCGCGCTAAAACGGGCCCGGCCCTTCGGGTGGGGCCGCCTAGGTTGCGCGGAAAATCTCGCCATGCGGTGTTGGAGGACTTGGCAAGGGAACAACGTGGACGGCGAGTCCATTACCTGCGTCCTCCGCCTAGCGGAACGCCGCCCGGCCTGGCGAGATTTTTCGCAGCAACGCGGCTCGTGACGAAACGTCAACAGACCCTAGCGACCACAAAGACGACCGCCAAGCCGTCGGCGACACCGCGCGGTGGAACGTGGTTAGAGTTTCACGTTCAGCGATACAAAGGCGGAGCGCCCCGGGGCTGCCGAGAACATCGCCTGCTCGTCACCCTCTGGCCAGAAGAAGTTGTCGTACCAGACGTATTCGTAGTCGTAGTCCGTCAGGTTCTTCAGTTGCAGGTCAACGCTGGTGGTGGCGGACACCTGATAGCGCACGTTGGCGTCCAGCACCGCGAAGCCGCCGTACTTGCCTTGGTCGTTCAGCTCATCAATGTAGTAGTCGCCCTGGGCGCGGGCCTGCAAGCCGAAGCGCCAGGCGTCGTTAAACTGGTAATCAGCGCCAAGATTGCTGATGTAACGCGGGGTGGAGAACACCTCCTTGCCGGCCAGCGACTGACCAGCGGCGGTGAAGGCGCTGACCACCTTGGCTTCCTGAATGGCGTGCGAACCCCACACCGACCACTGATCGTTCAGCTGCGCGCTGAGCTGCATGTCGACGCCGCGCCGCTTGGTTTCACCCAGGCCGACGGTGGTGCCGGTGCTGGGCATGTTAGCCACTTCGTCGGTGGCTTCCTGCTGCCACACGGCAATGCGTGCCTCGGAGCCGGCGAAGGGTTTGAACTTCACGCCCACTTCCTTGCCGGTGTTGATCGACGGCTTGTACGTCGCCTGGCCAGCGGTGAGGTAGGCCGGCGCCGTGGAGCCAGTAAGCACCTGGAAGGTACGGCCCCAGTTGGCGTAGACGTTGATGTCCGGCGTGAGGCTGTAGACCACGCTGAGTTTGGGTTGCTCGATCCAACCGTAGTCCTGCAGTTCGGCCTTAGTGCCATTGGCCAACTCGGTATTGCCGGAGAACGTGTCCACCCGGTACGCCGGGATGATCTTCAACTGCTCAATGGGCTGGATGATCGCCTGGGCATAGGCGCCGGTGTTGTACAGCGTGTAGCTGTCGTCGTTCTGCACACGCGCTGGCGGTGCGTCGAAGTCGGTGGGGATGCCGAAGTTGTAGCGGGTGCGGCGGTACTCGTTGTCCTGCTGCTCGTAGTTGACGCCGCCGTCGAGGGTCAGCATCTCGTGGGCGCGCCAGGTCAGGTTGCTCAGCACACCGGTTTGCCGCTCGTCCCACTGGCGGCGCTGGCGCGGCGCGTTGCCGACCTGGTAATCGGTGAAGGTCACGGTGCGGTCATCGTCGTAGCTGTTGAAGTACAGCTTGTTGCTCAGGCTCAGGTCATCGCTGAGCTGGAAATCGGCATGGGCGCTGAGGTGCTTCATGTCGCGATCATCGCCGTCGTTGGCGTTCTTTTCCGCCGACTCTGTGCGGCTGGCGGCCAGCTCCCGAGCGGTCTGAAAGCCCGGTTCCTCGGCTTCATGGTGGTAGAGGCGGGCGACCAGGCCGAGCTTCATCGTCTCGTCATCGTCAGTGACGAACCACTTGCCGCCCAGGGAATATTTGTCCGACTCGCTGTGGTCGCGGAAGCCGTCGGAATCCTGTTTGGCGAAGAAGTAGTTCTGCGCGAAGTTGCCTTCTTCATGCCCCACAGCGAGCTGGAACTCGCGGGTGTTGAAACTGCCGTAGGTCAGTCGGGCATCTTTGTAGTTGCCGCCCTGGCGCGTGACGAAGTTGATGTTGCCACCAATGTTGTGCAGGCCATAACGCGGGTCGTTGGTGCCGCGCACCACCTCGATGTACTCCATATCCAGCGGGAAAATCATGTCGATAAAGCGCTGGTTACCGCTGTTAACGTTGCTCGGCACGCCGTCGATCAGGGTCTTGATGCCGTTGATATAGCCCTCGCCGTTAAAGGCACGGAAGGTCACCTTGCCTGACTCGGCGCCCATGCGCGTCTCGGTCAGCTGGATACCAGGCATCTGCCCCAGCAGCTCCCAGCTGTTCGACACCGTCTTATCCTCGATCTTGTCGCTGCCCATGATGTCGACCGAGGTCAGCACATTCTCCACCGGCAGCGCGCCGCTCGACTTGGGCACGATATAGGCACTGCCCAGGGTGACGCTGGAAGAGCCCGCGTTCTCGGCAAAAGCGCTGCCCGAGACAGCGATGGCAAAGGCGGCAAGTGGGACGGCATGGGGTTTCATTTTCGCTCCTGAAGATTGAACGCGATGGCCGGGCCATGGCCATGGGTGAGGGCAGCCGCGCACCTTATAACAAATGTTATATCGTAACAATTGCTAGAATGCAGACGTGCGCCATCCGTGTCCGATCAGAGAAGCATCAAGGGCTTTTAGCGCTGCGGCCGGAGGCACGCCAGCAAACACTCCAGCGCTGGCTGCTGCTGCGCCCGCCTTAGCAGCGCCACCAGCTCGCGGTGGAAGGTCAGCGCGCCCAGTTCGATCACCCGCAGTTGGGTGGAACGCTGGAGCCACAGGCCGGCACGGGGGATCAGCGAGACGCCCAGGCCGCACTCCACCATGCGCACGATGGCATCCAGTTCATCCAGCTCCAGCGCCTCATGTACCTGCAAGCGCTGCTCACGGAGAAACTGGCTGACCTGGCGCCCGCCAAAAGAGCTGCGGTCATAACGCACGAAGGGCTGCTCGGCGAGGATCTGCAGCGGGTCGTCGCCCGCCACTGTCAGCGGCGTGATCAGCACGAACGGCTCGCGCGCCAGGCTGACCTGCAGCAACTCCTTGGGCAAGTCGAATGGCGGCTTGATCAGCAGCGCCACGTCCAGCTCGCCTGCATCCACCTGACTGAGCAACTGCAGCGACACCCCCGGCACCAGCTTCAGCTCGACCCGCGGTGCAGCCCGGCGAAAGGCCGGCAGTGCCTCGGGCAACAGCCCGGTCTGCACGCTGGCGATGGCGCCGACCCTGAGCTCACCTTGCCACTCGGCCAGGCTCGCGGGCCGGGCCATTTGCCCGTAGAGCGCGAGCATCTGCTCGGCCAGCGGCAACGCATGCCGGCCCGCGGCATTGAGCACGGCGGCGCGCCCGCTGCGGTCGAACAGGCGCACGCCCAAGCCCTGTTCCAACACGCGCATCTGCGCGCTGACCGCCGACTGGGTCAGGCCGACCTGCTGGCCGGCCGCGGCAAAGGTGCCGTGGCGCGCAACCATCACAAAGGTTTTCAACTCACGCAGCATCCGCGCCCCGACTGATCAATTTTATTTGAGCTTGCGAGCAAGGATATTCGCTTTAAAGCAATTTTGCTGGTGGTAGGCTGAGCCAAAAACGACCGAGGTAGACCCTGATGAGTGTTGCGCCCTTCCACCTGGCAATCCCCGTATACGACCTGGCGGCCGCCCGGCATTTCTATGGCGAGGTGTTCGGCTGCGCCGAAGGCCGCAGCAGCGCGCACTGGGTCGACTTCGACTTCTTCGGCCACCAGTTGGTGATCCACGAAGCGCCGAAGATGGCCTATCAGGACGCCGCTCACAGCAACCCGGTTGACGGCCATGACGTGCCGGTGCCGCACTTCGGCGTGGTGCTGGGCTGGGAGGACTGGGAGCGCCTGGCCGCCCGCTTGCGCGAGCGCGAGACGGCATTCGTGATCGAACCCTATGTGCGCTTCCAGGGGCAGGTGGGCGAACAGGCGACCATGTTTCTGCTCGACCCCTGCGGCAATGCGCTGGAGTTCAAGGCGTTCAAGGATATCGGCCAGCTGTTCGCCAAGTGACTTGAAAGCCGTTGAGGGCTCTGCAGCGGGCTGTCCACCAAGGCTCGCCATGCAGGTGCTTGTGTAGGAGCGAATTTATTCGCGATAAATCGTTAAAGCGCTGCAAGCGTCGCGGCTAAATCAGAGCATCGTCCGGCCCCTACCGCGTACCGACATTTCCTATATTGACGCGGCGCTAGCCTGTAATCGCGACGTGAAGAACCTTGTTAGCCGCGACGATTTCAGCGACTAACAAGGCTGATCGCGAATGAATTCGCTCCTACAAACGGCGGCGAAATCTTCGCGTATGAACCTAGGGTCTCTGCAGCAAACCGGGCAATTGCGCGGCGAGCTTTTCGGTATTGACCGGGGCGCGGATAAAGCCGCGCTGGGTGCCGTCCGGACCGAGAATCACCAAGTTGCCGCTGTGGTCGACGGTGTAGTTTTCCTTGCTGGTGTCGGCCGGGATGTAGGGGATGCTTACCGAGTTGGCGAGCTTCTGCAGGGTCGCTTCCTCACCGGTCAGGCCCTGGTAGCCGGCATCGAAATAGGCCAGGTACTTCTTCAGTTGCTCCGGCGCATCGCGGTGCGGGTCGACGCTGACCATGACGATACGAAGGTTGTCGCGCGCCGCTTCTGGCAACTGGGTGCGCAGCTGGCGCAGTTGCGCCAGGGTGGCGGGGCAGATATCGGGGCAGAAGGTGTAGCCGAAGAACATCAGCGTCCACTTGTCACGGTACTGGCTGGTCACCACCGGTTTGCCGTCCTGGTCGAGCAGTTCCAGGTCGGGCAGGGTGCGGCTCTGCGGCAATAGCACGATGCCGGCGTCGAGCAACTGGGTCGGATCGCCCTGGCCTTTGCTGTTGAGCACCTTGTTGACGGTCAGGCCGAGCACCAGGGCTACCAGGCCAACGAGGATGAAGACAGTGAGATGGGTTCGCGACATGGCACCAACGTTTACAGGTTGAACAGCAGGTAGTGGTCCACCAGCAGGGCGATGAACAACAGGAACAAGTACCAGATACTGTACTTGAAGGTGTTGATCGCGGCATGCGGCCGGCTGTCACGGTACAGCACCCAGGACCATTGCAGAAAGCGCGCGCCGAGCAGACTGGCGCACACCAGGTACAACAGCCCACTCATGTGAATCACAAACGGCAGCAGGCTGACGGCGAACATGATCGCCGTGTAGAGCACGATGTGCACCTTGGTGTAGTGCTCGCCATGGGTCACGGGCAGCATGGGAATATTGGCCTTGGCGTATTCCTCCTTGCGGTGGATGGCCAGAGCCCAGAAGTGCGGCGGCGTCCAGGCGAAGATGATCAGCACCAGCAACAGCGGCTCGGCGGTCAGCTGCCCGGTCACGGCTACCCAACCCAACAGCGGCGGCGCCGCGCCAGCCAGACCACCAATCACAATGTTCTGCGGCGTGGCGCGCTTGAGAAAGCCGGTGTAGATCACCGCATAGCCCAACAGAGAAGCCAGGGTCAGCCAGGCGGCAAGGGGGTTGGTGAAGATCAGCAACAGGCTCATGCCACTCACGGCCAGCAGCAACGCGAAGGCGATGGCAGCGGTCGGCGAGACCCGCCCAGCGGTCACCGGGCGTTTGAGAGTACGCGCCATGATCGAGTCGATGCGCCGATCCACCACATGGTTGACCGCCGCTGCCGCGCCCGCGCACAGGCCGATACCCAGGTTGCCGAACACCAGCACCTGCCAGGCGACGCCGGCACGGGTCGCGAGGAACATGCCGACCAGCGAGGTGATCAGCATCAGCACCACCACCCGCGGCTTGGTCAGCTCCAGGTAGTCGCGCCAGCTGGCGTGGGCCTGGTGTTGCTGCAGTAGAGTAGCCATGAGGTCTCTCCTTGCTCGTTGTTATTAACGACTGGTCGCCGGCGCGAAGTGTTCACTGCCCGTGCGGGCTGCTGCCAGGTTGGATAAGGGTTGCGGGGCACGGTTCAGGCAATAATTGCTCAGCACCAGGCACAGCAGCAGGGCCGCGCCGCCGGCGTTGTGCGCCACGGCGACCAGCAGTGGCAGGTGCAGCACCACGTTGCTGATGCCCAGGCTGACCTGCAGCGCCAGCGCCGCCAGCAGCAGCCCGGCCAGGCGCGGCAGGCCGGCGGCGCGCAGGCGCCAGGCGAGCAACAGCAGTACCAGAGTCACCAAAACGGCGCCGAGGCGATGGGTCATGTGGATGGCGGTGCGGGCATCGCTGTCGAGTTGGCCACCCAGGTAGTTAGGGCCGATGTGCTGGGTCAGGTGAAAGCCATTGGCAAAGTCCATCGCCGGCCACCACTCGCCATGGCAGGTCGGCAGATCGACACAGGCCACCGCCGCATAGTTACTGCTGACCCAGCCACCCAGGGCGATCTGCCCAACCACCACCAGTAAGCCCACGGCCGCCAGCGCGCGCAGCCGGGTCGACACGGCCACCGCCAACGGCGGCAACGCGGCCAGGCGTAGGGTCAGGAGAAACAGCAAACTCAGGGTGGCAAAGCCGCCGAGCAGGTGCGCGGTGACCACCTGCGGCCACAGTTTTAGGGTCACGGTCCACATGCCGAAGGCCGCTTGCAGCGTGACCAAGGCAAGCAACAGCAGGGGCAGCTTCAGCGGCTGGCCCGGCACGCTGCGCTGGCGCAGCGCCTGAACGGCCAGGCCGAGAATCACCAGGCCAAGGACACCGGCAAAGTAACGGTGGATCATCTCGTACCAGCCCTTGGCGACCTCCACCGGCGCATCGGGGAAGCGCGTTTCGGCCAGCACCTGCTTGTGCTCGCTCATCGGCACGCCAATAAAACCGTAGCAACCGGGCCAGTCCGGGCAGCCAAGGCCGGCATGGGTGAGGCGGGTGTAGGCGCCCAACAGCACCACCACCACGGCCAGCAGGGTGGCGAACAGGGCGAAACGGAAACCGGGTTTGCGCATATTCATCCCTCAGCAGAACGGACTACGGCTGACGACAGGGCGCATCGCTCAACCAATCTGGGAAATCTTCAGCAGGTGGCGCAGGTCGTTGAGAATCGCCTTGCCCGGGCTCGTGGTGTCGTAACGCAGCACCAGGTTGCCGTGAGGGTCGACGATCCACAGCTGGGCGCCTTTGGCGGGGTCGGCGAGCTGCCCGTAGCGCTGCCTATCCAGGGTCGCGCGGCTCAGCTGCGGGTATTCGCGGTGCAGGGTCGCGTCCAAGGCTTCGGGCAGCGGCTCGGCAAGCGCCAAGCCATGGCTGGCGCGCGAGGCTTCGCGGTTAAGGCCGATGTGCAGCTGCCGGGCGGTGTAGACCAAGGCCATGCAGTCGCTGTCGCAGGTGCCGGGCGCGGTGACCAGCACTTGCCAGCGCGTGCTGGGGGCGGCGCTTACGCCCAGATCGCTCAGGGTCTGCCCGGTGCCGAGCAGCTCGCCATGGAAGCTGCGCGTCTCCGGCACCCAGAAGCGCCAGTGGTACATGGCGCTGGCCAACAGCATGGGACCGATCACCACCGCGAGGATGAGGATCAGCTGCAGCCGCCCCCGGCGGCGATGAGTCAATGAGCCCTCAGGCAGGGCGATGGCTGGTTGCATGGCGAATCTCCCGCGCGTTGTACACACCCAAATAGATGAACAGCCCGACCAGCGCTACCGCCAGGGCAAACCACTGCACGGCGTAGCCCAGGTGCTTATCCGGGCTCATGGCCACCACCGGCCAATCGGCCTGCAGCGCCGCCGGCCCCGGTTGCAGACGCACTTCATACGGCAAGCCGCCGCGGCCCAATTGCTGCCACAGCAGCGCCGGTTTCACTTCGGTAATCAGCAGCGGCCAGCTTTTTGCCTCGCGCTGGACGCGCTGCAAAATACCGCCGCCCAGCGGTACGTAGATTGAGGCAATCAATTCCAGCGCACCGTCGGGGGTGTCGAAGGCCGGCGGCACGCGGCGGTCCGGCCAGGCCAGCCAGCCACGGTTGAGCAGCACCCAAAGGCCGCTGCCCTGGTCATAGAAGGGTTGCAACAGCTCCACCCCGGCCTGGCCGTTGCGGATGCGGTTGTCGAGCAGCAGGCTGTGGCCGGCGTCGAAGAAACCCTGCAGGCGCACCCGTTGGTAGGACTGGGGCGTGCCGTTCTCCAGGCTGCCCAGGCTGACCGGCGCGGCCACCTCCAGGGCTGCGTGCTGGGCCAGCAGCTCACGTTTTTCCGCCGCCCGTGCCAGTTGCCAGAAGCCCAGCGCAATCAGCGCCGGGAGCAGCAGCAGAACCACAGCCGTGGGCAGCAAACCGGGACGAAAGGCCGCCCAGCCCCATCCCCGGCTCTTGCGTCGCTGCTGGCTATACTGCTCGGACACGTCCTTCCCCTTGTATCGGAGTCCCGCATGCTCAAGGCCGCGATCGTCCTGCTCCTATTGGCCACCCTGGTCAGCCTGTTCAGCGGCTTGTTCTTCCTCGTCAAGGACGAGGGCCGCAGCGCGCGGGTGGTCAATGCACTTACGCTGCGGGTCACACTGACGGCGCTAACCGTAGGTCTGATCGCCTGGGGCTTCTACAGCGGGCAACTGGTTTCCCACGTTACCTGGTAAGCCGCCGGTAACTGTGACCGGCGCCGGCCCGCTGCATTCAAGACTTTTCTGTGGTCAGCCCTGGTAACGCGCCTACACGCCAGCGCATACCCTCCTAGAGCACGTAAACGAAGACGAACAGACCGATCCACACCACGTCGACGAAGTGCCAATACCAGGCCGCTGCCTCAAAGCCGAAGTGCTGTTCGTTGCTGAAATGCCCGCGCATGACCCGGACCAGCATCACCGTCAGCATGATCGCGCCGAAGGTCACATGGGCCCCGTGAAAGCCGGTGAGCATGAAGAAGGTTGCACCGTAGATGCCCGAGCCAAGGGTCAGACCCAGCTCGGTGTAGGCGTGGATGTACTCCTCGACCTGCAGCACCAGAAACGCTGCCCCCAGCAGCACGGTCAGCGCCAGCCACAAGGTCAGTGGCTTACGGTGGTTCTTGCGCAGCGCATGGTGGGCGAAGGTCAGGGTGAAGCTGGAGGTGACCAGCAAAATGGTGTTGATCAGCGGCAGGCCCCAGGGGCTGATGGTGCCGCTCGGTGCCGGGTACAGCTTGGGGTCGGGCGTGTTGAGCATCGGCCAGCTGTACTCGAAGCTCGGCCAGAGCATGTTGGCGATGCCCTTGGCACCTTCGCCGCCCAGCCAGGGGCCACTCCAGTAGCGGATGTAGAACAGCACGCCGAAGAACGCGGCGAAGAACATCACCTCCGAGAAAATGAACCAGCTCATGCCCCAGCGGAACGAGCGGTCCATCTGCGGGCTGTAGAGGCCGCTGCGGCTTTCCTTGATCACGTTGCCGAACCAGCCGAACAGCATATAGGCCAGCAGCAGCCCACCGATGAAGAAGATCAGCGGCCCGTGGGAATCGGCACGCTCGGCCTTGAGGTCGTTGAACCAGGTGGCCACACCGTAAACCGACACCAGCAACCCGAGGGTCGCGATGATCGGCCACTTACTCTGGGCCGGAACGTAATAGCTTTCGTGGCTTTCGTGACTCGACATTTATTGTTCTCCTTATGGAGCCGCCCCGCTAAGGGGTCGCCTGTGCCACCGGCGGTTTACGCGCAGTGATATCGAACAAGGTGTACGCCAGGGTCAGGTGGCGGACATCGGCAGGTAGGTCACGATCGACGATAAAGCGCACCGGCATTTCGATGCGCTCGCCCGGCTGCAACACCTGCTGGGTAAAGCAGAAGCACTCGGTTTTATGGAAGTACGCCGCCGCCTTGGACGGCGCCACGCTGGGAATGGCCTGAGCGGTCATCGGTTTATCGGTCGGGTTGTAGGCGACGAAGATCATCTGCGTGCTCGCCCCCGGGTGCACGGTCACCTCATCGGCCTGGGGGCCGAACGTCCAGACCATATCTGCGGCGTTGGTGGCGAGAAACTGCACGCGCACCTGGCGTTCAGCGTCTTCCACCTGATCGCCCTGGTAAGCACCGGCGGTCTTGCCGTTGATGCCAAACGCCTGGCACATGACGTCGTAGATCGGCACCAGGGCAAAGCCGAAGCCAAACATGGCCACCACCAGCACGCACAGGCGCACGACCAGCCGACGGGTTTGCCGATCCTCAGTCATGGCGAGGGTCCGTACGGTGCGCTTCAAGCGTCGCCATGTCCGGCGGGGTGCTGAAGGTGTGGTAGGGCGCCGGCGAAGGCACCGACCACTCCAGACCTTCGGCGCCATCCCAGGGCTTGGCCGGCGCCGGCTTGCCGCCACGGATGCACTTGATGACGATAAACAGGAACAGCAGTTGGGTGGCGCCGAACATGAAGGCGCCGATGGACGAGACCATGTTGAAGTTGGCGAACATCATGTTGTAGTCCGGAATACGCCGCGGCATGCCGGCCAGCCCCACGAAGTGCATCGGGAAGAACGCCAGGTTCATGCCGACGAAGCTCATCCAGAAATGCAGCTTGCCGAGGGTTTCGTCGTACATGTGCCCGGTCCACTTCGGTAGCCAGTAGTAGGCCGAGGCGAAGATGCCGAAGATCGCCCCCGGTACCAGCACGTAGTGGAAGTGCGCCACCACGAAGTAGGTGTCGTGGTACTGGAAATCCGCTGGGGCGATGGCCAGCATCAGCCCGGAAAAGCCGCCGATGGTGAACAGAATGACGAAGGCCACGGAGAACAGCATCGGCGTCTCAAAGGTCATCGAGCCCTGCCACATGGTGCTGGCCCAGTTGAACACCTTCACCCCGGTGGGCACGGCGATCAGCATGGTCGCGTACATAAAGAACAGCTCACCGGTCAGCGGAATGCCGACGGTGAACATGTGGTGCGCCCAGACAATGAATGAGAGGAAGGCAATCGACGCCGTGGCATAAACCATCGAGGTGTAACCGAACAGCGGCTTGCGCGCGAACGCCGGGATGATCGAGCTGACCGCGCCGAACGCCGGCAGGATCATGATGTACACCTCAGGGTGGCCGAAGAACCAGAACACGTGCTGGAACAGCACAGGGTCACCACCGCCTGCCGCGCTGAAGAAGCTGGTACCGAAGTGAATGTCCATCAGCATCATGGTCACGCAACCGGCCAGTACCGGCATCACCGCGATCAGCAGAAAGCCGGTGATCAGCCAGGTCCAGACAAACAACGGCATCTTCATCAGGGTCATGCCGGGCGCGCGCAGGTTGAGGATGGTGGCGACCACGTTGATCGCGCCCATGATCGAGCTGATGCCCAGCAGGTGGATGGCAAAGATGAAGAAGGTCACCGACTCCGGCGCATAGGTGGTCGACAGCGGCGCGTAGAAGGTCCAACCGAAGTTCGGCCCACCGCCCTCCATGAACAGCGTGCTGACCAGCAGACCGAAGGACGCCGGCAGCAGCCAGAAGCTGAAGTTGTTCATCCGTGGCAGGGCCATGTCCGGCGCGCCGATCATCATCGGCACCATCCAGTTGGCCAGGCCGACGAAGGCCGGCATCACCGCGCCGAAGACCATGATCAGGCCGTGCATGGTGGTCATCTGGTTGAAGAATTCCGGCTGCACGATCTGCAGACCGGGCTGGAACAGCTCAGCACGAATCACCATGGCCATGGACCCGCCGAGCAGGAACATGGCAAAGCTGAACCACAGGTACATCGTGCCGATGTCCTTATGGTTGGTGGTCAGTACCCAGCGCATCAGGCCCTTGGCCGGGCCATGGTGGTGGTCAGTGAGGCCGTGGCCTGCGTGGTGCGGATCGATCACTGCACTCATGTCGGTTACTCCTGAGCCTTCTTGAACGCGAGAATGTCCTGCGGGGTGACCATGTCACCGACCGAGTTACCCCAGGCATTGCGTTCGTAGGTGATGATCGCCGCGATATCGACTTCAGAGAGTTGCTTGCCGAAGGCCGCCATCGAGGTGCCCGGCTTGCCATTGATGACAATGCCGATATGCCCTTCAGCCGGGCCGGTGGCGATGGCTGAGCCCTTGAGTGCCGGGAACATCGGCGGCAGGCCTTCACCGGTTGGCTGGTGACAGGCACCGCAGTTGGTCAGGTACGCCTTCTCACCACGCACCATCAGCTCATCGAGGGTCCATTCCTTGCTGGTCAGCTCTTTCTCGGCGGCGGCAGCGGTTTTGCGCTCGGCCAACCAGATGGCGAAGTCTTCCTTGCTCTTGGCCTCGACCACCACGGGCATAAAGCCGTGGTCCTTGCCGCACAGCTCGGTGCACTGGCCGCGGTAGATGCCTGGCTCCTCGATTCGCGTCCAGGATTCGTTGACGAAGCCGGGGATGGCATCCTTCTTCACCGCCAGGGCCGGCACCCACCAGGAGTGGATAACGTCGGCAGCGGTGATCAGAAAGCGTACCTTGGTGCCCACCGGCACCACCAGCGGCTCGTCCACCTCCAGGAGGTAGTGCTCGCCCTTGGCTTCGCGGTTGTTGATCTGCGCACGCGGGGTGGTGAGGTTGCTGAAGAACTCGACGTCCTGGCCCAGGTACTTGTAGTGCCATTTCCACTGATAGCCGGTGACCTGGATATCCAGCTCGGACTCCGTGGTGTCGTAGATATCAATCAGGGTTTTGGTCGCAGGGATCGCCATCACCACGAGGATGGCCAGGGGCACAACTGTCCAGAGAATCTCGACCGTGGTGCTTTCATGGAAATTCGCTGGTTTTTGCCCGCGCGAACGGCGGTGCACCAGCATCGACCAGAACATGGCGCCGAACACCAGCACGCCAATCACTACACAGATCCAGAAAATGGTCATGTGCAGGTCGAACACCGAGCGGCTGACTTCGGTGACACCAGGTGCCATGTTGACCGTCCAGCTCGCATGCGCCGAGCTAAACACCAACCACAGCGCAAGGCTCATCCAGACTCGTGGATGTCGCGTCATTGCGGGTTCCCCTTATCGTTCTTGTTATCCCGCCGGCTAAGCCTGCGGCGAAGGGATCGACTGCCGATACTGCTGGCAACTGCTGCCGAAACTTGTCCGTGCCGAAGCGCTTCCGGTTCCATCAGGTACTGCCTGTCAAGGACGAGTATAGACAGGGTCGACCCACTGGCAACGCCAGGGTCGAAAACAATGCCCGGTGTCCCGACGCACGGGGCAGGCCACGGATGACGCGGGCCTGTCTCGGCGGCCAAACCTTGTTTATATCCGTCTCGCATAAAAATTCCGCCGACATGACAATTAGGTCTTAGCAGACGGACCCAGTCCGCTAAGGTTCAGCCCCATGTCTGTCTTAAAGGAATTGTCATGAATATCGCTGCCTTGCGTGACCTCATCGCGCGCGCCCATCAGCACGAAGCAGCCAGTGCGCAACTGGAGCACCAATTACAGGCGCAACTCGAACGCCTGCACCCGGCCATCGGCCTGCCAGATGAGGGTGCCGCACAGGTGCTCAAACGCTTCATCACCGCCTACATCGAACAGGTGCCCGAGATGCTTGAGGCGGCCAACGACGTCGCACGCGAGGCGGGGATTGAGGCGCAGATCAAGCCAGTGCTCAAAGTGGCCGAGCAGTTCTTCCTGCAGCCACCGGCGCTGATGGCCGGTCACGAAGGGCTCGATGGTCTGCTCGACGAGGCCTACCTGGCGCATCGCCTGGTGGAAGAGGTCAACGACCGCTACATCGCTCACCTCGGCCAACCGCTGATCCCACTGGACACCACCGTGGCCAACCTGATTGCCCACCAGTTGATCGGCGAGCCTTTCGCCAACCAGCTGGACGAAGCAGTGCACCATGCCGTCGACGGCATGCTGGATGAGGCCAGCTTTGATCAGGAGTCCGTCACGGCCTACCGTGAACGCCTGGTTGCACCGCAGACCAGCGCCGCCTGGCAGCGCTGGCCGTGCCTGTCGCGCCAGCTGGGTGTGGAGCTGCAGCTGGGAGAGCCCCGCGCGCCGAGCTGAGCACTTAGGAGGCTGATGCGTCGGCAGACGGCGCGTTTTTCTTCACACCGCGGATGTTCAAGCCGGCCAGGCACACCTGCAGCACGATCAGCGCCCAGGCGCTGGTGTGCCAGCCCCAGATCACCCACAGCAAGTTGCTCAGCAAAAAGCACCAGAAGCCAACCGTCCGCCGCCGCAGATTCAACGACCCGATCAACCAGGCTGCGGTAACCGTTGCCAGCATCGCTGGCCATTGCAACAGGTCGATCAGGTCCATTGTGTTTCCCTCGTAGCACAGTGCAGGGCGCGCGCCGGTCTGGCGGCGCCTTGCCTGCGTTGAGTCCCTCGCCTGCTGCGAAGTTCAGGCAATTGTCCGGGCATGGCGACCCTTACCGGCGCCATGCCAAGCCCTTGTGCGCCTACAGAACGGCAGGGGTTGTGGGCGCAGTGCCTTGCAGCGCGTGACGGCAGCGCCCTTCAAGCCGACGGCGCAGGCCCTGGTCATCGATCAGCAGGGCGCCGCCCTGGGCTTCGGCCGCGCGGCCCCAGTCTTCGAGCAGCTCCATGCACGCGTGGTCGATGTACTGCAACTGGGCCAGCGGCACAGACAACTGGGTTTGCGGGGCGATCTGCGCCAGGGTGCTGGCCATTTGCGGCACCTTGAGGAAGGTCGCGGTGCCCATCAGGCGCAGTTCGGCCTGCTGCGGGCCGTGCTCGACCAGGACGATCTTCAACCGCGCGGCTTTCCACACCAGTTTCAGCAGGGTCAGGGTGAAGCCCAGCAACACGCCGGTGAGCAAGTCGACCAGCACGATCCCTGCGGCGGTAGCCAGGTAGATCAGCCAGGGCACCCGGCCGTAGCGACCCAGGCCGCGCAGGGTCTTGAGGTCGACCAGTTTGCAGCCGGTGTAGACCAGCACGCCTGCCAGGCTGGCGATCGGGATGCTCTGCAACAGACTCGGCAGCAGCATGACGAACGCCAGCAGCCAAGCGCCATGCAGAATCGCCGAGGCGCGGGTCATGGCCCCGGCCTGGACGTTGGCCGAGCTGCGCACGATCACCCCGGTCATTGGCAGCGCGCCGAGCACGCCGCAGAGCATATTGCCGACGCCTTGAGCGCTGAGTTCACGGTCCAGGTTGGAGCGCGCACCGGTGTGCAGGCGGTCGACGGCGGCGGCGGACAGCAAGGTCTCGGCGCTGGCGATAAAGGCCATGGCCACAGCGCCGATCAGCACGTGTGGGTTGGCCAGCCCGAGCAAATCCGCCGGGCGCAGCCAGTCGATGGCTTCGGCCAGGGTCGCCGGCACCTCGACGCGGTTGACCTGCAGGCCGAGCCAGAGGCTGGCCAGGGTCGCCAGTACTACACCGATCAACGCACCCGGCACCAGGCGCAGCGCCTCAGGCCGCCAGCGCGCCCACAGCAGCATGCAGGCAATGGTGCCGCCACCCAGTGCAGCGGCCTGCAGTGCCTGCCCATCGGGCCAGGCCGCCCAGGCGGCCTGCAAGGTCGCCGGTAGCGCCAGCAGATTCGCCAGCCCCGCAGCCTGGGGCGCCTGGTCGAACAGCACGTGCACCTGTGAGAAGACAATCAACAGCCCGATGCCGGCCAGCATGCCGTGCACCACCGCCGGCGCGGTGACGCGGAACCAGCAACCCAGACGCAGGCGCCCGGCGCATAACTGGAGAAACCCGGCGAGCAGCAAAATTGGCCCGAGCATGGCCAGGCCATGGGCCCGCACCAGTTCGAATACCAGAACGGCCAGGCCTGCAGCCGGGCCGCTGACCTGTAAAGGCGAGCCGGCCAGCCAGCCGACGACCAGGCCGCCGATAATACCGGTGATCAAGCCCTTGGCCGGCGGTACGCCGGACGCGATGGCGATGCCCATGCATAAGGGCAGGGCGACGAGAAACACCACGATGGATGCCAGCGCATCACGCGGCAGGGTGGCGGAAAAAGAGGGAGCGGTCATAAGAGGTCTCCTGCAAATCCATGCGGGAAGCGCGCCGCGCCCACGCCAAACGGCAGGGCGTGCGCGGCGGCGCAGCGAATATCAGGCGCTGTAGCGCGCCGCAGGGGTGGCCGTGGGCGTTTGCTTGCCGTCCAGCGGCAGGAAGCGGCCCTGAGCAGCGTCATAGGCGCGGATCTCACAACGGGCGATGTCGTACACCCAGCCATGGATCGCCAGTTGCCCGCTGGCCACGCGCGAGGCCACAGCTGGGTGGGTGCGCAGGTGCGCGAGCTGAGCGATGACGTTCTCTTCGGTGAGCACACCCAAGGTGGTGTGGTCAGCGCAGCCGCAGTTATCGGCCACCAGGGTGCGAGCCGCCTCGCTGTGGCGCAACCAGGCTTTGACCGTGGGCATGCCCTGCAAGCTCTCGGGGGCGAGCACCGCCTTCATCGCGCCGCAATCGGAATGCCCGCAGATGATGATGTGCTGCACGCCCAGGGCCAGCACCGCGTACTCGATGGCCGTGGACACGCCGCCCATCATCTGGCCGTAGGGCGGCACCACGTTGCCGACATTGCGGGTGACGAACAGGTCGCCGGGGTCGCTCTGGGTAATCAGCTCGGGAACGATGCGTGAGTCGGCGCAGGTGATGAACATCGCGCGCGGTTGCTGCTGGTTGGCCAGGCGCTTGAACAGCGCCTGCTGCTGCGGAAATACGTCCCGGCGAAACCGCCGGAAGCCGTCGACGATGCGGGCCAGGGAGGCGTCGGAGGGGGTGCTCGGGGTCGGGCTGAGTTGGGGCGCTTCTGCCATGGTCTGCTCCTTGAGTTCAGGTCTCGATAAGGGCCGCGGCACTTCGGCGCGACGCACTGTGACCAATTGGTCACGTGAGGCACACCCTAGCCAGCCAGGCTTAATCGAAACTGAACAAAAGGCTCTAGATCGGCCATTACAGCCAGACAAAAGACGAACGGTAGCTGGCCATTGGCCGGCCAACACAACACGCGTGGGTGTATGTCAGCGCATGGCCGCGCCCCGCATAGGTCAGTGCACTGAAGCACTTTCCTCTGCGCACAACAGCCTCTGCCGGGATCACTCCGGGCGCTTTGGCCAATGCTGAGCGGGCGCAGGTAACGTCCACAGCCCCATCACGCCTGCGCCATCGAACGCTCAGCACTTCATACACTTGAGCGGGGCGACACAGGAAACGGTAAAGCCGGTCGAGGCTGACCGTCGCACCCTACCAGGCCCTGGCATTGTGCCAGGACCGGCCCCACCTTCACTCCTGCGGATAACGCGCGCGCGGCGTGGCCATCGGCACTTGGTCGCCATCGAGCGGCAGGAAGCTGCCCAGCTCGGCGTCGTAGGCTTTGATCTGGCTGGTCTCGATGTCGTACACCCAGCCATGGATAAACAGCTGACCGCGGGCCAGCTTGGCCGCCACCGAAGGGTGCGTGCGCAGGTGATCGAGCTGGGCCACGACGTTCTCTTCCGTGAGCACGGCGAGGGTTTCCTGGTCGTTGCTGCAGTTGCAGTTCTCCGCCACCACGGTGCGCGCCACTTCGGCATGGCGCAGCCAGGCCTTGACGGTGGGCATGGTCTCCAGCGACTGCGGGTTGAGCACGGCCTTCATCGCGCCGCAGTCGGAGTGCCCGCAAATGACGATGTGCTGCACGCCCAAGGCCATCACCGCGTACTCGATGGCGGTGGAGACGCCGCCCATCATCTGCCCGTAGGCCGGCACCACGTTGCCGACGTTGCGGTTGACGAACAAATCACCCGGCGAGCTCTGGGTAATCAGTTCAGGTACCACACGCGAGTCGGCGCAGGTGATAAACATGGCGCGCGGGTTCTGCGCAGTGGCGAGCTTCTTGAACAGCTCCTCCTGCTGCGGGAACACCTCATTGCGGAAGCGCTTGAAGCCGTCGACGATGCTCTGCAACGCCTGATCGGCGGTTTCATTGCCTTCATGGGTGTGCAGTGGAATCACATGGTGTTTGTAAGGCATGCCGTGAACCTCTGAGTACCTGGAAAAAATGCTGTTACACCGACAGCCTTAGCAGCGGGCAAGTCACACACCAGTGTCACCTCAGGCAGGTGGCGCCGACAATCTGCAGTGTTGCTAATTTGCACCTAGTGTCACGACATGCATCAAATGTCGGTAAATTCCGGCTGGCGTGGGAGGCGGCGGGCGGCGCTCCGCTTTGGCCGCGATGTTTGCACTGTCTTCACAATCAATTGCGAATAAAGGCTAGGCGCCCCCTTCGCGCCTACAGAGAGCGACAGAGTATGTGTGTCGCGACACTGGCCGGGCCCAATGCCTCATAACAGGTTGAGCTGAGCGCCGGGCGGCGCGAAGCGTGAGCAGTCCAGCCCGTCCAACTGACGCCCGTCCAGGCCGAAGCGCCGCCGCGCCAGGCGAAAGCGCTGGGCGAGCAGGTCGGCGAAATGCCCCTCACCGCGCATCCGCGTGCCGAAGCGGCTGTCGTAATCCTTGCCGCCACGGGACTGGCGCACCAAGCTCATCACATGGGCCGCGCGGTCAGGAAAGTGCGCCTGCAGCCACTGCTCGAACAACTCGGCGATTTCCAACGGCAAGCGCAGCAGCACGTAGCCGGCCGAGCGCGCGCCGGCATCGCGGGCAGCTTCGAGCAGGTGTTCGAGCTCCATGTCGTTGATCATCGGGATCATCGGTGCGCACATCACACTGACCGGCACACCGGCCTCATGCAGCGTGCGCATGGCACGCAAGCGGGCCTTGGGCGAGGCCGCGCGCGGCTCCATGATGCGTTTTAACTCATCGTCCAGGGTGGTCAGGCTGAACGCCACGCTGACCAGGTTCTGCTCGGCCAGCTGGGTCAACAGGTCGAGGTCGCGCAGGATCAGCGCGCCTTTGGTGATCACATGCACCGGGTGCTTGTAGCGCAGCAGAATTTCCAGAGCCTGGTGGGTCAGGCGCTGCTCACGCTCGATCGGCTGGTAGGCATCGGTGTTGATGCCCAGGGCAATCGGCTGCGGCACGTAACCGGGCTTTTGCAGCTCCTCTTCCAGACGACTGGCGAGGTTGGTCTTGGCGATCAAGCGGGTCTCGAAATCCAACCCCGGCGAGAGGTCCCAGTACGCGTGGCTGGGCCGGGCAAAGCAGTACACACAGCCATGTTCGCAGCCGCGATAGGGGTTCACCGAGCGGTCGAAGCCGACATCCGGCGACTGATTGCGGGTAATTATCGTGCGGGCGCGCTCCTGACGAATCTCGGTGGCGCGAGTCTGCGGCGTTTCCTCCTGGTACCAGCCGTCGTCCTCGGCCTCCGAGCGCGTCGGGGCGAAACGGTTGTGCGGGTTATGGGCTGTGCCCCGACCACGGGGCGGCAAAAGGGACATACGCAAGCTCCGGCGAAATACTGTCTATATATACAGTCATTATCACCGCCACCCAAGTGTTCGCCGTCGCCTCAGCCGGTAGCCTGGGTTGAGCAAAGCGATACCCAGGAAAGCTTCACCGCCCGCCTCGCCTCAGCTCGCCACGGTCTCCTGCACAGCTTCCTGGCGCTGTGCATAACGTTGGGCCAACACCGCGCAGACCATCAACTGAATCTGGTGGAACAGCATCACCGGCAGGATCAGCACACCAATGGTGCTGCTGGCGAACAGCACCTGGGCCATGGGCACGCCGGTGGCCAGGCTCTTTTTCGAGCCACAGAAGAGGATGGTGATGCGGTCTTCCACACTGAACCCCAGCCACTTGCCGAGCAGGTGAGTGAACAACAAGGCCAGCGCCAGCAGCACGCAACAGGCCAGCACCAGGGCGGCCAGGGTTGGCAGCGGCACCGTCTGCCACAGGCCTTCGATCACCGCCGCGCTGAACGCGGTGTAGACCACCAGCAGGATCGAGCTTTGGTCGACGTACTTCAGCCAGTCCTTATTGCGCCCGACCCAGGCGCCGATCCAGCGCCGCGCCAGCTGCCCGGCGACAAAGGGCACCAGCAGTTGCAAGGTGATCTTGCCGATGGCATCCAGGGTCGAACCGCCGCTGCCGTGCACATCCATCAACAGCGCCACCAGCAAAGGCGTGAGGAAGATACCGAACAGGCTGGAGGCCGCCGCGCTGCAGATCGCCGCCGGTACATTACCGCGCGCCAAGGACGTGAAGGCGATGGCCGATTGCACCGTGGCCGGCAGTGCACACAGATAAAGCATGCCTAAGTACAGCTCGGTGCCGATCATCGGCGACAGCAGCGGCTTGAGCGCCAGACCGAGCAGCGGAAACATCACGAAGGTGCAGAAAAACACCAACCCATGCAGGCGCCAGTGCCCGGCACCAGCAATGATCGCCTCCCGCGAGAGCTTGGCGCCGTGCATAAAAAACAGCAGGGCAATGGCAAAGTTGGTGACCCAGCCGAACACCACGGCCACCTGACCCGAGGCGGGCAGCAGCGTGGCGGCGCCGACCACAGCGAGCAGGGTCAGGGTGAAGTTGTCGGGCAACAGGCGGGAACGGGCCATGGCAGCATCCTGGGCAGGGGCAACGACAAAGGTTGCAAAATATGACCGCGCCACTCTACCGTGATCATCCGTTACCGACTAACGCGATAAAGCCAGAGAATGTCGACTAACAGACAGCCCGATCTGCCCGAACGCCAGGTGCCGCAGTTGCCCGCCCTGCCACGGCCGCTCTACGCGCGCAGCGAATCCCTGACCCAGCAGATGAGCACCGCGCGGCATTGCCATACCTGGGTGCAGTTGTCTTACGCGATCCAGGGCGTGCTGCATGTGCACACCGCAGCCGGGCGTTTCGTCGCGCCGCCGCAGCGGGCGATCTGGATACCGGCAGGCGTCGAACACGAAGTGATCAGCTCGCCGAACACCGAAATGCGCAGTCTCTACCTGGCCGCCGAGGCCACCGCCGACGCCCCGCGCCACTGCCGGGTGCTGGAAGTAAATGCCCTGACCCGCGAGCTGATCCGCCGTTTTGCCGAGCTGCCGGTGGCCTACGACGAACAGGGCGCCGACGGGCGCCTGGCCAATGTGCTGCTCGACCAGTTGCTGGCGGCCCGCGAACTCGGCCTGTCATTACCGTTACCCAGCGACGCCCGCCTGCTGCAGCTTTGCCAGGCGCTGCAGGCTCAACCCGACGACCCCTGCAGCCTGGCGCACTGGGGCCAGCACCTGGGGGTTTCGGAAAAAACCCTGAGCCGCCTGTTTTTGCGCGAAACCGGCCTGACCTTCCGCGCCTGGCGCCAACGCTTGCGCCTGCTCGGCGCCCTTACCCCGCTGGAGCAGGGCCAACGCGTCACCGACGTCGCCCTGGCCTGCGGCTACGACTCCACCTCGGCGTTTATCGCCGCGTTTCGCCAGCAATTTGGGGTAACGCCGGGGGAGTTTTTCCGCGGCTGATTCAAACGCTACGCCGCACCTGCAGCCCGCGGTAGCCGTACTCGCCCGGCTCGCCGCTGAGCACTAGCGCTCCAACAGCAGCCAGCTCGCGAGCGCGCCAGAGCAGAAAGGTGTCAGTGGCGAAAAAGCCGTCGTTGCGCGCCATCACCTCGGCCATCAGCCGCGCCAGTGGTTGCGCCTCATCACAGGCATGGCGCAGCAGGTCGGCGTCGATGCGCTGGTAGTCCTCGCCGGCAAAGTCGCCCGCCTGCCAGCGGTGAATCAGCGCATTGTCTGCCTGCACGGCACGCCATTGGGCGGCCAGGGCCTGGCGCCGCGGCGCGTCGATTTCACGGGGTTGGGCCAGTGCCACCAGCGCGTCGGGCGTATGCATGGCCACCGCCTTGCGCGTCTCGACGCGGCTGTCGCCGGTGCCGCAAGGCACTTCCCAGAGCGCCAGCGGGCTGTGTTCCAGGGCATGGGCCACGCGCGCCAGCAGCAGTTGCTCGCTGGCACTGTCGCCATGCCAGACGGTGACCGGTTGCGCCTGTTCAGCCAGGGCGGCGAGCCAGCGCGCATCGGCGGGAAGGACAGTGGCGAAATCCGGTGCGGGCTGAACCGACTCGGGCCACAGCGCCTGCCAGAAGGCCACGCGCGCCGCGCAAGGCGGCGTGTCGACATCCGACAGCGGGCCGACGGCGAGGTCATCGCGCAACACGCGCAAGCCCGTGGCGGCTGCCGCCTCGCTGATCACCTGGGTGACCCCGGCGACTGCGTTATCACCACAGACTAGGTGCCACATAGCCGCTCCTTGGACGCTTGAGACTATTGATGAGTAGGAGCGAAGGGTGCGCCTAGCCTTTATTCGCGATGGGGTTTGAGCACGCTGGAAGCATCGCGAATAAATTCGCTCCTACAGACCGCGGTTGATCATGCGTGCGCGACAGGCGCGCCCACACATGCAGAATGCGATATGAACCGCGAACTACACCCTCGTCAAATCTACTCACTCGGCTTTTTCAGCTTGGGGTTGGGAAAGAACTGTACCGCTTGCACCTTGGGGTCGGCGGCCTTGGGTTTCAGGGCGCTGGTGTTGACCCGTGTCGGCAACTCCTTGGGCACCGAGTTGCCGCGCGCATCGAGGGTGTCGGCGTAGCCGCAACCCACGCACTCGCGGTGCGGCACGCCGTCTTCGTCCCACATCTGGATCTTGTCCATTTCGCTGCACGCCGGGCACACGGCACCGGCAATAAAGCGTCGTTTGCGCACCTCAGGACCTTCGCTCATGCGGCCTCCTGGCTCAGGCCGAGGTGGCGCAGCAGGGCGTCGATGCTCGGCTCACGGCCGCGGAAGTCGACGAACAGCACCATCGGCGCCTGGGAGCCGCCACGGGCCAGAATCGCCTCGCGGAAGGCGCGGCCGGTGTCTGGGTTGAACACGCCTTCTTCCTCGAATTTAGAGAAGGCATCGGCGCTCAGCACCTCGGCCCATTTGTAGCTGTAGTAACCGGCCGCGTAACCGCCGGCGAAGATATGGGCGAAGCTGTTGGGGAAGCGGTTGTAGACCGGCGGGCGCAGCACCGACACCTCGCTGCGGATGCTTTCGAGCACCTCCAGCACACTGCGGCCGTCGCCGTGGGTGGCGTGCAGCTCGAAGTCGAACAGGCTGAACTCGACCTGACGCACCATCATCAGGCCGGACTGGAAGTTCTTCGCGGCCAGCATTTTCTCCAGCAGGTCCTGGGGCAGCGGCTCGCCAGTTTCATAGTGGCCGGAGATCAGCGCGAGGCCTTCCGGCTCCCAGCACCAGTTCTCCATAAACTGGCTCGGCAGCTCGACCGCATCCCAGGCTACGCCGTTGATGCCCGAGGCGCCGGCATGCTCAACGCGCGTCAGCAGGTGGTGCAGGCCGTGGCCGAACTCGTGGAACAGGGTGGTGACTTCATCGTGGGTCAGCAGCGCCGGCTTGTCGCCGACCGCCGGGGTGAAGTTGCACACCAGGTTGGCCACCGGGCTGATCAGCGCGCCATCGGCGTCGCGGCGCTTGTCGCGCGCGCCATCCATCCAGGCGCCACCACGCTTGTTGGCGCGGGCGTAAAGGTCGAAGAAGAAGCGTCCAACGTGCTGACCGTTTTCGGTGATCTCGAACAGGCGCACATCCGGGTGCCAGGTATCGAAGCCAGACAGTTCCTTGATCTGGATACCGTAGAGCTTCTCGACCATGGCGAACAGGCCGCCGAGCACCTTGTCGATGGGGAAGTAGGCGCGCAGGATTTCCTGGGAAATGCTGTAGCGCTGCTCGCGCAGCTTCTCGCTGTAGTAGCCCACGTCCCAGCTTTGCAAATCAACGCAGCCTTGCTCGGCGGCAAAAGCCTTGAGCTCGGCCAGGTCCTGGGCCGCAAACGGCTTGCCGCGCGCGCCGAGGTCACGCAGGAAGCTCAGCACCTGGTCGGTGTTCTCGGCCATTTTGCTCGCCAGGCTCAGCTCGGCGTAGTTGGCGAAGCCCAGCAGCTTGGCCAGCTCCTGACGCAGGGCGAGGATTTCCAGCATCACTGGGCCGTTGTCGTTTTGCCCGGCATTCGGCCCCTGGTCGGAGGCACGGGTGCAGTAGGCGCTGTAGATTTCCTCGCGCAGCGCGCGGTCATCGGCGTAAGTAATCACCGCGAAGTAGCTGGGGAACTCCAGGGTGATCAGCCAGCCGTCCAAGCCCTTGGCCTGCGCCGCCTGGGCCATCTGCGCCTTGGCCGACTCGGTCAGGCCGGCCAGGGCCGCTTCCTCGGTGACGTGCTTGCTCCAGGCCTGGGTGGCGTCGAGCAGCTGGTTGGAGAACTTGCTGGCCAGCTCCGAGAGCTTCATCTGGATCTCGCCATAGCGCTGCTGCTCGGCAGGCGGCAGGTCGATCCCGGAGAGGCGGAAGTCACGCAGCGCGTGTTCGAGAATGGTTGTCTGCGCCACATCAAAACCCGCGGCCGCCGGGCTCTGCGCCAGCGCCTGATAGGCCTGGAACAGCGCCTGGTTCTGCCCCAGTTCGGTGTAATACGCCGACAGTTTAGGCAGGCACGCCTCGTAGGCTGCACGCAGTTCGGCGTTGTTGCACACCGCGTTAAGGTGGCTGACCGGGCTCCAGGCCTGGCCCAGGCGCGCGTTCATTTCATCCAGCGCCAGCACCAGGCCATCCCAGGTCGGCGTACCGGCGTTGCGCTCGAGCAGGCCGGCGAGGGCGGCGCGGTTCTCGGCGAGCACAGCATCCACTGCCGGCTCCACATGCTCGGGACGAATCGCGGAATAAGACGGCAGGTCGAACGGTTGCAGCAGCGGATTGGTGGCAGTCACGGCAGGGCACCTGTGGCAAAGGGTTGGCAGCTGTGCACCGGGGCCGGCAAAGGCCTCGGGGGCACGCGGGGTGACAATGGGCTGTGGATATAACAGCGCTTATAGCCTGAACATGGGTGCCATCTTAATTACAATCAAGGCCTGACGCAGCTCAAGAGGTTCTATCGTGGCGATTCGTAGCTACCAGCAACACACCCCGCAACTGGGCGAACGGGCCTTTGTCGACGCGTCGGCCGTGGTCATCGGCGACGTGCACCTGGGCGCTGACAGCTCGGTCTGGCCGCTGACAGTGATCCGCGGCGACATGCACCGCATCCGCATCGGCGCGCGCACCAGCGTGCAGGACGCCAGCATACTGCACATCACCCACGCCGGGCCGTTCAACCCCGACGGCTACCCGCTGATCATCGGCGACGACGTGACCGTGGCCCATAAAGTGATGCTGCACGGCTGCACCCTGGGCAACCGCGTGCTGGTCGGCATGGGCAGCATTGTCATGGACGGCGCGGTGGTCGAAGACGACGTGATCATCGGGGCCGGCAGCCTGGTGCCGCCGGGCAAGCGTCTGGAGAGCGGCTACCTGTACGTCGGCAGCCCGGTGAAACAGGCGCGCCCACTGACCGACAAGGAGCGCGCTTTTTTCACCTACAGCGCCGCCAACTATGTGCGGCTCAAAGACCAGCACCTGGCCGAGGGCTACGGCCAATGAGCGGTGCCGCGCTGACGATCCGGCCGATCACCGAGGCGGACTTCGAGCAAGTCTGGCCGATTATCCGCGACGTGGTCCAGGCCCAGGAAACCTACGCCTACGACCCGAACATGGACCGCGACACGGCGTGGCGCACCTGGGTCGAGCTGCCGCGCGCCACCTTTGTTGCCGAGCGCGACGGGCAGATTCTCGGCACCTACTACATCAAAGCCAACGCTGCCGGCCCGGGCGATCACGTGTGCAACTGCGGCTACATGACCGCCCCCGCCGCACGCGGCCAGGGCGTGGCCGGGCAACTCTGCGCCCACTCACTGCAGATCGCCCGCGAACTGGGCTTTAGCGCTATGCAGTTCAACAGCGTGGTGGCCACCAACGAAACTGCCGTGGCGCTGTGGCAAAAGCACGGCTTCGCCATCGTCGGCACCCTACCCAAGGCCTACCGCCATGCGCGGCATGGGTTGGTGGATTGTTATGTGATGTATCGCGACTTAGGGCACTGAGGCACCTGTTACACAGCGCCGCTGCTTTTCGTAGGAGCCGGCTTGCCAGCGATCACTCCCTGCGACAAAGACCATCGCCCGCAAGCGGGCTCCTACGGGTGCAGTGGCGTGGCGGCGAAGGGTTGTCACAGCCATTCGCGCAGGCGCGACGGCACGATTGACCGTCTACAAGGGCCTGACCAGACATTATCCTTGTACCTTTCATTAGCCGCCGGGACTCGTTTATGCACTACACCCACCTGTTATTCGACCTCGACGGCACCCTGACGGACCCGCGCGAGGGCATTACCCGCTCGGTGCAGCATGCGCTGGCGCAGTTGGGGATCGAGGAGCCGGAGTTGGCGGCGTTGGAGCATTTTATTGGGCCGCCGCTGCTGCAGTGTTTTATGGCTACCTACGGGATGGATGAGGCGACGGCCTGGCAGGCGGTGGGGCATTACCGGGAGCGATTTAAGGTGGTGGGCTTGTACGAGAACCGCGTATTCGAGGGCATTCCCGCGCTGCTGCAGCAGCTGCAGGCCGAGGGCCGCACGCTGTATATCGCCACCAGCAAGCCGCAGGTGTTTGCCGAGGAGATTGCCCGGCATTTCGATTTTGCTCGCTACTTCACGCGTATTTACGGCAGTGAGCTGGACGGTAAACGGACCGACAAGGTGGACCTGATCGCCTATTTGCTGGAGCGGGAAGGGTTGCCGGTGGCGGATACGCTGATGATCGGTGATCGCAAGCACGACTTGATCGGCGCGCAGCGCAATGGCCTGCATGCAATGGCGGTGGGGTATGGGTTTGGCAGTGTCGAGGAGTTGCAGGCCGAGGCGCCGGCCTACTATGTCAGCAGCCTGGACGAACTGCGCCAGGCGCTGACCGGGCGTTAGCGGCCGCTGTTGTTCTGGTAGATGATTTTCTTGGTGCCGCCGTCGCAGCTGCCGACCACCATGCTTTCGTCCTCGACGTCAGCGTTGGCGACGATCTCCAGCGTGTAGCTGGTGACGCCGGCGGACTGAATCTTCACTTCGATCTCCTCCTTGAGCGTCTCGCACGGCAGGGGCGCCGCCATGGCGGTGCTCCCGAGCAAGCCCAGTGCTACGGCCAATGTCCATCTGTTCATATCTGCCTCCTTCAAGTGGGCGCAATCGCCTCTGTTTGGACGCGCGCGGCGGGGGTGGAGTTCAGTTGCTGCAGGGCCTCGCTGCGTTGCGTCGGTGGGAGTTCACCCAACGCCTCGACCGCCTGGTAAAAGCGCGTCCAGTCTCCGTCGACCTGGGCGAAGAGCGCGGCGAACGCCTCCACCCAGCGGTCATACAAGCCAAAGGGTAGCAGCTTGGCATTATTCAGCGGGCCTTCCACCCAGGCGTCGTAGCGGCCGATGCCGCCCCACTGTTGGTCGCGCAGCTGGCGGTAGTCCTGGCGCAGGCGGGCAAATACCTGCTGCTTGCCGTGCTCCATGGCCGCTGCGGGCAGTTCACGGGCATACAGAGCCTGCAGCTCGCCGCGGGCGGCCAGGACCAGGGCGATAAATTGCCGACGCTGCGGGTCGGCCTCTGGGTCGCTGGGCGGCTGGCCGTTGGCCGCGCGCCACTGGCGCAGGCCCTGCTGCTCGACAAAGGTGGCGTAGGACTCGTTGAAGGCGGTGTCGTCGGCCACATAAAGCTGCTGGTGGGCCAGCTCGTGGAAGATCACCGCGACCATGCGCGCCTCGCTCCAGCGCAGCATGGTGTTTAGCAGCGGGTCGTCGAACCAGCCCAGGGTCGAATAGGCCTCGACACCGCCGACGTAGGTGTCCAGCCCTTGCTGCTGCAACAGCGCGGCAGCGCCGCGAGCACGACCCTGTTGGTAATAGCCGCGGTAGGCCACGCAACCGGCGATGGGGAAGCAGTGCAGCTGCGGCTCCAGGGAGTAGGCCGGCGTGGCAAATACGTTCCACACCACGAAGGGCCGGCCCAGGTCGGCATACAGCCGATAGCTGCGGTTATCCGGCAGGCCCAGCTCGGCGCTGGCGAAGTCGCGGGCGCGCTGAGCCACGGCCAGGCGCTGGGCCAATACGGGATCGGTGTGCGGGTCGTCGAGCAGGCGCTCTACCGGCTGGCGGGCGTGCAACAGGTGCCACTGTCCCTGGCCCAAATGAGCGTAATAATCCAGGGTGGAGCAGCCGCTGAGTAACAGCAGCAAGGGAACCCAGTAGAGGCGCATAGGATCTACAGTAAAGTGAATGGTGCGTTGAGCCATGTTGCATCACCCACGCTACCTGATCGCTGCACCGGCTTCCAAACCTGATTGTTGCCCGAGGAGAGTTCCCATGCGCGCGTACGTGCTCGCCAGCCTATTGCTGCTACTGGGTGGCTGCGCTTCGCCATTGCCGCAGCCGGACCCGAAGCAGGCCTGGGTCGAACTGTATGCGCCCGCTGGCGAGCTGCTGATGGCCGACGAGCTGGACCGCCAACGCTGGCCCGACGGTCGCTATTTTCAGGTCAGCCCTGGCCCCCATGACTTGCAGGTGCGGTTTCAGTTCGAGGCCAATCGTGGCGGTGGGTTGGGCATGAACAGCGAACCGCTGCGCCTGACCTGCGAGATCCGCCTGCGCTACGCCGACTTCCAGGCCGGCCAGCGGTACCGTATCGAGGCACGCTCCATGGCCATGACGGCCCAGGCCTGGCTCTACGATGAGCAGCGCCAGGTGCTGGCACGCGGCAAGGTGTTGCGTTGCGGTACGGCGTATTGATGGTCCCTTCACGGGCTGCGTGGGAGGGGCCGGAGGCGCTCCACTGGGCGGCATCACCCTTTAGCCACGACATCTACAGCGCGCTCAAGGTCTATCGCGAATAAATTCGCTCCTACAGATGGCGGCATAGCGGCGATCATTGTTGCCGAGACGATAGGCGCGCACAGGGCGCGCCTATGAGCCGAATCAGCGACTCAAGCGTCGAGCGTGGCTTCCAGGGTGATGCTGGCGTTGAGCACCTTGGACACCGGGCAGCCATTCTTCGCGGTTTCCACCGCTTTCTCGAACGCCGCGCGGTCGGCGCCGGGGATGCGCGCTTTGAGGGTCAGGTGCACCGCGGTGATGGCGAAGCCGCCGTCGGCTTTGTCCAGGGTAACTTCTGCCTGGGTGTCGATGGACTCGGCCGTCATGCCGGCTTCGCCCAGCTCTTTGGACAGGGCCATGGAGAAGCAGCCCGCATGGGCGGCGCCGATCAGCTCTTCCGGGTTGGTGCCGGGCTGGTCTTCAAAGCGCGTGTTGAAGCCATAGGGGTTGTCGCGCAGGGCGCCGCTCTGGGTGGAGATGGTGCCCTTGCCGTCCTTGATGCCGCCTTGCCAGTGGGCCGATGCTGTCTTTTTCATCTGATGGACTCCAATCAATGGGTGTACATCGTCTGAGGCCTTGGGGCGGCACAAGTTCGGATTATCGAAGGGCTCAGCGCAAACCGGCGACGATATCGAAGGCGTGCAGACGGTCGGCGAAGTCGTACAGGTCGCAGGTGAAAATCAGCTCGTCGGCACCGGTCTGCTCCAGCAGCACCTCCAGGCGCGCACGTACCTTTTCAGGCCCACCGACCACGGCCATGCCGAAGAAGCTGCCCACCGCCTCTTTCTCGTGGGGCAGCCACAGGCCCTGCATGCTCTCGACCGGCGGTTTCTGCACCAGGCTCTGACCCCGGATCAAGGCGAGGATGCGTTGGTACGCCGAGGTGACCAGGTACTCGGCCTGCTCGTCACTATCCGCGGCAATCAACGGCACACCGAGCATCACATAGGGCTTGTCGAGCACCGCCGAGGGCTTGAAGTGGTTGCGGTACACGCGGATCGCCTCGTGCATATAGCGCGGCGCAAAGTGCGAGGCGAAGGCATAGGGCAGGCCTTTCATGCCGGCCAGTTGGGCGCTAAACAGGCTGGAGCCGAGCAGCCAGATCGGCACCTCGGTGCCGCTGCCGGGCATGGCGATGACCCGCTGGTTCGGCTGGCGCGGGCCCAGGTAGGCCTGCAACTCCTCGACATCGGCGGGGAAGTCGTCGGCGCTGCCGTCGCGGCTGCGGCGCAGGGCATGGGCGGTGTACTGATCAGCCCCAGGTGCGCGGCCCAGGCCCAGGTCAATCCGATCCGGATACAGTGTGGCCAGAGTGCCAAACTGCTCGGCCACCACCAGCGGTGCGTGGTTGGGCAGCATGATGCCGCCCGAACCCACGCGAATCCGCGAGGTGCCAGCTGCCAGATAGCCCAGCAGCACGGCCGTGGCCGAGCTGGCGATGCCGTCCATATTGTGGTGCTCGGCTACCCAGAAGCGGGTGAAATTCAAACGCTCAACATGCTGCGCCAACGCCAGGGAATTGTGCAGCGCCTGGGCGGCGTTACCGTCATCGCGGATCGGTGCCAGATCAAGGGTGGAGAAGCGGATGTCTGCAAGTGCGCTCATGGGCCTGCCTTTGCTGCGAATGCGGTGAAGCGGGGAACAGCGGACGTTGACTGGCGAGCGGCCAACGCCCCGAATACCCGACTTTAACAGTCGGCCATTCTACGAAGTCACGCCCGATTCGACCAGAAGGCACCCTTAGGTGCCCAGGCCACCTGGGGGTAAGTAACCCCCAGTTGCCGGGCGGCTTGTTGCGGCCAGTCAGGCGTGGTCGATGCGAAAACCGACCTTGAGGATGACCTGGTAGTGCGCCACTTTGCCGTCTTCGATATGGCCACGGGTCTCAATGACCTGGAACCACTCCATCATTTTGACGCTCTTGGCGGCCTCGGCCAGCGCGTTGTTGATGGCCTCTTCAATGCTCACCGGCGAGGAGCCGACGAGGTCGATCAGTTTGTAGGTGTGACTGGACATAAAAGGTCTCCCGTTCGCTAAAAGCCGTCCCGGCCGCTGCTGCGTCCCTGCCTGCGTGAGGCCGGTGCTGCGCGACGAAAGTTCAGCTCAAAGCAGCACGCAACCAGTCAGCCAGTTGCTCGGCGCGCCTATCCTGGCGCCGCGCCGGCACCAGCAGCACCAGGCGTGCCGGGGTTTCGACAAAGCCCCAGGGTGCCACCAGCCGACCGCCGGCCAGGTCATCGGCCACCAGTTGCTGCGGCGCGATGGCCACACCCAGGCCGGCAGCGGCGGCCTCCAGCAGGTAATAGAGGTGCTCGAAACCCTGGCCCAGCTGCACATCTTGCGTGCTCAACCCCTGGGCGACGGCCCAGCTTGGCCAGGCTTGCGGGCGCGATACGGTGTGCAGCAGCGGCTCGCCACAGAGCACGCGCGGCGTTGCGCCCTGCAGCCGGGTAAAACCTGCATAGCGCGGGCTGAGCACCGGGCCAATGCATTCATTGGCCAGCTCGAAGACCTGCATGTCCGCCGGCCACGGCGGCTCGGCAAACAACAGCGTTGCATCCAGCCCTGGCCGACGCGGGTCCAGTTCACCTTCGCTGGCCGACAGCTGCAGGCGCAGCTCGGGCAGGGCCTGGTTTAGCCGGTCCAGGCGCGGGATAAACCAGCGCGCCAGCAAGCTGCCGGGGCAGCCGAGGACGAATGGGCGGTCCTCGACCTGACGCTTGAGGTCGACACAGACGCCACGCAGGCGGGCAAAGGCCTCGGCCGCTGCATCACGCAGACGCACACCCGAATCTGTGAGTTTAAGGCCGCGCCCCTCGCGGACGAACAGCGTAACCCCCAGGTGCTCCTCCAGCCCGCGTATCTGTCGGCTGACGGCGCCGTGAGTAACGTGCAATTCGTCTGCAGCCAGGCTGACGCTGCCCAGACGGGCGGCGACTTCAAAAGCGCGCAGGGCATTAAGCGGCGGAAGGTCGTGGCTCATCTGTGAGTTTTCCTGACAGGTCGTGGCGATCTTATCGCTTTTGTCTGGCGCGCGGCAGCCTTATCCTGTGTGCATAGCTGGAGTACGGCTCACCCGCTCCAGCACCCTGTCCTCAAAGGAGAACGCCATGACTTCCTTCCGCGCTGGTCCTGATACCAACGGTCTGTTCGGCTCGTTCGGTGGCCAATACGTCGCTGAAACCCTGATGCCGCTCATCCACGACTTGGCCGCCGAATACGAGAAGGCCAAGCTCGACCCTGAATTCGAGAAGGAGCTGGCGTACTTCCAGCGTGATTTCGTCGGCCGTCCGAGCCCGCTGTATTACGCCGAGCGCCTGACCGAAATGTGCGGCGGTGCGAAGATCTACTTCAAGCGTGAAGAGCTCAATCACACCGGCGCGCACAAGATCAACAACTGCATCGGCCAGGTGCTGTTGGCCAAGCGTATGGGCAAGAAACGCATCATCGCCGAGACCGGCGCCGGCATGCACGGCGTGGCCACCGCCACCGTCGCTGCGCGTTTCGGCATGGAATGCGTGATCTTCATGGGCAGCACCGACATCCACCGGCAGAACGCCAACGTGCTGCGCATGAAGCTGATGGGCGCCACCGTGATCCCTGTGGTCGCCGGCACCGGCACCCTGAAAGACGCCATGAACGAAGCGCTGCGCGACTGGGTGACCAACGTCGACACCACTTTCTACATGATCGGCACCGTGGCTGGCCCGCACCCGTACCCGGCGATGGTCCGCGACTTCCAGGCGGTGATCGGCAAGGAAACCCGCGACCAGATGCTCGCCCAGGAAGGCCGCCTGCCGGACAGCCTGATCGCCTGCATCGGCGGTGGCTCGAATGCCATCGGCCTGTTCCACCCCTTCCTCGATGACAAAGACGTGAAGATCATCGGCGTGGAAGCCGCCGGCCACGGCATCGAAACCGGCAAACACGCCGCCAGCCTGAACGGCGGTGTACCGGGCGTGCTGCACGGTAACCGTACCTTCCTGCTGCAGAGCGACGATGGCCAGATCATCGACGCCCATTCGATTTCCGCTGGCCTGGACTACCCCGGCATCGGCCCGGAACACGCCTGGTTGCATGAAGTCGGCCGCGTCGAATACACCTCGGTGACCGACACTGAAGCCCTCGAAGCTTTCCACATCTGCTGTCGCCAGGAGGGCATTATCCCGGCCCTGGAAACCGCTCACGCCCTGGCTGAAGTGTTCAAGCGTGCGCCGAACCTGCCCAAGGATCACCTGATGGTGATCAACCTCTCCGGGCGAGGCGACAAGGACATGCAAACCATCGTGCACCACATGGAACAACAGGAGAAGCACGCATGAGCCGCCTGCAGAGCCGCTTTGCCGAGCTGAAAGAACAGAACCGCGCCGCCCTGGTGACCTTCGTCACGGGCGGCGACCCGAACTACGATGCCTCGCTGGCGATCCTCAAGGGCCTGCCGGCAGCAGGTGCCGACGTGATCGAGCTGGGCATGCCGTTCACCGACCCGATGGCTGACGGCCCGGCGATCCAGCTGGCCAACATCCGCGCCCTGGACAATGGTCAGGACCTGGAGAAAACCCTGCAAATGGTTCGCGAGTTCCGCGAAGGCGAGCAGGTCACCCCGCTGGTGCTGATGGGCTACTTCAACCCGATCCACAAGTACGGCGTCGAGCGCTTTGTCGCTGAAGCCGTGGCTTCGGGCGTCGATGGCCTGATCATCGTCGACCTGCCGCCGGAGCATAACGCCGACCTGTGCGACCCCGCGCAGGTCGCGGGCCTGGACTTTATCCGCCTGACCACCCCGACCACCGACGACAAGCGCCTGCCCAAGGTGCTCAACGGCAGCTCGGGCTTCGTCTACTACGTCTCGGTGGCCGGTGTGACCGGTGCCGGTTCAGCGACCTTGGATCACGTCGAACAGGCCGTGACCCGCCTGCGTCGCCACACCGACCTGCCGCTGTGCATTGGTTTCGGCATCCGCACCCCGGAGCACGCAGCCACCATCGCTCGTCTGGCTGAAGGCGTGGTGGTCGGCTCCGCGCTGATCGACCAGATCGCCAGCGCCGAGAACGACGAGGCCGCCGTTGACGGCGTACTGACCCTGGTCGCGGCCTTGGCCGAAGGCGTGCGTAACGCCCGCGGCTGATGGCCTGTGCTGTAACAAAAACGCCCTGACCGGCCAGCCGGTTGGGGCGTTTTGTTTACGGCGCGGGGCCTGGGTCGAGTGAAGCAAAACGCGGTCAGCGGACGTTTCGCAGGCGCCCGCTTGCGGGCGATTCCCACCGACCAAACCCATCGCCTGCAAGCCCGCGCCTACAGGCTCACGGTCAGGCCAACGGAAACCCTACAAAAACGCCCCGCTCGGGTGACCGGGCGGGGCGTTTTTGTCGAGCCGATTTACTGCGCGGCTTGCAGTTGGCGTTCGGCCATCTTCTGCTGGCGATAACTTACGGCCGCCGCAGGTACTGGCGTCACGGTGCCGGTTTCCAACCAGCGCTTGAGGCGGTTGGCGTCAGCCATGTGGGTGTACTTGCCGAACGCATCGAGCACCACAAAGGCCACCGAGCGGTTGTCCATCACGGTGCGCATCACCAGGCAATGACCGGCAGCGTTGGTGAAGCCGGTTTTGGTCGCCTGCACGCTCCAGTTCGGCTTGCGCGTCAGGGCATTGGTGTTACGAAAGCCCAGGGTGTAGTTGGGCTTGCGAAAGGCCACGGTCTTTTCCGGGGTCGCGCTCATCTGGCTGAGCAGCGGGTATTGCTGAGTCGCGCGCACCAGGCGCACCAGGTCGTTGGCGGTGGAGACGTTACGCTCCGACAACCCCGTGGGCTCGACGAAGTGCGAGCGGGTCATGCCCAGGGCCTTGGCCTTGGCGTTCATGGCCGCGACGAACGCGGCGTGGCCACCCGGGTAGTGATGCGCCAGACTCGCGGCCGCACGGTTTTCCGAGGACATCAGGGCCATCAGCAGCATGTCGTGTCGGCTGACCTCACTGCCCACCCGCACGCGGGAGAACACGCCCTGCATTTCATGGGTGTCACGAATAATGATCGGCAGCTGGTCATCCAGCGGCAGCTTGGCATCCAGAGCGACCATGGCCGCCATCAGCTTGGTCACCGAGGCAATCGGCACCTGCACGTCGGGGTTGCTGGAATAAAGCACTTCACCGCTTTTCAGGTCGACCAGCAGGGCGCTACCGGCTGCCAGCTCCTGGTGTGCCGCCGCCTTGCTCGCGGCCAGGGAAAGAGGGGCGATAAATGCGCTGCTACAAGCCAGCACGAAGCAGGCGAGGGAGTGTCGGATCTTCACAAGACGATTCACTGGCAGAATGGAAAGGAACGAGCCGCAGCTCAGTGCGCGCAGTATACGGAATTGCGTCACGCTACCGGCAGGGCCAATGCAGGTCCAGCCATCGATAGACCGGTTGACGGCCCAGACCCAGCCAAGGAGCCCGCATGCCCTTCGACCAGCTGCACCACGCTGCCATCATCTGCTCAGATTATCCGCGTGCTCGGCATTTTTACACCGAGGTGCTCGGCCTGCCGATCATGGCCGAGACCTACCGCGCCGAGCGCGACTCCTGGAAGCTCGATCTGCGCCTGGGCAATGGCCAGCTGGAGCTGTTCAGCTTCCCGGATGCGCCGCCAAGGCCGTCCTACCCGGAGGCGTGTGGCCTGCGCCACCTGGCCTTTGCGGTGCCTGATCTGCAGGCGAGCATCGCCGAGCTGGCCGCCCACGGCGTGATCTGCGAAGCAATCCGGGTGGATACGCTGACGGGCAAGCGCTTCACGTTTTTCAGCGACCCCGATGGCCTGCCGCTGGAGCTGTACGAGCGCTAGGGGCTGCTTCCGTTTTGTCGCATGCCCTGCAAATCAGTTCGCACCTCTGCGCCAGGGTAGGGTCTGAGGTTGTACATCCATCAACCTGGAGCGACTTTCCATGCGCAAATTGACCGACCTGGCCAGCACCTCGCGTGCCGACATCGAACAGGAAATCGACACCCTGACCCGCGCCCTAGAGCAGCTGCGTAAGCGCGCCGGGCAGGAATCGCATGAAGGCTTCAGCCGCCTGCGTGACCGCGCTGGCCGCTTGCTGCACGACTCACTGGACGGCTGGGAAGACACCTATGGCGAGCTGTCGCGCACCTCACGCGAGTTGAGCCGCGCCGCCACCGAGCAGGTCCGTGAGCGCCCAGTCACCAGCGTGGCCATTGGCCTCGGCGTGGTCGCGCTGATCGGCTGGCTGGTCAGCCGCCGCTGATGCAAGGCCGCCTGCTCGGGGCGCTGCTGTTGGCGCCGCTGGCGGTTCAGGCTGGTCAGCAGACGTCCGCCAGCCTCGATCTGCTGGTGGGCAGCTACGGCGCAGGGATTCACCACCTGCGCTTCGCCACTGACTCCGGTCAGCTCAGCACACCGCGCCTGCTGGCTGCGGCGGCTAACCCGTCGTGGCTGGTGCTGGCCAAGGATGGCCGGCACCTGTACGCGGTCAACGAGAACGGCGCCGGCGACCAACCACCGCACGGTGAGGTCAGCGCCTATCGCCTGGGCGACAAGGGCGTTGAGCTGCAGTTGCTCAGCCGGATTGCCAGCCAGGGCGATCACCCGACCCATGCAAACCTCAGCACCGATGGCGGCTTTTTGTTCGTCGCCAATTACGCCGTGACACCCCAGGGCTCCCTGGCGGTGTTGCCGGTGCTGGAGGACGGCGCGCTCGGCCCGGCCCAGCAAGTGCTGGCCAACCCGCATACGCTGGAGGCAGGGCAAGACCCGCAACGCCAGGCCTCCAGCCATGTGCATGCGGCCGTGCCGAGCCCTGACGGCGAGTTCGTGTTTACCGCCGACCTGGGCCAGGATCGCCTGTACCGCTATCGCTATGACCCCACGAAAACGCAGCAGCCCCTACAGCCTGCAGCGCCTGAGTGGCTGGCGCTACCCGCCGGCAGCGGGCCACGGCACTTGGTCTTCAGCCACGATGCGCGCTTCGCTTACCTGACCCTGGAGCTCAGCGGCCAGGTGATGCAGCTCGCCTATGAGCAAGGCCAGTTGCGTCCGCTGCAGACCCTGAATCTGGCCCCGGCCGATTTTCAGGGAGAGCGGGGCGCCGGTGCGTTGCACCTGTCTGCCGACGGGCGTTTTCTGATGGTGATCAACCGCGGCGACGACAACCACCTGAGCGTATTCACGGTCGACCCCGCCACCGGCAGCCTCAGCCTGCAACAACGGGTCGCCACCGGCAGCCGGCAGACCCGCGAGTTTGCCCTGAGCCCCGACGGACGCTTCCTGCTACTGGCCAACCAGGCGGCTAATGAGCTGCGGGTCCTGCCGCGCAATCCGCAGAGCGGGCAACTCGGTGCGGCCATTCAGCGAGTTGAGCTGGAAGCACCGTCAGCGCTGCTTTTTCTTCCGGAGCATTAATGAAAAACGCGGAAACTCCCGTTTTCAAAGTCGGCCTGATAGGCGCACAGAGCGGCCTGGGCGCCGCCCTACGGCATGTACTGCTCAGCCGTCAGAATGAGGTGGTGGCGCTGGTCGACGACCTCAACGCCTTACAAGCGCGACCCGGCCAGCATTGCAAGTTGTGCGATCCGCTCGATGCCCTGAGCATCAGTGAAGCGGCCGCCGGCCTGGATGCGGTGATCTGCGTGTATCCAGGCGACTTGTCCGAGCCCGCCACCGCCAGCCTGAGTGACGCGATTGTCGCCTTGTCAGTTGGCCTACCCCGCGCGGGCGTCAGACGTCTACTGCTGGTCGCCGACTTTGATCGTGACGACCCCGACGAGCAGGCGCGCAACCAGCTTTTAGCCTGCACAGACGTGGTCTGGACCCTGGTGCAAGCACCGGGCGGTGCCGATATGCCTGGGCGTCTGGAGGATTTCATCCACCAACCGCTGAGCGATCACCACCAGCGCCTGCTGCGTGTGGCAGGCGGCATCCTCGACGAAGCGCGGCTGGATAACCATGTGCGCGAACTTATTCGTTTTCGCGACTAAGTGGCGGCGCCTCGCGGTGCAACTCCTCCTGCAACCACCCCACAAATAACTGCGTCAGCCGTTGCCGGCGTTTGCGCTCCGGCAGCACCACGTAATAGCCGAACGGCGAATGCACGCTACCGGCACACACCGGCACCAGCAGGCGCTGCGCCAGCAGGTCGTCGACCAGATGCCGCCAGCCGATGGCTACGCCCTGGCCGGCAATCGCCGCCTGGATCAGCAGGGTGTAGTTGTCGAAGCGCAAGGTGCCCGCCGGCGGCGTCTCGCTCAGGCCCAGCTCGCTGAACAGCCCGGCCCAGTCGAACCAGCGTGAACGGCTCTCCGGGCGCAGGTGCAGCAGCGGCAGGCTGCTCAGCAGGCTGGCTGGCGCGGGCAGAGCGTGGCCCGCCATCAGGTTGGGGCTGGCCACGGCGAAGACTTCTTCATGGAACAGCAGGTGCGCCTCGCCATGCTTGAAGCGCCCGTCACCAAAGCCGATGGCCACATCAATCTCGGCGGCGAGCACACCCAGGGCGCGCTCGCTGGTCACCAGGCTGACGTCGATCTCCGGGTGGCGCTGGTGAAAACGCTGCAACCGCGGCATCAACCAATAGGCGGCAAAGGCGAAATCGGTCGCCACCTGCAGCACCTCATGCTGCTGCGTAGCCTGCACCGCGGCCAGGCCGGCATCCAGGATTTCCAGGCCGTCTTGCACGTAACGCAGCAGCAATTCGCCGGCTTCGGTCAAGGCAATGCCGCGATGCACCCGGTCAAACAGCCGAGTGGCCAGTTGTTGTTCAAGCCGCTTGATCTGCTGGCTGATCGCCGGCTGGGTGCTGCCGTGCTCCAGCGCGGCGGCGGTAAAACTCAGCTGCCGCGCAGCCGATTCAAAAATCCGCAAGGCATCCAGAGACACGCTACCGAGGCGTTTAATCATAAGTTCTGCTTATCCAAGGCATGTTGCGCACCGGGGTTTACCACACCCGGCATGCACAGGATGATCGAAGCAGCACTGTCGCATAACTATTCAGTATGGAAAACAAGCGACCTATGAAGCGTCCGAATATCCTCTTCATCATGGCCGACCAGATGGCCGCGCCGCTCCTGCCCCTGCATGACCCGGCCTCGCCGATCAAAATGCCCCACCTGATGGGCCTGGCAAAAGACGCTGTGGTATTCGACGCCGCCTACTGCAACAGCCCGCTGTGTGCGCCCTCGCGTTTCAGCCTGGTCAGCGGCCAGCTGCCGAGCCAGATCGGCGCCTATGACAACGCCGCCGACTTCCCCGCCGATGTACCGACCTATGCCCACTACCTGCGCCGCCTCGGCTACCGCACGGCGCTGTCGGGCAAAATGCATTTCTGCGGCCCGGACCAGCTGCACGGTTACGAAGAGCGCCTGACCAGCGACATCTACCCGGCCGACTACGGCTGGGCAGTGAATTGGGATGCGCCGGAGGTGCGCGCCAGCTGGTACCACAACATGTCCTCGGTGCTGCAGGCCGGCCCGTGCGTGCGCACCAACCAGCTCGACTTCGACGAAGAGGTGGTGTTCAAGGCCCAGCAGTACCTCTACGACCATGTGCGCGTGACGCCGGATCAGCCGTTCTGCCTGACGGTGTCGATGACCCACCCGCACGATCCTTACACCATCCCCGAGGAATACTGGAATCGCTACCGCGATGAGGACATTCCGCTGCCGCGCCAGGTGATCGACCAGGCCGAGCAGGACCCGCACGCCCAGCGCCTGCTCAAGGTCATCGACCTGTGGGACAAGCTACTGCCCGAGCAGAAGATCCGCGATGCACGCCGCGCCTACTTTGGCGCGTGCAGCTACATCGACGACAACATCGGCAAGCTGCTGAAGACCCTCAAGGACTGCAAGCTGGCCGACGACACCCTCATCGTGTTCTCCGGCGACCACGGCGACATGCTCGGCGAACGTGGTCTCTGGTACAAAATGCACTGGTTCGAGATGGCCGCCCGCGTGCCGTTGCTGGTGCATGCGCCCAAGCAGTTCGCCGCGCATCGGGTCAGCCAATCGGTGTCCACCATCGACCTGCTGCCAACCCTGGTAGAGCTGGCCGGCGGCCAGGTCGAGCCCGGTCTGGCGCTGGACGGCCGCTCGCTAGTGCCACACCTGCAAGGCAACGGTGGCCACGACGAAGTGCTCGGCGAATACATGGCCGAAGGCACCACCAGCCCGCTGATGATGATTCGCCGCGGCGAGTGGAAATTTATCTACAGCGAAGTAGACCCGCTGCTGCTGTTCAACGTCGCCAACGACCCGCAAGAGCGCGAGAACCTGGCGCTGTCGCCGGATCATCGCGAGCAACTCGCCGCCTTCCTTGAGGAAGCTCGCAGCCGCTGGGACATGCCGGCGATTCACCGCGCCACCCTGGCCAGCCAGCGCCGTCGCCGGCTGGTTGATGAGGCGTTGACCCAAGGCACCCGCAAGAGCTGGGATCACCAGCCGATGGTCGATGCCAGCGAGCAATACATGCGCAACCACATCGACCTCGATGACCTGGAGCGCCGCGCCCGTTTTCCCCAACCGTGACGTCGCGCGCCCGGTGACCCGGCGGCAAACCGCGGGAACCTGGCGCGCTCACCTGCGTCGCATAGCCTGCCAGACTAATAAACTCTAAAAGGAACTCGGCATGAAGATATTCAAAACGGCCGTCGCAGGCGGTCTGCTCCTGGCCACCAGCGCCGCCTTCCAGGCCCACGCCGAAGACGCCAGCTGCGCCACGGTAAAACTCGGCGACCCGGGCTGGAGCGACATCGCTGTGACCAACGGCATCGCCAGCTTTCTGCTCGACGGCCTGGGCTACAAGGCGCAGACCTCGACCCTGGCCGTGCCGATCATCTTCGCCGGCCTGCAAAAGGGCCAGGTGGATGTGTTCCTCGGCAACTGGATGCCGGCGCAGCAGGCCAACTACGACAAGTTCGTCACCAGCGGTGAAATCGACCAACTGGTAGAAAACCTCAGCGGCACCGAGTACACCCTGGCCGTACCGGCCTACGCCTATGAGGCCGGGGTGAAAACCTTTGCCGACCTGGACGCCAATGCCGACAAGTTCGGCAAAAAGATCTACGGCATCGGCTCGGGGGCTCCGGCCAACGAGTCCATCAAGACCATGATCGACGGCGATGAATTCGGCCTCGGCGACTGGCAACTGGTCGAATCCAGCGAGCAGGCGATGCTGGTGCAGGTCGGCCGCGCCGTGACGCGCGATCAATACGTGGTATTCCTCGGCTGGACCCCACACCCGATGAACGTGCAGTACGACATGCGCTACCTCAAGGGCGGCGAGAAGTACTTTGGCGACAGCGGCAGCGTCAACACCCTGGCCCGCAAAGGCTACGCCGCGCAGTGCCCGAACGTCGGCACCTTGCTCACTAACCTGACGTTCACTCAGGAGATGGAGAACGCCATCATGGACCAGGTGCTGAGCAAGCAGGCAAGCAACGACCAGGCGATCAAGGCCTGGCTGCAGGCTAACCCGCAAGTGCTCGACGGCTGGCTCAAGGGTGTGAAAACCCGCGATGGCGGCGACGGCCTGGCCGCGGTCAAGGCAAGGCTGTAACCTCGGGGCACTGCCCATGCTGCCCGCCGCGCTGGCAAAGGTGCGGGCAGTGGCCACCTGAACCAAGCGAGACTGCATGCCTCTGCCCAGCCGCCAGACCCTCTTACCCTTCCTGCGCTGGCTGCCCAACGTCAGCCGCGGCAGCCTGGGCAAGGACCTGCTGGTCGGCCTGACCGGCGCCGTGCTGGCCCTGCCGCAATCCATCGCCTACGCCCTGATCGCCGGCCTGCCCGCCGAGTACGGGCTGTACGCGGCCATCGTGCCGGTGATCATCGCCTGCCTCTGGGGCTCGTCCTGGCACCTGATCGCCGGCCCCACGGCGGCTATCTCCATCGTTCTGTTCACCAGCGTCAGCCCCTTGGCTGCGCCTGGCAGCGAGCCCTTTATCGCCCTGGTGCTGCTGCTGACCTTTCTCGCCGGGCTGTTCCAGTGGCTGCTCGGCCTGCTGCGCTTCGGCGCCCTGGTCAATTTCGTTTCACAGTCGGTGATCCTTGGTTTCACCCTGGGCGCAGCGGTGGTGATCGCCCTCGGCCAGGTGCCGAACCTGCTCGGCATCGACCTGCAAAGCCAATCCACCGCCCTGGCCACGCTGCTGGAGATCGGCCGCCACCTGGGCGATATCGACCTCGCCGCCCTGGGCCTGGCCGCCTTGACCCTGGCCGTCTGCCTGCTCAGCCGCCGCCTCTGGCGCCGTGGCCCGGCGTTGCTGGTGGGCCTGGCGGCCGGCAGCCTGGCAGTGCTTGCGCTGCCCGGCGTATTTGGCACCGTGGCGTTGGTCAGCGCTTTCACCGGCCAGCTACCGCCGTTCACTCTGCTGAGCTTCGATTTGAGTGACATCCTCGCGCTGCTACCGGCGGCCGTCGCCTGCGGCATGCTCGGCCTGGTCACCAGCCTGTCGATTGCCCGGGCGCTGGCGCGCACGTCGCAGCAATTTCTCGACGCCAACCAGGAGGTGCGCGCCCAGGGCCTGTCCAACCTGATCGGCCCCTGGTTCGCCGGCTCGCTGTCGGCCGGCTCGTTCACCCGCTCGGCGCTGAACCTGCAAGCCGGTGCGCGCTCGCCGTTGGCTGGGGTGTTTTCCGCGCTGATGGTCGCCGTATTCGCCTTGTTCGGCGCCAGCCTGATCGCCCATATCCCACTGCCGAGCATGGCGGCGGTGATCCTGCTGATCTGCTGGGGATTGGTCGACAGCGACGGCGTGCGCGCACTCTACCGGGTCAGCCGCTCGGAGTTTCTGGTGATGCTGCTGACCTTGCTGGCCACGCTGTTGCTGGAGTTGCAAACAGCAATCTACGCAGGTGTGCTGGCCTCGTTGTTCTTCTACCTCAAGCGCACCTCGCAGCCGCGGGTGAAGTTCTGGCAGGACGGCGACGAGGAGGTGCTGCGCATCGAGGGCTCGATCTTCTTCGGCGCCTGCGCCTACCTGCAGCAGTTGATCCAGCGCAGCAAGGGCAAGCGCGTAATCCTCGACGCGCACCACGTCAACTTCATCGACTACGCCGGTGTGGAGATGCTGCACCAGGAGGCGCGCCGCCTTGCCGGGCAGCAGCGTGAGCTGGTGTTGCGCCGCGCACGGCCGCAGGTGATCGAGGAGCTGCACAAGCTCGAAGGCGCCGAAGAGTGCCCGGTGCGGTTTGAGGAGTAGGGCGCGTGACTCAGGAGATACGCGGCGCGTTCAACGCACGTCGCGGCTAAAGCGTAGCGCCGCCCGACGGATCGCCGCCCGGCCCCTCCCACAGAAACGACTCGCCGCCGCGTAGGCCCTCAAGCTTCAACGAGCGCACCGCGCCGAGCCACAGGGCACGGTCACGGTGATCAAGCAGTTCGTTATCTGTAATCGGGTGGATCAGCACCACCAGGCCCCCGCGTTGCAGGGCCAGCCAAGGTACCAGCTCACCGAACAGCGCCGGGCGGAAAGCCAATTGGCAACTCCAATCTGGATGCGGCCCCACAGGTTTTTCGTGCATACGGCCCATGCTCAGGTCGAAGCGCTGCGCCGCCGCCTCACAGAGCGCGCGCGCCTGGGGCAGGGTAGTGGCGTCGAAATAGACGTGGGCGTGGTAACCGCGAATACGTGGCAGCTCATGGTCAAGCATCACACCCACTCCTGCTCAGACTAGCCGGCCGCCAACTGCCGGCGCAGCTCGGCCAACACCGGGGCGCTGTCGGGGCGCACGCCGCGCCACAGGTAAAACGCCTCGGCCGCCTGCTCGACCAACATGCCCAGGCCATCGAGGGTGCGTGCGGCGCCGTGTTCGGCGGCCCAGCGGTTGAACGCGGTCGGCGTCTTGGCGTACATCATGTCGTAGCACAGCGTCTGCCCCGGCGCGATCAGGCTCGGCGCCAGCGGCGGCAACTCGCCGGCCAGGCTGGCGGCGGTGGCGTTGATGATCAGGTCCACCGGGGCGTCGATCCAGTCGAAGCCGCTGGCCACCACGGGGCCGAGGTCGGCAAATTCGTGGGCCAGCTGCTCGGCCTTTGCCACGGTGCGGTTGGCGATCACCACACAGGCCGGCTGTTCGGCCAGCAGCGGCTCCAGCGCGCCACGCGCCGCGCCGCCGGCACCCAGCAGGAGGATGCGCAGGCCGCGCAGCTCAATCCCGGCATTGACCCGCAGATCACGCACCAGGCCGGCGCCGTCGGTGTTGTCGCCCAGCAGGCGGCCATCTTCCAGGCGCTTGAGGGTGTTGACCGCACCAGCGCGACGACCGCGCTCACTGAGGGTGTCGGCCAGGCGAAAGGCGTCTTCCTTGAAGGGTACGGTGACGTTGGCGCCCAAGCCCTCGGCAAAGAACGCCCGGGCACACCCGCTGAAATCCTCCAGCGGCGCCAGCAGGGCCTCGTAGCTAAGCGCCTGAGCGGTCTGCTCGGCGAACAGGCGGTGGATCAGCGGCGACTTGCTGTGGCCGATGGGGTTACCGAAGACGCAGTAGCGGTCCATGGATGATCCTTGAAAAAGTGACCGACTCAGCTCTCGTGTGGTGCACATGGCGCACCCTACACAGGTACCGCACTAGAGAGCTCAGCTCGTTTTCTTAGGCTTGAGCCAACCAGTCGCGGTCGGTCAAAAAATACTCGGTCAGGCGCGCTTCCTCACTGCCCGGCTCGGCCTTCCAGTCATAGCCCCAGCGCACGCTCGGCGGCAGCGACATCAGGATCGACTCGGTACGCCCACCCGACTGCAGGCCGAACAGGGTGCCGCGGTCGTAGACCAGGTTGAACTCGACATAGCGGCCGCGACGGAACTCCTGAAACGCGCGCTGCTGCTCGGTATACGCCATGGCCTTACGCCGCTGGACGATTGGCAGGTAGGCCTCGATGTAGGCATCACCAATGGCGCGCATAAAGGCGAAGCTGGTGTCGAAATCCCACTGATTGAGGTCGTCGAAGAACAACCCGCCAACCCCGCGTGGCTCGCCGCGGTGCTTGAGGTGGAAGTAGCGATCGCACCATTCCTTGTAACGCGGGTACACATCAGCGCCGAAGGGCGCGCAGGCGTCATGGGCCACCTGGTGCCAGTGCACGCAGTCTTCCTCATGGGCGTAGTAGGGTGTCAGGTCGAAGCCACCACCAAACCACCAAACCGGCTCCTCACCTTCCTTCTCGGCGCTGAAAAAGCGCACGTTGGCGTGGGAGGTCGGTACATGGGGGTTGTGCGGGTGGATCACCAGCGACACGCCGAGTGCCTCGAAGCCGCGCCCAGCCAATTCCGGCCGATGAGCACTGGCTGAGGGCGGCAGGCCGGCACCAAAAACATGGGAGAAGTTAACACCGCCCTTTTCGATCAGCGCGCCGTTCTCGATCACCCGCGTACGCCCGCCGCCGCCGGCCGGGCGGTCCCAGGCGTCTTCATAGAACTGCGCGGCGCCATCTTCGGCTTGCAGGGCAGCACAGATACGGTCTTGCAGATCGAGCAGGTAGGCCTTGACGGCCTCGGTACGGTCACTCACGGCGGCACCTTAGAGACGGCTGAGGCCGCGCGGCGCGGGATGCGGCGCGGCGAAAACGGCGGCAAGCATAGCATTCGTGGCCTTCGGCGGGATCCATCCAGACGATAGAGCAGGTGCACGACGGCGCGTTAGCCCGCATTATCGACGGCCCACCTACGCACACAGGAGCCTGATATGGCCAAGCGCATTCAATTCGGCAGCCACGGCGGCCCCGAAGTCCTCGAATACAGCGACTATCAGCCCGCCGCCCCCGGCCCCCATGAGGTCCGGGTGCAGAACAAGGCCATCGGCCTGAACTTTATCGACACCTATTTCCGCAGCGGCCTGTACACCCCGCCAGCACTGCCCTCGAGCCTGGGCACCGAAGGCGCCGGCATGGTTGAAGCCGTCGGCAGCGCGGTCGAAGGCTTTGCCGTGGGTGATCGCGTGGCCTATGCCACCGGGCCGCTCGGCGCCTACAGCGAGCTGCATGTGCTGCCGGCCGACAAGTTGGTGCACCTGCCAGAAGCGATCAGCTTCGAGCAAGCAGCCGCGGTAATGCTCAAAGGCCTGACCGTGCAGTACCTGCTGCGCCAGACCTATGAGCTCAAGGGCGGAGAAACCATCCTGTTCCACGCGGCCGCTGGTGGCGTGGGCTCGTTTGCCTGCCAGTGGGCCAAGGCCCTGGGCGTGAAGCTGATCGGCACGGTCAGCTCGGCGGAGAAAGCTGCGCGGGCGATGGCTCAGGGCGCCTGGGCGACCATCGACTACAGCCACGAGAACGTCGCCCAACGCGTGCTGGAACTGACCAACGGCGCCAAGTGCCCGGTGGTTTACGACGGGGTTGGCAAGGACACCTGGGAGACCTCGCTGGATTGCGTGGCGCCACGCGGCCTGCTGGTCAGCTTCGGCAACGCCTCGGGCGCGGTCAGCGGGGTCAACCTGGGCATCCTGGCGCAGAAGGGCTCGCTGTACGTCACTCGCCCAACGCTGGCCGGCTACGCCAATACCCCGGCGCGCCTGCAGGCGATGGCGGACGAGCTGTTCGGCATGATTGCCAGCGGCGCGCTGCAGGTGGAGATCAGCAACCGCTATGCGCTAAAAGACGCAGCGGCGGCGCAAATCGCCCTCAGCGCCCGGCAAACCACCGGTTCGACCATCTTGCTGCCGTAATCGTAGGGTGCGCTATGCGCACCAGGGTCAGATACCGGCGCCTAGGTGCGCACGGCGCACCTTACAGACGGACGCATCGATAACGTCGTGCGCCCACTCAGGAGGGCCGCACCACATCGCCGGTGCGCAGGTCACGGATCAGGCTGGGGTTGCGGCGCCCACCCAGGGCGCCACCCAGCACACCGTCCAGGCTGTCGCCGAAATACTGCTGCACGCGCAGACGACTACGTGCCGAAGGCCGGCCGGCCGGGTTGGCCGAGGTGGACACCAATGGCCCGGTCAGCGCGGTGAGGGCGACAATCAGCGGATGATCACTGACCCGCAGCGCGACGCTGTCGTGCTGGCCGCTGATCCATTGCGGCAGGCGGCCCTGATGCGGCACCAGCCAGGTGATCGGTCCCGGCCAGGTGCTGGCCAGACGCTGCTGCCAGACGTCCGGCAGGTCATCGAGTAAAAAATCGAACTGCTGCATGCTGCCGGCTACCAGAATCAGCCCTTTGTGCACGGGCCGGTCCTTGAGGGCCAGCAGGCGCTCGACGGCGAGCACATCCCAGGGATCACAGCCCAAGCCCCAAACCGCCTCAGTGGGATAAGCGATAACTCCGCCCTGGCTGACTGTTCGCGCTGCCTGCTGCACCTGCCACTTGCTACCCATTACTGAACTCCCCTGACGTCATATGGGCAGTGTATCCAAGCCGGAGGCAGCCGCGAAGAAGTGTCAACCGCGCCCCACCCAGAGCACGCCCTCGCGCGCCACTCGGCCGTCGAGTTCCAGCTCGGTGAGGGCGCCGAGTACCGCCGGCAGGCTCCAGCCGGTGGCCGCGACCAGCGCTTCGCTGCTGTGCGGCGCGGCGTGAAGCAGGGCCAGTAACGGATGAGCGTCGGCCGGCGCGGGTGCCTCGCAGGTGAGCGCCGTAACGGTCGGGGTTTGCCAGCCGCGCAGGGCTTCCAGAATGTGCTCGATACTTTCCACCAGGATCGCGCCTTCGCGGATCAACTGATGGCAGCCCCGGGCGCCTGGATGATGGATGGATCCGGGAATCGCGTAGACCTCGCGGCCCTGCTCAGCCGCTAGGCGCGCGGTGATCAGCGACCCGCTGGAGGGACTGGCTTCGACCACCAGCACGCCGAGGGACAGGCCGCTGATGATGCGGTTGCGCCGGGGGAAATTGCTTGCGTGGGGCGGGGCGTCGAGCGGCAGCTCTGAGACCAGCGCGCCGCCGCGCGCCACGATATCCGCTGCCAGCGCTTTGTGCCGCGCGGGATACAGGCAACGCAGCCCCGTGCCGAGCACCGCCACCGTGTACCCTTCGGCATCCAGCGCGCCCTGATGCGCCGCACCATCGATACCCAGTGCCAGGCCGCTGGTGATGACGAAACCGCCACCGGCCAGGCTGCGGGCAAACCGCTGGGCGGTGTCCAGGCCCGGCCGTGAGGCATTGCGGCTGCCGACCATGGCCAGCTGCGGACGCTCGAGCAACCCAGGGTCACCCGCCACAAATAACAGCGGCGGGGCATCGGGCAGTTCGGCCAGCAAGCCGGGGTAGGTGGGCGCGTCCCACATCAGCAGGTGATGCTGCGGCGTGTCGAGCCAGGCCAGCGTGGCCTGGGCGCGCTCGCGAATAGTCGGGTCGCGCCGTGCATCGGCACAGGCCGCAGGCAACCGCAGCGCCCGCCAGGCACTGGCCGGCGCACTGAGCGCGGCGCTGGCGCTGTCGAAGGCGCTGAGCAGGGTCTTAAAGCGCCGTGGTCCCAGCTCTGGGAGCAGGTGCAGGCGAATACGGGCATCGAGTTCGGCGGGAGATATCCCGAGAGGAAGTGGCGACATGGGGATCATCCTTGATCGGTCGCGCCGCGACACGGCGGCAGAAAGCACGAGCCCCGCACAGGCGGGGCTCGTCGGTATTACGGGTTGCGGACCTTGTCCATCACCGCCAGCTGGCGGCTGGCTTGCAGGATCAGCCCGTAGCTGAGCTTGTCGTAGGTGCGGAACACCATCAGCAGGCCGGCACGCTCGTCGGGGACCTTGACCATCTCACCGGTGACCCGGTCGCGGACCGTTTCGCCAGTCTTGTACACCGCCAGCACGTTACCCTCGACCAGGCCATCGCGGGCGCCACGGTTGAGCGTGACCACATCAAACTGGCCAATCTGGTTGACGCCACGCGGCACGTCGAGGATCAAGCCGCGAATCTCGTCCTGCGGCTCGCTGGGCATAAAGGTCGAATTGACCGCGCGTTCCTCGGTGGGGAACAGCCGATCACCCAGGCGAACCTCCTGGGTCGAGCGCGACAGCACCAGCGTGCCGACATCACCTTCCTCGGCCACGATCTCGCCGGTACCGATGTCGTCGGCGTTGATACCGAGGAACTCCTTGGTATCCGGGTCGATGTAGGTCTTGCCCTGGCGGAAGATGCCGTAGACCGGCGCCGCCTCATCGAACTGACCACGGGCGTAAACCCGATCACCGGCACCGCTGACCACGCGCTCGGCATTACCGGCCACCACATAAGGCTGGCCCTCGAAGGCCTCCGGGGTGTCGACGATGCGGTTCTTCAACAGGAAGCTGTTGATGGCCTCCAGCGGGATGGTCGGGATCGCCTCGGCCATCGGCGTGCTGCGTACCTGCGGCGACAGCTTGATGGTGCCGCGCGACTCGCCACGGTTGAGCATCAGGCGCGGCTGACCGTCGACATACACCAGGCTAAGCTGGTCGCCGGGGTAGATAAGATGCGGGTTTTCCACCTGTGGGTTGGCGTGCCAGATTTCCGGCCACTTCCAGGGCTGGCTGAGGAACTTGCCAGAGATGTCCCAGAGGGTATCGCCTTTGACCACCGTGTAGCGGTCTGGGTGTCCGTCCTTGAGTTGCACATCGGCCTGGGCCAAACCGCCTGCGGCGAGCAGCAGCAGGGCGAGTAGTGATTTCCTCATGCGGTGAATCCCTTTATTATGTGCCTTCGTATGAAGCGCCCTAGCGCCGCGGCCAAACCCAGTTTTTATGCGGCCTGAAGCCGTTTTTCAATGCTGCTCATCATCTTAGCAGCGGATTTTGACTTTATTCCACAAGTGCATCACAAACCCTTATGGCGATCCTAAACATCCTCGAATTTCCCGATCCGCGCCTGCGCACCATCGCCAAGCCGGTGGACGTGGTCGACGACGCCCTGCGTCAGTTGATCGATGACATGTTCGAAACCATGTACGACGCGCCCGGTATCGGCCTGGCAGCGACTCAGGTCAATGTGCACAAGCGTGTGGTGGTCATGGACCTGTCCGAAGACAAGTCCGAACCGCGGGTGTTCATCAACCCCGAGTTCGAGTCGCTGACCGATGAAATGGACCAGTATCAGGAAGGCTGCCTGTCGGTGCCCGGCTTCTATGAAAACGTCGATCGCCCGCAAAAGGTCAAGATCAAGGCCCTGGACCGTGATGGCCAGCCCTACGAGCTGATCGCCGAAGGCCTGCTGGCGGTGTGTATTCAGCACGAATGCGACCACCTTAACGGCAAGCTGTTCGTCGACTACCTGTCCAACCTCAAGCGCGACCGCATCAAGAAGAAGCTGGAAAAACAACACCGCCAGCAAGCTTGATTTCGGCTCCAAAGGCTTGCTGCGGCAAGCCTTTTCTTTTCCAGGCGTGCTGACCCTCATGCGGTTGCGCCCCTCATTTCAGCGAGAACCCATGTCCGAGTCTTTGCGTATCGTCTTTGCCGGCACCCCGGAATTCGCCGCCGAACACCTCAAGGCGCTGCTCGACACGCCGCACCAGATCGTTGCCGTCTATAGCCAGCCGGATCGCCCCGCCGGGCGCGGGCAGAAGCTCACGCCCAGCCCGGTCAAGCAGCTCGCCGTGCAGCACGATCTTCCCGTGTACCAGCCGCACACCTTGCGCGACCCAGCCGCCCAGGCCGAGTTGGCCGCACTCAAGCCCGATTTAATGGTGGTGGTGGCCTACGGTCTGATCCTGCCGCAAGTCGTGCTCGACATCCCACGCCTGGGCTGTATCAACAGCCATGCCTCGTTGCTGCCGCGCTGGCGCGGTGCGGCGCCGATCCAGCGCGCGGTAGAAGCCGGCGACGCTGAAAGCGGCGTGACCGTGATGCAGATGGAAGCCGGTCTCGACACCGGCCCGATGTTGCTCAAGGTCAGCACGCCGATCAGCGCCAGCGACACCGGCGGCACCCTGCATGACCGCCTCGCCAGCCTCGGCCCCCAGGCCGTGGTGCAGGCGATTGCCGGGCTGGCGGCCGGCAACGTGGTCGGCGAAGTGCAGGACGACGCCCTGGCCACCTACGCGCATAAGCTCAACAAGGACGAAGCACGCCTCGACTTCAGCCGCCCAGCCGCAGAGCTGGAGCGCCTGGTGCGCGCCTTCCACCCCTGGCCGATCTGCCACAGCACGCTCAATGGCGATGCCATCAAGGTCCACGCGGCCCACACGGTTGACGGGCAGGGCGCGCCGGGGACTATCCTCGCCGCTGATAAGCACGGCCTGAGCGTGGCCTGCGGCGCAGGCGCGCTGTGCCTGACCCGCCTGCAACTGCCGGGCGGCAAGGCGCTGAACTTCGCCGACCTGTACAACAGCCGCCGCGAGCTGTTCGCCGTCGGCCAGGTGCTCGGCGCATGAACCCACGCCTCGCCGCCGCCCGCGCCCTGGCCAGCGTTCTGGCCGGCAAGGCCTCCCTGGGCAGTAGCCTGCCGCCGCTGCTGGATCGGGTCGAGGCGCGCGACCGCGGCCTGGCCCAGGACCTGGCCTTTGGCACCGCACGCTGGCAACCGCGCCTGGCGCTGATTGCTGAGCAGTTGCTGCAAAAGCCCTTCAAAGCCGCCGACCGCGATGTCGAAGCGCTGCTGCTGGTTGGCCTGTACCAGCTGTTCTACACGCGCATCCCGGCCCATGCCGCCATCGGCGAAACCGTGGCCTGCGTCGACAAGCTGAAGAAGCCGTCGCTCAAAGGCCTGCTCAACGCCGTGCTGCGCAATGCCCAGCGCGACGGCGAGGCGATCATCGCCAGCCTGGACCGTGACCCGGTGCTGCACACCGCCCACCCGCGCTGGCTGCAGAAAACCCTGAAAGCCCACTGGCCGGAGCACTGGCAGGCCATTTGCGCGGCCAACAACGCCCATCCGCCGCTGATTCTGCGGGTCAACCGCCGCCAAGGCAGCCGCGATGCCTACCTGGCCGAACTGGCTGCCGCCGGCATTGAGGCCAGTGCCTGCGTGTTCAGCCGCGACGGCATCGTCCTGGCCCAGGCCTGTGACGTAACCCAGCTGCCGGGCTTCGCCGCCGGCCAGGTCAGCGTGCAGGACGAAGCGGCGCAACTGGCTGCCGACCTGCTTGACCTGGCGCCCGGCCAGCGTGTGCTCGACGCCTGCTGCGCCCCCGGCGGCAAAACCTGCCACCTGCTCGAAGCCGAGCCGGCGCTGGCCGGCGTGGTCGCCGTGGATCTGGAAGAAAAACGCCTGGTGCGCGTGCGCGAGAACCTCGCCCGCCTGGGGCTCAGCGCCCAGCTGATCGCCGCCGATGGCCGCGACACCGCCACCTGGTGGGACGGCCAGCCGTTCCAGCGGATTCTGCTTGATGCACCGTGCTCGGCAACCGGGGTGATCCGCCGCCATCCAGACATCAAGCTGACCCGCACCGCCGCCGACATCGACGCCCTGGCGCAGTTGCAGGGCGAGCTGCTCGACGCGCTCTGGCCGACCCTTGCCGAGGGCGGCGTGCTGCTCTACGCCACCTGCTCGACCCTGCCCACCGAGAACACCGAGGTCATCGCCGCCTTCCTGGCGCGCACGGCCGATGCGCACGAGCAGGTGATCGACGGGCCATTCGGCCTGGCTCAGCCCCACGGCCGGCAATTACTGGCGCAGGAAGGCGGCCACGATGGCTTTTACTATGCCAAGCTGATGAAAATCGCTGCCGCACCGCGCGGCTGAGGAACAGACTGCATGAAGATCATCATTCTCGGCGCAGGCCAGGTGGGTGGCACGCTGGCCGAACACCTGGCCAGCGAAGCCAACGACATCACCGTGGTCGACACTGACGGCGACCGCCTGCGCGACCTCGGCGATCGCCTGGACATCCGCACCGTGCAGGGCCGGGGCTCCTTCCCCACGGTACTGCGCCAGGCCGGCGCGGATGACGCCGACATGCTCATCGCCGTGACCAACAGCGATGAAGTCAACATGATCGCCTGCCAGGTCAGCTACACCCTGTTCCACACGCCGACCAAGATCGCCCGCGTGCGTGAGCCGGCCTACCTGACCCGCGCCGGCCTGTTCGACAACGAAGCCATCCCGATCGACGTGCTGATCAGCCCCGAGCAGGTGGTGACCAACTACATCAAGCGCCTGATCGAGTACCCCGGCGCCCTGCAGGTCATCGACTTCGCCGAGGGCAAAGCCCAGCTCGTAGCCGTGCGTGCCTACTATGGCGGGCCGCTGGTCGGCCAGCAACTGCGCCAGTTGCGCGAGCACATGCCCAACGTCGACACCCGTGTGGCGGCGATCTTCCGCCGGAACCGACCGATCATTCCCAAGGGCGACACGGTGATCGAGGCCGATGACGAAGTCTTCTTCATCGCCGCCAAGGCGCACATCCGCGCGGTGATGAGCGAAATGCGCCGCCTCGAGGACAGCTACAAGAAGGTGGTGATCGCCGGCGGCGGCAACATCGGCGAGCGTCTGGCCGAAGCCATCGAAAGCCGTTATCAGGTGAAGATCATCGAGATGAACCCGGCGCGCTGCCGTTATCTCTCGGAGAACCTCGACAGCACCATCGTGCTGCAGGGCAGCGCGTCGGACCGCGACCTGCTAGTGGAAGAGAACATCAACGACGCCGACATCTTCCTGGCCCTGACCAACGATGACGAGGCCAACATCATGTCCTCGCTGCTGGCCAAGCGCCTGGGCGCGCGCAAGGTGATGACCATCATCAACAACCCGGCCTACGTCGACCTGGTGCAGGGCGGCGAGATCGACATCGCCATCAGCCCGCAGATGGCCACCATCGGCACCCTGCTGACCCACGTGCGCCGTGGCGATATCGTCAGCGTGCACTCGCTGCGCCGCGGTGCGGCCGAGGCCATCGAGGCCATCGCCCATGGCGATGCCAAGTCGAGCAAGGTGATCGGCCGGCGCATCGCCGACATCGCCCTGCCGCCCGGCACCACCATCGGCGCGATCATCCGCCACGAGGAAGTGCTGATCGCCCACGACGCGACGGTGATCGAGTCGGGCGACCATGTGATCCTGTTCCTGGTCGACAAAAAGTACATCCGCGATGCCGAGCGGCTGTTCCAGGTCGGTCTGACGTTCTTCTAAACGCCGATCGACCGCAGGCGCGAAGCGGGCGCGTAGTCCTTAATCGCGACTAACTTCGCGCCTACACAGACAGAGGAAGGCCATGTGAGCACAGTCGCACTGGAAAACATGCTGGCCAAGGGCATCGACAACGCCCTGCTGCGTTTCGGCCTGGGCAAGGCGCACCTGGATGCCGGCAACGCGGCCGCAGCGGCCGAGCACCTGCAGCGCTGCGTGGCCTTCGACCCGGCCTATTCCGCCGCCTGGAAGCTGCTGGGCAAAGCCCTGCAGGCCAGTGGCGACGTAGCCGGCGCCGGTCAGGCCTGGCAGCAAGGCATCGCTGCCGCTCAGGCCAAGGGCGACAAGCAGGCCGAGAAGGAAATGACGGTGTTCCTGCGCAAGCTGGAGAAGGCTGCGCACTGATCAGCCCCACACCGGCCGCTTCAGCGGCGCGCCTGGGCTTCGCGGGTCAACAGCTCGATAAACGCCTGGGCCAGTGGCGAGCGCTCCTGGCGGCGCTTGACCAGCCACACCGCGGTGGTGGCATCAGCATCGAGCAAGGTGCGAAACACCACACCGTCAATGCGCAACCGACGAAATGAGGCCGGCAGCACCGACACCCCAAGCCCCGCTGCAACCAGGCCGATGATGGTCAGCGCCTCGTGCGCTTCCTGGGTGATGCGCGGGCTGAAGCCGGCTTGCCGGGCCAGGTTGAACAGCTGCCCATAGAGCCCGGAGCCGTAACTGCGCGGGAAAAACACGAACGGCTCGTCCGCCAGTTCAGCCAGGGCCAGGCCCCGGTCCTGCTCACCCGCCAGCGGGTGACCGGCATGCAGCAATGCCACCAGCGGTTCGCGCAACAACTCCACGGCGTCCAGCTCGGCAGGCAGCTCCAGTGGGCGCATCATGCCCACCTGCAATTTGCGCTCGACCAGCGCCTGGCTGACCTCGCGGCTGGTCATTTCCTGCAGGTTGAGGTGCACCGCCGGGAACGCCTGGCGAAAGGCGAACACGGCCTGGGGAATGATCGAGACGAACGGCGCTGAGGCCGTGAAGCCGATCTGCAACTCACCAATCTCACCCTGCCCAGCACGCCGCACCACGTCCACCGACTTGCTGACCTGGGCCAGGGTCTGGCGGGTTTCCTCAAGGAACAGGCGCCCGGCATCGGTCAGCGCCACATGCCGATTGCTGCGCTCGAACAGGCGCACACCCAGCTCCTGCTCCAGGGCCTGAATCTGCTGGCTCAAGGGCGGCTGTGAGATCCCCAGCAGCTCGGCCGCCCGGCCAAAGTGCAGCTCTTCAGCCACGGCCACGAAATAGCGCAGGTGCCGCAGTTCCATCAGGCCTCCATTGAGTCGTTATACATATTGATTGGGTCGAATATTATATTGGAAAGAACTTGCTGGCCTATTTATCCTCGCGCCATCTCGCTCATGACGCGCCGCCTGACGTGACATGCCGAGACCCCACGCGCCCGAGGTCATGATGCATCCGTCTGTTCCACCCTGCGCATCCGCGCCCGCGCAGCCCGAGTACATCCGCAAAGGTACGCGCGCCTTTTTACGCACCATTCTGGCGATGTGCAGCGGCGGATTTGCCACCTTCGCGCTGCTGTACTGCGTGCAGCCGATGATGCCCATGCTGTCCCTGCAGTTCGGCCTGACGGCCGCGCAGAGCAGCCTGATTCTGTCTGCCTCCACCATTACCCTGGCCGTCGGCCTGCTGATTACCGGGCCCCTCTCCGATGCCCTCGGGCGCAAGCCGGTGATGGTGGTCTCACTGTTCACAGCCGCCTTGTGCACCCTCGGCAGCGCGCTGATGCCGACCTGGGAAGGCGTGCTGGTGATGCGCGCACTGGTCGGTTTGGCGCTGAGCGGCCTGGCGGCGGTGGCCATGAGTTACCTGAGCGAAGAAATCGAGCCCCTGCACCTGGGCCTGGCCATGGGCGTGTACATCGGTGGCAATGCGATTGGCGGCATGAGCGGACGCCTGGCCAGCGGCGTGCTGGTGGACTACATGTCTTGGCACGCCGTGCTCGGCACCCTCGGCGGTTTTGGCCTGCTCGCTGGCCTGCTGTTCTGGCGCCTGCTGCCTGAGTCGCGCAACTTTCGCCCACGCTCTCTGCGCCCGCGCAGCCTGCTGCAGGGCTATACCCTGCAGTTTCGCGATGCAGGCCTGCCGTGGCTGTTCCTCCAGGGCTTCCTGCTGATGGGCGCGTTCGTCACCCTGTTCAACTACATCGGCTATCGCTTGATCGAGGCGCCGTTCAACCTGGACCAGACCAGCATCGGCCTGCTCTCGGTGGTGTACCTGTCGGGTATCTACAGCTCGGCGCAGATCGGCGCCCTGGCCGACAAGCTCGGCCGGCGCAAGGTGCTCTGGGTGATGATCGGCGTGATGCTCGGCGGGCTGTGCCTGACGCTGCTCGACGTGTTGCCGCTGATTCTGCTCGGCATGCTGCTGTTCACCTTCGGCTTCTTCGGCGCGCACTCGGTGGCCAGCAGCTGGATCGGCCGCCGCGCCACCCAGGCCAAGGGCCAGGCCTCGTCGCTGTACCTGTTCTGCTACTACCTGGGCTCCAGCGTTGCCGGCACCGCCGGCGGGCTGTTCTGGCAGGCGGCCGGCTGGAATGGCATCGGTCTGTTTATCGGCACGCTGTTGCTGCTGTCGCTGATGGTGGCGCTGCACCTGTCACGCCTGCAGGCATTGCCGCTGGCGCCGCAGCCGCGCTAACGCCCGACCGCCTGCTGAGGCTCAGGCTGCGCGAACCGCACGCTGCGGCAAGGCCCGCACGATGGCGCTCAGCAGCATGCCGTACAGCGGCACAAACAGAATCAGGCTGATGGCCAGCTTGATGACGTAGTCCACCGTGGCGATTTCCACCCAATTGGCCGCCATAAATGGGTCATCGCTGTGCCAGAAGGCCACCGAGAAGAACAGGTAGGTATCCAGCAGATTGCCGAAGATGGTCGAGGCCGTGGGCGCAACCCACCATTGGCGCAGGGTGCGCAGGCGGTCGAAGACCTGAATGTCCAGCAACTGGCCCAGGGCATACGCCAGAAAGCTGGCCACAGCGATGCGGAAGACGAACAGGTTGAATTCGCCCAACGCCGCCAAGCCGCCAAACGCGCCTTCATGGAACAGCACCGAAACAATGTAGGAGGCCACCAGCGCCGGCAGCATCACGCGGGCAATCACCACGCGGGCCGACTGTTTGCCGATCAGGCGCACCGTCAAGTCGGTGGCGAGAAAGATAAAGGGAAAGCTGAATGCGCCCCAGGTGGTGTGCCAGCCAAACAGGTTGATCGGCAACTGCACCAGGTAGTTACTGGCGATGATGATGAGGATGTGAAACGCAATCAGGCCGGCCACTACATAGCGGCTGACCGATGGGGGGATCAGGGTCATGTCTGCATCCTTTTTCGTTGAATGGGGTTAGGGAACCCATTGCCGCTGCCGACATGGCCGCGAGCGGCGCGCAGTCTAGCGTGTTGTTGACTCTCGGGATAGGTTTTGCTCGCCACCTGCGGCGCCAATCGTCGGCTGGCTCAAACCGCCGGCACCACCCGCTTGGCCGACTGAAAGTGACGCTGCCAGTAGTGGTTGTCGAGGTGATCGATACGCACATGGGCGCCGCGTCGGGGGGCGTGGATGAAGCGGTCATCGCCCAGGTAGATCGCTACATGGTCAACCGAGCGGCTATGAATGCGAAAGAACAGCAAGTCACCGGGCTCAAGGTCAGCACGTTTCACCGAGGGCGCATCCAGCCGGGACAACGCGCGCGAGGTGCGGGGCAGCTCAAGGTCATCCAGGGGTTTGAACACATAATGCACCAGCCCGCTGCAATCGAAGCCCTGTCGGGGGCTGGTGCCGCCCCATCGGTAAGGTGTGCCCAGGGTGGTCAGGGCGCGGTCGATGACTTGCTCCGCAGGCGCGGGATCAGCCGGGCGGCTTGAAGCGGGAAAGGTCTGGATACGAAAGGTGGCGGAGGCGTCGGTGCAGAGACCGAGCAATAACGCGCCAGCCAGGCACAGTGACGAGAAGAGATGATTCAAAGCATTAACCCGAAAATCAGCGTCGGCCTGCTCACTCCTTGCGATTCAACGCGTAACTTAATCAAGACACACCCCCTGCGCGTCCGAAGGACGGACCACGCCAACGCGCACTCCGTTCAACGGCAGAGGGCTGAATCGACCAGCGGTCATCACTTCACCAGGGTACACAGCTGCCTTGGCACGGGGCAGGGCTTATTCCCCGGCAGGCTCCAGCACGAAGCGCAAACCCACGCCGTCGCCGTTCACGCGCATCACTTCCATCTGCAGCACCGGTGCCTCGATAGGCAGGTCCTGCACCTGGCCGGTGACCCGGTCGCCCAGGCTGAGGCCTGCCAGGTCAGGGTGTTTGACGAAGACCCCGCCGTCGGAGAGGTCGCTGGTTTGGGCGACCAGATCGCCAAAGTTGGGGTGGCTGATCTTGATCCGACACTTCATCGGAATACGGGGATGACGGCGCTGATTGGGCATGGACGACAGCGATCCTTGAACGAGAAACGGTCAGGGTTTAATAACGCACTTTCTGCCGTTCGCCCAGCCCAGGGGTAAAACTAATACCAGCGCGCCTCACCTTCGGGGCGCTTCTTGAAGCGCTTCATGCTCCACATGTACTGGCTCGGATAAGCCCGTACGTAGCGCTCGATCACCGCACTCATGGCGGCTACACCTTCTTCCACATCGGTGCTGTACATCGCCTCGGGGGCAGCTTCCAGAATCACCTTGTAGCCGCTGCCATCAGGCAGGCGCAGCGCGTGCAGGAACACGCCCTGGGCTTTACCGCCGGCCAGCATGCCGGGGACGAACTTGCTGGTCAGCGCCTGGGTGCCGAGGAACGGCACGAAAACGCCGCTGGAACGGCTCGGCTCAGGATCGGCCGGAATGCCCACGGCGCCGCCTTTTCGCACTTCCTTGATGACGCTGAGGATGCCTTCCTTGGTCGACGCAGCGACTCGGTTGCCCATCTGCACACGTTGCTGACGCAGCAACTCATCCACAGCTTTGAGCTTCGGCGGGCGGTAGAAAATGATCGGTTTGCACTGGTTGCAGTAGAAGTGGTTGAGCACTTCCCAGTTACCCAGGTGGCTGGTGATGCCGACCACGCCCTTGCCGGACGCCAGGGCCTGCTGCAGGACCTCAAGACCTTCGACCTCGCGGATCAAGCCGAGGGACTTCTGCGCCGGCCAGATCCAGGCACAGGCGCTTTCGGTGAGGGTCTTGCCGATACCGGACAGGGCCTGGCCCAGCAGACGGTCGAGGGCGGCCTCGTCCAGCTCCGGGAAGCATTTGCTCAGGTTGATGCGGGTGACGTCACGCGAGCCATTGGGCAGCTTCCACATCAGCCAGCCGATCATCCCGCCCAAGGCCTGAACCACGCGCCACGGCAACAGCGCAAACAGGCGCAGGAAGCCGACCACCAGGGCGCCCTTGAATTTTTCCACGACAGACTCCAACCGCTCGAAAGGCGTCAAGTGTAACGGCCAAGCCCGGTGCAGTCAGTAAAGGCTGGTCCGCTGCCTGTGCTGCATGTCGCGCTCGTAGGTCTCAACATCGAAGTTTTCGTCGATGCAGCGGAAAATCTCGCCTGCGCTCGGCAGGCTGGCGCGTTCGACCTGCCGGCCGGCATCCCACAGACCGGAACGCAGCACTGACTTGGCACACTGGAAATAGCAGCTGTGGATATGAATACGCAGCACGCTGCGCGGCAGCTTGCCCTGGGCCCGGCCCAGCTCCAGCAACGCGGGGTCGAGAGAGATCTCGGCGCGGCCATTGACCCGCAAACTCTCGCCCACCCCAGGGATCAGGAACAGCAGGGCGACCTGCGGGTTCTCGACGATATTGCGCAAGCTGTCGATGCGGTTGTTGCCGGGGCGGTCCGGCAGCAGCAGGGTCTGGTCGTCGAGAACTTGCACAAACCCCGGCGCATCGCCCCGCGGCGAGCAGTCCAAACCATCGCGGCCGACACTGGCCAGCACCGCGAAGGGCGAGGCCGCGATCAGCGCGCGATAAGGCTCGATCAGACGAGGCAGCTCCTTGCGTCGCGAGCGCTCATGGCTTTCGCCGTACAGCGCCTGCAATTCATCCAGCGTGGTGATGGTGGTCATGACGCCCTCAGCTGCGCGTAGCGATCACAGTCGGTGGTGTGGTCCATCACCATACCCGTGGCCTGCATAAAGGCATAACAGATGGTCGGCCCGACAAAGGTGAAACCGGCCTTTTTCAGCGCCTTGCTCATGGCTTCGGCCTCGGCGGTGACCGCCGGCACCTGGCTGCGCTCACTGAAGTGGTTGATCTTCGGCTGCCCGCCGACGAACGACCAGAGCAGCGCCACCGGCTCGTCCAGCCGCAACCAGGCCTGGGCATTCTGCCGCGCCGCCTTGAGCTTGAGACGGTTGCGGATGATCCCGGCATCGAGCATCAATACCTCGATCTCTTCGTCGCTCAAGCGCGCCAGACGTTCGGGATCGAAGCCGTGCAGCACCTGCCGATAGCGTTCGCGCTTCTTCAGCACGGTGATCCACGACAGCCCGGCCTGGGCACCTTCGAGCAGCAGCATCTCGAACAGATGCCGCGCATCGCGCTGCGGCACACCCCACTCTTCGTCGTGGTAAGCCTGGTACAGCGGGTCATCGTTACACCAGAAACAGCGGCGCATGGCGGGGGCCTCGGTTGGGATCAGAAACGGGACTATAGCGGCGCAGGGCCGCCGTGTGGACGTGAAGGGGCGGCTGGCCTTTATTCGCGATAGTCGCGCCTACGAATTATGCAGCCCGATCATTCCCCCGGGGCCGCCCGTCTACCCCTGCCTGCCAGGCAAGCCGTACCCTGCGGGCTGGGCCGGTTTTCGATATACTCCCCGGCTTTCCGTCGCAGCCCAACAGGTGAATTTTTCGTGAGCCAGACCAAGCCTGCCGTGCGCACCTTCCAGGACCTGATCCTCGCCTTGCAACAATACTGGGCCGAGCAGGGTTGTGTGGTGCTGCAGCCTTACGACATGGAAGTGGGCGCCGGCACCTTCCACACCGCCACCTTCCTGCGCGCCATCGGTCCCGAGACCTGGAACGCTGCCTACGTGCAGCCTTCGCGCCGTCCCACCGACGGCCGCTATGGCGAGAACCCCAACCGCCTGCAGCACTACTACCAGTTCCAGGTGGTGCTCAAGCCGAACCCGGAAAACTTCCAGGAGCTGTACCTCGGCTCGCTGAAAGCCATCGGCGTCGACCCGCTGGTGCACGACATCCGCTTCGTCGAAGACAACTGGGAATCGCCGACCCTCGGCGCCTGGGGTCTGGGCTGGGAAATCTGGCTCAACGGCATGGAAGTCACCCAGTTCACCTACTTCCAGCAGGTCGGTGGCCTTGAGTGCTACCCGGTGACCGGCGAGATCACCTACGGCCTCGAGCGTCTGGCGATGTACCTGCAGGGTGTCGACTCAGTCTACGACCTGATCTGGACCGACGGCCCGTTCGGCACCGTGACCTACGGCGACGTGTTCCACCAGAACGAAGTGGAACAGTCGACCTACAACTTCGAGCACGCCAACGTCGAGAAGCTGTTCGAGCTGTTCGATTTCTACGAGTCCGAAGCCAACCGCCTGATCGAGCTGGAACTGCCGCTGCCGACCTATGAAATGGTGCTCAAGGCCTCGCACACCTTCAACCTGCTCGACGCCCGCCGCGCCATTTCGGTGACCGCGCGTCAGCAATACATCCTGCGCGTGCGCGCCCTGGCCCGTGCCGTGGCGCAGAGCTACCTGCAGGCGCGGCGCAAACTCGGTTTCCCGCTCGCCACCCCCGACCTGCGTGATGAAGTACTGGCCAAGCTGGAGGCTGCAGAATGAGTACCCGTGATTTCCTCGTCGAACTGGGCACCGAAGAGCTGCCACCCAAGGCGCTGAAAACCCTCGGCGAAGCCTTCCTCGGCGGTATCGAAAAGGGCCTCAAGGCCGCTGGCCTGAAGCACGGTGCCGTACGCTTCTTTGCCGCGCCACGGCGCCTGGCGGTGCAGATCGAGCAGCTCGAAGAGCAGCAAGCCGACCGTTCGATGAACCTCGACGGCCCGCCCTTGCAAGCCGCCTTTGATGCCGACGGCAACCCGACCCAGGCCGCCCTGGGCTTCGCCAAGAAGTGCGGCGTAGACCTTGCCGAAATCGACCGCAGCGGGCCGAAGCTCAAGTTTAGCCAGCACATTCCTGGCCAGCCTGCGGTCAAGCTGCTGCCGGTGATCGTGCAGGATTCCCTGAACGATCTGCCAATTCCCAAACGCATGCGCTGGGGCGCGCGCCGCGACGAGTTCGTGCGGCCGACCCAGTGGCTGGTGATGCTGTTCGGTGACGAGGTAGTGGACTGCGAAATCCTCACCCAGAAGGCCGGCCGGGTTTCCCGTGGCCACCGCTTCCACGCCAACCACGAGGTGCGCATCAGCAGCCCGCTGAGCTACGCCGAAGACCTGCGCAGCGCCTATGTGATTGCCGACTTCGCCGAACGCCGCGCGCAGATCATCGCCCGTGTCGATGAACTGGCTGCGGCAGAGCAGGGCACGGCCATCGTGCCGCCGGCGCTGCTCGATGAAGTCAGCGCCCTGGTCGAGTGGCCGGTGCCGCTGGTCTGCTCGTTCGAGGAACGCTTCCTCGAAGTACCGCAGGAAGCGCTGATCACCACCATGCAGGACAACCAGAAGTACTTCTGCCTGCTGGATGCCGCCGGCAAGCTGCTGCCACGCTTTATCACCGTGGCCAACGTGGAGTCCAAAGACCCGGTGCAGATCATCTCCGGCAACGAGAAGGTCGTGCGTCCGCGCCTGACCGACGCCGAGTTCTTCTTCAAGCAGGACAAGAAGCAGCCGCTGGAAACCTTCAACCAGCGCCTGGCCAACGTGGTGTTCCAGGCCCAGCTCGGCTCGGTCTACGACAAAGCGCAGCGGGTCAGCGCACTGGCCGGCTTTATCGCCGAGCGCATCGGCGGCGACGCCCAACGCGCGGCCCGTGCCGGTCTGCTGTGCAAATGCGACCTGGCCAGTGAAATGGTCGGCGAATTCCCGGAAATGCAGGGCATCGCCGGCTACTACTACGCCAAGCACGATGGGGAGCCGGAAGACGTCGCCCTGGCGCTGAACGAGCAATACATGCCGCGTGGCGCCGGCGCCGAACTGCCGAGCACCCTAACCGGTGCAGCCGTGGCCCTGGCCGACAAGCTGGATACCCTGGTCGGGATCTTCGGCATCGGCATGCTGCCCACCGGCAGCAAAGACCCCTACGCCCTGCGTCGCGCCGCCCTGGGTGTGCTGCGAATCCTGATCGAGAAGCAGCTGGACCTCGACCTGGTCGCCACCATCAGCTTCGCCGTGCGCCAGTTCGGCAACAAGGTCAAAGGGGCCGGTCTGGACGTGCAAGTGCAGGAGTTCGTCTTCGACCGCCTGCGTGCGCGTTACGAAGATGAAGGCGTTGAAGTGGCGGTCTACCAGGCCGTGCGTGCGGTCAACCCGGTCTCGCCGCTGGACTTCGACCAGCGCGTGCAGGCCGTGCAGGCCTTCCGCGCACTGCCCCAGGCCGCCGCGTTGGCCGCTGCCAACAAGCGCGTCTCCAACCTGCTGGGCAAGGCCGAAGGCAAAGTCGCCATTCAGGTCCAGGCGCATTACTTCGATACGCCGGCCGAGTTCGCCCTTAACGCCGCCATCCAGCAAGCCGACCAGGCCGTGCAGCCGATGGCCCAGGCCCGCCAGTACAGCGCCGCCCTGACGCACCTGGCGAGCCTGCGCGAACCGGTTGACAGCTTCTTCGAAGCGGTGCTGGTGAATGCCGAGAACCCGGACGTACGCGCTAACCGCTACGCCCTACTGGCCAAGCTTCGCGGCCTGTTCCTCGGCGTGGCCGACATCTCCGTACTGGGCTAAAGAAGTCACACGCGCCAAGCCAAGCTGCACATGAGCGGCTGTGGCTTGGCGCGTGATGCTTGGAACGTGCTGCTATGAAACTTCTGATTCTCGACCGCGACGGCGTCATCAACCATGACTCCGATGCCTACATCAAAACCCTGGACGAATGGCTGCCCATTGCCTCGTCCATCACCGCCATTGCGCGCCTGTCTCGCGCCGGCTGGACGGTCGCCGTGGCCACCAACCAGTCTGGCTTAGCCCGCGGTTACTACGACCTTGCAACGCTCGACAGCATGCACGCGCGCCTGCGCGAGCTGGTACAAGAGCAGGGCGGCGACGTGGGGCTGATCGTGCATTGCCCGCACGGCCCGAATGACGGCTGCGACTGCCGCAAACCCAAACCCGGTATGCTGCAACAGATTGCTGCGCACTACGGCGTCAGCCTGAGCGGTGTTTGGTTTGTTGGTGACAGCCGCAGTGACCTGGAGGCCGCCCTGGCCGTCGACTGTCAGCCGGTACTGGTGAAGACGGGCAAAGGTGAGCGCACCCTGAGCGCACCATTGCCAGCCGGCACGCTGGTATTCGATGATTTGGCGGCAGTTGCCGCGCAGCTTATCCACTGACAAAGCAGGCTCGGCCTGCGATGGTAAAACCTCCCATGTCGACCGTTCACCTATTCAGAACCATCCTCTTCTATTTCCTGTTGGCGTCCAGCTCCTGCATCTGGTGCATCATCAGTGTGTTCGTCGCACCTTTTCTGTCCTTCCGTGCGCGCTATCGCTTCGTGGTGCAAAACTGGTGTCGCTGCGCCACCTGGCTGGCCAAAGTCGTGGTCGGCATCCGCTACGAGATCAAGGGCCTGGAAAATATCCCCAGCCAACCCTGTGTGATCCTCGCTAAACACCAGAGCACCTGGGAGACCTTCTTCCTCTGTGGCTACTTCGAGCCCCTGAGCCAGGTGGTCAAGCGTGAGCTGCTCTATGTGCCGTTTTTCGGTTGGGCGATGGCCATGCTCAAACCCATCGCCATCGACCGCAGCAACCCCAAGGCCGCGCTCAAGCAACTGGCTAAACAGGGCCACGAGCGTCTAGGGCAGGGCGCCTGGGTACTGGTGTTCCCGGAAGGCACGCGCATCCCGGTCGGTCAGATCGGCAAGTTCTCCCGCGGCGGCGCCTCGCTGGCAGTCAATGCCAACCTGCCGGTACTACCGATTGCCCATAACGCCGGCGAGTTCTGGCCCAAGGAAGGCTGGGGCAAGCGTGCAGGGACCATCAGCGTGGTTATTGGCCCAGTCCTTCACGCAGAGGGCACAGGCCCCCGCGCCATCGCCGACCTTAACGACCGGGCTTTTGCCTGGATCAGCCAGGCACAACGCGAAATCGGCGCGCTGGATGAGGTAACCGAGGTCAGCCAGCCTGTGGAAATCCACTGACGCCAAATTGTGGATAACCTGTTGATCAAATCATCCAAATCCGCAAATTACTGGCTCAAATGCCTGTTTTTAAAGGCTTTTATAAAAACCTAAATTGTGGAGATTTTGGGCATAAGTTTTTTGCGCAGCTTTCCGATGTGGGTATTGCATGCTAATCGGCGGCGGCGGCGGCGGCGGGGAGCGGAGAATAATCAAGAGAAACTGCGCTCCTCTCACTGCTCAAGCAGAATCAAAACAGGCCCTGCGACGTCCGCGTGGACGGTAGCGGAGATGTAACCAGGCCGTGGCCTTGTCCTCTGCCGATAGCGCCCACAATAAAAAACGCCGCGCCCCTTTCAGGCCGCGGCGTTTTTTTATGCCAGCAACACCACCATTACACGTCGAGGTTGGACACCGCCAAGGCGTTGGTCTCGATAAAGTCGCGACGCGGCTCAACTTCATCACCCATCAGGGTATTGAAGATCTGGTCGGCCGCGATGGCGTCTTCGATACGCACTTTGAGCATGCGGCGTACTTCCGGGTCCATGGTGGTTTCCCACAGCTGATCCGGGTTCATCTCGCCCAACCCTTTATAGCGCTGGATGCTGTGACGCTTGGTGCTTTCGGTCATCAGCCAATGCAGCGCATCTTTGAAGGTGCTCACCGCTTTCTTGCGCTCGCCGCGCTGCACGTAGGCGCCTTCTTCGAGCAGGCTGTTGAGCTGATCGCCCAGGCTGGTGACGGTCTTGTAATCGTTACTGCCGAAGAAATCACGGTTGAAGGTGATGTAGCTGGAGTTGCCGTGGGAAATCAATTCCACTTCCGGCAGCCACAGGTGACGCTCATGGTCTTCACGCAGGCTGGTCTTGTAGACCAAGCCGGATTTCTCCATGGTCTTCAGACGGGCGTCGAACAGGCTCAGCCAGGCTTGCATACCCGCGTGATCAGCGAGTTGCTCAAGGTTGATGCTCGGCAGGTAGACGAAGTGCTCGGTCAGTTCCATCGGGTACAGACGCGACAGACGCTTGAGGGTCTTCATCACCAGGCGGTAGTCATTCACCAAACGCTCAAGTGAGCCACCAGACAGACCTGGAGCACTCTCGTTGACGTGCAGGCTGGCGTCTTCCAGAGCCGACTGGGTCATGTATTCCTCCATAGCCTCGTCGTCCTTGATGTACTGCTCCTGCTTGCCTTTCTTGACCTTGTACAGCGGCGGCTGGGCGATGTAGATGTAGCCGCGCTCAATCAGCTCCGGCAGCTGACGGAAAAAGAACGTCAGCAGCAGGGTACGGATGTGCGAGCCGTCGACGTCGGCGTCGGTCATGATGATGATGTTGTGGTAGCGCAGCTTGTCGATGTTGTACTCGTCACGCCCGATGCCACAGCCGAGGGCGGTGATCAGGGTGCCCACCTCCTGGGACGAGATCATTTTATCGAAGCGTGCTTTTTCAACGTTGAGGATCTTGCCCTTGAGCGGCAGGATCGCCTGAGTCTTGCGGTTACGACCCTGTTTAGCAGAGCCGCCCGCGGAGTCCCCTTCCACGATATAGAGTTCGGAGAGGGCAGGGTCCTTCTCCTGGCAGTCGGCCAGTTTGCCCGGCAGACCGGCGATATCCAGCGCACCTTTACGACGGGTCATCTCACGCGCCTTACGCGCCGCTTCCCGGGCACGGGCCGCATCGATCATCTTGCCGACGACAGCCTTGGCTTCGTTGGGGTTCTCCAGCAGGAAGTCGGAGAAGTGCTTGCCCATTTCCTGCTCGACCGCCGTTTTCACTTCGCTGGAAACCAGTTTGTCTTTGGTCTGCGAGCTGAATTTTGGGTCTGGCACTTTCACCGAGATGATCGCGGTCAGGCCTTCACGGGCATCGTCACCAGTGGTCGCGATCTTGTGCTTCTTCGCCAGGCCTTCCTGCTCGATGTAGGCATTCAGGTTACGCGTCAGCGCCGAACGGAAACCGGCAAGGTGGGTGCCACCGTCACGCTGAGGGATGTTGTTGGTGAAGCACAGCAGGTTCTCGTTGAAGCTGTCGTTCCACTGCAATGCTACTTCCACACCGATGCCATCTTCACGCTGCATGGTGAAGTGGAAAACCTGGTTGACTGCAGTCTTGTTGACGTTCAGGTATTCGACGAATGCGCGCAAACCGCCTTCGTACTTGAACAGCTCTTCTTTACCGCTGCGCTCGTCGCGCAGAAGGATACCCACGCCGGAGTTGAGGAATGACAGCTCACGCAGGCGCTTGGCCAGGATGTCCCAGCTGAAGTGGATGTTGGCGAAGGTTTCAGCGGAGGGCTTGAAGTGAATCTGCGTACCGGTGGTATCGGAGTCACCGACAATGCGCATGGGCTCCTGGGGCACACCATGAACGTAGGTCTGCTCCCAGATATGGCCGCTGCGGCGTACGGTCAACAGCAGGCTCTCAGAGAGGGCGTTCACCACGGAAACACCCACACCGTGCAAACCACCGGACACCTTGTAGGAGTTGTCGTCGAACTTACCGCCAGCGTGCAGCACGGTCATGATGACTTCGGCGGCGGAGACGCCTTCTTCCTTGTGGATGTCCACCGGAATACCGCGGCCGTTATCACGTACGCTGACCGACTCATCCGGATGGACCGTGATCACGATCTCCGAGCAATGCCCAGCGAGTGCTTCATCGATCGAGTTGTCGACCACCTCGAAGACCATGTGGTGCAGGCCGCTGCCGTCATCGGTGTCGCCGATGTACATGCCTGGCCGCTTGCGTACGGCATCCAGTCCCTTGAGGACTTTGATGTTATTGGAGTCGTACGTTTGGTTGTCGCTCATGCCTTCACTCCCGGTGGTCGTGGGTCTGGGTGATACAGCCGTGTTCCACGTGGAACATGGCAACTGGCGTGTCCGTGCGCCAGCCTTCCCTCAACAATTCATGGTCTACACAGGTGATGAACACCTGGCAGTGCAAGTCTTCTAATAATCGGCACAACGCGCCGCGATGCTGCTCGTCCAACTCGGACGGTAAATCGTCAACCAGGTAGACGCACTGGCCGCGCTTGGCTTGATCAACCAGATGCCCTTGGGCAATACGCAGTGCGCACACCACGAGCTTCTGCTGACCGCGGGACAGAATATCTGCCGCATTGTGCGAGCCGAGACGCAAGCGCAGGTCAGCTCGTTGCGGCCCGGACTGGGTGTGACCAATCTGTTGGTCACGGACGATCGACGCACTGAGCACCTCGCTCAACGAGCGGTCCTTGTCCCAGCCACGGTAGTAACTTAGCGTCAGCCCTTCAAGCTCAACCAATTCGCCGAGCGTCTGCTCAAATACCGGCTTGAGGGCTTTGATATAGGCTCGTCGGTAGTCGTCAATCTCGTCACTGGCCAGGCACAGTTCACGGTCCCAGGCAGCCTGCGCAGCGCCGTCAAGTGTACCATGCCGCAGCCACGAGTTCCGCTGACGCAAGGCCTTCTGCAGGCGCTGCCAGGCGGGCAGAAAACGTGGTTCCACGTGGAACACTCCCCAGTCGAGAAACTGCCTGCGCACCTTCGGCGCGCCCTCGAGTAAGCGAAAGCTGTCGGGGTTTATCAGTTGCAAAGGCAGAGTTTCAGCTAGCTGGGATGCACTACGGGCGTTTTGCCCATCAATTCGAATGACGAACTCGCCGCTTCGCTCCCGGGAAATACCCAGGTTGCTTTGCCGACCATCACTGAGCTGAACCTGACCAAACACCGTGCACGCGGGCTGCTCATACTGAATAACCGGGGCCAGGCGAACGCTGCGAAATGAACGCGCCAAACCCAGAAGATGCAGTGCTTCGAGCACGCTGGTTTTACCGCTGCCGTTGGCGCCGTGGAGGATATTGATACGCGGGGAGGGGGAGAGTGTCACCGGCTGCAAATTGCGCACGCCGGTGACCGAGACACGACTGAGGGACATTCAGGAGGGAGGCTTACAAGCGCATTGGCATGACGACATAGGACGAGTCGTCGTTATCAGCTTCCTGAACCAGCGCGCTGCTGTTGGCATCCGAGAGAATCAGGCGGACCTGGTCAGTGGTCATCACGCCGAGCACATCCAGCAAGTAGCTGACGTTAAAACCAATCTCCAGCGAACCGCCGTTGTAGTCGACAGCGATCTCTTCTTCCGCTTCTTCCTGCTCCGGGTTATTCGCCTGGATCTTCAACAGGCTACTCGCCAGTTGCAGACGAATGCCACGGTACTTTTCGTTGGAGAGGATCGCTGTGCGGCTGAACGCTTCACGCAGACCCTGACGGTCTGCAACCACCACCTTGTCACCACCGCGTGGAAGCACACGCTCGTAATCGGGGAACTTGCCGTCGACCAGTTTTGAGGTAAAGGTGAACTCACCAGTGGTCGCACGAATGTGATGCTGGCCGAGCACGATGCTCACGCTGCCGTCTTGATCGGTCAGCAAGCGCGCCAATTCAAGAATACCTTTACGCGGCACAATGACCTGATGGCGTTCGACCTGCTCGATCGCAGCATCCATTGAACACATTGCCAGGCGGTGGCCGTCGGTCGCGACAGCGCGCAATACGCCGGTCTGCACTTCAAGGAGCATACCGTTGAGGTAATAACGCACATCCTGCTGGGCCATGGCGAAACTGGTGCGCTCAATCAAGCGACGCAGCTTGCCCTGCACGAGGTTGAAGGTCAGTGAACCTGGGCCTTCTTCGACCGTGGGGAAGTCGTTGGCCGGCAGCGTCGACAGGGAGAAGCGGCTACGCCCTGCCTTGACCAGCAGCTTCTGTTCATCAACACGGATGTCGATCAGCGCATCGCTGGGCAAGCTCTTGCAGATGTCCATCAGCTTGCGCGCAGGAACCGTGATCTCGCCCGGCTCGGCAGCGTCTTCAAGCGCCACACGCCCAACCAGTTCGACCTCAAGATCAGTACCGGTCAGCGACAATTGCTGGCCTTCGACGACCAGCAGCACGTTAGATAAAACCGGCAAGGTCTGGCGGCGTTCCACGACGCCGGCGACCAGTTGCAGGGGTTTCAACAGGGCTTCGCGTTGAATGGTGAAGTGCATGGTCTCGTCCCTTGCCTCTTGGTGCTGCGTATCAAGTAGTCAGCGTACGCAGCAGGTTCTTGTAGTCCTCGCGGATATCCGCGTCGGATTCCCTAAGTTCAGCAATCTTACGACAGGCGTGCAAGACGGTCGTGTGATCACGGCCGCCGAATGCATCACCAATTTCCGGCAAGCTGTGGTTGGTCAGTTCCTTGGACAACGCCATGGCAACCTGACGTGGCCGCGCCACCGAACGCGAACGGCGTTTGGACAGCAGATCGGAGATCTTGATCTTGTAATACTCAGCCACCGTGCGCTGGATATTGTCGATGCTGACCAACTTGTCCTGCAGAGCGAGCAAGTCCTTCAAGGACTCACGGATCAACTCGATGGTGATATCGCGCCCCATAAAGTGCGAGTGAGCGATGACCCGCTTGAGCGCGCCCTCCAGCTCACGCACGTTGGACCGAATACGTTGCGCGATAAAAAATGCCGCATCGTGAGGCAACTCTACCCGCGCCTGATCAGCCTTCTTCATCAGAATGGCAACACGTGTCTCCAGCTCTGGCGGCTCAACTGCAACCGTAAGGCCCCAGCCGAAGCGCGACTTGAGACGCTCCTCCAACCCTTCGATCTCTTTCGGATAGCGGTCGCTGGTCAGAATCACCTGCTGACCGCCCTCAAGCAGCGCATTGAAGGTGTGAAAGAACTCCTCCTGGGAGCGCTCTTTCTTGGCGAAGAACTGAATGTCGTCGATCAGCAGCGCATCAACTGATCGATAAAAGCGCTTGAACTCGTTGATCGCGTTGAGCTGCAACGCCTTCACCATGTCTGCGACAAAACGCTCGGAGTGTAGATAAACCACTTTGGCGTTAGGATTTTTCGCCAACAGGTGGTTACCCACCGCGTGCATCAAATGCGTTTTACCCAAGCCAACACCGCCATACAGGAACAGCGGGTTGTAACCGTGCTTAGGGTTATCCGCAACCTGCCAGGCGGCGGCGCGCGCCAACTGGTTCGACTTACCCTCAACGAAGTTGTCGAAGGTAAAGGTGCGGTTGAGGTAACTGGTGTGTTTGAGTCCACCTTCTACCTGAACAGTGCGCTCACGTGCAGGTGCCACAGGCGCCGACGCGCCTGCCATAGGATCGAAACTCGAACGCGAAGGCTCATTGTTCGGCTCTGCGGCAGGGGCTTTACTCGGCTGATCCTGAGCTGCCTGAGTCTCCTGACGAGGCGCAGACGCAGGTGCAACGGTCGGCGCACTGCTGTGTGTAAGTGCGGCACGCGGCTTTGAACTGCGCTTGCTACCTATAAGCAGGGACAGTGCAGGGACCAACCCGGTCGCACGCTCACCAAGGAGTTCGAGCAAGCGTCCCAGATATTTTTCGTTGACCCAATCCAACACAAAACGGTTGGGGGCATAGACGCGTAGCTCGTCGCCTTCGGCCTCGACCTGCAATGGACGAATCCAGGTGTTGAATTGCTGGGCAGGCAGTTCATCGCGCAGAAGCTCTACGCACTGCTGCCAAAGTTCGACGGACACGGACATCCCCTAAATCGAAAGGCGGCGATACAAAAACAGCCGCCATTGTAGCTGCGCGCACCCTACTTATCCACACGAAAAGCATCCCCCGCACTCGCAAAATCAAGGCTTTGGAAAACTTATCCGGTACTCAGAGATAGAAATCCAAGCCCTGTGGATAACAACACCTAAGGTCGGGGGAGAACCCTGGGCATAACCCGAGCGCAAACCGCCCTGTGGATAATATCAGGTTTAATCCCCAGCTTATCCGCTGCATCTCAGCAGGCACCGCACCGCTTTCAGACAACCTTTTGATCCCCCGAAGCACAGTTACAACAAGGCTTGCAGGTGGTTATCCACAGAAAGAAGGCTTACTAAGAGTTATTAACAAAATAAGCTTTTTAAAAAGATTTCATTCTTTATATAGTTTCTTACGCAAACGACTGGTTGGAAATTGACCTGACCCTCGGCTTTCTCTACAATCGCCGGTCTCTTAAAACGGGGGCCATTCCGGCCCGTAGTCGACCACCTAGGTATCGCACCATGAAACGTACTTTCCAACCCAGCACTATCAAACGCGCTCGTACCCACGGCTTCCGTGCTCGCATGGCGACCAAGAATGGCCGTGCAGTCCTGTCGCGTCGCCGCGCCAAGGGCCGTGCTCGCCTCGCCGTATAAGTTTCCAGTCTTGTGGTGAGTCGAGGCTTCGGCCGGGAAAAGCGTCTGCTTACACCCCGGCAATTCAAGGCAGTCTTCGACTCCCCCAGCGGCAAAGCGCCGGGCAAAAATGTCCTGCTGTTGGCGCGTGACAACACGCTTGATCATCCCCGCTTAGGGCTGGTGATCGGCAAAAAGAGCGTCAAGCTCTCAGTTGAACGCAACCGCCTGAAACGCCAGATCCGCGAATCGTTCCGCCTCAACCAGAGCAATCTGGCGGGCTGGGACATCGTGGTGGTTGCGCGTAAGGGGCTCGGCGATCTTGAGAATGCTGAACTGGCTCAACAGTTCGGCAAACTCTGGAAACGCCTGGGCCGCAGCAAGCCCAGTCCGCAAGCAGCTGCCCACTCGGGGGTGGACGACAGTCCCCATGCGTAAACTGGCGCTCGTTACTATCCAGGTTTACCGCTACGCCATCAGTCCCTTGATGGCCAGCCACTGTCGTTTTTATCCGAGTTGTTCCTGTTACGCCCATGAAGCCATTGACCAACATGGCTTGATGCGCGGTGGCTGGCTGACCGTGCGTCGGCTAGGCCGCTGTCACCCGTGGAACCCCGGTGGCTATGACCCGGTTCCACCCGCGAAAAACTCCCGTTCCTCTTCGATGGCCGAATAATCATGGATATTCAACGTTCGATCCTGATCGTCGCCCTGGCAGTCGTGTCCTATATGATGGTTCTCCAGTGGAACCAGGACTATGGCCAGGCAGCACTGCCGGCTCAGACTGCCGCGGTGAACAGTACTGTTCCCAGCCTGCCGGACACTGCAAGCGTCCCGTCCAACGATGATGTACCGAGTCCAGTAGCGGAAGCCGCAACGGCAAGCGCGGTGGCACCCGAAGTCATCAGCGACCAACTGATCCGCGTAAAAACTGACGTCCTCGATCTGGCGATCGACCCCCGTGGCGGTGATGTGGTGCAGCTCAACCTGCCGCAGTACCCGCGCCGGCAGGATCGTCCGGATGTCCCCTTCCAGCTGTTCGACAACGGCAATGAGCGCACCTATCTGGCACAAAGCGGCCTGATTGGTAGCAATGCGCCGGATAAATCCAGCGGTCGCGCCCTGTGGAAAAGTGCACAGCAGCAGTATCAGTTGGCTGACGGCCAGGATCAGTTGGTTGTCGACCTCACGCACAGCGAAGGCGGCGTGAATTACATCAAGCGTTTTACCTTCACCCGTGGGTTGAATGCTGAATGTTCGGCGAAAGAGCAGGAGCTGAAGAAGCCCGGCTGTGTAAATCCGGCGTCCTACCAGGTAAACGTTGCCTACCTTGTGGATAACCAGAGCGCTGAGGCTTGGAGCGGCAACATGTACGCCCAGCTCAAGCGCGATGCCAGCGGTGATCCGTCTTCGACCACCGCCACCGGCACTGCCACCTACCTGGGCGGCGCTGTCTGGACGCCCGACGAGCCGTACAAGAAAGTGTCCATGAAGGACATTGATAAACAAGCGTTCAAAGAAACCGTGCAAGGTGGCTGGGTTGCCTGGTTGCAGCACTATTTCGTGACGGCCTGGATTCCTGCGGCTGACAGCACCAACAGCGTGCAGACCCGTAAAGACTCCCAGGGTAACTACATCGTCGGCTACACCAGCCAAGCGCTGCAGGTTGCTCCGGGCGCCAAAGGCGAGACCAGCGCGATTCTGTACGCCGGTCCGAAGCTGCAAGGTCACCTGAAAACCCTTTCGCCGGGCCTTGAGCTGACTGTCGACTACGGCATTCTGTGGTTCCTCGCCCAGCCGATCTTCTGGCTGCTGGAACATATCCACAGTCTGCTGGGTAACTGGGGTTGGTCGATCATTGTTCTGACCATCATCATCAAGCTGATCTTCTTCCCGCTCTCGGCTGCCAGCTACAAGTCGATGGCACGCATGCGCGCTGTCTCGCCGAAACTGGCTGCACTGAAAGAGCAATTCGGTGACGATCGCCAGAAGATGTCCCAGGCGATGATGGAGCTGTACAAGAAAGAGAAGATCAACCCGCTGGGCGGCTGCTTGCCGATTCTGGTGCAGATGCCGGTGTTCCTGGCGCTTTACTGGACCCTGCTGGAAAGCGTGGAAATGCGCCAAGCGCCTTGGCTGCTGTGGATAACTGACCTGTCGATCAAAGACCCGTTCTTTATCCTGCCGATCATCATGGGCGCGACCATGTTCATCCAGCAGCAGCTCAACCCGACGCCGCCGGACCCCATGCAGGCACGCGTGATGAAGCTGATGCCGATCATCTTCACCTTCTTCTTCCTGTGGTTCCCAGCGGGTCTGGTGCTGTACTGGGTCGTCAACAACGTCCTGTCCATCGCCCAGCAGTGGTACATCACTCGCAAGATCGAAGCGGCCGCGAAGGCAGCAGCGGACTAAGTTATCCACACTCGCTGTTTGAACTAAAACGCCCCTGCCCAGGGGCGTTTTGCTATGTTGCAATTGCCTCCCGAACAGGTCACCTGTGCAGAGGCATGACCTGCACCTAAGTTATCCACATGCCGGAGTTCCGCCATGCATCCTGCCCGTGACACCATCGCCGCCGTTGCCACCGCTCAGGGTCGAGGCGGCGTGGGGATCGTCAGGGTTTCCGGCCCCCTGGCACCTGCGCTGGCCGAACAGATCTGTCAGCGTAGCCTGCGCCCGCGCTATGCCCACTACGGGCCGTTCTACGCTGCGGCGGATGAGGTGCTGGATGAAGGCCTGGCGTTGTTCTTCCCTGGGCCGCACTCGTTCACGGGCGAAGATGTGCTGGAGCTGCAGGGCCATGGTGGACCTGTGGTGCTCGATCTGCTGTTGCGCCGCTGTATCCAGCTGGGCGCACGGTTAGCTAACCCGGGGGAATTCAGTGAGCGGGCGTTTCTCAATGACAAACTTGATCTCGCCCAGGCTGAAGCCATTGCGGACTTGATCGAGGCCAGCTCGGAGCAGGCTGCACGCAACGCGCTGCGCTCCCTGCAGGGGGCCTTCTCGCAACGGGTTCACGCCCTCACCGAAGCACTGATCAACCTGCGCATCTACGTGGAAGCCGCGATTGACTTCCCCGAGGAAGAAATCGACTTTCTCGCCGATGGCCATGTATTGGGCATGCTGGAGCGCGTGCAGAACGACTTATCCACAGTCGAAGGTGAAGCGGGCCAAGGCGCGTTACTGCGCGACGGGATGAACGTGGTCATTGCCGGGCGACCTAATGCCGGCAAATCCAGCCTGCTCAACGCATTGGCAGGGCGCGAAGCCGCCATCGTCACCGAGATCGCCGGTACGACCCGTGATGTGTTGCGCGAACATATCCACATCGACGGCATGCCGCTGCATGTCGTCGACACCGCGGGTTTGCGTGACACCCAGGACCAGGTTGAGCGCATTGGCGTCGAGCGGGCCGTACAGGCGATTGGTAACGCTGATCGTATCCTGTTGGTGGTCGACAGCAGCGCTGAACATGCGGCAGACCCCTTCGCCCTCTGGCCTGAGTTCCTCGACACTCGCCCAGACCCAGCCAAGGTCACGTTGATCCGTAATAAGGCTGATCTTTCCGGCGAGCCGATTGCCCTGCAGACCCAAGACGATGGCCTGGTCACTATTACGCTGTGCGCCCGCTCGACCCTGGGGCTGGATCTACTGCGTGATCACCTGAAAGCCTGCATGGGCTATGAACAAACCGCCGAGAGCAGCTTCAGCGCCCGCCGTCGGCACCTGGATGCACTGCGCAGAGCATCCAGCCATCTCGCCCATGGCCACGCCCAGCTGACCCTTGCCGGCGCCGGCGAGCTGCTCGCTGAAGACCTACGTCACGCCCAGCAAGCGCTGGGTGAAATCACCGGAGCCTTCAGCTCTGACGATTTGCTGGGCCGAATCTTCTCCAGCTTCTGCATCGGTAAATAACCCCCAAAGGTTATCCCCAATCTGCAGCCACTGAGTGGCATGCAGCGCCTTCGCTCGTCCGTCTTTTACCCAGCCACTTACCCATCATCATCTGCTGAAAATCAGGTGAAGACGACAAAAGTGCGGATTGGCGGTGCCTGCAGCTAGGTGTCCACAGCATTTATTAGTGGGGATAAGCCCTGTGGAAAACCCGGCCTAAGCCCAGTCGATAACCCGGTGGTAAAACGGAGGATAAAGCCCCCTGTTGATAAGTACCTGTTCCATCCACAGCTTACAGACCGCTGTTGAACAGGCGCAGCCCGGCTTCAGCACAACCTTTTGAATCGCTGTACAGTACGTAAATATTGGCTTGTAGCGATCTATCCACAGAAAAAGGCTGCATAAGTAATAACCATAAAAACAAGGTTCTATAAAAATTCATTCTTTTAATTTTGTTAACTGAATGAGTTATCCACTGGTGAAGCTGACCATGGACCAGCTGGCTACTTTTTGTGCAAAAGACTTCTTTCACCTAGGCGAACGCCCTATACTTGCCGGCTTCGCAGCTTTTCTATGTAAAAAAGCCCCCCATTTCTCTACAGGCACGAGGTGCGTGGTGGATTTCCCTTCCCGTTTTCAGGTGATCGTCATCGGCGGCGGTCATGCCGGTACCGAAGCCGCATTGGCGGCAGCACGCATGGGCGTAAAGACCCTGCTGCTTACCCACAACGTGGAAACCCTCGGGCAGATGAGCTGCAACCCGGCCATCGGTGGGATTGGCAAAAGCCACCTGGTCAAGGAAATCGATGCGCTCGGCGGCGCCATGGCACTGGCCACCGACAAAGGTGGCATCCAGTTCCGCGTGCTCAACAGCCGTAAAGGCCCAGCAGTACGAGCTACGCGTGCTCAAGCTGACCGCGTGTTGTACAAAGCTGCTGTGCGTGAAATTCTCGAGAACCAGCCGAACCTGTGGATATTTCAGCAAGCCGCAGATGACTTGATTGTCGAGCAGGACGAGGTGAAGGGTGTGGTGACGCAGATGGGCCTGCGCTTCTTCGCAGACTCAGTCGTGCTAACCACCGGCACCTTCCTCGGTGGACTTATCCACATCGGCATGCAGAACTACTCCGGTGGTCGCGCGGGTGATCCGCCTTCGATTGCCCTGGCGCAGCGTTTGCGCGAATTGCCACTGCGCGTGGGTCGGTTGAAAACCGGTACGCCTCCGCGTATCGATGGGCGAAGCGTCGACTACTCAAAAATGACTGAACAGCCGGGTGATACGCCAACGCCGCTGATGTCGTTTCTCGGTCGTCCTGAGCAACAACCGCGTCAAGTCAGTTGCTGGATTACCCACACCAACGCACGCACCCACGAAATCATTGCGGCCAATCTGGATCGCTCGCCCATGTACTCGGGTGTGATCGAAGGCGTTGGCCCGCGCTATTGCCCCTCGATCGAAGACAAGATCCATCGCTTCGCTGACAAGGACAGCCATCAGGTGTTCATCGAGCCGGAAGGCCTGACCACCCACGAGCTGTATCCCAATGGGATCTCCACCTCGCTGCCGTTCGATGTGCAGTTGCAGATCGTGCAGAGCATTCGCGGTATGGAAAACGCGCATATCGTGCGGCCTGGCTACGCCATCGAGTACGACTACTTCGACCCGCGTGATCTCAAGTACAGCCTGGAAACCAAGGTGATTGCCGGCCTGTTCTTCGCCGGACAGATCAACGGCACCACCGGTTACGAAGAGGCCGGCGCTCAGGGCCTGCTCGCCGGTGCCAACGCCGCATTGCGTGCTCAGGGCAAGGACAGCTGGTGCCCGCGTCGCGACGAAGCGTACATCGGTGTGCTGGTCGATGACCTGATTACCCTGGGCACCCAGGAGCCCTACCGCATGTTCACCTCGCGGGCCGAGTACCGCTTGATCCTGCGCGAAGACAACGCCGATCTGCGGTTGACCGAGAAGGGCCGCGAACTGGGACTGGTCGATGACCAGCGCTGGGCCGCATTTGACGCCAAGCGCGAAGCCATCGTGCAGGAAGAGCAGCGTTTGAAAAGCACGTGGGTACGCCCAGGCACCGAGCAGGGCGAAGCCATTGCCGCGCACTTCGGCACGCCGCTGACCCACGAATACAACCTGCTGAACCTGCTGGCCCGCCCGGAAGTCGACTACGCCGGCCTGGTCGCCCTGACCGGTGGCGGTGCAGGTGACGTTCAGGTGGCTGAGCAGGTCGAGATCAAAACCAAGTACGCCGGGTACATCGAACGCCAGCAGGACGAAATTGCCCGGTTGCGGGCCAGTGAAGACACCCAGCTGCCTGTGGATATCGATTACCCCTCGATCTCTGGCCTGTCGAAGGAAATCCAGCACAAGCTGGGTGCGACGCGACCCCAGACCTTGGGGCAGGCATCGCGGATTCCCGGCGTTACCCCAGCAGCGATTTCCTTGCTGCTCATTCACCTGAAAAAGCGCGGCGCCGCCCGCGAGCTGGAGCAAAGCGCCTGATGTCGTTGGTCACCCCACAACACGCCGAAGAACTCAGCCGCGGCGCCCAGCAACTGGGCGTGGCGCTGACCGAACAGCAGCACCACCAGTTGCTGGCCTACCTGGCACTGCTGATCAAGTGGAACAAGGCCTACAACCTGACGGCGGTGCGTAACCCGGACGAAATGGTTTCGCGCCATCTGCTCGACAGTCTCAGTGTGGTGCCCTACGTGGCCGAGGCTGGGGATAACTGGCTGGATGTGGGCAGCGGCGGTGGTATGCCGGGTGTCCCCTTGGCCATTCTGTTCCCACAGCGGCGTTTCACGCTGCTTGATTCCAACGGCAAGAAGACGCGGTTTCTGACCCAGGTCAAACTCGAGCTCAAGCTGGATAACCTTGAAGTTATCCACAGCCGTGTCGAAGCCTTTACCCCAGCACAGCCGTTCAGCGGCATTTGCTCGCGGGCATTTAGCTCCCTGCACGATTTCAGCACCTGGACCCGTCATCTGGGCGACGAACATACCCAGTGGCTGGCGATGAAAGGTGTGCATCCCGACGACGAACTGCAGGCCTTGCCGAATGACTTCAGCCTGGCGAAGACCCACGTGCTCAAGGTTCCCGGTTGCCAAGGTCAGCGCCATCTGCTGATACTGCGGCGCTTGGTCCAGGGGGGAACGCTGCATGGCTAAAGTATTCGCAATTGCCAACCAGAAAGGTGGGGTCGGCAAGACCACCACCTGCATCAACCTGGCAGCGTCACTGGTGGCAACCAAGCGCCGCGTGTTGCTGATCGACCTCGATCCGCAAGGCAACGCGACCATGGGCAGCGGTGTGGATAAACACGCCCTGGAGCACTCGATTTACGACGTGCTGGTGGGCGACTGCAACCTGGTTGAGGCCATGCAGTTTTCCGAGCACGGCGGTTATCAGCTGCTACCGGCCAACCGCGACCTGACAGCGGCCGAAGTGGGCTTGCTGGAAGTGCAGATGAAGGAAAGCCGGCTGCGCAACGCCCTGGCGCCGATTCGCGAAAACTACGATTTCATCCTCATCGACTGCCCGCCGGCGCTGTCGATGCTGACCATCAACGCCCTGGTTGCCGCCGACGGCGTGATTATCCCCATGCAGTGCGAGTACTACGCACTGGAAGGCTTGAGCGACCTGGTCAACAGCATCCAGCGCATCGGTAAGTTGCTGAATCCAAGCCTGAAAATTGAAGGCCTGCTGCGCACCATGTACGACCCGCGCATCAGCCTGACCAACGACGTGTCGGCGCAGCTCAAGCAGCACTTTCCCGACACGCTCTATCAAACCGTGATCCCGCGTAACGTGCGCCTGGCCGAAGCGCCGAGTTTTGGCATGCCGGCGCTGGTCTACGACAAGCAATCCCGTGGGGCCATCGCCTACCTGGCCCTGGCCGGCGAATTGGTCCGCCGCCAACGCGCGGCCCCTCGCCCCGCAACTGCATAAGGAATTTCCGCATGGCTGCCAAGAAACGTGGTCTGGGACGAGGCCTGGACGCTCTGCTGGGGGGCAAGACCATCACTGCCCTGCAGGAAGAAGCGACCGAGGTCGACCAGCGCGAGCTGCAGTATGTGCCCCTGGACCTGATCCAGCGCGGTAAGTACCAGCCGCGCCGCGACATGGACCCAACCGCTCTGGAGGAGCTGGCTCAATCGATCAAGGCCCAGGGCGTCCTGCAGCCGATCGTGGTCCGGCCTATTGGTGGCGGACGTTTCGAGATCGTCGCCGGTGAACGCCGTTGGCGCGCTTCGCAGCAAGCCGGCCTGGAGCGCATCCCAGCGATGGTTCGCGATCTGCCCGATGAAGCCGCGATTGCCATGGCGTTGATCGAGAACATCCAGCGCGAAGACCTCAACCCGATTGAAGAGGCCATGGCGTTGCAGCGCCTGCAGCAAGAGTTCCAACTGACTCAGCAGCAGGTCGCCGAGGCTGTGGGTAAGTCGCGGGTGACGATCACCAACCTGCTGCGCCTGATCGCCCTGCCAGAAGAGATCAAGACCCTGCTGTCGCACGGTGATCTGGAGATGGGCCATGCCCGCGCATTGCTCGGTTTACCCGCCGAACAGCAAACTGAAGGGGCGCGACATGTTGTCGCAAGAGGCCTGACCGTGCGTCAGACCGAAGCCCTGGTTAGGCAGTGGTTGAGCAGCAAAGAGAAGCCGGCTGCGGTGACCAAGACCGACCCGGACATCAGCCGTCTCGAACAGCGCCTCGCAGAGCGGCTGGGCTCTCCCGTGCAAATCAAGCATGGCAGCAAGGGTAAGGGTCAATTAGTCATCCGCTACAGTTCGCTGGATGAACTCCAGGGTGTACTTGCCCACATCCGCTGAAATGTTTGGACAACTTTACGCATGTAGTATCGGTCGACCGGTACTACAGTGCGGTTGATCGGCAATAGGCCTGCACCTATACTCCCCGCGCTCTTTTGGTATGCGCTCTATGTGCTCGTTTTTTGCAGCGTGACCCGGGATTAAACGTAATGGCCATCCGCAACAAGACGCCATTTACCCGGCAACCCGGTTTTCCGGTGCTGCGTATTCAGGCAGTTGTCAGCCTGATAGTTGCCCTTGTGTTTGCCTTGGGCGGCGGAACGAATGCTGGTTTTTCAGCGCTGCTGGGCGGTTTGATCGCCCTGCTGCCTAACGCGTTTTTTGTCTACAAAGCCTTTCGTTACTTCGGCGCGCGTTCGGCAAGAGACATCGTCCAGTCCATGTGGTCCGGGGCGATGGGTAAATGGATTTTGACGGCAGTGCTGTTTGCACTGGTGTTCGTGGGGATCGCTCAGGTAAATGTCGCAGCCTTGTTCGGCAGTTACCTGCTAGCGGTTGCGGCGGCAGCCAGCGCCCCACTCCTGATAAAAAATTTCTGAAGCATTAGAGCGTTTGAGGCGTTTATGGCAAACACCCCGGCAGAGTACATCCAGCATCACTTGCAAAACCTGGTCTATGGCGAACACCCCGAAAAGGGCTGGATCCTCGCGCAGACGCCTGAAGATGTTGCCCAGATGGGCTTTTGGGCTGTGCACGTAGACACCATGGGCTGGTCGATCTTCATGGGTCTGATCTTCCTCGGGCTGTTCCGTCTGGCTGCCAGCAAAGCCACTCAAGGCGTACCTGGCGGTCTGCAGAACGTTGCTGAGATGGCCATCGAATTTGTTCAAGGCATCATCAAGGACACCTTCCACGGTCGCAATTCGCTGGTCGCACCGCTGGCACTGACGATTTTCGTCTGGGTCTTCCTGATGAACAGCCTGAAGTGGATTCCGGTCGATTACATCCCAGGTCTGGCATACGCGCTGGGTCTTGAGTACTTCAAGATCGTACCGACCGCTGACCCGAACGGTACCTTCGGTATCGCACTGGGCGTGTTTATCCTGATCATCTTCTACAGCATCAAGGTCAAGGGAATCGGCGGTTTCGCCAAGGAACTGTCCTTCACCCCGTTCAACCACTGGGCCTTGATTCCGTTCAACCTTTTCCTTGAGCTCATCGGCCTGTTGACCAAGCCCCTGAGCCTGGCCCTGCGACTGTTCGGCAACATGTATGCCGGCGAAGTGGTGTTCATCCTGATCGCGCTGTTGCCCTTCTACCTTCAGTTCGGGCTCAACGTGCCATGGGCGATCTTCCATATCCTGGTGATCCCGCTGCAGGCGTTCATTTTCATGGTGTTGACAGTGGTGTATCTGAGTGCAGCGCACGAAGAACATCATTGATAACAGCATGACGCCAGCAACCTGTTTTACTCACTAACCCTTAACTTCTGAAAACAACTCTGGAGCTTTATTTATGGAACTCGTCTATATCGCTGCTGCCCTCATGATCGGTCTGGGTGCACTGGGTACTGGTATCGGCTTCGCCCTGCTGGGCGGCAAGCTGCTGGAATCCACTGCCCGTCAGCCTGAGCTGGGTGCTCAGCTGCAAACCAAGACCTTCCTCATGGCCGGTCTGCTCGACGCCGTTCCGATGATCGGTGTTGGTATCGCGATGTACCTGATCTTCGTGGTTGCCCCGGCTGCTGGTGCCTGATCAATTTGCAGATTGCGGGATTCGCGTCTGCGAATCCCCATGGCTGTGAAATTGACACCGCGTCATACGTGATAGCACGAGGTAAATCGCTGTGAACATAAACCTGACCCTGTTCGGTCAAACGATTGCCTTCGCTATTTTCGTCTGGTTCTGCATGAAGTACGTATGGCCGCCGCTGACGCTGGCCATGCAGGAACGCCAGAAGAAAATTGCTGAAGGTCTGGATGCCGCTGGCCGCGCTGAGCGTGACCTGCATCTTGCCCAGGAACGTGCCACTCAGTTGCTCCGCGAGAGCAAAGAGCAGGCCGCTGCAATCATTGATCGTGCGAACAAAACCGCCAACTCGATCGTTGAAGATGCCAAGAATCAAGCCCGCGCCGAAGGCGAGAAGCTGATTGCCGGCGCCAAGACTGAAATCGAGCTGGAAGTGAATCGTGCCAAGGATCAACTGCGTGCTCAGGTATCGGCACTTGCCGTAGCTGGGGCCGAGAAGATTCTCGAGTCGTCTGTGGACGGTGCAGCGCACAATGACCTGGTCGCAAAACTGGCCTCCCAACTCTAAGCGAGGCGAGTGATGATCAATACCACTACGATGGGTCGGCCTTACGCCAAAGCCGCGTTCGAGTTTGCCAGTAGCGCTGGCCAGGCAGATGCCTGGTTGTCGATGCTGGCGTTTTCGGCTGCAGCCGTGCAGACCCCTGAAGTCGCTCGGCAACTGGTCAACCCTGCGTTGACCAGCGACCAGAAAGTCGCCGTGTTAAGCCAGGTCTGTGCTGAGTATGTTGACGCCAACTTCGTCAACTTCCTCGCCACCTTGAGCAGCAATGATCGTCTGTCGCTGCTCCCGGTCGTACTCGAGCAATTCACCGCCCTGAAAGCCAAGGCCGAAAGCACCCTCGATGTTGAGGTGCAAACGGCATTCGAGCTGACGGCGGAGCAACTAACTACCCTGGCTGCCGCCCTTTCCAAGCGGCTTGATCGAACTGTCCAGCCCAAGCCGGTCATCAACCCTGCCCTTATCGGCGGTTTGCTGATCCGTGCCGGTGACCTGGTTATCGACAGTTCGGTCCGCGGCAAACTGAACAAGCTGGCCGAAGCGTTGAAATCCTGATTGAGGGAACTGGCATGCAGCAACTGAATCCTTCCGAAATTAGCGAAATCATCAAGCAGCGCATTGGCGCGCTGGATGTGACCGCTCAAGCCCG